>Ga0272442_10011156_pt1 | contig 10996 bp, 7 predicted proteins | sample SSMForm2O_FD_200262 | JGI IMG/M metagenome (GOLD analysis project Ga0272442, IMG submission 200262) | Marine sediment archaeal communities from Little Sippewissett salt marsh, Falmouth, MA, United States - SSM-Form-2O | ecosystem: Environmental > Aquatic > Marine > Wetlands > Sediment ... | reverse complement strand
GCGAGACCATTCTGGCAATCTGTTTATAGTTGAAGACAGGGAAAATGCCGGCGATGATCGGTACGGTGATGCTGCGGGCCGACGCCATGTCGCGAAAGCGAAAGAAGGCATCATTGTCGAAAAACAGCTGCGTGATAATAAAATCCGCGCCTGCGTCGACCTTGCGTTTGAGATTTTCAATATCGGTGTCGATGCTCGGTGCTTCGGGGTGTCCTTCGGGATAGCCCGCCACCCCGATTGAAAAATCGTTATGATTCCTGATGAAGTCGACGAGTTCATTGGCATATCCGAATCCGCCTTCGGTCTTTACAAACGATTTTTCCCCCTGGAGCGGATCGCCCCGCAGGGCCAGGATATTTTCGAGCTTTTCATCTTTCAGTCTGTCGAGGATCTCGGCAATATCGTGTGTCGTTGCCTGCACGCATGTCAGATGGGCGAGGGCCTCCGTTCCGATGGTATTCTTTATTGTGGACGCGATTTCAATGGTTTTGTCGCGAGTGCTGCCGCCAGCTCCGTACGTTACTGAAATAAAGTGAGGATTAAGGGTAACCAGCTCTTCGATCGTTGTGAAAAGAGCCTCCGGATTACCCTCCCGCTTTGGCGGAAAGACCTCGAATGAAAGTGTGAAATTGTCCCTTACAAACATATCCCGAATTTTCATTGAAGGACTCCTTGGATTGATAAAAGCACTTTAATGTCATTTCACCGGGATAATGTCAAACACTTTTTCGATAGAGGCTTGAAATATTACAATAAAACTGGTAAGTAAGCAAACATCAAGGGGGATTTTCTTGGCCAGGCTTATGACGCGAAGATCACATATCACTTTGTTTGCAACAATATTGCTGCTGTTGGTTCCTTTCGCACGTGCCGATTGCCTGACCGGTATTGTAAATGTCAGGCACTGGACGGGACCGGATTACACGCGCGTCGTGATCGATGTCGGCGATAAAGTAAAGTTCAAAGAGATCCAGGAAGATCACAAGCTGTCTCTTGAACTGCAACGGACGTCTTTACCCACCGGCCTGACGCATCAATATCATCTCGACAAACCGGCAGTCAAAAAGGTCCTGTTATCCCCACGGCCCGGCGATAAGGTGATGATTGAATTGTGGCTGGGAGACAACGTACGGACGAAGGTATTTACACTGGGAAAACTGCGCAAAAAAAAATACGACCGTATCGTGATCGATGTAATGCTGCCGGAGGTGGAGAAAAAGGAAAGTAAGGAACGGCAGGAGGAGCGCCAGCTCGTCAAAGTGACGGAAAAGAAGAAAGTCATTGTCATTGACCCGGGGCATGGCGGGGAAGACCCCGGGGCCGTCGGCCGCATGGGGACGAAAGAGAAGGACATCGTGCTCCGCATCGCCACGCAGTTGAGAAGCAACCTCAGGCGCAAGGGGTACCAGGCATATCTCACCCGGGAGGGGGATTACTACGTATCATTCAAAAAAAGATTACAGATTGCCCGCGAATACGGGGCGGACCTGTTCCTCAGCATTCATACAGATTCACACCGCAGTCGAGGTGCGCGTGGGGCTTCGGTATACTGTCTTTCCCCGCGCGGTGCGAGCAGTGAGGCCGCCCGTCTCCTGGCAAAAAGTGAGAACCTTTCGGATATTGTCGCCGGTGTTCCCAATGGCGAGAAAAACGGTGAGTCCGATCCCATTACACTTAACATGCTTCAGACGGAAACGATAAATCAGTCAAAATGTTTCGGCCTGGAAATGCTGAGCGATCTGAAAAAAGTCAACCGCATCAAATACAACAAGGTGCACGGTGCACCGTTTCGTGTTTTGAAACTTCCCGATATTCCTTCCGCGCTTGTCGAAGTCGCCTACATCTCCAATCCACGTGAAGAGCGTCTGCTTCGCACGTCTTCGTTTCGGAGGGACATTGCCTGGGCACTCACGTCATCAATCGATAACTTTATGCCTCTGCCCGCGACGATGGTGGTGCAGTCCGAGATACCGGAACCCCGTCATATATCTACTGCGCGGGTTTCTGCGACTTCGCGCAAAAAGGTTATGTATTATACCGTCAGGAAAGGGGACTACCTGGAAAAGATTGCCGATGAATACGATCTCACTGTCGGCGAGTTGATGCGGCTCAACAGGTTGAGAAGAAAAAATAAGATATATGTTGGACAGAAACTGAGGGTTTCCGGGTCACCTCCGCGATCATCACTGGCGCTTTCGATTCCGACGACGACCTACCGTGTGAAGCGGGGAGACACCTTGGGGAAAATAGCGTATCGATATGACACATCGATCGGCACCCTGGCGCGACTGAATAATCTGAGGATCAGAAGCAGGATTTATGTGAATCAGGGGTTGAAGGTTCCCAGGCTCGACGGACCGGAGATAATCAAAGGTAAAAACGGCTCGTATTTCATCTATGTCGTGAAGCGGGGGGATTTCCTGAAAAAGATTGCCCAAAAACACAATACCTCCATGGCGGCAATCATGAAATGCAATTCACTGAGGAGTAAAAACAGGGTCTATGTCGGGCAACGGCTGAAAATTCCCTTACCGAGCAAATCTTCAAAGATCATAACTGCCGGTGCTGCGTCTCAAGAGACACAGAAAACGGAGAAGGTAGATGAGACGGGTGTGAAATTCGAGGCAAAGGCTTTGCGCGTTGCCTCCTCGAACACGGACGATGCCGGCGCGGGGGCGAAACATCAGGTGAGTGAAACCGATGCGTTGCAGGTCCATGACCTGACAACCGATACCGACACGCGTTATGCGACGTATATTGTCAAGAAAGGCGACATCTTGGAGGAAATTGCCCGGAAGTATCACACGACGCAGCGCAATCTGATAAATCTCAATACCCTGAAAAGCCGTAACAGGATTTATGCGGATCAGACACTGAAAGTGCCCGCTCTGGAAAAAGAGCCGGGAATGAAGGCCCCGTCGAAGCCTACTTCGGTCAAGGTCAATGAAATTCAGCTAGATGCTGCAGTGGTACGCGGCAACACCGGCGAGATACCCGAACCTGCAGTGACGCAACCGTCGGCAGTCACACCCGATTCCGGGAGCAGCGGGGCCGTCGATTTCCAGAATGTGAAAAAGGACGACAAGGGTTCGAATGACGACGTCTCGTACGCAATATACGTCGTCAAGCGGGGTGATATACTCGAGCGCATCGCCCAAGAATACAATACCACACCGAATGTACTGAGAAAACTGAATCACCTGAAGAGCCGCAACAGGATTTATGTGAATCAGAAACTGAAGGTACCGTCCGATACGGTAGCAGATACCCCCAGTACCGGGGAAAACACTACCACAACATATATCGTCAAGCGGGGTGATATACTCGAGCGTATCGCCCGAAAATACAATACCACACCGAATGTACTGAGAAAATTGAATCACCTGAAGAGCCGCAACAGGATTTATGTGAATCAGAAACTGAAGGTGCCGTCCGATGCGGCAGCGGAGCCCTCCAGTACCGGAGAAGACACCACCACATATATCGTCAAACGGGGAGATACTCTTGACGAAATCTCATTCCGTTACAATACGACGATTAGGGCCTTGAAGAAATTGAATCACATGGGACGTCGCAACAGGATTTACATCGGGCAGCGGCTGAAAGTTCCCTATGTCAACCCCGCCCAGACGGATTTTTCCGTCTACGTGGTCAAACGAGGTGATAAACTGGCCAAAATCGCCGGAAGGCACAAGACGACGGTGGCGGAACTACGAAAGCTGAATAATTTACGAAACAGGAATTATATCTATATAGGGCAGCGCCTGAAAGTACCCTCGATCTAGGCGGACCGTCCATGATGCTGTCCTCGGTGACGTGGGATTTGAGGATAGCCGTCACCGGAGGTTATACCATCCGCTCGATTTCCTTGATCTTTCGTTCAAGCCGCTTGCGGGAGATTGGAAACGCAGTCTTCAATTCCTGGGCAAAGACTGACACCTTGAACTCTTCCACCATCCAGTAAAACTCATCAACGGCCTGTCGTTTTTCCTGTGACATACCAACGTGAATCTCATCCAAAAAATGCGTGCGGCGCTCGGCAAAGGGTCGAAAATCCTCCGCCTTTGCCCGATCTTTTTCAAGATGGATGATGCCCCGGTTCGATCGTATTGCGAGGGCTTTCATGTATCGTGGCAGATGGGGCAGCCGGTTTCCTTCATAAATCTCCAGAAAATTATCCGGCATCAGCCGATTGAGGTCGTCCCGCAGCGCACGAATAAATGCAAGGATGAGTTTGCCATGGCGGTGCGACTGTTCCAGGCCGTGCAGTGTCGAGCGGACCTCATGATATGCAGCCATAATCGGTTCGATTTCACTAAGAATTGTTTGCCCCGTCATGAGTATTTGCGGTTTCATCTCGGCGGCATGCTGCATAAAGACAACCTGGCTGCGAACCGGGCGTTCGAAAAGGATGTGTATGACCTTATCGTAGACTGCATTTTCGATACGCTGCGCGCCACCGAAATAATTGGCCCATGTTTTCAGAGGGCCTTTCAGGGAAATACTTTTTTTCAGGTAGTCAAGTTCCTTCCTGAAGTAGGCCGTGTAGAGTGCTGCCACCCCCTTCGGGTGAGCCTTATCGGCATCCTGCCGAACCTTGAAGAGGGTGAGATCTGCAAAGCCTTCACCGGCGACCAGTGCGGGGAAGAGGCGGTGAGGAAATCCTCCTTGCGCCGGGATGTCGATATGGTCCGGAAGTTCACCGAAATCCCAGGTGGTGAGATTCTTTTTTTCCCACGTCGAACGGGTCTTTTTCAGGTGAGACGATTCATCCTGCCTGCCCTTGAATTTGGTTCGGAGATCACGCATGTTGCGGGTCGCAAAGATTTCGTTGCCCTTCGGGTCGACGACGGCGATGCGTGCAGTGAGATATTCGGGAAGCATGTCCTGCGGCCACACCGATGCCGGAATGTCGATGCCGAAGCGCTCATAAATAAAGGCACTCAAGGTCGACAGAAGAGGGCGTTCTTCCCTTTTCATTTCATTCAGGATGGTATCCGCCGTCTGGGCAACGGGGACAAGTGCTTTGCGGTACTTTTTCGGTAGCCCCTTGATCAGTGTAACAATCTTTTCTTTCAAAAGACCCGGCACAAGCCAGTCGGCAGATTCCAGCGATATCGTTGCGGCAACGTCTGCAGGGACCTGGATGGTCAGGCCGTCCTCCGGCATACCAAGAGCGAAGTTATACGTGCAGGGTATACTGAGGGTGCCGAGTGAAATCGAATCCGGGTAGCAGGCAATCTCCTCAGGGAGGTAGCGACGGATGTCGTCTTCTTTCATCTTCAAAAAGTCTTCCGTTTCCCGATCCCTGATGAGCTTTTGCAACGTCCTGATGTCATATATATTTTTCAGGTGTACCGTGTAAAATGAGGCGAGTTCGTTTTCGCCGACGAGAATGTCCCGTCGCCTGATTTTGTCTTCCATGTTGGTAATAGTGTCGATGAGCCGCCTGTTGTGAGTGAGGAAGGAGAACTCCCGGCCGAGTTCGTCTTCTATGAGGGCCTGCTGCACGAAGATCCGGCTTGCCTCCTCGGGGTCAATGCGGCCATAGGATACCTGCCTCCCGGGGACGATGACGAGCCCGAAAAGGCTGACCTGCTCGGTTGCCACAACCTCGCCCCGCTTTCTACTCCAGCGCGGATCGAAATAGGAATATCGGCAGAGATTCCCCCCGATTTCTTCGAGCCATTCACTTTTGATGGTGGCGACCGTGCGGCCGAAAAGTCGTGATGTTTCCACCAGCTCTGCGGCGACAATCCAGGGGCCGCCTTTATTAAAGAGTCCTGACCCGGGAAAGATCATAAACTCCTTGCCCTTGGCCTTTCTATAGATGTTGCGCTCATCTTTGATGGCGATATTCGAAAGATAGCCGCTCAGAATCGATTTATGGATTGCGCTGTAGAGGTTTTCTCCTTGAAGGGTACTTTTCCGGTCGGTACGGATGCGGTCTTCACTGAGTATCGACGAAATCTGTTCGAAGACGTCGCACCACTCCCTCATTCTCCTGTATGAGAGGAAATGGTCTTTGCAGAATTTTCTCATCCTGTTCTGGGTTTTCAGGGTTTCCTTTTTTTCGTGGTAGAGGGTCCAGAGATTATAGAGTGTCATAAAGTCGGACGATGGATTCTGGAAGGTTGTGTGTGCCCGATCGGCCAGGGTTTCCTTGTCCAGGGGGCGTTCCCGCGGATCCTGGATGCTCAGGGCCGATGCAATGATAAGCACTTCGTGGATGCACCCCTGCCGCTTCGCTTCGATAATCATCCGAGAAATCCTCGGGTCGATGGGCATGCGGGCCATCTGTTTCCCCGTGGACGTCAATTCAGAGACGGGGCCTTTCCTCTTGCCGGGTACTGCCGGGCGAATGGCATCGAGTTCTTCCAGGATCTCAAATCCGTCTTTGATGTGTTTCGGGTTGGGCGGATCGACGAAAGGAAAGGATGTTACGTTGTCCATTTTCAGTGCCAGCATTCGCAGAATGACCTCCGCCAGATTCGAGCGAAGGATCTCGGGGCTCGTGAAGAGGGGGCGGTTTTCGTAATCGTCTTCGGAGTACAGGCGGATGCAGATGCCGTTCTGCACCCTGCCGCACCGTCCCATCCTCTGGTCTGCACTGCTTTTCGATATTACTTTGATGGGGAGCCCTCGCGTGCGGGTTCTGGGGTTGTACTCCGATATCCGGGCCAGACCCGTGTCGATGACATATTTGATGCCCGGGATCGTAATCGACGTTTCCGCCACATTCGTGGCGACGACTATTTTCTGCTCCCTCGTGGACATGAAGACACGTCGCTGGTCTCGTGCCGACAGGCGGCCAAACAGCGGCATTACAACGGTATCCTTGTAATGTTTTGCCGCAAGCATGTCGCAGGTTTCCCGAATATCCTGTTCCGTGGGCATGAACAGGAGCATGTCTTCACGGTGCCGTTCCTTCTTGAGCACACTGACAGCGTGGACGGCAGCATCGATATACGTCGAGTCATCCTGATCGTCGTTGTCCTTTTCGATCGGCATATACCGGAGTTCGACGGGAAACATCCGCCCGGATACTTCGATGACGGGCGCGTTATCAAACGCTCTGGAAAATTTCTCCGTATCGATGGTGGCCGAGGTAATAATGAGCGAGAGGTCTTTCCTTTTTGCGAGCAGCGTTTTCAGGATTCCGAGAATAAAATCGATGTTGATACTGCGCTCGTGGGCCTCGTCTACAATCAGGGTATCGTATTCATTCAGGTACGGGTCATGCTGCGTTTCCATTAGGAGGATGCCGTCGGTCATAACCTTTATCAGGTTTTCCCGGCTGCTCTTGTCGTCAAACCTGATCTTGTAGCCGACGGCGGCACCTACCTCTTGCCTCAGTTCCTCGGCAATTCTCTGTGATACGGTCATGGCCGCAATCCGCCGGGGTTGCGTACAGCCGATCATGCCGTCCGTTCCACGACCGGCTTCAATACACATTTTAGGTATCTGAGTTGTTTTGCCCGATCCGGTTTCACCCGTAATGACCACCACCTGGTTGGTCCTGATCGCATCTACTATTTCGGTTTTCTTCGAAAGAATCGGCAGATCCTGAGGATAGATCATGGGGGGTGCGTTCCTGATACGTGCCGATTTTACCTGAATGCGGGCTGCGAGCTTTCTTTCCACTTCCCGGAGCCGCGCCAGTGAATTATGAGCGACTTTGGGCTGCTGCCGAGGACCGCTAATGCGGTTCAATTCTCGCAGGAGCAGGATTCTGTCCGATCGCATGGCTTTTTTGAGCCTCGAACGAATCTTTCTACTCAGTCGTTGGAGTTCGACGGATAAACTGTTATGCGCGGGCTGTTCGCTCTCTGTCACGTTCGAATGTGTCATGGTCTTCATTGTATGCTGTAATGGGGTGCCGGAAATGCACCGGACCTATTGAGAATATAGGGTAATGTATGGACCTGTCAAGTTCATGCCGCTGTCGCGCTTTTTTACACGTTTGCGCCGCAAAGTAAAGCAAATCTATCTACCACATGGATTCTAATACACAAGTGAAGTGCCTCACGGCGCCATCATAATGCCAGCGACCAGGTGCCGGCGCATCATGTCGAATGGAACGGTTTATAAATGAGATTGCTTTTAGTAAAGTCGTTATGTTATAAAATCCTCGGGTTAAGGTATTCTTTTTCAACTAGTTGCGAAAACTAATCATGGAGGGATAATAGCATGGCAGATGAGAAACCTCTCGAGAAGATGACCGTAAAGGAACTGAAAGACCTGGCACTTTCCATGGGAACATTTCAGGGTGTCAGTGCGATGAAAAAGCAGGAATTGATTGACGCCATAAAGGTTGAACGAGGAATTTCCGTAAACACCCCACGAGAGAAGACGCCTGCCACCATTGTGGAATTGAAACGTGCAATAAAGTCATTACGAAACGTATTGGAAGATGGCAGAGAGAAGAAAGACAGGATTGCGACAGCACAGACAAGAAGGAAAATATCGAAGCTGAAAAAGAAGACGAGGCGAATGTCAAGACGGACGTCGTAACAATTCTAATATGAGGCTGAAGGAGTGTACCATGTTTGTCGGAAGAAGAATGACAAGAAACTTGATTACGGTTACGAAGGATACAAGCATTCTTAAGGTAAAGAACCTCTTGAAACAGTATAACATTGATCAGGTTCCGGTGGTTGAAGGTAAAAAGCTGGTAGGCATCATCACGGATAAGGATATTCGTGAAAATTCGGCCTCCCCGGCAAGTACGCTCTCGGTGCATGAACTCAATTATCTCCTTTCGGAAATGAAGGCGGAGGAGATAATGACCAAAAAACTGTTCACTGCATCACCCGGTACGAGCATTGAAGATGCGGTAAAAGTCATTAACGAAAAACGCGTCAACAGCTTACCCGTGGTGGTGAATGATGAACTTGTCGGGATTATTACCACCTGCGATATGCTGAACGTCCTGCTCGAGTTTATGGGAGTTGATACACCCAGTTCGCGGGTGGAACTGACCATGTCGGGCGATATGGGAGAAATTGCGAAAATCTCCACCATAATCAACAATATGGGACTCAAGATCATCTCGATCATTTCGGCCGTCAGCCGGTCCCGGGAAGATGTCCGTACCACAGTCATACGGGTCAATACCGATGACTCGACTGAACTCTGTGAAGCCTTCACGGATGCCGGGTATAAAGTGACCAACGAGTACAGGGTAGAGGATTGACAATCACTGTGACACAATAAAAAAGGGTTGGCACAGATACGACGATCATGCCAACCCTTTTTGCGTTTTAGTCATGTATCAGCAATCAGGCAAGTGCCGTTGAACTGGAAATCAGTAACCCGATCACGAATACTATTGCGCCCAGTCCCCAACCGCCTGCGGTGGCAAGCAGGGGGGCAACGCCCAGTAATAGAAATCCGAAGAAAAATCTTCCTTCCCTTCCGTCCATGTTATCCTCCTAATCGATCTTATGTATGCTTACGGCCGAGATTATGGGTATTTTGCGGTTGAATAGATTCTTCATTACCAATCCGAGCACTTCAACCGCATCCCCCGTCTGAATATTCTCTGACGGTGAAGTAAACATGATTACCCTGATCCGCGCCGTTGCGTCCTCGACCTGGAAGTGGGGCCGGTTCAGCCACTTAAAACTTACCTTCCGCACCGTACCGGAAATTTTGACTGCCGAACCGGTCATGGCCAAGTCGATCTGTTTTATTGTGTAATGTCTGGTTTTTCCGCTATATTCAATGCTTGCTTCTCTGAAGGACTTGCGGCTCATCCAGTTCAGTGCCATCGGTATAGCGATCAAAAACATCAGTCCGGGTATGGCATACAAAAGAAATGTCCCATCCCGCACCGTCATGTAATGAAATGCTACCGCTATTGCACATAAAAAGAATGCTGCCCATGCAAGTGCCGACAATGTATTACCCGCCTAATCTTGAGGTAATTCTTTTCTGAACATCATGAAATAGGCAACGCCAATGAACAGGAAGCCGCCGAATATGTTACCCACTGTGACCGGGATGATATTCCAGAACCACACGTCGCCCCATGACAGACCGCCGTTCGCCGCCAGGAGGCCGCCTATTTTTTCGACAACTGAAGGATACCAGTCGGTCAGAAATTTTCCTGCCGGCAGGAAATACATGTTGGCAACGCAATGCTCGAATCCTGAGGATACGAATGCCATGATGGGGAACCAGATCCCGAAGAATTTACCGATCACGTCGTCTGCGGTGATGGCCAGAAGGATTGCAATATTAACCAGGAAGTTACAGCCGATCGCCTTGATGAAGCATGACCATACGCCTGCCGCCCCGACGGCTTTGTAGGTTAATATTTTACCGGTAGCAATCTTAACCGCCGTCAGACCGAAGGCATTGACGGCGAACGCGCCGTCTGCCTGGCCGGTCACAAACGGGCCGACACACATAATATAGGCATAGCAGAACGAGCCGATGATATTTCCAATATAAACCCATACCCAGTTTCTCATCACGTCGCCCCAGCTCGCCCGTTTCATCATGGCAGCCATGGGGACGATCATACAGTCACCGGTAAATAGTTCCATTCCTGTGAGTACGATTGCGATCAAACCGACGGGGAATACGGCGCCGCCGATGAGCTTTGCAATACCGGGCCCGAGATGGGCGGCTGTGCCGGTGACACATACTGTACAGAGCGCGCCACCGATCGCGATATATGCGCCTGCCATGAAACCGCGAATAAGAAACTGAAAGACCGAAAGCTTAGATTTGTATACTCCGGCATTGCCTACAAGAGCCACCATTTTTGCTGGTGCATTAAAAGCCATAACTACTCCTCCTGAAGATAATTTCATATGATTTGATCTTTGCGCCTGTATCTGTGTTTATGCATGTCCCTCCGCGCCGCTGTTGAATTCGTGTGCGCAACACGTGTGATACTCGAAATGAAGGACAGTGCCTCGTTCGTGAAGAAGGCGATGCACATTGTCGTAATCACGAGCCGGTGCATTCGGCCGACTGCACGATG
>Ga0272442_10011155_pt1 | contig 10998 bp, 4 predicted proteins | sample SSMForm2O_FD_200262 | JGI IMG/M metagenome (GOLD analysis project Ga0272442, IMG submission 200262) | Marine sediment archaeal communities from Little Sippewissett salt marsh, Falmouth, MA, United States - SSM-Form-2O | ecosystem: Environmental > Aquatic > Marine > Wetlands > Sediment ... | reverse complement strand
TCGACGCGTCCCAGGGGACGTACGTCAGAGCCTTGTAGGCCTCGAAGGGCGTCTCCCAGCTCTTGTCTGCATCGGTCCAGTTTTTCGAGCAAGGATTGGACCTCTTCATTGTGGCCGTTCGCCACGTTGGTTGTTTCCCCCGCGTCTTCGGCCAGGTCATAGAGTTCCAAGCGCTCCTCTCCCTGCTTGGCCACGTGAAGCTTCCATCGTCCGGAGCGGACCGCCTCCAGATCGTCCCTATGATAGTAGAAAAACGCATCATGGGGGGAGCGCGCGCCATCTTCTCCGAGAAGAAGAGGAGTCAAATCCTTGCCGTCGATCGTTCTGTCCGAGGGGACCGCCGTACCCGCAAGTCGGCAAAAGGTGGGGAGGAAATCCATGGCCGTCGCCAGCTCGCTACAGGTTTGTCCCTTGGGAACTTGTCCGGGCCACCAAGCGATGAACGGTACGCGTTGTCCCCCTTCCCAGGTGGTTCCTTTTCTTCCCCGCAAGGGACCATTGCTGCCGCCCAAATCGCCGCGGGAGCCGTTGTCCGAGGTGAAAACAACCAGCGTATTGCGGTCCAGTCCCCACCTCTCCAATTCGTGTCGAAGGACACCTGCGGCCCAGTCGATACATTCCACCGCCGCGCCGTATCGCCCGTTTTGGGATTGTTCCGCGAAACGGCGGCTTACCAGAATGGGACGATGCACATGCATGTGAGCCAGGTAAAGGAAGAAGGGACGGCCCCGATTTTCTCTGATGAAATGGACCGCTCTTTCCAGATATCGTTCCGTGAGCCCTTCCTGCTCGGGCTGTTCCTCGATGACCTGCTCGTCCAGCATCAAAGGCAAGGGAGGGAAGCGTCCCTGAAGCCTCCCGGTCTGTCGGCCCATGTCGTTGCTGAAGGGGATACCGTAGTAATGATCGAACCCGTGACGCGTCGGAAGGAAATCCGGTTGGTCTCCGCAGTGCCATTTTCCCACCAGCGTTGTGGCATAGTCCCTTTCTTTAAGGAGACTGGCCACGGTTTTTTCTTGAGGGTTGAGTCCCAAAGGTTGCCCTGGAAAAAGCACCCACTCCCCGTCAAACTGTCCGAACCCGATCCTCGGCGGGTAGCATCCCGTCATCATAGCGCCCCTGCTTGGAGAACAGACAGGGGAGGCCATGTAGAAGTCGGTGAACCGCGCGCCTTCCTCGGCCATGCGGTCCAGATGAGGCGTACGGTTGACAGTGGAACCATAGCAGCCCAGATCTCCGTATCCCAAGTCGTCACAGTTGATTAGAATAAAGTTGGGTCGATCTCTTGCGTCCCTCATGGCTTCCTTTCTGTGTGCGACTCCTGTCCTATGGCGTCTCGAAGGCCCGACGGCCCTCTCCCAGCGTTCCCACCCAGTCCACTTGCCCCTTTCCAGTGACAGGCAGTGTTGCGCCGTTCCTCTCCGCCTCCGCGTATCGAAGAAACCATTCTTGGAGGCGCGCCCGCATCTCTTCCAGCAAAGCCCTGTGTTTTCTCTCTTCAGCCAGGTTGTTCTCTTCCTGAGGGTCTCTCCCTAAGTCGTACAGTTCGTTGGGACCATAGGGATAGCGATGCACATACTTCCATTCCATGTCCCGTATCATCCTCACAGGACCATACTCGTCCATGACGACCACGGGAGGAGATTCTTCTACCGGTTGGCTTCGAAGAAGCGGTGCGAAGCTTCTTCCCGGGAGGTGGCTCAGGTCCGGACAGGCACAATCTAGGTAGTCCATCAGCGTGGGAAAGAAATCGTACTGCGAATAGAGACGGTCCCTCACCACGCCTTGGGGCACGCTGCCGGGTCTGGAGATGATGGCGGGGACGTGTACCGATGTGTCATACATGTTCAGAGGGAAGGTTCCGTTCCCTTTCCCGTAGATCCCGTGGTGTCCCATATTCATCCCGTTGTCGCTCATGAAAACGACCAAGGTATCCTCTCCGAGTCCGAGCGAGTCCAATCGGTCCAAAAGCTTGCCCACTCCCGCATCCATCGCTGTCACCGCGGCGAAATAGCCTTGCAGGACTTTTCTTCTCTCCTCGCCTTGTCCGCTGGGGGTGGCGGGGTTCTTCCACGGGTGGGAAGGGAGGTCGGGACAGGACAAAAAGGGGCAGCTCTCAAAAGAGTCGTACAGGTCCGAAGGGTGGTTGTCGCGGTCCCAGGGACTGTGTGGGGCGGTGTAGTGGACGCTAAGATGGAAAGGCCGGTCTCCAGCGGCCAGCTCGTCCAAGCAGGACAAAGCATCCTCTGTGATGGCATCGGTGAGGTAGCGGGGTTCGTGGTAGAGCAATCCTCGCCAAAGCATGGGCGCCTCATAGTAGGGTCCTCCCCCTCGGACATGGACTCGCCAATGGCTGAATCCCTTTCGAGGTCGGGCCGAGTCCCCCAGATGCCATTTGCCTGTGAAGGCGCAGTTGTAACCTGCTTCGGCAAGCAAGTCCGTATAGCAGAGCTGTCCTTCCAAGTAAGGGATCGCCCTGTCTCCTTCGACGTCCGCATTGCCATTCTTGAGCCAGTCATGGACTCCGTGCTGAGAAGGGATGCGTCCCGTGAAGAGGCTGGCCCTGGCCGGGGAACACACAGGGGATGTGCAGAAAAAGTGCTCAAAGCGAAGTCCGCTCTCCGCCAAGCGATCTAGGTTGGGCGTGCGCATCTCCTCGTTGCCCGAGCAGCCAAGAGCCCACGGTCCTTGATCATCCGTCAGAATAAAGAGAACGTTGGGCACGGCGCATTTCCTTCCGGGACGTTTCTTCTTTCAGTCGCGTAGTCCCAGGGTACAACAATCCTGGGTCCTCCGCCACGGTCTTTTCGTCATCCCTTGTCCGTCATTTAACCTAGTCCGATCTTCTCACCAATCTCGTTGCGAACGGCTCCAGGTTGCGTAGCAGACAAAGTTTGGTGAAGTGAGCCCGAGGACGGCGTGTATCTTACACTCCGACGAGGGAGAGGGAGGCAAGCTGCGTCTGGTGCGTAGGATAAAGTCGTGCAGTCGAGAACTTGGTGAGAAAATCGGACTAGGGTGTTTTTCAGTTGATCCGCCTCTGATCCCTCACCTCATGTACAATGGGAGAACACTTCCAAGGCAGGAGAGTCGATCCAAACGAAGGAGGTTTGGTCGTGGACAGGTTGGGCGTTGGGATCATTGGTTGCGGCTGGGTCTCGGAGGAGTACATCAAGTTCTTTCAACAGGATCCTCGTTCCGAGGTCCGTGCCCTGGTGAGCCGATCTTTGGACAAACCTGAGCGTCTCAAGGCCAAGCATGACCTGAACTGCTCGGTGTCCAAGGATCACGAAGAGATGCTGGAAAGGGAGGACGTGGATATCGTGGTGGTGTCCACCCCCCATGATTTGCACACGAAGTACGTGGTGGCCGCGGCGGACGCCGGGAAACACGTGGTGATCGAGAAGCCCGTGGCCCTCACCAAGGAGGACGTCGAGAAGCAAAGGAAGGCTGTGCGTCAAGCCGGGGTCAAAACCGTGGTGGGATTTGTCCTTCATTGGAATCCGCTGCTGCAGACCGTGGATAGACTGATCGAGGAAGGCGTTTTCGGCAACATCTTCATGGTGGAAGTGGACTACCTTCACAGGATTTGGACGGGACCGGAGCGGTGGCTGGGAACCCGGGAACAGGGAGGGACCTCGATGCTGGCCGCGGGATGTCACGCCGTGGACGCCATGGTCTGGTTTGCTAGAGGGATGCCCGTCGAGGTCATGGCTTACCAAGTGAGGACAGAGAACCCGTTGGCCTACCCGGGAACCTGCAGCGCTATCGTGAAATTCGAGGACGGCAAGATCGGGCGCACCTTGAGTTGCTTTGATGCTCGCATGCCGTATGTCTTCCCCATCGGTATCTACGGCACCGAAGGTTCCCTCAGGGGGAACCGTCTCTTTGCTCCCAAGCTGTTTCCGGGGCAGAACGATTTCGTGACTATCCCTTGCGTGATGCCGGATACAGGCGACGTGTCGCACCATCCCTTCCAGGGGGAAGTCAGCCATTTTCTGGATTGCATTCAACAGGATAGGCGTCCCTGTCCCGACATCGAACACGCCGCCATCAGCATGGACGTCTGTTTTGCCGCCGACCTGTCCGCCGAGGAAGGGCGGGCTGTGAAACTGTCCGAACTCAAATCCAGTTGACTTGAGCGGGACGTCGCTCCACGAGGCGATGGTACTGGACGTCCCTGTATCCCAGGGTCATGGCGCCTGTGCATCGGCGTCCCTTGGGGATTTCCACGAAAGATTTAATGGTCTTGTCATGGTTCACAGCGGCTTCCAAAAAGCCGTTGAAGCAACTCCCCAATCCCATCGCTTCCGCCACCAAACAACAGGTATACAAGGCGACGGCGCCGTTAAAAGAAGAGGACGAGTCTCCCTTGGGGGTATGGACCAGGAGTAGCGCAGGAGCGCCGTGGAAGAGAGGATCTTTCCCCTCCTGGACTCGTTCCATAGCCATTTCCATCGTGGGCAAATAGAAGCGGAGTTGCTCCAAAGCCTTTTTGCCTATCAAGAGGGCCAGAATGCGGGACTGTACAGGACTTGCCACCCTGGCAAAGAGTTTTCTGTAGAAGGCCAGAACCTTGTCTCTGAGTGCCCGTATACGGGCTGAATCATGGATCGCCACATAGGCCACGTTTTGGCTGTTCGTTCCGGTGGGCGCGAAACGGCACGTATCCAAGATTCGATCCCAGACCTCCCGTGGCACAGGATCGGATTTGTAGATTCGAACCGATCGTCGCTCTTTGAGAAGCCCTTCCAGGCTGTCCAAAGAAACCTCTTGCCTGTTAGAAGGAAACGTTTCAGGCAAATTTCCGTTCCTTCGCACAGCTCCCACGGGGCAAATCGCCATACAATGGCCGCAGGCTATACACCAAGAAGGACGCGCCACCACGGCCTTTTCTTCTATCATCTCGATCACCATGGCGGGACACGCATCGGAGCAGATGCGGCAACCAGTACATTGTTCCGCGTCGATTTCAGGGGGAACCGCTTGACCTATCAACTGCGCCTCCTTGTCGAGAGTTGTAAACTGTTCAGAACGTCCCCCATGATACCTTTTTTCCTTAGAAAGACAGGAATGTGCCTGCTCTTGTCGATGTGATGCCATCTGCAAGGAGGCCCCTTTTCGATGCTATGATGTGTGAGTTTTGAAGATTACCGAATTGTCCTTGGCTCATAGGGTTCCTACCGCTATGGCGGTGCTCAGTCTCACGATCCTGGGTATCGTCTCCGTGAGGCAGATCCCCAAAGAACTTCTGCCCCATATGACCTTTTCTTTCATTGAGGTCACCACCTTCTACGAGAATTACCGCAATCTCTCCACCCCGGAACAGACTGAACGTCGCGTGACACTTCCCTTGGAGGATGTCCTGGGCAGTCTTCCACATATCCAGGAGATGGAGTCCAGGTCCTACTCCAATCGCGTGGATATTGAAATGGAGTTTGATCCTGAAGCGGACATGCGTTTCATGGCCCAACAGGTTAGGGACAAGGTCAACGCCGTCAGGACGGAGCTGCCTGACGACCTGGGACCCATCGGAATCTGGATGTTTAACACGGAGGATGTGCCTGTCTTGGCCATGGCTATGCGTTTCAAGGGGGGGGAGGATCAGCCAGACAGCGCCGTGGAAAGAAAGCTCACAACACATTTGACCCGGATTGAAGGTATTGCGCAGGTTGAGGTGATGCGAGCCTCCCAAGAGGAACGAATCACCGTGGACGTTTCCGAGGACGCTCTGAGTTCGCACGGGATCAGCATGCTACAGCTTCTGATGGCCATCTCGGACGCCAACGTGGAGGAAGACCTGGGAACCATTATCGAAGATGAACGTTTTCACCACGTTCGAGTCGCCTCCAAGTTGAGATCAGCGGAGGAGATACGTGAGCTGAGAATCCCTGGTTCCCCTTTGATGGTGGACGATGTGGCCGATGTCTACTGGGGTATACCCAAGGTGAAGAACCTCTTTCGCATCAACGGAGAGGACACGTGGATCATTTTCGTTGTAAAGGAGTCAGGAGCCAATATCGTTCAGGCGGCGACTGACGCCAGGAATGTGCTCATGGAACTGGAAAACGATCCCTTGTTCCGCGGCTGCGAATTCTTCGTCTTTTTCGACCAATCCGAGGCCATCATCTCGGTATTAACCGCACTGCGGAATAGCGGAATGTTCGGAGCTCTCTTCGCGTTGATCATCCTGCTGCTTTTCTTGCGAAGATTCGGTACGACCTGCATTGTGGGACTCACCATTCCCATTTCCATCATTGCCACGTTCAACTTCATGCATCTGGCGAATATTACGCTCAACGTGGCCTCGATGGCAGGCATGATGTTCGCCGTGGGGATGCTTGTGGATAACGCAGTGGTGGTCATTGAGAGCATTCACAGGGCCAGGGAAGAGGGACTCAATAAAAGGGAGGCGAGCCTAAAGGGATCCCGGGAGGTGGGCATGGCGATCACAGCGGCCACCATGACCACGGTCATTGTGTTCCTGCCCGTGATCTTCGTGCTGAAGAGCGATTTCGGAGAGTTCACGAAGCAGTTCGGCCTAACGATCTCTTTCGCACTACTGACATCCTTAGCTCTGGCTTTGACTCTGATCCCTCTCTTGGGGTCCCAGTTCATGCCCAAGAAGTTGGACAAGGAGCAAAAAACCTTCCGTTGGGCGCGACGGCGTGTCGAACAGGTAGAGCGGATCTTTCGGACCCATAGGGTTACGCTGGGGGTCAGTCTGTTCTTGGTTTGCGTTGCTATAGGGTTTCATTCTATCGGCAAAGATTTGTTAGTCCCAGCCAATCTTCCTGATCGCTGTCCGATGCTGTACCGATGGACCTTTCTCCCGTTCGCACTGCGCTACTGCTTTGAAGCCCTGCGTCGTTTCAGAGATGGACTCACGGTTGTCATGGCCGTTGGGATCGGCGGTTTGGCTCTTCTATTGATCTTGTCCTTCAACCGCTTTCAGGACGCCTATGTGAACGTGCTCCGGTGGATGTTGGGACACCGAGGACTCTCTCTGTTGATCGCGTTTGTCGCTGTCATTCTCAGCGTAACATTGGGACTCACCATCGAGAGGGAGCATTATCCAGGATTGATCGAATCAAGAGTGGGAGTGCGGGTTTATTTCCCCAACCACTACACCTATGAGGAGAGGGAAGCGGTGATGTTGAGGCTGGAGGAGATGTATCTTCCCAGAAATGACCTCTGGGGGGTCATGGGATTGATGATTCGGTGCACTCCCAGTTGGGGACGGATCAATTTTTTCCTGAAGGACGAGACGGAACTTGAAAAGACCCAAAAGGAGATCAAGGCGGAGATCATTGACAGTTTGCCCCGGTGGCCTGGAATTCGCTTTGAAGTGGATCGGGAGCCCGGAGAAGCGAGAAGCGGGGAGGAAGTCGGCGTGATTCTCAGGGGCTTCGACACGACGGTATTGCGGGAGATCTCCGAAGAGGTGAAGGTGCGGTTGAAAACCGTAGAAGGTGTGGAAGAGGTGAGAGTGGGAGAAGAAGAGCCTGAGCAAGAACTCCAGGTGTCTGTGGATCGAGAGGCCGCGGCTGCCAATGGGGTTCAGGACCTTCGTCAGCTTTCGTTGGTGATCAACGCAGCGTTGTCAGGTCACAGAGTGGGACAGATGAGAACGCGAGAAGGGATGGCAGATATCTTTCTGCGACTCAGGGAAGAGGACAGAAAAGACATTGACTCCCTCAAGAAACTGGGGATACCCAACCAGCAGATGCAGCTGGTTCCTTTAGAAAATGTGGCAACCTTCACCGTATCGAAGGGCCCGAGGCGACTAGAACGTCTCAACGGAAGATCTTTCATCTCAGTGGTGGGTCGCACGCAGAGGACAGGGACCCAAAAGCTGGCCCAAGAAATCGAAAACAGCATGGCGGGACTCGTCCTTCCGGAGGGATATGATTGGGAGCTGGGAGGACGCTTCGAGGCGGTCGAAACAGAGATGTCCAACATCAAACTGGTGATGACCTTCGCGACCTTCCTCATCTTCTTGCTTCTTTCCTCTCAGTTCGAATCCGTGGTGCATCCGTTCGTGATCATGTTTACCTTTCCCTTCGCGACCATTGGTGTCGTGTGGGCCCTCTTCCTCACGGGGACGACGATTAACGTCGTTTCAGGCTGTGGAATCATCGTTCTCGCCGGGATCGTCGTCAACAACGCCATCGTGATGGTGGACTACATCAACGGATTGAGAAAGAGGGGGTATTCGAGGGACGAGGCCATCTTGGTGGGATGTCACCACAGGGTGCGTCCCGTGCTCATGACCGCGCTCACCACGATTATTGGCTTGCTGCCCATGGCTCTCGGTTCCAATGATTCCCGATATGCCATGTATTCAGCCATGGGCAAATCGATTGAAGGAGGTCTGATCAGCGCGACGTTGTTGACCTTGTTGCTAATTCCAGTGGTGTATTCTCTGCTTGACGACGTCCAGAAACTGCCAGAAAGGATTTGGCCGAGCCGAAAGAGGCGGATCCGAAATTTGGATGGCGACTCCGAAAAAGAGGAAGGGACGCGTTTTAGATGAGACGTCTTTCTTGTCTGACGGTGTTTTTGGGGCTTTGGATCCTCTACTTCTCCGCCCGGGCAGGATACGCGGCCGAATGGGTGAGGGAGAGCGCGAGAGAAATTCCCGTCGCCTTAGAGGCGGACGTGGCTGTGGTGGGCGGCGGAACCTGCGCGGTGTCCGCGGCGGCGCGGGCCGCCAACGTAGGATCTCGGGTTCTTCTCATCACCAGCAAGCCGTATCTGGGAGAAGATCTCTGTTCCTTCTTCCGTCTTTGGCTCGAGGACGGCGAAAGCCCGGAAGGACCCCTGGAACGTTCTTTGTTCGCACACCCGGATTTGGAGCCTGTTTTGCCCTACGAGTACCAGGCCAACATGCCTTCTTCTGGAAAACATCTGGACACAGAACCTCCAAGCGTGCTGCGGGACGGACGGTGGGGTACGGCTTATACCCAAAGCGTCCAGTATGACGATCATGTCACCTTATCCTTGGACCTAGGCGAGAAGCATATGCTACGCGAGTTCCGAATCTATTTTTTTCAGTCCAACAACAACTACGAGGTGTCCGCCGTCTCCCTCTCCGGTAGCGAGGATGGCGCGGATTGGAAAGAGTTCCTTTCTCTGGAGAACGAACGATTGGGGGAGGGAACCTACGTGGACGAGGCCCTCTGTATGAAAGGTGCTTTGGACGGAAAGGCCCGGTATATCCGATGCACGGTGAAGAAGGGGACCCAAGCTCAGCGAATGCTTCTGGGAGAGATCCAGATCTTGGGGGGGGCGAAGGAGGCGGCGAAATCTGGAACGGTCGCCGTGGTGCCTCCTTTGCATGTGAAACGTATCTTGGACGAGACGCTTTTGGATGCAGGCGTATTCTTTCTATACAGCTCTTACGCGGATGAACTCCTCTGGGACGAAGAGGGACGACTCGCGGGACTTCTCATCGTCAATCGAGCTGGAAGACAGGCTGTTCTAGTCCGTTCAGTGGTCGACGCCACACATCGAGCTTGGTTGGCAAGGAGGTCGGGCGCGGCGTTTGGGGACTATCCCAGTGGTCTCAGGGCTTTCAAACGGGTCGTGGTGGGAGGGAGCCCAGTACAAGGACTCCATGTGAAGAGCAGGCAGATCCCTCTGAGCGAACCGATCGGGGGACAAAACACCTTGAGATACGGTACAGGCGGATTCAGTGAAACGGTGAAGCGCATCAACCAGCCAATGACTCGGTCTATTTCTTCTCTCACGAAATACCAACTGTTCTTCTCCTTGAAGGATGCCTCTTTCTCTTCCTTTGCCGAGGCGGAACAGCGCGCCAGAGACCTCACCTTTCATCCTGATCAGATGGACGCCTCTGAAGCGCTGTTCGAAATACCCCCTGATCGTATGAAAGGTGAAGCCCGGTTGGATCGCGAGTGGCCCGGCGCCGCGTCCGCGCCCTTGGACGCCTTTCAACCGAAGGGGGTGGATGGACTCTTCGTCCTGGGGCCCTGCGCTGATCTGTCTCCCCAAGCCGCTCACTGCCTGGTTCGTCCCCTCGAAGCGATTCGCATGGGAGCTAGGATCGGCTTGGCCGCCGCGCAGCGGACCGTTCCCCTTCCTGTTTCGAAAGATACTTCACTTCGCATAAGAGGAGACATCGCTTCAAGCCTTTGTGTCCCAGGAGACACGCGGGAGGCGCTTTACGGACTGCGACGGAGAGGGCCGCCCTGCAAGAGGGTCCGACTGCGGGAACGGAATTTGCCCGTACTGGACAGCGTGGACGTTGTGGTGGCCGGGGGAGGAACCAGCGGCGCCCCGGCGGCTATCGGTGCAGCCAGGCAGGGGGCCAATACGTTGGTTCTGGAACATCTCTACGCCTTGGGGGGCGTGGGCACCACAGGGATGATAGGCGTCTACTGTGCGGGCTACAGAAAGGGATTCACCGAGGAGGTGGACGCGGGTGTCGCTGCTCTGGGATGCGGGACCCACATTGTCGGAAAACAAGAATGGTGGCGCCGGGAGATCCTGAAAGCGGGTGGGAGGATCTGGTTCGGTGTTTTGGTTTGCGGGGCCTTTGTAGAGGATAGCATTGTCAAAGGCGTGGTGGTTGCGACCCCTGAGGGACGAGGTGTTGTGCTGGCCGATGTGGTGGTGGATGCCACTGGAAACGGCGACGTGGCGCTCGCGGCCGGAGCCCAGTGCATGTATGTCGGGTCCGAGCACGCGGCGATGCAAGGGACGGGACTTCCTCGAAGAGAACTGGGGGCCAGTTATATCAATACGGATTGGACCTATGTGGATGAGACGGACATGGTGGATGTGAGGAGCGCTTTTATCCAGGCGAAACAGAGAAATAAGGGCGCTTGGGACCTGGCTCAGTTGGTGGACACCAGGGAACGGCGGAGAGTCGTGGGGGAGATGATCCTGAGTCCCTTGGATATCGTAAACCAAAGACGGTTTCCTGATACCGTGGCCATCAGTCAAGGGGGACGTCTCGACTCCCACGGTTTC
>Ga0272442_10011154_pt1 | contig 10998 bp, 9 predicted proteins | sample SSMForm2O_FD_200262 | JGI IMG/M metagenome (GOLD analysis project Ga0272442, IMG submission 200262) | Marine sediment archaeal communities from Little Sippewissett salt marsh, Falmouth, MA, United States - SSM-Form-2O | ecosystem: Environmental > Aquatic > Marine > Wetlands > Sediment ... | reverse complement strand
CGTGAAGTTGTTGGGACGTGCTGTCGACGGACATCTCTTCCTTTTCCTTGGCCGTGAAATCCTCGAGTGTGGAGACCGATTCGATGCGGCCGCGCTTCAGAACGCGGCTGAACCGGATCGCGACTGGGGCATCGATGGCCAAAAGGATGAATCCGGGGTGGGTCCTGAGATGCTCGACTTCGCTGGGATTGCGGATGCTGTCGATGACGCTGTGGCCGCGGATCCGTTTGAGGGTTCGGCGGGCCAGCACATCGGCGCCGAAGCGCCGGCGCAGCGTATTTCCGGCGTGGATCAAGTTGTCCCGGGAGAGAGGCTGTGCTTTTTTTTTGAGATCTTCCCGGATGATGTCCGAAAGAGAGAAAACCTTGAAAGCATGCGTGGCGAAGAAAGTCGCCGCTTCACCCTTTCCCGCACCGTTGGTCCCGGTCAGGCCGATGATTCTCACGGATGTCTTCATTTGCTCCACGTCCTTGGCAGTCCTTGGATGAAAGGAATCAAAGAGGTTTTGGCCCGAGGTCTCCGGAATTCCTTCATCCGGTCGTTCGGCACTCGAAGGAGAATGACGCGTTCATTCCTGTTCATATCATCCGGCTGGGTCTTCTTCGTCGTCCTCCCGTTTGAGTTTTTTCTTGCCGAAGATCATGGCGATCAGAATGCTCAAGCCATAGAGTCCCAGCATGGGGACTGCGATGATGCTTTGAGTTACCATGTCGGGCGTAGGCGTGATGATGGCGGCGATGATAAAAACGCCTAGTACGGCATATTTGAAGTTTTTGACCATCCAACGGGAGGTGATCATGCCCATTCGAGCCAAAAAGAACACGAGTGTGGGCAGCTCGAAAACGAGCGAGATACCCAGGAGAACGCGCAGTGCCAGGCTGAAATATTTGTCAACCGTAATGACCGCCTGAAAGTCGGATCCCATGCCGAGAAAAAAGCGGCAGGCCCAAGGGAAAACCACAAAATATCCAAAAACGGCTCCCAGCGAGAAAAAAAACGATGTGAAGACGACGAAAGGAACGACGTATTTCTTTTCTTTCTTGTAGAGCCCGGGAGCGATGAAGTACCAGAGCTGCAGGAAAATGACCGGCGACGTGAACAGGATCGCCGCGAGAAAAGAAACTTTGATATAGAGCATAAAAGGAGCGGTCAGTGTCGTGTAAGCGAGTTGGGTTCCTTCCGGAAGATACTGGGTAACGGGCTTGGCGAGAATTTTGTAGAGATCTTTGCTGAACATCCAAGCGGGGATGACCGCGACGATAATGGTCACGAAGGAATAGAATAATCGTTTGCGCAGTTCTTCGAGGTGTTCGAGGAAGGACATCGCGTCAGGTGACTTTTTTCCCTTCCTCATTCTCGCTTGATTCCTTTTTGGCGGTTTTTGACGGCTTCAACGGATCGAAGTTTTTGATGTCTTCCAGGTCCCGCTTGATTTCCTTAACATCATCCATTTCAATTTCTTCTTCGATCCGCTCCCTGATTTCATCGGAGGTCTTGCGAAATTCTTTCAAGGCCCGCCCCAGGGATCTTCCCACTTCGGGTAGTTTTTTCGGACCGAAGATGATCAAAGCAATGGCCAGGATGATCAGTAATTCGGGGAATCCGATGCTTCCTATCATTTGATGCTTGGTGTCCTATACTATTCCGGAATGATTTGAATATAGCGGTTTCCCCTCTAGAAGTCAACCGGTGTATTCCCCCAACATGTCCCATGCGGGCGCTGAGCTCACACCGCCGCCATCTCCCTCCTATGACGGCGATTTTTTAATCAGCGGTGCATGTTCATCCGTAATTCTTTACAATAATTGTAGGCTTTGGTAAAATGATCCGAAGGTCGCTCATGAAAACAAAAGCCGCAGTAGGATTTCTGCTTCTATTAGGACTTCTCTTCCTCCCCGCTTATGAGGAGGATGTGTGGAACCAGTCCTATCAGAAGATCGCTTCCATCATCACGCTGATCGAGGACAATTACTACGAAAGCGTCGAGCGCGACGAGTTGGCGTTTTCTTCCATCCGGGGGATGCTCCAGACGCTGGACCCCCATTCGTATTTTCTCGATCCCCGAAACTTTTCCACGCTCCAGGAAGAATACAAGGGAAAGTATTTCGGGCTGGGAATCATGATCCAGAAACAGGAAGATCGCCTGGTCGTGATCACTCCCATTGAGGGAACGCCGGCCTCCCGCCTGGGAATCCAGGCCGGGGACATCATCAGCCATATCGAAGGCGAGAGCACCAAGTCTATCTCCAGTATCGAGGCCATGCAGAAACTGCGCGGTCTTAAGGGCACGGAAGTCTCTATCACCATCGTGCGGGTGACCATCGATCAGCCCTTGGAATTGACGATCACACGGGAAGAGATCCCGCTGCACAGTGTCCCTTATTCATTTATCCTGCAGGATAACATCGGATACATCTATATCCGCAATTTTGCCGAGACCACTACCGATGAGTTCAAGGAGAAGATGCAGATGCTGGAGGGATTGGGAATGGAGAAACTCATCCTGGATCTCAGGCAGAACGGAGGCGGCACCTTCGTTCAGTCCATCGAGCTCTCCGAAGAATTTCTGCCCAAAGGCTCAGGGATCGTGTCCATAAAGGGGCGTCGTCAGTACTATAACCGGGAGTTCCTGGCCAAAGAGGATAATTCCTTCGAAAAAATACCGCTGATTATCCTGATAAACCAAGGAAGCGCCAGTGCGCCGGAAATCGTTAGTGGTGCGATCATGGATAATGATCGCGGCCTGATCATCGGAGAAACGTCGTGGGGTAAGGGATTGGTCCAAACCGTTTTCCCGCTGGCCCCCGATGCCGCCGTGGCGATCACGACCGCGAAATATTATACGCCCAGCGGCCGGTCGATCCAGCGGGACTATTCCAGTCTGGAAGACTATTATATCTATAAGCCCGAAGCCCCTGAGGATGAACGCGAAGTCAGGTACACGGCGGGGGGGAGAAAAGTTTTGGGTCAGGGCGGGATCGCTCCGGATTACGAAGTGAAGTTTTCCTACAAGAATCAAACCGCCCGGCTGCTTCTGAAAGGAGCCTTTTTCTCCTATGTCAGAGAATTTGCCAACCGGAGGACGGATCTGGCGAAGAAGGTCGTTTTCCCGAACGATCCTCAGGGACATAATACAAATAACAAGCTGGTTATCGCCCAAGGCTTCAAGGTGAATGATGAGGTCCTAACGGATTTCCGTTCCTATCTGTCGGCGAATGAAATAGCTTTCGAAAGCAGTGAATTCGCAGAAGCCCGTACCGAGATCGTTAGGGAGCTGGAACGGGAGATCTACACTTTTTTGTGGGGGATCGATGAGGGGATGCGGATATTCCGTCAGAGCGATCCGTTGATCCTGAAAGCCATCACTCACTTTCCGGAGGCGGAACAGCTGCTCCACATCGAGCAGTAACCCGAACCGGCCGCGGTGCTGGATCGATGTTTTCCCAAACGAACCTGGACAGAGGGGTTGTTTTCCCGTCGGTGAAATATTAATATAATATTCCTTTTAGTATTACTGCGGGTGGATTTGTCTTTTAGGTGACCAGGAGGACCGATGAAAATTGCACTGGCTTCGGACCATGCCGGATATGCCTTGAAAACCGCCGTCAAGGTCTATCTTGTGGAAAAAGGATTCGTCGTTGAGGATTTCGGAACGGATTCCGAGGAAAAGGTCGATTATGTGGATTTCGCTCGCAAAGCGGCCGAAGCCTTGGTCGCGGGAACCTGCAGCAAGGGAATTTTGTGCTGTGGGACCGGGCTGGGCATGTCGATCGTCGCCAACAAATACCCGGGCGTTTATGCCGCCCTGTGCTGCGATGCGTATATGGCGGAAATGAGCCGCCTCCATAACGATGCAAATTGCCTGACGATGGGTGGCCGGATCCTTCCCGAGGACGAGGCCCTTCTGATCGTAGAGACCTGGCTGAAAACGGATTTTGAAGAGGGCCGGCATCAAGGCCGCCTGGATAAGATCCTTGAGATCGAAAGGCGGAACTTCCAATCATAAAAAGAGGAGAACAAACATGTCTTCATTCCAAGAAAAAATCATGGGCTTGTCGGAAAAAATAGAAAAAAACAACCGGTGGCGTCAGAACCAAAGCATCAACCTTATCCCCTCGGAATCGACCCCGTCTCTGCTGGTGAAGATGTGTGAGATATCCGATCCTTCCGGGCGTTATGCGGAACATCGGACCATGAAGGGGGAAGAGGTCTATTTCTATCAGGGGATCGACTTCATCAAGGAAGTGGAAGTGGAAGCGCGAGCCGAGCTCTGCCGCTATTTCAAATGCAGCGAAATTGAACTGCGGACCATCAGCGGACAAATGGCCAACGAAGTGGTATTCAAGGCCATGGTGCGGTTCCTCAACCGCGGCCGGCCCGAAGGCCAGCCGTTTCGCAAGATGACCCTGGTGATGAACAACGATCTCAACAAGGGCGGGCACCTCAGCTCTCAGCCCATGGGAGCATTGTTCAACTATGTGAACGAGAATCCCGAAACCGGCAAGGAAAACGTCCTCAATTTTCCTGTCCGAGAAGACAACCCATACAAACCGGATTTGAAAAAACTGGAGCAGCTGCTGGACCAGAACCGCCCCGATCTGATGATCTTCGGTAAGAGCATGTTCATTTACCAAGAGCCGGTCAAGTTTGCGGCTGACATCGTCAAGGACTGGGAGGATCGCCCGGTGATCATGTTCGATATGGCGCATGTCCTCGGACTTTACGGGGCCTTCCAGGCGCCCTTTGAAGAAGGCGCGGACTGTGTCACCGGCAGTACCCACAAAACCTTTTTTGGGCCTCAGCGGGGTTTGGTCGCCGGAAATTTCCACAAGGGCAGCCGATTTCGGAAGCTGTGGCTGGAAATCAAGGGCCGGGCTTTCCCCGGATCGACCAGCAACCATCATCTCGGCACCCTGCTCGGGCTTTTAATGGCCTCCTATGAAATGAACGAGTTCAAGGACGAATTCCAGCAAAAGGTCAGGGCTAATGCTAAGGCGTTCGCCCGCGCCCTGCATTCCAAGGGAGTTCCGGTCGAAGGCGATGAGGCCGACGGCTTTACGGAAACCCACCAAGTGCTGATCCGGGTCAAGTCCTTCGGCAACGGCATGGAGATCGCCCGGCGTCTGGAAGACAACAACATCGTGACCAATTACCAGGCGCTGCCCGACGACGCGACTTTTCTGGAACCCAGCGGAATCCGCATGGGCGTCCAGGAAATGACTCGCTTCGGGATGGAGGCGGAAGACTTCGATACCCTGGCAGGTTTGGTCCGCGACGTCATCGTGGACAATCGTCCTGCCGGCGAAGAGGTGACGAAGTTCCGCCAGAACTTCCTCAAGATGAAATACTGTATGGAACCGGCCCAGGCGGCTTCGCTGGCGGCGCGCATCATCAGCAGTGTTTTCCCGGGCTCCGATTACGGCAAACTTTTTGCCGATAACCTGGCAAAGCTGTTTTAGACGACGTTCCCACAAAGGATTGAATTTGGTTCGGGGGTAAGGATATGAAAGTTTTAATCATCGGATCCGGAGCGCGGGAGCATGCGCTCGCATGGAAGATCGCACAGAGCCCTCTTGCAAAAAAAGTCTACTGTGCTCCGGGCAATCACGGGATGCGGGATGTAGCCGAATGTGTCGATATCGATTCCGTGGACATTCCGGCGCTGATGTCGTTTGCGGTCAAGGAGAATATCGATTTGACGGTGGTGGGCCCGGAGCAGCCCTTAACCCTCGGCATCGTCGATGAGTTCGAAAAAAAAGGATTGAAAATCTTCGGTCCCAATAAAAGTGCCGCCGAGTTGGAAGGAAGCAAAATTTTCGCTAAGCAATTTATGGATCGGCATAAGATTCCTACCGGACATTTCCGTCTAGCGGACACACCCGAGAAGGCGATGGAGATCCTGCACCGGGATGAGTTCGCTTACCCGGTGGTCATCAAGGCCGACGGCCTGGCCGCGGGGAAAGGCGTCATGATCTGCCGGGGACCCAAACGGGCTGAAGAGGCCGTGCGAGCCCTCATGGTGGACAAAAAATACGGGGAGGCGGGTCAGCGGATCCTGATCGAAGAATTTCTGCGCGGGCAGGAAGTCTCTTTTATCATCATCTCCGATGGAGTGAAAATCCTGCCGTTCGTCACGACCATGGATCACAAAGCGGTGTTCGATGGCGATCGGGGACCGAATACCGGTGGCATGGGGGCGATCTCGCCGTCTCCGTTCATCGATCAGAATATGTTCAACGATGTCATCAAGTCCATCGTTTTTCCCACTATCACCCGACTGTTGGAGGAAGGCCGAAAATATAAAGGGGTGCTGTACGTGGGATTGATGCTGACCGAGCAGGGTCCTAAAGTGCTGGAATACAACTGCCGCTTTGGAGATCCGGAAACACAGCCGCAGATGTTGCGCATGGAAAGCGATCTGTTGGAGGTCCTGGTGGCGGCGGTCGACGACAACGCCCTGGGCTCGGAAATCAAATGGAACCGTAAGGCCGCCGCGTGTGTAGTGGTCGCCTCGGGCGGATATCCAACCCGCTATGAGAAAGGTAAGAAGATCGAAGGATTGGAGGATGCTGCCAAGATGCCCGGAATCACGATTTTTCACGCCGGGACCGCCCTCGATAGCGGCGGCTTTGTCACCAGCGGCGGCCGCGTCTTGAGCGTTTGCGCTTCCGAGAACACGCTTGCCGAGACAATGCAGAAGATCTATGAGGCCGTCGAAAAAATTCACTTCGAATCAATGCATTTCCGGCGGGATATTGGGGCGGTTAAAGAGGAGGAAGAGTGAAACTCTGTATATTTCTGGGAAGCGAATCGGATTTTCCCATCGTTGAAGGCGCTCTGGAAGTGCTGAAGGAATTCAAGGTCGATTACGTCATGGAGGTCACCTCCGCTCATCGCACACCGGCGCGGACACAGCGCCTCATAAAGGACTTCGAGCAGCAGGGCGGACAGATCTTTATCGCGGTCGCCGGCAAAGCCGCCCACTTGGCGGGGGTGGTGGCCGCCCATACCACGCTTCCGGTTATCGGAGTCCCGGTAGGAAGCTCTGCTCTGAGCGGGATGGATGCGCTGTTTTCCACCGTACAGATGCCGAAAGGCATCCCGGTGGCCTGCATGGGTATCGGGAAGTCCGGCGCCGCCAACGCCGCTCTGCTGGCCGTTCAAATCCTGAGCCTGCAGGATGCAGAACTCCGCAAGAAAATGCGGGCCGCCCGCGAAAAAATGGCGGAGCAGGTCGAACTCAGCTCGGAGCGGCTTAAAAAGAATCTATGACCACTTTTTCCATTCAGAGCTTCGGCTGCCGCGTCAACCAGGCGGAGGCGTTTGCCTGGGCTGAAGAGTTCCAGCGGCACGGGCTGAAGTTCGAAAACGATCACCGGCGTGCCGAGTTGATCCTGCTCAACACCTGTACCATCACTGCGCGTGCCGACCGGGATGTCCGGCGTTTCTTGCGTCGGATGGCACGGACGAATCCCCAAGCACGCCTGGTCGTCACCGGCTGCTACGCCGAACAGGCTGGGGAGGAACTGGACCGCATCCCCCAAGTGTGGAAGATCTACCCCAACCGGGAAAAATCACGGTTGGCCGAAGAGATCCTGGCCGAACTGCCGATCCGGGAACCCGGAACCCATCACGCCTTCCGTTCCCGGCCGCTGGTCAAGATTCAGGACGGCTGTGATTTTCAATGCGCGTTCTGCATTATTCCCAGTGTCAAGGGACCCAGCGTCAGCTTCCCCCGGGAGAAAATCGTCTCCCGCGTTCGCGAGCTGTTTCGGGAAGGTTACGCGGAAGTCGGCCTGACGGGTGTGCATCTCTGCCTATACGGCCGAGACCACCGGCCTCGAGGCTCGCTGATCGAGCTCCTGGATGATATCGACGCTCTGGAGGAACCGGGCCGGATCCGCTTGACTTCACTCGATCCCCGCTTCATGAACGAGGATCTCTGCCGGAAGCTGGCGGACAGTCCAAAGCTCCAACCGCATTTTCACCTTTCTCTCCAGCACGGATCGGACGAAGTGATCCGGCGCATGGGCCGAAGGATTACAATCTCTCGCTATGGGGAAGTCCTGGCGTTCCTGAGACGGGAAGTGCCTGGCGCCGCTCTAGGCGCCGACATCATCGTCGGATTCCCCGGTGAAACGGATGATGATTTTTATGGGATGCGCGCTTTTTTGGAAGCGTCGCCGCTGGATTACTTTCATGTCTTCTCCTATTCGCCCCGACCGGGGACCGAAGCGGCCGAGTGGCCGCAGGTAGACAGCCGGATCGTAACAGAACGGGCGGCGGAACTGCGAGCGCTTTCCACGCAGCGACGTCAGGAATTCCATCACCGCCATCTTGATACGGAGCGTGATGCGATCGTGATCAAGTGGGGAGAAAAAGGCGTCCGGATTCTGACCGACAACTATATCGATGTCGAAATTCCCCGGTGCGAAGTGCCGGAAGGCGGTGCCGTCCGCGTTCACATCACCGAACTTGGAGAAAAGGGCATCCAGGGACGGACAGCCTGATGGCGCATATCATTCAGCTTCCCTCCGATGTGGCGCAGAAGATCGCCGCCGGGGAAGTGGTCGAACGGCCGGCCTCGGTTGTCAAAGAACTTCTGGAAAATGCTCTGGATGCCGGTGCGTCGAATATCAAAGTGGAGTTGTCCGATGGGGGGAAACGCCTGATCCGCGTTACAGACGACGGCTTCGGTATGAGCCGGGAAGACGCCCGGATCTGTTTCCAGCGCCATTCCACCAGCAAGCTGCGCAGCGCCGATGACCTGGATTGTATCGCCACCCTGGGATTCCGCGGGGAAGCGCTGCCCAGCATCTCCTCCGTTTCCCGCGTAACCTTAAAAACCACGGCCGGACCGGATGACGAAGGTACCCAGGTGAAACGGGAAGCAGACCGTGAGCTCGAGGTGACGACCATCGCTTTTCCCGTCGGCACCCAGATCGAGGTCGAGGACCTTTTCTTCAACCTACCGGCACGTCGCAAGTTCCTGCGTTCCGAACGCGCCGAACTCTCCCGGATCAGCAAGATCGTTACCCAGGCCGCACTGGCCAATCCCGAAGTGGGCTTCTCTCTGCAGAGCGGGCCGCGGAGTGTGTTCCGATACCCGGCGGTCACCGGGCTTAAGGAACGGCTTTATCAGGTCTACGGGCGAAGTCTTCTGGACCGGTTGATCGCCGTCGAATGCGGCGAAGGCGAATGGCGGCTTTCAGGCTTCGTATCCCGTCCCCCTCAGGGACGGGCGAACCGAGGCCGTCAGCTGGTTTTTGTCAACCTTCGTCCGGTGCGCGAGCAGGTGGTTTTGGCGGCTTTGAACCAGGCATTCCAAGGATTCCTGGAGAAAGGCCAATATCCGGAGGCTTTTCTCTTTCTGGAATGTCCGTACGCGGAAGTGGACGTCAACGTCCATCCCGCCAAAAACGAGATCCGCTATCACGATTCCCAGCCGGTCTTTAAACTCGTCAGGATGGGATTGGAGCAAGCTCTGCTGAAGGAAATGGGCGTCAAGACGGTATCCCCGGAACACCAAGCAACGGGGATATCGGATCAGGTGAGGGAGCCCACACCGCCTTTCTTGTTCAAGCAGCGTCCCCAAGCTCCGGGAGAGAGCATTCCTCTTTTTGCGGAAGCAGCGTCCGAGGAAGCGGCTCCGCCGCGGGTATTGGGGCAGTATCTCGATCTCTATATCGTGGCCGTGGATGAATCGGGGATTCTGGTTATTGACCAGCATAACGCCCATGAAAGGGTACTCTACGAAGAGTACCTGGAAATCGACCGTTCGCGGAAGTGGCCGCTCCGTCTTCCGCTGCTGCCGATGGTGATGGATCTTTCGCCCACGCAGGAATTACAGTGGGAGAACCAACGGGAACTTCTGGAAAACTCCGGATTTTGCCTCGAGTCCATGGGTGGGCGCAGCTATGCCCTCAAGGAATTCCCCGATATTTTCAAGGAGGCGGATGCGCAGGAGGTGCTGCTGTCGCTGCTGGAGGAAGTCGAGCAGGAAAAGGTCACCGAGCGCAAGCACAAGCTGCTGGCCACCATGGCCTGTAAAACCGCGATCAAGGCCGGGGAACCGCTGAGCGCGGAGAAGATGAATGTCCTGGTGGAAAACCTTTTCCGGACTTCGAATCCGGCCTTGTGCCCCCACGGCCGCCCGGTGATCCTGCGGGTGGACCGCCGCACCATCGAAAAAGAAATCGGCCGGCGCTGACTCCGGCGGATTCCCTCCCCTCATCGTTTTTATGGGGGTATTTTTTTCTGCGGGATGGAGGACAAGACCCGCGAATACGAATCCCCTTTTCTCGTGTGCCGGGATTCCCTGATTTCCAGGGGAACGGCTTGATTTTTTTGCCCTTTCGTGTAGAATAAGCCTACTCTTTCGGTCGAGACATGATGAATGTAAGGCCGTTTCGGGGAGTAGCGTAGTTTGGTTAGCGCGCCTGCTTTGGGAGCAGGAGGTCGCCGGTTCAAATCCGGCCTCCCCGACACCCATCTCTCTGATACGGCCGATCCTCGACGTGTGCCGTCGCCGGCGTCTAACCTATTGAAAAATCACCCTGCTTGCGCTATATTGAGGACATACGATTCATCAGGTGCGCCTGTAGCTCAGCGGATAGAGCAGCTGCCTTCTAAGCAGCGGGTCGGGGGTTCGAGTCCCTCCAGGCGTGCCACCTATCCCCCTTGTTTTCAATAGTTTTCTTTGGATGTGATTTTCAATTTGCCTATGCCATTTTAAACTCTTTTGACACTAAAATGTCAAAAGAGCGTCAAATCTATAGTTAAAAATATGGATGCTGAAGAACGCCGGCCTGTCACGCCGGAGGTCGCGAGTTCGAGTCTCGTCGGCCCCGCCAGATATCCCCTTCAAAATCAGCGACTTTCCCTGACTTAGCCTTTCCGTCCCAAGGCCATAGTTTCAGCGTAAATCAACCGAATCTGGCACATATTTGCGTGTGTTAATTTCTATATTGCCTGATACAATTTTAGAGGGCAGAGTAA
>Ga0272442_10011152_pt1 | contig 11000 bp, 8 predicted proteins | sample SSMForm2O_FD_200262 | JGI IMG/M metagenome (GOLD analysis project Ga0272442, IMG submission 200262) | Marine sediment archaeal communities from Little Sippewissett salt marsh, Falmouth, MA, United States - SSM-Form-2O | ecosystem: Environmental > Aquatic > Marine > Wetlands > Sediment ... | reverse complement strand
CTGATTTCGAATGGCACGGCCTGCTCGGCCGAAACGCTCTCGGTATCCGCGTCCAGGAGCTCAATCCGGACCTGGCCGATTATTTCAAGGTCGATTCGGACGCCGGGGTGTTGATCACGGATGTGGATGACGAAGGGAGCGCAGCCAAGGCGGGCCTCAAGGCGGGTGACGTGCTGCTCTCTGTAGCGGGAGAAGCGGTGAAGAGCGCTGAGGACATCGCCGACATCCTCGAAGATTACCAGGAGGGAGACGAAGTCACGCTCGAGATCGTCCGCAAGGGCTCGAAACGCAGCGTGCAAGCCGGCCTGCAGGAAACTGACCTGATGGAATTCGACGAGTTTGAATTCACGCCCTTTGTCGGACCCGATTTCAACAAACACTATCTCGACGCGATGCGCAATTACCGCAAGGCGCTCGATCAATACCGGGATCTCGACAAGGATGCGATCAAGGAGAAGGTGGAGCGCGAGCTCCAACGCTCGATGAGGGAGAAGGACAAAGCGATTCAAAGGCTCGAAGAGGAGCTGCAGCGGCTGCAGGAGCAGCAGGAGCGGCTGCAGGAGGAGGTCGAGCGCCTTCAGGAGAGGATCAATTGAGCGCCGTTGGATGAAGCGTCTGCAGCGGACAGCGGGGATCCGCATTTCTGAAAATCGTTCTTGACTTTTACTTTTTGATTGGTTATTATTAAAAATAATGATATCCAGGCTGAAGATACCATGATCCGTCCTTTGATGAAAAAGTACGACAAGATGATGCCCACTCCCTCTGCACGTGGGCTTGGGAACGAATCGCCTTGAATCCACACTGACCGCGAACCCTGCACAAGCCCACAGCTCGTTCAACTGTGGGCTTTTTTTTTACAGATCAGGGAGGACGCTGTTGCGCTGGCACAGAACACATCTTCAACGGAGCGAATCCGTATTGACTGTGTTATGCCGGATGGAATTCATCGGCGCGGCTGCAAGAGCACTGGACCGGGTGCGAGGCGAACTGGAGAGCTACCTGCCCGGCCATCCCGGATTCGCCTCCTCTTTTGTACCACTGCAAACCGATTCCGGGGCCCCTGAGGTGGTGCGCGCCATGTGCCGCGCGGCCGAACAGCTCAACGTCGGTCCCATGGCCGCGGTCGCCGGAGCAATCGCCGAAAGGGTGCTCACGGCGGTTCGTTCGGCGGGCGCGCGCGAAGTCGTGGTCGACAACGGCGGAGATATCTGCTTCTTGATCGAGCAGCCGGTCTCCGTGGGCATCTGGACCGGCGCCGGGGAGGCACGCGGTCTGGCTCTCCTCATCGAGCCGCGGGATGAGCCGTTTGCGATCTGCACCTCTTCCGGTGTAGTGGGACACTCTTTCAGTTACGGCCGCGCCGATGCGGCCACCGTGCTTTCGGGCCGGGCTGCGCTGGCGGATGCGGCGGCCACGGCGCTGGGCAATCGGGTGCGGACGGCTGAGGATCTGGAGCACGCCTTCGATCCTTTCGACGGTATCGAGGACCTGTGCGCCGCTTTGTGTTTTGTGGACGGCCGGATCGCGCTTTGGGGTGAGGTTCCCCGGCTGGTCCGCGCCGAACTGAATCCGGATCTCATCACAAGAGGGAAAAAACATGGAAAAAGTGAAATGCGCCGTAATGGGAGCCACGGGGGTCGTGGGACAACATTTCCTGCGAGGTCTCGTTGACCACCCCTATTTTGAACTTGTGGCGATCTGCGCCAGCGACGCCCGCACCGGCCAGCGCCTGGACAGCGTGAAAGAGCATGTGCCGGGGGGTATCCCCGCCGAGTTCGGCGGCATGGTCTTCGATCCGCTCGATGTCGAGGCCATGCTTTCGCGCGGAGCCCACATCGCATTTTCAGCACTTCCTTCGGATATTGCCGGTGATATCGAACAGCGGGCGGCTGAAAAGGGCATTTCCGTCTTTTCCAACGCCGGAGCGCATCGCATGGATGCGGACGTGCCGATCCTTATTCCGGAGATCAATGCGCCGCAATCGGCTCTCGCCATCACTCAGCGGCGCCTGCGCAAGGGATTCATTTTTACCAATGCCAACTGCACTACCACGGGTCTGGCCATGGCGCTGCTGCCGCTGATTTCTCTCGGCATTCGAAAAATGGTGGTCGCCAGCTACCAGGCCATCAGCGGCGCCGGTTATCCCGGCCATTCGGCCATGGACATCACCGCCAATGTCATTCCCTACATCTCCAATGAAGAGCCCAAAGTGCGGCGCGAATGCGTCAAGATTTTCGGCGACGTCGAGGGCGATACGATCCGGCCGCGCGACTGGGAGATCCATGCGCACTGCGTGCGAGTGCCCACGCTGGTCGGTCACATGATCTCCGTTCACCTCGATATAGAGGAAAAAGCCTCACTCGAACAGGTCGAATCTCTGATTGAAAATTACACACCGCCGCAGCAGGTCGCAGGACTGCCCTCAGCGCCTTCACAGCCGGTGCTGTTCACCCGGGATCCTCTGCGGCCGCAGCCGCGGCTCGACGTGGATGCCGGCGATCCGGAGCGTGCGCGGGGCATGGCCGTAACCATCGGACGTCTCGAGGCCGGAGAGGGTGTGGTCCGGTTCTTGACGCTGTCGAACAACCTCGTCCGCGGAGCCGCAGGCGGATCGATTCTCAACGCCGAGCTCGCTTGCCGGGAAGGCCTTCTATGATCGTGATGAAGATCGGCGGCTCATCGCTGCGCGATGTGGCCTCGATCGAAAGAGTGGTCGAGATCATCACCCGCTGTGAAGAGAACGAGCGTATTGTCGTGCTCTCCGCAGTGAGCGGTGTCACCGACCACCTCATCAAATGCGTCGATCAGGCTCTGGACAGCGAGCGCAAGATCAATGTACTGCTCGAGTACCTGCTGCTGCTGCACCGCGAGCTGATCGCCGGCATCATCAAGGCCGCGTCCCTGCGCCGCAAGGTGCTCGATGAGGTGGAATATCTTCTGTCGCGGCTGGAGAAGCTGCTTTTCGGTGTCTCCTATACCGGCGAGTGCACACGGAGAACTAGGGATTTGATTCTCTCTTTCGGCGAGCGCCTGGCCGTGCAGCTGGTGGCCGGCTGTCTGCAGGACAGGGACCAGGCCGCCGTCGCGCTGGAAGCGGACCGGATCGATCTGATCGCCAACGGCGCTTTCGGATACGGTAACGCCGATCTCGGGCGTACCGCTGAAATGCTGCCCGCTCACCTCGCCGAATTCCTGCACCGGGACTCGATACCCGTGATCACGGGATTTTTCGGCCGCACGCCGGAGGGGCATACCATCACCTTCGGCCGCGGCGGCACCGATTACAGTGCGGCCATCGTCGCTCACGCCATGAACTGCCGTGAATTGCAGATCTGGAAGGATGTCGATGGTTTTCTCACCGCTTCGCCTCAAGTCGTGAACGGAGCCAGGCCGCTGCGGCTGCTCGCCTACGAGGAGGCGGCGGAGCTCTCCTATTTCGGCGCATCCATCCTTCATCCGCGCACGGTCGAACCCCTGGTCGAAAAGCAGATCCCCGCGGTGATCAAAAACACCTTCCATCCCGAAGCGCCCGGCACCGTCATCGGCCCGGAGCGCCATCTGGATGAAAAAGTGATCAAGAGCGTTACTTACAACCGCGATATCGGAGCTCTGCGCCTGCACGGCGTCAGCATCGGTCAGCAGGTCGGATTTCTAACCCGTGTGGTCTCAGCTCTGAGCGAGGCCAATATCAACATCATCTCGGTCATCACCTCGCAGACCTCGGTCAACCTGCTGTTCAACAAAGACGATGTCACCCGGAGCCGCAAGATCATTGAGAAACAGAAAATCACATATCTGGATCATATCGAGCCCCTTATGGATATCGCCCTGGTCGGCGTGGTCGGAGAGGGGCTGGCCGAAACCAAGGGACTCGCAGCGCGCGTGTTCACGGCAGTGGCCCGGGCCAACACCAATGTAGAGATGATCTCGTCCGGGGCTTCAAAGGTGGCGCAGTATTTCATCATCAAGGAAAAGGACATCGAGCGCACCGTGGCCGCCATACACAGCGAGTTTTACGGTCCCGCCATGACCGAACCGGACCCGTCTGTTGCGGCCGTGGGTATATGACAAGAGGAGGGGGATTCGGAATTTTTTCATGAGGTTCAGCTAATGCAAAAAGGATACTCGATTACGGACAGCAAAATCATCATCGACTTTTCATCGCTCTATTGCAAGGATGCGCAGGCCCTGCTGCGCAGCGTAGTTTTTTCCGAAATTCTGAACAGATACCTGAAGCGGCTTTCAGAGAGGAAATCTCCGATTTACCGAGAGCTCCAGCGCAGGCTCGATGACAAGGAGCTTTTGCCGCCCATGCACACCCTGCTCCGCCTTTTGCACACCCACCGGGCCGATGAGGTGATACGGATCAACCGCCGGTTCGAGTCACTGCTGACTGATCCGGAGATCGTATACGATTTTGTCGAAGGATTATATAACTACTGGCGCTCTTTCGAGCGTTACATCATTTTAACCGCACCAAAAACCCGACTGCGCACGCGCGAGAGCATTCATCACGCCCAGTTCATCCATGCCAACGAAACGCTGAGACAGCTCGTGCTGCAGACCTACCGCGTGGTGTGTGAAAATCTCATCGATACGCCGTTCCGCATATACCGGCAGCTGCCCGCGGGCGCCCATGTCGGATACATGGTTCAGAACATGAAGCTGATCCTGCCCGACGAATTCCAGCCGCTTCGGCGCATTCCCGTCATCCGTCTGGCTCTGCTCGAACCGCCGGTCATATTCTATCCGCAGATGAACGTCCGTTCCGGCCTATTCGAGGAGATCTGGCAGAATCCGCTGCCGCATCTCGATCTTAAAGAGGATCAGTGGTTCTGTTACCCGGCCAAGATCGGCCGTCTGCTGGCTCTGGCCTATTTCCATCAGTCCTATATGTCCCAGGGCGCCGGACTGGTCAATCTGTTCGAAATAGCCGCTCCCGATGACCTGAGCCGGCGCAAGCCCGATATCGTGCTGTTCTTCGGCGCCAATCCGCTGCCGGGGATCGAGGATCAGACGGTTTTCTACCATGACAGAGCAAATGAAATGATGGTGGGCGTCAACGTCCATTCACAACGAATCGATTATTTCGGTTATATGAAAAAAATGCTGCTGACGCTGCATAACATTCTGATGATCGAACGCGACCTCCTGCCGGTGCACGGCGCCATGGTCTCCATCCGGCTCAAATCCGGTGCCGCGGCTAATGTCGTCATTGTCGGCGACAGCGGAGCCGGCAAATCCGAGACTTTGGAGGCGTTCCGCCAGCTGGCAGAAGATCACATCAGCGAGATGGAGATCATTTTCGACGATATGGGATCGATCGAGCTGACGGATGAGGGAGATTTTCTCGCTTACGGCACCGAAATCGGCGCTTTTTTGAGGCTCGATGATCTGCAGCCCGGATACGCCTTCGAACAGATGGACCGCAGCATCTTCATGAATCCGAATCTAACCAATGCGCGTGTCATTGTTCCGGTGACTACCTTCAAGACCGTTGTGCGGGGAACGTCGATCGACTATTTTCTTTATGCCAACAACTATGAGGCAGTGGATGCCGGTCATCCGGCGATTGATTTTCACGATAACAGCGCACAAGCCCTCTCGGTGTTCAACCGCGGTCTGCGAATGGCCAAAGGGACCACGTCCGAAAAGGGCCTGGTCGAAAGCTATTTCGCCAATCCGTTCGGTCCCCCTCAACGGCGGGAAATGCATGAGACTCTGGCGGAACGCATCCTGGCCGGCATGTTCGCCAGGAAGGTGGCGGTGGGCCAGCTGCGCACCCAACTCGGTATCGCGGGCATGGAACAGGAGGGGCCGCGGATTGCGGCGCGGGCGCTCTTCAGTGCCATGAGCGAGCAGGCGGTCTAGCTCCCGGTCCCTGCGTTTTTGCTGATATTTCATCACTATCCGAAGGAGCCAATATGTCCGGACTGACACTACCCGTTGTCGTTCACGGCATGACAGGGCGCATGGGCCAGATTGCGGTGCGTGCACTGCAGAGTATCTCCAGCCGCAGGGCACTGCAGTTCGAAGGCGAACCCGTTACGCCCGAGCCCATCGGTGTCGGCCGAAATCCGTCCAAGGTGGACGCCGTCGCCGCAGAGCTCGGACTGTCTCACGCTTTCGTTGATCTGAACCGGGCACTCGACCTGGCGCGCAAGATTAATCCGGATCTGCAGCTTTATCACAACACCCTTACCACGGGAATCCGGCGCGCCAGCCTGCTCCAGGTCCTGCCGCTGCTGGATCCTTCGAAAACCGCCGTCTATATGGAGAAACCGCTCGCCTCCAATTATGCCGACGGTTATGCCATTGTCCGAGCGCTCGAGGATGGCGGATTCCGCCATGGCGTGGTCCATCACATGCTGGCCACGCCCGGGGTGCGCCGCGCCCTGGAGTTGATGCCGCGGATAAAGCCGGTCAGCGCCCATATGGTGTTCGGTTACGAAGTGGGACCCGGATTCAGCGGCAACGAGGATTATGCCGGCCAGCGCCCGGATTTCAACTGGCGCTACGCCGATGCCGGCGGAGGCATTATTCTGGATATGTGCCACGAGGGCTATCTCTCAGAGGCGCTGTTCGGCCCGAGCGAGCGTCTGAGCGCCGTTGCCCGGCTGCTGGTGCCGGAGCGGCGAAGCACCGACGGCCGCAGCACCATTGTCTGCGATGTCGAGGACTATGCCGCGCTGCGGCGCGAGCACCGCAGCGGCGTGGTCAACACATCGATCTGGTCCTGGTACCGGCGGGTCAATTCCGAATTCGGCCCGCTGGAGATCAGCGTGGAGGGATTGGGCGGCTCTCTGGTGTTCGGACTATATGGCTTGAAGGTACAATGGGCCGAGAGCGCGCCGGCCAACCGGTGGGAGCGCTCCGTGACCGGAAAAAAGACGGTGTGGCGGGATTTCTGGACCTGCGAAGATCCCGGTTATCAAGATCCATTCGCCCACGAGCTGGTCGAGTATCTGTCCGCCCTGCTGGAGGGCAGATCCTACCCCAAAAACGCGGTGCATGCTCTCGACCTGCTCGGCGAGGTGGAGGCGTTCTACAGCAGCGCCGCCCGCGATGGCATCGTGATCGAGCGCTCCGGAGTGCTCTCCTATCCCGCCGCTCCGCCGGACGGCTGGGAGCCGGAGAGACTGCAGTCCCGGCTGCGCAGCGTCAGCGGCTGAACAGCGGAAGAGTCTCTGTCATGATTTCGAGAGAACGGCTTCTCACGGCGATAGCACACAGGGAACCGGACCGCGTCCCGCTCGATCTGGCCAGCACCCAGGTCACGGGAATTTCCGTCATTGCCTATGAAAAGCTGCGCGATTATCTCCATTTGCCGGCCCGGACCACGGCGGTGTGCGATGCCATTCAGCAGATCGCGCTTCCCGGCGACGATGTCCTGGAGCGGTTCGGGGTCGATACCCGCGGTCTCTGGCCGCTGACGAGCCACAACATGCCGTTCGAGGATATCGAGAGCGGAGAATTCCTGGCGCACAGGGATGAATGGGGACTGGGGTACCGCCGGCATAGAAAGGGCGGTCTGTGGTACGACCTGTACGCCAGTCCGCTTGACGACCCGTCGCTCTCCGGGGCCGAGATCCGCGCTTTTCCGTGGCCCGACGGAGGTGCGCAATGGAGGGTGGCCGGCCTGCGCGAGCGGGCTCTGAGCTTCCGCGACGCGGGATACGCCGTGGTGCTCAAGAGCGTGTGCGCCGGTCTGCTGGAGATGGCCATCCGGCTGCGCGGCATGGAGGCGTGCCTGATCGATCTGCTGGCTGACAAGCGGCGCGCCGGTCTTATCCTGGACCAAGTCCTGAAGGTGAAACTGGAGTATTGGCAGACGGCGCTGAACGAACTCGGCGATGTGGTCGACGTGGTCGCCGAGGGGGATGACTTCGGCACCCAGCAATCCGCATTGATCTCAGCGGCCGCATTCCGGGAGATGATCAAACCGAGACAGGCCGAGCTAATCGCATTTCTGCGCCGAGGTGCACCCCAGGCCGCGGTCTTTTTTCATTCCTGCGGCAGCGTCAGGACGCTGATGCCCGATTTCATCGAGATGGGCATCGACATCATCAATCCGGTTCACATCACGGCCGCCGGCATGGCGCCGGCGGAACTCAAGCGGGACTTTGGCAAAGAGCTCGTATTCTGGGGCGGCGGCATCGATACCCAGGGAACGCTGCCGAACGGATCCCCGCAGCAGGTGAGGGACGAGGTCAAGCGCAACATCGAGGCGTTCGCTCCCGGCGGTGGATTCGTGTTCAATACCGTGCACAACATTCAAGCGGATGTGCCGCCGGAAAACATCGTGGCCATGTACGAGACTCTGGCCGAATCGGGATCCTACAGGTGAAAATATGCCTCCACAGGACCAACCTCGCTACCGCTGGGTCATCCTGACCCTGCTGTTCGCCGCAACCACGATCAACTATTTCGACCGTATCGTTCTCTCCGTGCTCATTCCAGAGATAAAAAAAACACTCGATATTGACGAGATCGCCTATGGCCATATTCTGAGCGCCTTCCAGCTCGCCTACACCTTCGGTTTTCTCGCCGCCGGCCGCTTCATGGACTGGCTCGGCACCCGGTGGGGTTATCTGACCTCGATCGTGTCCTGGTCCTTTTCAGCGGCCATGCACGCTCTGTGCGGCAGCGCGTTTTGCCTGGCGGCGTGGCGCGGTGCGCTCGGTCTGACCGAATCCGGTAATTTTCCGGCGGCGATCAAATCGGTGTCAGAGTGGTTTCACGTGCGCGATCGCTCCTTTGCCACCGCACTGTTCAACAGCGGATCCAGCATCTCTTCGATCATCGGCCCGCCCATCATTGTCGCGCTGGCGCTCACCTTCGGTTGGCGCGGCGCTTTTTTCGCCTTTGGCGCGCTCGGTGGCCTGCTCGCCGTGGCCTGGATTTTGCTATATAAAACTCCCGAACACTCCGCTGCGGAGGCAGGGGAGAAGGGGGAGGGAGTCGCCTGGAAAGACCTGCTCAGGCACCGCCAGGCCTACGGCATCATGCTGGGCAAGTTTCTGACCGATCCGGTATGGTGGTTCTACCTGTTCTGGATGCCCGATTATCTCAACACCCAGCGCGGCTTTGATCTCAAGGCCATCGCCCTGGCGATCCCCGTGATCTATACCCTGGCCACACTGCTCGGATTTGTCGGCGGCTGGATACCGGGTTTTCTCATGCGCCGCGGCTGGCCGGTATCGCGCGCGCGAAAGGCAGCCATGCTGGGCTGCGCCGCTTTTTTGCCGGTTTCCGCCACCGCCGTGTTCGCCGGTCACCCCTGGGCCGCCATTCTCCTTGTCAGCCTCGCGTGCGGAGCGCACAACGGCTGGTCGGCGAACATCTTCACCCTGGTGAGCGATTGTTTTCCTTCCCGGGCGGTGGGTTCGATGACGGGTCTCGCCGGATTCGCCGGCGGGCTCGGCGGGCTGTTGATCGCCACCCTGGCCCCGGGTTACATTGTCACTTATTTCGGATATGTGCCCATCTTTGTGATCATGGGCCTGCTGCACCCGCTGGCCTTTATCGCCATTGCCATCCTGGTCAGGCGTGTCGATATTTGAGCTCCATGACCCAAGCCCGGCGAAAGAACGGATTTCGATTCACCGGCTCCGGCCTGCCGCGGATGCGAAACATGAGTGAGTTCCTATGATCGTACTGCTCTCCTTCATCATGGCCGTGGCGCCTGCAGTGCTGCTTGTCCTCTACTACCTCAGAAACGACCGCCTGCGACCCGAGCCCAAGGGCGCGATCCTGCGCATCTTTTTCCTCGGTGTGATTTTCACTCTGCCCACGGTCAGCCTTGAGCTTCTCGTCGGTCTGGCGGCCGGCCACTTCCAGTTCAATCCCATGGTGCACTATTTCATTCGCGCTTTCATCGTCGCCGCGCTGTGTGAGGAGCTTTTCAAGCTCACCATCGTGATCCATTTCGCCTATCCTAGGGTCATGTTCGACGAGGTCATGGACGGCATCATCTACTGCATTGTCGCCAGCCTGGGCTTCGCCTGCATGGAGAACATCCTTTTCACCCTCGGAGGGGGACTGGGAACCGCCATTGTGCGGGCGATCACGGCCATACCGCTGCATGCCACAGCTTCGGGCATCATGGGGTATTACATCGGGCTGGCGAAATTTGCGTCCAGCCGCCGCCGGGAGACCGTCCTGATCTATAAGGGCCTAGCCATCGCGGTGTTGATCCACGGCGTTTACGATTTTCTCCTGTTCGCCACGCCGGACCTCAGTCTGGTCGCGTCGATTGGCGTCTATCTGCTGCTGCTGTTCTCTTTTTTGCTGCTGCGCAATCGTATAAATCTTGCGATCTCCCTGGACATCCGCGCCGGCCGCACCGTTGCTGCTGCTGATGTGGCGGAATGAAATCTTTCCGCCATTATGCCATTTTTCTGTTGATCCAAAGCTCAACATTGGCTACTTTATAATTGAAGCAACGGATGTTAAAGGAGAGGTGTCGTATGGCTGAAAATCTGGATCGAAGGAACTTTTTCAAGCGTACCCTGGCCGCATCAGCGGGACTCACACTGGCGCACAGTTTCGAGGAGCGCGCGCTGCTGGCCGCTTCACGCGAACCCGTCTCAACCTCCGCAATGCCGCTGCCCAGAGGCAGGATCAAGGATGTCGAGATCTCGCGGCTTTTCTGCGGCGGCAATCTCACCAGCGGCTTTGCGCACAGCCGCGACCTGATCTATGTCTCCAATCTCCTGAACCACTACTTCACTGACGACAAGATTTTCGAGACCTGGCGTCTGTGCGAAGAGTCGGGAATCAATACCGCCATTTTACGCATGGACAATAAAGTGCTGCGCCTGATCAACAAATACTGGCACGAGGTCGGAGGTGAAATCCAGTGGATCTGCCAGATCAAGATCACGGAGGACGATCTCACTTCCGAGGCGATGCGCGCCATCGACAACGGCGCCGTCGGCGTCTATATTCACGGCGGGGTCGGCGACCGTCTTGTGGCTGCAGGCAAGAGCGAAATC
>Ga0272442_10011151_pt1 | contig 11000 bp, 8 predicted proteins | sample SSMForm2O_FD_200262 | JGI IMG/M metagenome (GOLD analysis project Ga0272442, IMG submission 200262) | Marine sediment archaeal communities from Little Sippewissett salt marsh, Falmouth, MA, United States - SSM-Form-2O | ecosystem: Environmental > Aquatic > Marine > Wetlands > Sediment ... | reverse complement strand
AGTAAGATCACATGATGTATAGCGTGTCGGTTGAGAAGAACGGGTCGCTCGTAAGGTTGACCCCCAAGGTTCTCAATCCCGCTTCATCACCGGGAGTCGGGATGTGCGTGATGTGCATATCGCAGCCTCGGAGGTCTTTCAGTTGCTCGATGGCCAGTTTGGCGGCGCTGTTCAATGGTGCGGAGGCCGCGACGGCGACCAAAGCCTCCTCCAGGTCGAGGCTGACGCTCTTACCGTTTTTCATGTCTTTCTTCATATCACCGATTGCTTCGACGATACTCGGTGCGATGAGGTGGATTTGGTCAGGTATTCCAGCCAGATGCTTGATCGCGTTCAGAACAGCGCTCGTGGCTGCATGCATGAGGGGCGAGTTGCTGCCCGTTACGATTGCCCCGTCTTTGAGTTCAATGGCCGTACCGCAATAGACGCCCTCATGGCCTTTGCCGCTGGACTCTGCCCGCTTGGCCGCATCCTTGGCCGGACGGACCATCCGGCGGTCTTCTATCTGCATTCCGAGTTCATTCATCAGCAACTCGACTCGTTCAACCGTCTCGCGCTCCACCAAACCCATCATGTACTCGCAGCGATAGCGCAGTACCCTGCGGATGACTTCCTGTTTCGCCGCCTCGCGAACCGCGTGTTCATCAACAATGCCGAAACCGACCCGATTGACACCCATATCGGTTGGGGAGTGGTAGAAGGATTCGGTGCCGGTAATCCTCTCGATAATGCGTTTTAGTAGCGGGAAGGCCTCAACGTCCCGGTTGTAGTTGACCGCAGTCTTTCCATAGGCCTCCAAATGGAAGGGGTCAACCGCATTGACGTCTTTCAGGTCGGCTGTGGCTGCTTCATATGCCACGTTGACCGGATGTTTCAGAGGCAGATTCCAGATGGGAAAGGTCTCGAACTTGGCATATCCGGCTTGCACTCCCCTCTCGTATTCATGATAAAGCTGCGAGAGACATGTCCCCAGTTTGCCACTGCCTGGACCAGGGCCGGTAACGACTACGAGCGGGTGACTTGTCTCGATGTAGCTGTTGCATCCATATCCTTCCTTGCTGACAATGAGGTCGACGTCGGTGGGATAGCCCTTCGTGGCGCGATGGGTGTAGACCTTCAGGTCGCGGCGCTCGAGCCTATTTTTGAAGAACTGGGCCGAGGGTTGATCCTCGTAACGGGTGATGACAACGGCCGTGACTTCCAGATCCCAGTCCCGACGCAGATCATCGATAAGTTTAAGCGCGTCAACATCGTAGGTGATGCCGAAGTCGGCACGGATCTTCTTCCGGTCGATGTCCCCAGCATAGATGCAGAGAATAATGTCAATCTTATCCTTGATTTGTTGAAGCAATCGCATCTTCACATTCGGACGAAAGCCGGGCAGCACCCTGGCTGCGTGGTAGTCGAAAATGAGCTTTCCGCCAAATTCCAGATAGAGTTTGTCGTCGAATCGTTCGATACGCTTCAGAATCTCGGTCGTCTGTTCCTCCAAGTACTTGTCTACATCAAATGCGAGTTGCTCGCCCGTGATCATATTTGTCTCCATGCTCGTATGTCTGTGGAACGCTATGATTATAGGGCCTTGGGCAAGCCACAATCAATGAATCAAGACCGCCGAGGCCGATTCGTGCCGGCTCATCGAGTGCCTCTGGATTTTGCTGCACGGCCAACGGCAACCGGCGTTCTTGGTGTGTTTCGAGCGTTGTGCGGACATCCGGCGATGCGCTGGAACTGTGTCAGGCGCCTGGGGCACTGCTTCGTGTGGCTGAAGCCTTCCTCGCAATACCAGCGCCGCGTCGGCGCGCCGCGATCAAGCGGGGGCGGGGCGTCTGCGCGTCGCCCAGAGGAAGCTGGCTGTGGCGACGGCGTAGCACGCGAGGCCGGTCCAGAAGGTGGCCGAGATTCCCCAGGCCATCGAGATGGCCACGGCCAACACGGAGGCGCACACGGACGTGGCGCCGTTGATGCCCCACAGCCATGGGGTCAAGGCGGTCGAATGGAGCGAGGCCAGGCGCATGCCCAATGGGAACGCCATGCCCATGAACAGTCCAATCGAAGAGAGAATGATGACGGCCAGGAGTATGCGGACGGGTGTGAGGGCGCCCTCGAAGTGTGCGGCCAGCACGGGCGTGAGGGCTCCAAAGAAGGCCAGCACGATCAGCAGGGCAAGCAGGCGTCGCAGTCCGGACGCGCAGAGGCGGCGCGTGGCCACGCGCTGCGTCATCCAGCTTCCCACACCGCCGGCCGCCAGCAAGGTGAACAGGACGACGGACAGGCCGTAGACCGGGTGTCCGAGGAACACGATCAGGCGCTGCATCTGCGAGATCTCGATGAGCATGAATCCCAGCCCGATGGAGGCGAAGAACAACGCAAAGGCCCCGGCCCCTTCGAGAGCGCGGACGCCGCTGAGCAGCAGCGGCAGCAGGATGCATGCGAGCGTGAGCACGGCGACGATGACGAGGAATGAGGCCAGCACGAAGATGGCCTTCAAGTTCCAGTTGGTGTTCTGGTCGCCCCTCCACAGGGCGCCTTTGACCACGTCCCGAAGCCGCAACATATTGAAAAAGAACGGCTTGTCGTCGGTGGGCGGGGCGAGGTTAAGGGGCTGTTTTGCGGCGTAGGCCTCGAGGTCGTCCTGCGCGGCGATAACGGCGAATTGCGGGTCCCCGGCGGCCCGTGGGCAGTAGGTGAGCTCGAACTGCATCGTGTTCGTCAAGGCGTCCAGGGCGTCCAGGTCGGATTTCGAGAAGGGTGCTGGGCTCACGAGCATGGTGCCGACCCGGCCGAGACGGACGACGACGATGTGGTCGGCTGGGCTCGTGACGCCCGACTGGCGCAGCGCCCCGCACGCGAGTGCCATGAGGCGGTACATCTCGGCGGGATTTCCCTCGACGTGCCAGCGTGATACGGACAAGACGCCCGAGGGTGTGAGGCGTTCGAGAAACATAGTCCACGCCTCGGTCGTGTACAGGGAGTTCTCGGACAGCACGAACGCGCCGGCGGCTGTGGCTGCCCAGGTATCGATGAACGAGACCTGGATGATGTCGAAGGGTCGACGCTGGCGAGCGATGTAGCTGCGCGCCTCGTCGTGGACGAAGCGGACGCCCTCGTAGGCGTCGAGGTGGCCGGTGAAATCTCCGAAGCGCTGATTGACTGCGTTGATGATCGCCCCGTTGATCTCGACGCCGGTGACGTCGGGCTGGCCGAAGGCCAGGGCGGACAGCACGTCTCGGCCTCCGCCGGTCCCGACGATGAGGGTCCGTGCGTTGCTGCGGAGATGGTGCACGACGTTGAGGACGTCGTGTTTGAGGAAGGTCACGTTGCCGAAGTCGCCGTCGAATGCGAGGACGAGCGTGGCGGCGCACGCGTCGATGACGATGTCGAGCTTGCGGTGGGTCATCTTGCCGTGGTAGGCGGGACTGATGCCGGAGGCGGGCAGTGGCGTTACGGCGTGGGGATTGCCGGCCACCGTGACGCGACTGAAGGAGTTCCACTTTTCGTAGAGGGCGGGGGCCTCTGCGCGCCCTTTGACCCACTTGAGGCGGAACAGCGGCGCCTGGCGATGGGCGCGTATGGCCCCGAGGCACACCACCGCGCCCAAGCCGATCGCGGCGGCGCACGCGAGCAAGGTCAGGGCGGTCCGTCTCGCGGCGAGGAAGAAGAGGACGGCGCTGAATGCGGCCAGCGCGGCGCAGAACAGGGCGGCTGCGGGCGCGTCGATCACGGCGAGCGTAGCAATGAGCAGGACACAGCCGAGGGCCGCGCCGCCCAAGTCGGCCGCGTAGAGGCCGCCCGTCTGGTCGGGGAAACGGGTCAGGGCGAGCGTAACGCATATGCCGCTGAATACGAACGGGATCGAGATCAGGATGTAGATCACGGCGAGGGACGAGAATCCTTCGAGGGTGGGCTCGGGTGTGAAGGGTACGCGCAGGTGGGTCAAGAAGGTCGCCACCAAGGTGAGGGCGAATAGGATGGCCCCCCATCCGAGCTGTCGCGACACGCGCTCGGGCGTGAACCAGCGTGGGCGCAGGTAGACGGCCAGGGCGCCGAGGGTCATGCCGAACATGGCCAGCGAGACCGCTACGAAGGCGAAGTGGTACCACATGGTCACGCTGAAGATGCGGGTGAGCAGCACCTCATACATCAACGTGGCCAACGAGATGAGGAACAGCCCTATGTAGATCTCGGTCTTGGCCTTCATGGTTGCCGCACAGCGGGATTCCTATTTCCCCACACCTTCGATGGGTTCCACAAGGAGTGGCCGCAGGTGCAGGTAGGCGGTGGTCCGGCGCTTGGCCTCGATGTCGCGATAGACTCGTTGCACCTGTTCGACGGTGTATCCCATGACTTCGCCGACAGTCGCCGCAGCCTCGTGGTGGTTGTAGGCCCACAGGATCAGGTCGAGCTTGTCGTAGGGCAGGCAGAAGAAGAACTCCTCCTGGGTCTGCGGCATCGAGTAGGTGTCGGTGGTCGGCGGGTGCGAGGCGATGGTTTCGGGCAGCCCGAGGTGGCGCGCCAAGGCGTAGACTTGCGTCTTGTACAGGTGTGCGATGGGTTTCACGTCGGCCAGGCCGTCGCCGCCCTTCACGAAGAAGCCCTGGTCGTATTCGAGTCGGTTCGGTGTGCCGGCCACGGCGAAGTTGGTGCGTTCGGCGTGGTAGTATTCGAGCATCTTGCGCGTTCGTTGTTTCATGTTCGACGCCGCCACCACTTGCAGGTATTGTTTCAGGGGCAGGCGCGCCTGTGACACCTCGCCCTCGGGCGACTGGACCACGAGGCTGAACACGTTGAGGCGATCCGAGTCCAGGCGATCCGGGGGCAGGACGATCTTGCACTTCCAGCCCGGCGCGAAATCCGGGAACAGGGCGCGGATGGCTTCATCTCGCCGGGCATAGCAGGCCGCGCCCTCGAGGACGGGCGTGATGTCCTCGGTCACGTTCTCGACGCCGAGATGGCCGGCGATGCGCTGTCCCAGTTCGAGCGATTCGTCGCTCGAGTCGGCCTCGGGCATGAACAGGCCCAGGACGCTCTTGGGTCCGAAGGCCCGCACGCACAGCGCCGCGGTGACCGAGCTGTCCACCCCACCCGACAAACCGAGCACCACTCCTCGGCGTCGCAATTGTGTGCGAACCTGCTCGATGAGGGATTCGCGGATGCGCTCGACGGCCGCCTCGCAGTCGAGATCCAGCACATTCAGGTCGAAGTGGGATGTGCCGTTCGAGTGGGTTTCAGACATATTGGATCTCCTCCGTATTTCGACGGAACAGAGAGAGCCTACGCGATTGGGATGCCCATATCAAAGAGAGCCGGGCCGGGGCCAACCTTGACACACGGCGGACGGCGTGTTGTATACTCCGTGTTGGTCAGCCGGGCTTCGGACTTACTACTCTGGCGATAGAAAATGTTGCATTTCCGGATACGTCAAAGAAAGTGCCTCGATTTGATGCAGGGCCAGTCTGCCGGGGCAAGATCTTGCGCACTGCGAATTGAAACCTAGAGTGCGATGCAACATAAACTGTGGCCGGCATAATATGTCGAGGTCTGGGTCTCGGTTCAAGGGCAACGTGGGATCAGTGCATCCCGCAAGAGGAGTTCTGCGATGCAAAGAAATGGGACTGGATTCACTCTGATCGAGCTGTTGGTCGTCATCGCCATCATCGGCATTCTGGCTGCCATACTACTGCCGGCGCTGGCGCGGGCCCGCGAGTCGGCACGTCGCGCGAGTTGCCAAAACAACCTCAAGCAAATGGGCTTGGTGATGAAGATGTATGCCAACGAGTCCAAGGGAGAGCGCTTCCCCACAATTGACATCTTTGGTTGTGACGACCCGGTGGCGAACGGGACGGACCCGTCGTTCGTTATCAACATGCTGCAGGTGTATCCGGAATACCTGAGCGATCCGACGGTGACGCTGTGCCCGTCCGACCCGGACGGGACGGACGTCGCCCAGGTGTATGACGACGCGGACGACATGACGGCGGTGTGGAACGGCACGGCCATGGCTGCGACGCCGGGCGTGGGCAACACGGAGTTCTATCCCTGTGAGGTCGACAATGACAGTTGCAGTTACGTGTACTTCGGCTGGGCCATCACGGTGCCCGGGATCACGGACGATCCGCATGTATTCACTTCAACGGGCATCGATGATCTGATTCTCGAGGCGACGACCTACTTCACCGGCGAGGGGATCGACCCGAGCGTCCTCGCAGGCTTCGCTGCAACCATCTATGAGATGATTACGCGTATGGACGATCCCGGGGTGAACGAGTTGGCCCCGTTGGACAACGACATCGACGCCGGGAGCATGACCGTGTATCGCTACCGCGAAGGCATCGAGCGCTTCTTCATTACCGACATCAACAATCCGGCCGCGAGCGCGCAGGCGCAGAGCGAGATCTCGGTGATGTCGGATTTCATCTCGACCGCCAACCGCGACAACATGGAGTTCAACCACCTGCCCGGCGGCGCGAACGTCCTGTATATGGATGGCCACGTCGAGTTTCTGCGTTATCCGAACGGTTGGCCGGTGAGTCCGATGATGGCCGCGACCGTCTCGGCCATCTAGTGTCCACTCGAGCGCGCGCTTCGTAGGCGTGCAGCTATTCGGCTCGTCCCGGGCCGGCCCTATAGTGGGGCCGGCCCGTTCTTCTTGTGGTCTCAGAGGGGGGGCGAGGATTGGTCCGCCCGATGTGTTCGTGCGGGGCCGAACACGATGCGCATTCGTCGTGCGCCGGCCGGCGGGGCGAGCACCACGTCGTAGAGCGTCTTGCCTTCGTCGCGCAGGACACGCGTGGCGCGAATGGCGGCCTCCTCGCATTGGAACTCGAGCCTTTCGGCTGCGACCAGCCGTATGGCCAAAGGTCCGCCGTGGTGGTGCGCCGGCGCCGCGCTGATGGCCGCCAGGTTGACGTGGATCGTGTCGCCGGCAATGGCGATCTGCGCAAGGTGATGGAACGCCAACTGTGATGCAAAGGCGCGCGTATCGGGCGCCAGCATCGTGTCGCAGCGCAGGTCGTAGGGCTTCAGGAACGCCGCCCACCGCTCGACGACCTCGTGGTTCCGCTCTGGGTCGGCGTGGAGCAGGTTGGGCCAGTGCATTCCGCAAATGGGGCCGTCGAGGGCGCCTCCAGGCCTCGGCCCGACCTCGAACCATCGGCAGAGGTCGTGGCCGCGATCCACGGTGATCACGCCGGCATCGAAGCCGAAGCAGTCGTGTTCCGGGGGCCGGCTGGTGTGCATGGCGCTGAATGGCGTCGAGATGTGGCGAATTCCGGCCTCTCGTAGGATGGCCGCCAGCCCGCCTTCGTCGTCGCCGAAGCGGTGGAGGAACGCCGCAGGCACGAAGGATTCTGGAAACGGGCCCAGGCCGTGCTGCCCGAGGATGCGCGCGCACATGTCCAAGTGCAGCAGCACGTCCTCCCTGGGGCGCATCCGGCCTTGGCGGTCGTGCCATTCGGCCCGCTCCATTCGCCCGTCGATCCAGTATTCGTGGCCGACGCCGTGTAGTGTCACCTCGATATGGGCCTGGTTGCGGCGTATGACGTCGGCCGCTCGGTCGAGCCACGGGCCGACCCAGCGGCGGTTGTCCCACTCGCGGCCCATCCACGTACACGACGGGGCGTGGCGCAGGACATTGTCGCGGTCCCATTCGCATACGACCATCGCCGCCTGCGGCCGCATGCCGAGGGCCTTGCCCAGCGCGGCGATGGCCTCGTAGTCGGCCGGTACGTGGTCGCGCGCGACGCCCGTCCGGTACGGCTCGCCGCGTTCGTGTCCGTCCTCGCCCGACCACCAGCCTACGTCGTCGATGACGACCTGTATGGGCATGGGAATCGCGGCCTGTTGAACGACGCCTTCGGCATGAACGGTCACTTCGGTCTCCTGTGGTGCGTGGCCATGGTAGCAGAGCACACGGCGATGCAGAAACCAGTTTCCTTCGATTCGGCGAGGGCCTCCTGGTATGCTGCCGGCGTCGACGGCACACGGGGAGATACGAGCGATGCTGCTTTTCGAGACCTACGCGAAGACGTGGCCCATGTGTCTGGCGAGTCTCGCTGTTTTCTGGGTAGTGGCGGCGCTGGCGTGGTGGTTCCGGGCGCCGCGCCTCGATCGTGCGCTGCCGGCCAAGGCCGTCTTCTGGGTCAGCCTGATCTCTGGTTTTCTCTTGTTGGCCGTATGCCTGACGTTGGTGGACAAGCCCCACTTCGACGTGTCCGCCGAGACCAAAGACTGGCTGTTCATGTTCTCGGCCTTCCTGGGAATTCCGCTGGCGGTGCCGTTGCTGCTGTGCGCCGTGTGGGCGCTCGCGCACCACGTCCGCGGCGAGGCCGTGAAGCTGTCCGGGCTCGTGCTCGTGGCGCTGCTCGGCCTGGGCCTGGGTGGCGCCGCGTCGAACCTCCACGACGTGGTCTGGTGCGGTGTCATCACCGACGGCTACACCCAGCATTTCAAGGCCGGCTACGACCTGGATGTCTTTGTGGCCTTCGGCAACCTGTTCGGTATCGCCGACGAAGTGCTCCAGGACTACGCGACGCTGGGGCCGTATACGGTCTTGCTGGTCATCGGGGAGCTCACGGTCGCGGTCGCGGCCCTGGCGCGGCTCTTGCGTGCGTGGGGCGGGCCGGCTCAGGCCGTTGGAGCCAGCGGCAAGACCAGGTCGATGTAGATCACGGTGGCCGGGTCGCCGTCGGTCATCGTTACTTCGAGGGCGTTCGCCCCCTTCTTGACGGCCGCGCGCGGGCAGGCGAAGCAGGCATATTGCTCAGGTTGGCCGAGGCCGCCGTCGTGGGGATGTTCGATCGGCTTGGCCACGAAGTCCGTGCGCTCCAGCGCGGCCCCGTTCACCTTGACGGCCCAGGCACAACCGCTTGAATCGCCGCTCGTCATCAACCGGAGCACACCGTCGGCCAGGTGATCCGTCGGGAAACAGGTCATGGTGAAGGTGTACGGTTTGCCGGGCTCGACGGTGCGCTTGAGCGGCCGCTCGACCATCGAGGGGTTGTTCGTGACGTCGCTGAGGTAGTTCCACTGGGGCTGGCGGGCCAGCCACGCCGGGTCCTTGAGCCGGGGGATGATGTGGAACGGGGGCTCGCCGAACGGGCCGCGCCCCGGTGTGCCGTGCTCGCGGTAGTACACGAAGTTGAACAGGCTCATGCCGTCGGCGCCGTGGGCGTAGGCCTTGTGGGCGGCCGTGTAGAACTGGTCGTCCGTGGTACGGCGGAACGAGAAGTTGTCGTAGCCGCGGCCAACCGCCGGGCCCACCACGGTCGCGTGCGTCATCTCGAGGTAGACGGCCGCGCCGGGCACGAGTGCGCGCACCGCGGGCAGATCCGTCTCCTGTTGCGTGAAGTAGTAGGGCGACAGGTTGACCATATCGAGGCCGGCCGCCGCCATGGCCTTCAAGTCAATCCCGAGCCGGTCGTGGGCGTCGAGCCGGCACGGCACGCGCGCGCTCAGCCAACGGTGCTGCCCCGGCCCCGCGGTCCGGTCGAGCAGCTTCCGCACCTGCCCCACGAAGCCCGTCATGATGTCCCGGCGCTGCTCGGACGTCGTCTTGTCGAGGTCGAAGTACGAGCAGTGGCGCATGAAGTCGAGCTCGAATCCGTCGAGGTCGTAGTTCTCACACAGCTCCTCGATGAACGCATACTTGTACGCGCGGACTTCCGGGATGGCCCAGTTCTGGACGTGCTGGTTCCAGTTGCGCACGTCCGGCCCGATCCGGTACTCGGGGTGGTCTTTGTAGAACTGGGTCAGCGACTGCACGTTCCACGGCTGCGCGCCTTCGTCGACGTGTTCGAGGTGGTGGCCGTCGTTCAGGCGGAACGAGATGAACGGCGCGACGCCGCGCTCGCGGCAGCGGTCGACGAATACCTGGACCACGTCGCCGCCTGCCAGCAAGTAGTCGTGATAGGCGTTGCGCGGCGCCATGCCGTAGGCGGCCTCGAACCAGCGGTGGTGGTCTTCGAGCGGAAGCACCTTGCTGGGCCACCACGGCGCCCAACCCATCCCCGGCATCAGCAGGTGGGCGTCCACCTCGGCCGCCTCGTCCACCATCGCCTGGATCCGCTCCGTGGTGACCGGGTCGCCCTTGGCGTGGTAGGGGCTGACGCACGACAGCAGGTTGGTCGAGTCGTTGTTGAACAGCACCTTGAATGGGGCCTTGGGCGGCTGGGCCTGCGACGGCCCGACGGCCAGCATGCCGCCGGCAGCGCCCATGAGCCCGAGGAACTGGCGACGGCCCAAACCGGCCGCCGGGTGCGGCCCTTGAGTCGGTGCGCCGAGGTTTCTTCCAGCCATGATGCTTTCAGGTTCCTTCTTGCCGCGTATGGTTCTTCTCATCCTCAGAACGGCGCTATGAGCAACCGCAGCACCAGGTTGCGGACCAGGGCGAGGAGGAAAAACAGGACGATGGGTGAGAAGTCGATTCGTGCGTATCCGGTCTGGAGCGAGCCCAAGGCGTTGCGGATGGGCATCAGCAGCGGCTCGTAGAAAGGTTCGAGCCGCCGGCGCACCTCCAAGGCGAACGGATGCATGATCCACGACGACACGACGAATACGATCAGCCCGAACAGGTAGACGTCGAACACGACGTTCACCACCTGGACGATCATCATGGCTTCGGTCCTTCCCCGCCGTAGCTAAGCCGACAGGTCTTCGAGGCGGATGTTGCGGAACTTGACCACGGCGCGTTCGTCGTGGTTTTGCAGCCCAATGTAGCCGCGCAGCGAGCGATCCAGTTCCGCGTCAACCACGCGCGCACCGTTCATCTCGATGGCGACTTGGCGGCCTTTGGCGATGATGGTCACCGTGTTCCACTGGCCGGCCGGGCGCACGCGGTTCTCGGTCGGGGCGACAACATCGTAGATGCCGCTGGTCCCCTGCTTTGAGGGCGCGGCGCCGGGGGCGTCGAAAATCTGCATCTCATAGCCTGTGAAGGCCGGGTTCTTCTCTGCCGCCGAGCGGAAGAACACGCCGCTATTGCTCTGTTCGCTGATGGTGTA
>Ga0272442_10011150_pt1 | contig 11001 bp, 8 predicted proteins | sample SSMForm2O_FD_200262 | JGI IMG/M metagenome (GOLD analysis project Ga0272442, IMG submission 200262) | Marine sediment archaeal communities from Little Sippewissett salt marsh, Falmouth, MA, United States - SSM-Form-2O | ecosystem: Environmental > Aquatic > Marine > Wetlands > Sediment ... | reverse complement strand
GAAAGACCCCGACTACATGCACAACGTCGCCGAAGACCCGGCGTACGAAGACGTGCGCGCAGACCTATCGAAACGACTCATGGACACGCTGAAAGAGACCGGCGACCCGCGAGTGCACGGCGACGGCAAGACCTTCGAACGCCCACCGTTTGTCACCAAGTGATCGGGGAGCGGCCCGTGACTGCACCTGGCTCGGTTGCGTGCCTTAGAAATGCTGGGATGAGACGCGAACAAGAATTGGGAGCCCCATGAATCCAAGGATTGCTATCAGGGACGAGACGGATGCCGATGTCGGCATGATAACCGAGGTGACGGTCGCAGCGTTCAAGACCTTGGAGGTCAGCAACCAGACGGAGCATTTCATTGTCGAGGCACTCCGTGCCGCCAAGGCCCTCACAGTATCGCTGGTCGCAGAGTTGGATGGCCGTGTGATAGGACACGTCGCGTTCTCTCCCGTGACCATTTCGGGCGGCGCCCGAGACTGGTACGGACTCGGACCTGTTTCGGTCTTGCCCGAGTACCAGCGTGAGGGCATTGGCAAAGCTCTGATAACGGAAGGCCTATCACGGCTGAAAGACCTGAATGCCCGAGGCTGCTGTCTCGTGGGGCATCCGGACTACTACAAAAAGTTCGGGTTCAAGAGCATGCCGGGTCTTGTGCATCAGGGAGTGCCACAGGAGGTTTTCGTGGCTCTGCCTTTCTATGGGCATACCCCCCAGGGCGACGTCACCTTCCATGAAGGATTCCAGGCGGACGGGTCATCAATTGCTCGATGACCTCGGCGACGGCTTCCGGCGCCTGCTTCTGTACGAGGTAGGCTTGGTCGCTGTCAGGTGTTGCGCGCCATTCGTTGATGCCGTCGTCACCGAGGTGGTTGGAGCCTTCGGTGACGACGGTCCAGTACGGGGCCGCGCCGCGGGCCGCGAAGAGCACAGCGGTCTGATCCCAGCTCTGGCGGCTGTTCGGTTTGGGGAGCCGCTTCACGCCCGCGAAGTAGAGGCGGTAGGCGCGCGCGACCGGATTGTCGTCGGTGTCCTTCACGAGCTCGGCGCCGGTGAGGATGGCGCCACCGATCTCGTAGCCGCTGAATACGACGGGCAGCGGCCACAGCGCGACGGTGTTCGCGGAGTATTCCGCGCCGCCGTGCGAGCAGAAGTTGGCTTCGGGCTTGCCTTCCGTGTTCGGATAGCGCCCGCCCATGCAGACCCAGCGCACGGCCTTCTGCTTCACCAGGGCCACACCGTCCAGGTCGCTGACGTTGTCGGATGTCGAGACCAGCAGGTCGTGGAGGGCCTTTAGGCGGCCGACGGTCACGATGGTCACGGCGCCGTCGGGCTGCGCGGCGAGGACTTCGCGGTAAACCGTCACAGGCGGCGGCACGTCGGCCTTCGTGACCACATCGTGGCCGTAGCGGGCGGTGTCCTTCGCGACAATCTCCAGGTAGTGGCTTTCTGTACGGCCATAGGCGCTCTGCTCCGCGGCGAGCGGCAGGTCGCCCCGACCATAGTACGTGTTGATGGCATCGACGCAGCCGGCCACGTACGGATTTCCGCCATAGCTCGCGATGCAGGCCAGTATCTCCACCTCGCCCCGGTCCGCGAGCGCGTGCAGCACCGCAAGCGCCCCGCAGTCATCACAGTCGCCCGTCATGTCTGAGTCGAAGATGATCCTCGGCGTATCCGCAGCGAGGGGCAGGGCCAGAAGGATAAGCACTGTGGCGGTGAGTGTCTTTCGGATGTGTTGACTGTACTTCATTGGTGCCTCCCGCGTTCCGGTTGCTTCTGGTCAGAGAGCAATGTCTGGTGAAAACCGGCGATGCCCTTACTTGCGTTTTTTCCCGAAATCCGGATTTGGCTGCGGCAACTGGGCGTCCGTGTCCTTCAGCCAGGCCTCGAGCAGCCCGCGGAGTTCCGCCGCCTTATCCGGCATGCGTTCCGCCAGGTCGTTCTCCTCGCCCGCCTCGTTGGCCAGGTCGTACAGCTCGACGTGGTCGTCTTCAAAGTACGGAGCAGTTTCCAGTCGCCCTGACGCACGGCGCTCACCGGCGACGTTGTCGCTTAGTACTGCAGATAGTGCCAGAAGAGGGCCGACGCGGTCACACCGCGTCATCTCTTGACGACCGGGCTCCCTTCGAGGCGCGCTTGGCCTGTTTCCCGCGTAGGCGTTCGAGGCGGTAGAGGAAGTCGCGGGCTTGGAGGTCATCGAAATCGCTGAGGGGGCTGACCACGCTTGGGGTGTTAAGCATTTCCATGGCCTGTTCGCATAGGCGAATGGCCTCGGCCAGATTCTTCGAACGGTGCTCGTGGTGTTTGGCGAGTTCGAGGCGCGGAAGCAACTCGCTGGGGAACTCGCGGAGCATCAGGCCCCAGGCGTCGGCCATGCGTTCCCAGTCCTGGAGGCGCTTGCAGGCGCGGGCGAGGAGTTCGAGGCCGTAACGGCGGAGGTCGGGATCGTTCTCGATCTCGAGCAGGCGGTCGGCGTGGGCCGCGGCCTCGGCGAAACGCTTCTGGCGGTAGTGCAGCCGGACCAGCGACAGCCGGTCTTCGGCGTACTCAAGAGCGTCGCCGACCGGATGCGACAGGCACTGGGCCACGCGCGCGGTCAGCGTGACGAGACTCAGGATGTCCATTTGGTGGTGATAGAAGACGCGGGGCAGGAGGCGGGCGTCGCGCGTGCGCAGGTAGTTGAACCAAATCTCGGGAATCTGGGCGCTGGGCACGTCGCCGTGGCGGCGGATACCGAGGACCTGGCGTTCGATGTTGCCGAGGCTGCAATCTCTGAGCCGCAGCTTCCAGATGCGGCGGCAGGCGTGCACGAGGTCGTAGTGGTTGGCCCTGTCGAGCCGAAACGTTAGCCGGTTGGACACGAACCGCGCCCGAAGCAGCGGCACGTCGAAGCTCTTGCCGTTGAAGCTGACCACGGTCTCGCCGCGCGCGAACAGGCCGTCGAGGTAGCGCAGCATGGGCTCCTCGTCGTCGAAGTCGCGCATGAAGCACTGCTCGAGCCGGAACACGCCTTCGGTGAAGTAGCCTACACCCATGAGAAAGGCCACGGTGCCCGCGCCGCCGGCCAGGCCGCTGGTCTCGGCGTCGACGAAGAGCGCGGTGGCCGGATCGAAGGCCTCGAGCTGGGCGTCGCACGCGGACAGCGCGATGTGTTCGGGGCTGCTCTCGAAGATGGTGCCGAGTTCGAGGCCGCCTTGGCGGATATCGAGGGGGAAGTCGTGGCGGACGAGGTAGAACGCGTTGCCCTCCTCGCCGACCACTTCGCCTGGCACGCACTGGTCGACCTCGAGTTCGCCGGCGGCGCGGCGTTCCTCGATGCGCTCGTGGTCTTCGCGAAGCTGGGCGCCCGTCATCACGTCGCGCTGGTCGAGCAGGCTGCGCAGCTTGTCCTTGAACGCGGCGGGCGGCGCCGAAGGTGCGCGGGACGCGCGCGGCGGCGGCTGCGGTTGCTGTTCCTGCTTCTTGCGCAGTTCAGCGCCCGTCGTGAGCCCGAGCGTGTCCTTCAGTCTGTCTAGCTTGTCACCAATGTCCGACATTGCACTCGATATGCTACTCCATCCTGGCCAGCTTGGCGAGTTGGAGGGCGCCGGGCTTGCCGTGGGCGCCGACCTCGAGGGCCGGGCCCACGCAACTGGGGCACCCTTCCTTGCACTCGCAATGGGTCAGCAGGGAGATCGCCGCCTCCAGTAGCCGGCTGTGGTGGGTGTACAGCTTCTCGCTGAAACCAACGCCGCCGGGATAGACCTCGTACAGATAGATCGTCGGCCTGTCCGAGAACGGCGCGCGCACCATGGCCTTGGCGCGGATGTCGGTCGGGTCGCACAGCACCTGCACGGGGGCGACCTGCCGCAGCGTGTTGGCCAAGGCGTGCAGGGCCTCGCCGAGGCTGCGCTTATCCATCTTGAACCGCTCGCCGATGTCCTCGGGGAATTCCATCCAATACGACGAGGTGTGCATGGTGCTTTCGGGCAGATGAATCTCGCCGAAGCCCACGTTCTCGTGGGTGCCGAACTTGATCTTCTTGTACATGGTCGGTAGCCACGTGACGCTGAGCTCCCCGGAGAACTTGTCCACATGGGCCAGCCGTTCGTGCAGGAACGTGTCCAGGACCTTCAGGTCCACCTTGATCTGCGCGTCCGTGTAGTAATTCACCTCGACCGGCCGGGCGTAGGCCTTGCGGTCCTCGAGGTCCAGCTTGTCGATCGTGTACTGCGCCGTCTGGTGCAAGTAGACCGCGTTCTCGTAGACCTCGACCGGGGCCGCGAATAGGTCCACTTCGCCGATGACGCGGCCGTTGTCCGACGTGTCCAGGATCACCACGTTGCCTGGGGCGGCCGTGCGCAGGCTGATGTCCTCGGCCGGATACGTGTCGGCGCACCAGTGCCACTTGTCGCGCACGTGGCGCAGCACGCCGTTTTCGGCCAGGTACTCGAGGATCTCGCGTGTGGACGTCGGATCAAGGCCGAAGGCCTCGCCGTCGACAAACGGCAGTTCGAAGGCGGCGCACTTGATGTGACTGGTCACGACGATGAGGTTGTTCGGGTCGACCGTGCCGCTCTCGGGCGCCAGTTCGAAGAAATACTCCGGGTGCGTGATGATGTACTGGTCCAGCGGTGCGCTCGATGCGACCAGCACGGCCAGCGATATGCCGCTGCGGCGTCCGGCGCGTCCGGCCTGCTGCCACGTGCTCGCCACGCTGCCGGAGTAGCCCGCCATGATGCACACGTCCAGCGAGCCGATGTCGATGCCGAGTTCGAGCGCGTTCGTGCTGACCACGGCCATGATCTCGCCGTCGCGCAGCCCCTTCTCGATCGCGCGGCGCTCGAGCGGCAGGTAGCCGCCACGGTATCCCCGCACCAGGTCGGCGTCCTTGTTGCTGCGACGGACCGCATCCTTGAGGTAGGTCGTCAGGATCTCGACGCGCAGCCGGCTGCGGGCGAACACGATCGACTGCACGTCGTGCTGGAGGAACTGTCGCGTGATCCGCGCCGTCTCTTTCACGGCGCCGCGCCGTATTCCCAACTCGGCGTTGACCACCGGTGGGTTGAAAAACAAGAAATGGCGCTCGCCCTGCGGCGCGCCGTTGTTGTCTACCAAGCGCACCGGTTTCTCGATGATGCGCTCCGCCATCTCCTTGGGATTGTTGATCGTGGCCGAGCAGCAGATGAACTGCGGGTCGGAGCGATAGAACGCGCAGATCCGTTTGAGCCGGCGCACCACGTTGGCCAAGTGGCTGCCGAACACCCCGCGGTAATGGTGGATCTCGTCGATGACGACGAACTCGAGGTTCTCGAACAGCTTGATCCAGATCGTGTGGTGGGGGAGGATGCCCGCGTGGAGCATGTCGGGATTGGTCACCACGATGTGGCCGGCGCTGCGGATGGCCTTACGCGCCGAGGCCGGCGTGTCGCCGTCGAAGGTATAGGTCCCGATCTTGACCTCGAGCTCGTCGATGGTCGTCTTGAGCTCGTTGACCTGGTCCTGCGACAGCGCCTTGGTCGGGAAGAGGTACAACGCCCGCGCGTCCGGATTCTCGAGCAAGCGGTTCAGCACGGGCAGGTTGTAGCACAAGGTCTTGCCGGACGCGGTCGGCGTCACCACGCACACATTCTCGCCCCCGAGCACCGCGTCAACGGCTTCGCGCTGGTGGGTGTACAAGTCGTGAATGCCGTGTTTGGCCAAGCCCTCGATGAGCTTCGGGTGGACCGCGTCAGGAAAGCCCGCGTACTGCGCCGAACGCGCCGGGAGCGCGCGCCACGCGGTCAAATTGACTCGGAAACTCTGGTCGGCCTTCAGGCGGTCGATGATCTGGGCCACGTTCATGGTGCGCGCACCTCCGGTAGGCTGAATATAACATCAGTACTAGCGGATGGCAAGTGTCGCCGCCGCCCATTATGGCGCCGTCCGCTTGGGCAGTTGCGAGCACCCAGCAAAGCGCTGGCTATTTGACACGCCCCCTCGCAACGCGATATGCTCCCTCCGAGAGATCGGCGGGGTGTAGCGCAGCCCGGTTAGCGCGCTTCGTTCGGGACGAAGAGGCCGGAGGTTCAAATCCTCTCACCCCGACCAATAATCACCAACAAAGACGGGGCCGAAATGAAATCGGCCCCGTTTCTTGTTTGTGTCGAGGGAATGGCGTGAGCGTACGGCGCCTCTCTGCTGGCGCCGGCCGGCCTTCTGCGCTGCCCAAGAAAGGCGCGAGACGCGGTTGACTACTTCCCGCAGAACTCCGCGTCCGTGACGCCGTCCTCGGGCCGCCATTTATTGTGAGACGATCCGGTATTTGCATTCCCAGCGCTAGTTGCGATATGATCCGCGCTCCTATCCAAGCGATCTCGCCTCATCAGTCATGATGCGGCACTACGGAAGTGTACGGCGTCATGGCGTCCATCGAACAAATCCGAAATGTGGCGATTATTGCCCACATCGATCACGGCAAGACCACACTGATCGACAGTATTCTCCGCGCTACGCACGTCTTTCGAGAGAATGCACGCGTCGCCGAACGTGTAATGGACAACAACGAATTGGAGCGGGAACGGGGCATTACGATCCGCGCCAAGCATTGCACGGTGCAGTGGGGAGACTACCTTGTCAACATCATCGATACTCCGGGACACGCCGATTTCTCCGGTGAAGTCGAGCGCATCTTGTCCATGGTCGATTCCGTGCTGCTCCTGGTGGATGCGAACGAGGGGCCCATGCCTCAGACGCGGTATGTGCTCATGCGGGCATTGCGACTGGGATTGCGTCCTATCGTGATCCTGAACAAGGTTGACCGAAGGAACGCGGATCCCCAGGACGCTTTGGACAAGACCTTTGATCTGTTTGTCGAACTCGGCGCCAGCGATGAGCAGTGCGATTTCCCGATTCTGTACGGTTCGGGCCTGGACGGCTGGATCGTTCGCGATCTGGATGCGGGCCCCCGCACCGGCATGAATGACCTGTTCGAGGCGATCATTGACGAAGTTCCCGCACCCGAGGGCAATGCTGAAGCCCCGTTTCTGATGCAGGTGAGCACGCTGGGTTGGCACGAGCACATTGGCCGTACCGGCACGGGGCGCGTGCTCCAGGGGCGCTTGAGCAAAGGGGGCGCCATTGCCCGCATCACGACACGGTCCAAACAGCTCGAATGGAGTCGGGACCGCGATGCGGACGCACCTGAAGAATGGGAGGTCACAGGCGTCGAAGACGCCTGTGCGACGTATCTCTGGGTCACCCGCGGTCTCGAATCGGTAGCCTGCGACGAGGTGTCGGTAGGCGACATCGTGACCCTTGCCGGTCCCAAGGGGCTGTCAATAGGCAACACCATTGCCGCGCCTGAGCTGCCTGACCTGGAAGAGTGCGCGTTGCCGCCGCTCGACATTGAGGAACCGACCGTGTCGATGCTGTTCCTGGTCAACAATGGCCCCTTCGCCGGCCAGGACGGGGCCGCGGTGACGTTGCGCCAGATCCAGAACCGTCTGAGGCGGGAACTGCGTACCAATGTTGCGCTACGTGTTGAAGAGGTCGAGCGTAGTGACGGCATCAAGGTGTCCGGCCGTGGCGAGCTCCATCTAGCCATCCTGCTCGAAGAGATGCGCCGGGAAGGAATGGAACTGTGTGCGTCTGCACCGGAGATCATCCCGCGGCGCGATGGCGAAGGCCGGCTGCTCGAGCCTTACGAAGAGCTCACCGTAGACATACCGCTCGAATACCAAGGCACCGTGATCGAGAAGCTGGCCCAACGCAAAGGGCAACTGCTGAATATCGAGAACAACGGGGCCAATGTCATACGGCTCGAGTTCCGAATCTCGACGCGCGGTCTCATTGGTTACCGAAGCGAGTTTCTTACGGACACGCGGGGGGCGGGCGTCATGTCGTCACGGTTCACCGGCTATGACCGGTGGTGTGGCGAGTTGACGACCAGGAGCCGCGGATCGATGATCAGTATGGACACGGGCAGCGCCACTTCATACAGCCTGCGGAATCTGCAGAAGCGGGGCGTCTTGTTCATATCGCCTTTGGATCCCGTGTGCGAAGGCATGATCATCGGTGAAAACGCGCGCCCGGGCGATCTCCCCTGCAATCCGACCAAACGCAAAGCCCTCACCAACCACCGCGCGGCCGGCAAGGACCACGCGACCGGGCTGGACGTGCCGCGCCGGCTGACCCTCGATGCCGCCCTCGAATGGATCGCGCCGGACGAACTCGTCGAGATCACCCCCAAGAGTATCCGCGTACGCAAGGCCATCCTCGAAGAAGAAGCACGCAAACGCGATCGCAAGCGGTGCGTCGCCCAATAGCACGGAGGCCCCCGAAGCCGAAGATGGGTGGCCGCTTCTCCCCGCCAGTGAATTGCCCGTCCGCGAATCGCCTGTTCGCGCGCTAGAACGGGCATTGACGGGACAGGCCCAGAAGGTTAGACTTCTCAAGAGCAACGCGGGCCGTTCCCAGAGGGGGGAACTCGGGTGATGCACGCCAGCCTGAACAAGGGCGATGTGAAGAGCCCGGAGACCGCAGGCCGGCGCCCGGCGCGCTGGAAGACGGTCGTCCTGGGTGTGCTGGTGGTGCTGGCGGTGACCGCGATCCTCGAGGGGGGGGCGCGCATGGTCGTTCGGCGCCAGGCGTGGCGCCAGGGCCTGTCTGGGGACGATGCCGAGGCACCGCTCAAGGTGCACCACGACCTATCGGACCTGGACAAGGTGCATGTGGCTGATCCCTACGCCTGGGGCAAGATGGCGCCCAATCTCGTGCGCTACCGCGTGGTGGGGCGCTGCTGGAACCGGGACGTCGATTTCACCATCTCAACGGAAGAGCACGGCCTGCGCAATCCGCCACTGGCGCCTGAGGGCGCGCGTACACGCATCTTGGCCATCGGCGACTCGACGACCTTCGGACTGGGTGTGAACAACGAGGACACGTGGCCGGCCCAGCTCGAGAAGATTCTCAATGAAGCGGCCGGTGGCGAACGGTTCGAGGTGCTGAACGCCGGCATGTCGGGCTACAGTGCGTTCCAGGGCCTACGCTATCTCGATAAGCACGGCCTGTACTTCAGGCCGGCCCTGGTGACGGCGTGTTTCGGCCACAACGACTTCGCCACGTGGAACTCGAAGACGGACGTGGAACGGGCGGTCGAGCACGCCGCCATCGTCGAGGAGGTCGCTGAGAAAAGCCGCAGCGATCTCTTTGTGCTGGCCCGGCGCGCGCTCGAACAGGCCGAACACGCCGTCGAGGGTCTGACGGGCGAGAAGCGCCCTCGCCTGACGCCGGAGGAATTCCACGATACGCTGATAGAGATCAAGAAGGTGTGCGACGCGCAGGGCATCCCCCTCCTCTTCATTCTGTGGCCCTACGAGTGGCAGGTGCGCCAACGCAAGCCGGAGCGCGTCCGATATCAGCCCATTCTCATCGAGACCTGCGAAGAAATGGGCGCCACCCTGATCAATCTGTACGACGCCTTTGTCGAAGCCACGGAACCGCTCTACCTGGATCCGGTCCACGGCAATTCCGCCGGTTGCCGGGCCGCGGCCGAGGCGATTGCGGCGGCAGTCGGGCGCACACTCAACACAGAAGGGGAATGAGGCGACCGAGCAGGCGGGCGCGCCGTTGCCGTGTCAACCGTTGCGCCAACGCCTTTGCACGTATGAGCTTCGGAAAGCCATTCGCTGCGATATCAAGCGTTTATACGGTGCGGTCTTCGGAGTTCAGAGAAGCCCCTTCATGTACTCGAGGCTGCGCGTGGCGATGGCCTCGGGGCCGGGCTCGAAGTTGAACACCTCGACGGACACATAGGCCGGGTATTGGATGTCTTGGAGGGCCTGGAAGATGGGGCCGAAGTCGACGTCGCCCCAACCGGGGCCGTTCATGTTCTCGTCGTTAGCGTGGTAATGGGCGAGGTAGTGGGCGTATTTGCGTATGAGGGCCGGCCGCCCTTCTTCTTCGAAGGCCATGGCCTTCGTGTCGAGCAAGAGCCGGAAGTTGGGGTGGTCGATGCGCTCGATGAGGCGCACGCTCTCGGCGGCCGTGGTGCAGAAGTTGGTCTCGAGGTGCGTCAGCGGTTCCATGCAGATGGTGACGCCGCGTTCCTCGCAGGTGGGCAGGGCCTTCTCGAAGACCTCGACGGCGTTATCGAGGGCTTGGTCGTAGGCCATGCCGTCTTCGACACTGCGCTGCTTCGGGGAGCCGAAAATGGCCACCTTGCCCCCCACGTCGGCGCAGAAGTGGGCCAGGTCGATGAGGTACTGTGCCGTGCGGTCGCGCACGGCCTCGTCGCTGGTGGTGAGATGGACGCCCTCGGGGCCGACGAGGATCCAGTGGATGCCGATGATATCGAGGCCGGCCTGCGCGGCGCGGTCAGCGATCTCGCGGCGGGTGGCCTCGGGGATGTCGGTGACGTACTGGGCCAAGGTGAACGGTGCGATCTCGAGGCCGTCGTAGCCCACCTGCTTGACATAGTCGATGGTGCGGCCTACGTCGTTCCAGTCTTTGAAGATCTCGCTGCAGATGCCCAGCTTCATTGGGGCTCCTCATTCTTACCGGATCCAAGTTGGGGCTCAAAGACGAAGATTCTGTTGCCGCCAGAGCGCTTGGCATCGAACATCATCGCGTCGGTGAACTGGATAAACGTACGTAGCGAATAGCCTTCGCGGTAGGTCATCAGGCCGATACTGACGGTCAGGGCGTCGAAACGTTTGGCCTCGAAGCTGGCCCGGAGGCGTTCGGCAATGGACCGGGCCTGCGCTTCGTCCGCCTCCGGAAGGATCACGGTGAACTCATCTCCTCCGTAGCGGAAGCCGAGGTCCACGTGCTCGCGCGTGCACTCCATAACCACTTGCCCAGTGGCCTGCAGGACGTTGTCGCCGGCAAGGTGGCCGTGGCAGTCGTTGTAGGTCTTGAACTGGTCCACGTCGAACAGCAACAGGGACAGCGGGTGGCCCTGGCGTCTGGCTCGTTCGATCTCGGCGGCCAGCCGGTCGTAGAAGCAACGCTGGTTGTACAGGCCCGTCAGGGAGTC
>Ga0272442_10011149_pt1 | contig 11001 bp, 15 predicted proteins | sample SSMForm2O_FD_200262 | JGI IMG/M metagenome (GOLD analysis project Ga0272442, IMG submission 200262) | Marine sediment archaeal communities from Little Sippewissett salt marsh, Falmouth, MA, United States - SSM-Form-2O | ecosystem: Environmental > Aquatic > Marine > Wetlands > Sediment ... | reverse complement strand
CGAAGCCATTGAAGAGTTCTGCCAGCATCTTCGCGACATACAAACGAAGAATAGTTACGATAGCGAGGTCAGCCGTTTAAGAAAGATGTTTGGGCCTTTATGTCCTTCTCTTGAATACACGATTCGCCCTAGAAACAGAGAAAAGCCTTTAATTGTGGTTGATTACCTACACGAATTGGGTACTTCTGTTATCCGCAAATATTTTCAATCCCAGCGTCGCAGCAAGATATCAGCATCAACCGAAGTGCGAAATCGTGCCATTCTTCACAAGCTTTTTGAATGGGCATTCATTCATTACGGCTTTCGATCAACTGAAGACCCTAGGTACCCGAATCCGGTTGACATGATCAAACGCCCTGCCCTGAAAGCTCCGGAGATCAGGTCCCTTGAAAACGGTGATATAAAAAAACAGCTTAATGCTTTGAAAGAACAACCTCAGTTGCAAGCCATGGTGGCCGTATGTATTTACGCGGGACTTCGCAGAGAGGAAGTCGTATGGCTGATGAGCAACGACATCGATCTGAAACGAAGGCTTGTTTACGTAAGAGCCAAGACCATTCACGGTATTTTCTGGCAACCAAAAACCAAAAAGAATCGTGCCGTCCCGATTTCTAATGATCTTCAGGAGATATTGAAGGCCTGCCAACCCGGTGATGAGAATGTCTGGTATTTTCCTTCATCAAGCGGCAATCGGTGGCATCCAGATACATTCAGTCACCATCTTGCCAGAATGAACAAATCGGCAGGGCTTGACTGGACCTGCCTGGATTTCAGGCATACATTCGGAACACAGTTAGCCAAACGAGGAATCAGTCTTTACAAAATCAGCGAACTAATGGGCAACTCACCCGAAATCTGCCGGCGTCACTATGCAGCAATCCATACTGAATACATGCATAAAGACGTTGAGTTTGGTTAATCCCCTCATGTTTATGGTGATCTGCTTTCATTAACAATTACCTCGATATCCGACAGGGCATACCGTTTCAAACCTTTCTTTCCGGGCCCGAAGTAATACGGCTTGATGCCCCTCTCATCGAGTATTCGACTTACGGTAGACCTATGACAATCCCAAAGCTCAGCCAGTTTTTTCTCGCTTATGAACTTTTGGCCCTGTCCAAACCCACTGTGCTTATCACGTCTCATCTTGTGTATTCACAATTCGTGTTGATACAAACGCTATACTGAAAGTCAGCTACATAAACAGGACTTTCGTAAAGCAACTCTGATTATTGCGTCTCAGCTTCCTCTTCAGACTCGCTTGCATTCATGAATTCATATGCCCTCTGGCACACTACCTGTATCTTCGGGATATCATTTTTTCCAAACGACGATGACGAATCCCATTCGCCTTCTCCGTTTATAAAGCGTCTGGTCAACGTCACCGATTCAACGGTAAAGGTTCTGTTATCAACCTTCCGCTGGTTTTCCCAAACGCTTAGATTTACTCTGCCACACCTGAATGTTTTCTTTGGCTTACTCATTTTCTTCGCCACCTTTCTTCTTGGGTTGCCTTCATTGGCAACTGAACTTCAATACCTTCCAGTATTCCCAAAGTTATTCTTAGTCATTAATGACTATAGCTCATCGTAGAAACCGCACCATAAGTCATTCCGTGGATCAGCGTCCTCATTATAGAACTCGCACTCCTGGCAGAATTCCAGGCTCAAAGTTGTATTATGGACCGGGCAAAAGCAAGTAGATCCGATGCCACTGATATACTCAATTGTCCTTAAGCCCGAACTGCTCCCGATAGGCCGGGTTCGCGTCGGTCTGACGCCGATTGGCAATCGCCGTGGTCCGCCGAAGGTCTCCTCACGCCCTGCAGCAGGCGGGCGATCTGCGCCGGTATTCGGCGTTGGACCGAACCAGCCGTGATCCTCGGCAGGTTTCACCTCGGTTTCTGGCGTCGCTGCTCTGATCACTCTGTTCTCACAGTCCTGCTCGACAAGGTCGAGAATGCTATCCGACAGAGGCCACACCCTGTCTTTCTGTGGACTCTCAATTCCAGTCTCGGCCAGGTCCAGAATCCTTCCGGACGAATCGGGTGTGAACCGTTCTTGTGCAGGAGCAACATCATCCTCGACGCTGCCTTCCACAGCTTCAAGCATCGCCGCGTCTGGCTCCGGCCCAAGTCTCGGCTCAACATTCGGCACAAATATGTCTTGCTCGAACACTTCCCATGGATCGGGCAAGCCAAGCCCGTCTAATGAATCCATCGTCATCGTCAATCCTTTCATTGTTTCATTCTGTGACTTCGCCCGCGGTTGGTCCGGCTATCCCGGCCGACGCCGAGACTATTCCCGAACCACGCCGCGGCTCGTCCGGCCGCAACTTGGCGACCAGCAGCAGGCGTCTGCCGCCGCCGGCAACCGTAACGGCGACGTATTTCATTCTCATTTGGCGGCTTTTCTTACTCATACAAATGAACCAACTGCACCAATGAACCGATAACCACGTTTAGTTACTCCACTAACCGCGCCTCTGAACCAACTAACCGCTAATCGTCGTCCGGCTAACCAACTACCCGCCCCCGTCCCGCGCGGCCCCATTCCGCCGTGAACGACGTCCATCCCATCAGACGCCGGGACAATTCCGGCCTTTTGGCCCATTCCTCGCGATACGTCAAATTCGCGGCCACCCGCGCACATAACCGCGGCCGACGGCCGAGCCAGTCGCGACGGCCGCAATTCAATCCGTGAACACTTCATCCCAGTCAATCCCCAACATAGTATCGAAATCCAAAACTACCACCTTGCCAGGCATACTCCCGTTCCGCCGCTTAACCGCCTTCTCGATCGCTCTCTTGTGCGATTTATTCCGCGCGATCGCCATCACCAGGTCCACGGCGTCCGCGTGGTCGTGCCCGAGCAGCGTTAGAGCGTGCAGCCTCAAAATTGCCTGGGCCTCGTACGCGGGCTGGTTACGGTGGCACACCTGGCACGCGAACCTGCGCCCGTCGCCCCGGATCACGAGCAAGTCTGCCTGCACGCCGCCGGTCGTTGCGGCAGCGCCCGCCCGCAGGAAGCGAACCGGCCCGAGAGGGCTCTGCGCGAAGTACTGCTCGAGGGACCGTTCAAAGTAAACGATCATGCACTCGTGGCCCACGCCTCCCTTGCCGGTCGAACCCACAGGCAGTCCGAGTTTATCCGCGAGTTCGAGCCCGCGCTCAGTTGGACAGTATGTCTTGTATTTCGCCCCGACGACCGAATCAAAGGCGACGCATCCCCTGGCCTCGAATTTATTCCTTATGGAATCGTTGGCATCCCTGTCCAGCCCGGTCGCCATCATCAGGTCACGCGTCAGCAACCAGGGCTCGCGCACGAAGTCGGCGAACCAGCGCCGTTCGACGGCCGACAGGCCATCTTCGTCGGCCTGTGCGTCGTCGGCCTTTACCTCGGCCCTGTCGTCTTTCGGGTGCCGCCTGACGAACGGTATCGAATCCAGAAGCGCTTGGCTTCGTCGGCGCGCCTCGTCGCGGCTTATCGATTTCGGAAACGTTATCTCGTCGATATGGATTTTCAGCCGCCGATGGCTGTATCTTCCAAGTCGGACAATAACTTCCCGGTCACCGAGTTCGACGAGCTCCCTGTGCAGGTAGCGTTCCAATCCCAGGGCATTTCCCGCCTCACGCACGTCAGTAGAGTCACCAAGTGCGAAACAGATAATGTTATCGCAGTTGGCCGTGATTGTTTCGTCAAGTTTGCTCGGCACCTGGTCGGCCATGATTACAGAAGTGTCGCCTTCGATTTTACGGGCAGAGCGCAGAAACTGCATAGTTGGGGAATCTCCGAGGTCATAGCGGTCTGATTGAGCTTTTGGAAATATACGCCCTGCCTCGTCCAGAAGTATCAATTTCATACCAAGTCCTCCTGTGGAAACGCTTTTTTGAGCAGCACTGCCAGAAAATTAAACAGGAATACAAACGGGATCTCATCAAGATTGCTCACGTCAAGCACGATTGAATGAGAGAACAGCCTGTGGATATCCCTTGATTTAACGACGTCGAGCCCGCTGAGAAACGTGACCAGCATATCCAGACGGTCAAGCAGCGTGTCGCGGGCCTCTCCGAGCCGCTTCCCTGAGCCCAGAGACATCGAGTCAATCCGTCGCCTCAGGTCGCTCAGACACGGCCATTTCCCGCTTCCTTCTAATATGCCGTTTTCCTCGTAGAGATCGATTATGCCTCTGCCGAGGAGGTTGCCGGACACGTCTCGCGTGTAAACGGACGACCTAAATACGGTCTTGATATCAAGAATCCACTCCAGCGGCGTCATGACCGGCTTCCCGTCAGGCCCGTCAGGCACCGCAAGACAGGCAATGCCAAGGTCCGAGGGATTCATGTACAGCACATCGGGAAACGAAGCCACAAAATCGCGCCACTCAAGGTCCCGGGCAAATACGAGCACCGGAACTCCCTGCGCAATGCCTTGCGCAGCGATGTACTGCATCAGACAGGTCTTTCCCCGTTTAGTACGTCCCAGGATCAACGTGTGTCCGGGCGAACTTCCCTTATCGGCGAGCCCGACTGGCTGACACAGGTTATCAGCGACTTTCACGCGTCCGAGCCTGAAATCACCGGTGGAGAGGTCGTCGGCAAAGCCGAACGCGGGCAGCCTGCCTTTGTCAGCATCGATGCCCCTTTCTCTCGCCAGCGCAACCAACAGCTCGTCAGCCAAACCGCTCATCTTGGGATCGCGTCTGGCCCATTCGATGGCTTGGACGCGGGTATCGTTCTCGCCCAATAGCTCGGTCAATATTGTCGATCTATCCGGATACATTTCTCTACTTCCCCTTCGGCGGAAAAATACAGTCAATAAGCTCACGGACGCCTCCGCCAACGACGAACGCCCCCACTACCGGTCCGAAAAGCATCATCCACGCCGGCGCACCGTGCATCATCCCGACGGCGGCAAATCCAGCCACGGTACCAAAAGACAGTGCCACCAAATTACGCCACCACGCGGCCAGGAACGGGAACATAGCGCGCCTCCGGAGCGGCCCCAGAAGGAGCAGCGCGACACCGATCAATAGTATGCGACTCACGTTTCATTCCTTTCATTTCCATTTCCGATATCAAAGAACATCTTTAGCCATTTCAAGGGCCGGCACCGCCGGCAATAAATCTCCTGATCCGCGTATACCGTTGCGTGCCTCGGGCAGCACACGCGCCCGCACCGGCAAACACGTACGCACCCGGCGCACGTAAAAGCCCGGCACCCCGGATGCTGGCAGCGCCCCGTCAGAGGGTTTTTCGCTGTTATTAATTGATTGCATGAACAAAGCCGCGACGAATTGTGCGTTATTCGTCTGACCGTCAAATCCTGCTCAATGAAGCTCATCTCCTCCCGGATAAAGCCAATTCCATCTTCTTCTACATATCCTTCAATGCTGTTGATGGTCGTTGACCGCTGCCTGGGATTAGATTGCCGTAAAAGCCTCAGGCAATCCTCGCGCGTTCTTTCGTTCATGTGACATTCCTTTCGCTTCAAATCATCCGTGGCGCCGGCCAGCCCGTTAAAACGGAATTTCATGGCCGGCTGGTTCCTCGGTTCCGGATTCCGTCGTTCCCGCCGCCGGCTGAGGTTCTTTCGCCCAGGAAGCCAACCATTCGCAGTCCGGACACCCTGCAGTCGGCAGAAGCCGCTCGGCTGCCAGCGACCAGTTCAAAAGATCGAAGAACAGGAAATTAACGTCTCTCGCTGCGGGCTGCCCGTCGAGTGTACCGTTACGATCAATCCCCTGCTCATCAAGCGACGCCCTGCCAGAGTATCCAGTCACTTCCCTCAATAACAGTTCCAGACCCAGCCCCGCGACTATCGCGTTGGCGGTCGCGAGCGAAGCGCGTGTCCTGACCTCAGGACGGCCCTCGACCAAAACCTGGCACGCCAGACACGGATCGCCGGGTCCGACCCTGTTGGCCCGGCAGCCCGCCCGGACTAGCTTGCCTTCTTGGAAATTGTATCCCACACCCAAGCTTATTACCGGGATTTGGTCCTCGGCGCATTTCCGGCTCAGGGAACGCCTCGTGTCCTCGCTGTCAGTGGCATCAATCAGCCAGTCGGCCTGGCTCGCCTGCTCCCATATACCGGGCGATCTCGCGTCCGCGACCAATGCCCGGATTCTTACGTCCGGAAAGCGTTTTTCAAGCTTTTGCTTGACTATCACTACCTTGGGCTTTCCGACATCCTTCACCCCGCCCAGCGCGAACCGGTTCCGATTGCTCATCTCGAGAGGGTCAAAATCAATGGCAGTGATCTTCAAAAATCCTGCGAGGGAACTGAGCTCGATAAAACGCGATCCGGTGCCGCCGCATCCGACCACGGTTAGCCTGGTTTGGGATATCTTTTTCTGGCCTTTCTCGCCCAGGATGGGCAACTGCCGTATCATTCGCCTCCGGTAAGTTCTGTGTGTGTCGTTATTCCTAGTCATAATGTGCTAACCTAATCCCTGTGTAACGTCGGAAAGCTGCTTAACGATGTTGTCGAAGAACGCGGGCGTCGCGGCGTTTCCTTACGGTGGGTGAACTCGGTCCCAGACACTAATTCAATCGTCTGAGAATCCCTGACACGTTCAAGACCATCACGACGACGGATAAAAACAGTATTTCCTGCATATATCTTGAGTAGCTTCTTTAATTCCTTGACGGTCATGGACCCGGATACGCCGATAGGAATGGGTATGTGCCTGCCGTTGACGGTAACTGACCCTTCGCTCAACGTTAACTTTATTCGTATGGTCAGCGCACCATCATTCCTGCCGCTTTCTTTGCGGCTGAGCTCCTGCGCAGGTCTTACGGCGAGCGGCGACGCTCCCGCTGTTCCCAGGCTTGATACCAACGAGGATAGGTTCAGCGAGAGCCCCTGTTCGTCCACTCCAATCCTTTCCCTTTCCGTTCTCACCGCTGTAACTTTCTGAACTTCGTTCAGTTCCTTTGTCACCGACTTCATTGTTCTTTCCTTTCAAAAAAAAGTTCCTCATTATTCAAGCGAAATTCCCTTAATCATCTCATAAGCGGGGCACACATCCAATCCCGCTTCGGGCTTGCAGTTTTGACATTTGCTGACTGCACACTTGAAAACACCGGACGCTTTGATATACTGTCCATCCATGCTTAGTAGAAGCCCTTCATCCCCCAGTCTCTGGCACTCACCCAATTCCTTAAGACCTTTTTCCTTGGCATTGGAAAGCAAGCACGCCTTGCTGACTTTATCCCGCGATGATCGAGGCTTTATGCCCGCCTCTCTTCTTATTTCGTCTTCCAAAGCCAGTGCCCGGCACACGTCCAGACAGGCCTTTGTTTGTCTAACCGCCCTCCTAAATGCCTTGTTTATCTCGTCCGGCAGTTCAGCCAGCCTTTCCCGCTTGTCTTCCTCCGAGGGTTTCTTGCAGGCGATTAGCAAGACAACCAAGATAACAGCAAAGCCAACGAAGATTAAAACAGCTAATGTTTCGTCATCCATATATCAACTCCTGGACAGCTTTGAACTTGTCAGTCTTTCCTCAACCGGGCCAGCACGTCGGGGCGATACGTTTCAAAGAACCGCTTTTGTTCCGGGCGGAGATGCTTGAGCTCCAGCTCCTCTGGTGACAGCGCCAGCCTCAAACGTACTTTCTCGTTTTCAACCGTGTTATTGTTGTTTGCCTTGTCATTGCAAGGTTTGCCCATAATGTCGGCTTGATCGCGAGCATTCCGCTTACCCTTGCTCGTCGTTTTCTTTGTCCCGACGCCGGTACATCGTCGAATAACGCACCCCCACCCGCCGGCAGAATAGCCTCGACCAAAGTACCTCGTCCGTAACGATGACAACTCAGCCAACGCCGACAGACGTTCGACTTCGCTCCGCGTACCGCGAGACCAGGCTATGCTGGTGGTCTCCGTGTCCATACGTGTGCGGAAGCAGCGAGGCCAAGCGAGTTCAACGAGCGAAAAGCAAACCGTTACCTGGGGCACAGTGACGGCGATTTCTTTATTGTGCTGATCAGATATATCGCATAACATCCTTCAATCCGTTCATGATCCAGTCATCTCTTTACTTCTGTGAAATCAGATTTTCACCCGTTCTTTTTGATCCAGCGCTTGATTTCTCCCTTCGGACTTGTTAGGATATGAACAAGCCCGGAGTAGCCTCACAGAGGCTGCTGGCGATCACTGCCACCGAGAGCGTGTCCCTATGGTCAAGGTGATAGGACACGCTCCTGCCGGGTTTTACGGTGATCCGTGATTCTGTCTGTACACAATATCAGATTGAAAACTCAAATATCCTCGTGAGTGAATCATTGTTGTTTATCCTTCCTTTTCATTGAATCCTTCGTGTTATCCAAACGTATGTAGAAGGCTCGTTGTCCTCAGCGATCATCCAAACTCATAATATGTTTTTTTGCCAAATCTGATATTGTTTCTCTATAGTCGGGCGACGCAGTAAAATCGGCGACAATATCGAACCAAAGAGGCTCCATAACGGCGTTGACACCAGTTTCAATAGGGTCTTCTTTCTTATTAGATGGGATCTCCATGTCTTTAAGTATTTTGTTCTTGACACTTTCTGGTAGTTTCTCGTATACGGATTCAAGGCTAAGTCGATTAAGGCGCAATTTGCGTTTTTCAAGCTCTTCTTCCGTCTCAATCTTTATGAGAAAAGAGGCAAGTCCCCAAATATTTGATTCATCTGATTGCAATGAGAGTCTTTGTGCCAGGAGCTTTACCTGTTCAGAGGCTATCGGGCCTAATGCAAAAACCAACCATTCTCCACTCTTTTTCAATGCCTTGTTCGGCACAATTCGAGAGAGTAAAATTCTTTGGCCTGAGTCACGCCGAGACTCATTACTGACACACCCCGATTTTTCGGGTCTGTCAGTTCCGCATTCAAGAAAAGGGTCTGATATACCTGGCATGATTCCATATGTCCTTGGCTTGCCATACCATATGACCCGTGTCCCGGTAGCAATCCAAGGTTGGTCAATTATTCCAAAATACTCCAATACAATTTCAGTAAATGAGGATTGGTTCTCCATTTCCTGAAGTTCTGAGGTCCACTGTTCTTGACGCAATGGATCAGTCAATGGTAAGAGATAATTTTGGAGATCTTCAAAACGCCCTTTCCCAAATCTCAGAGCTTCGATTGCCAATAATGTCTCGTGCCGACGAATCAAGTTTACCGCCAAGCATCGTCTGCACCTTGCGAAGTCGCAGAATTCAAATGCCAACAAATTATCGTTTATGGGCCAGAAGGCAACCTCCACACCGAACTCTTCTTTCTCTTTGTCGGTTCCACACGAGTAACAACGTCTAATTGTGCTAGATGTGGGAGGTCCAAAAACTTGCACTTGCATATCTAATTCAAACGATGATCCACAACGTATGCATTGAGCTGATACTGTCACCTGACGAATGCGATGTAGGCTCCAATGTGCATCTCCTGCCGTTGCTGGCCGTTTATCTAAACGTATCTTGTTAGATTGACAATTAGGACATCGCTTGACTTTCGTTGCCTCGATATTCATTTTTTTTCTCCTAAATAAATAAAAAACGGCCGGGGAATCACGGGAACACCTGTTATTGAACTCAGGAGTATCCGTCATTCCCGGCCGTTTAGTCGTTTTCACATCGACAACGGATTCAGCTGCACTCAACAGCCAAACTGACTCGATCCTCTTAAGGACCCTGCCACCACCTCAGTAAAGCGGGAACCCAAAATGTCTATATTATGATTATAATCCAAATTTTGGTTTCTGTCAATGAAAAATATATCAACTCCAAAAATATTTCTTTGCATAAAATTGCATTTGACACAAGCGATTGGTTTATAAATCCTTCTTCAAAAAATACTTATGGCTCAAAAAGATGTAGACTATGTAAGAAAGACTCGTAATTTATGCACTCATCTTGATGCTATAATCTATAGAATATTCTCAGAAAATCACGGAGCAGAATTGTCTATCGAAGATATACAAGACAAGATTGAAGAAAAATGGGACATAAGACCGTACCGAGCTACGATCCTGCGACATGCACTCAATTTCTATCAAGAGCACCTCATACCCCTTATATGCAAAACAGGATTTTCTATGGAAACATACAGATTAAATACACAACTGCATCTGCAAGAATGGGAAGAATTTTTTAAGCCGAAGCCACGAGGCCGGCCAAAGAAATATACACAAGGGGAACAAGAACTTGACGGTCAACTCTGAATACATCGCAAATCCAGTTTTAACTCACAGCTTTCCCATTTCTTCGAGTTCTGCCTTCCGCTGAGCTTTCATTTCCTGGATTTTTTCCAGATAATAGGCGTCCCAAAATTCCATCGCCATCACCTCCGCGTCGTATGGATGCGGAATTTTTAACCTGCTTTTCCGGCCCGTTCGATCGGCGAAAAGCAGAGTTATGAATTCCGCAAATCGCGGGAGGGGATGGCGATTTTGGGCACGCCGTACGGTGGACAAATCACAGGATGAAAGCGACCCGGGCCGAGCCTGGAGTGGCCGCGGCAGCCCACAAAAGGGACCGGCTCGGCACCACCAGATCGCGCGACGGTGCCTCCAATCCTGGAAGTAACGCGGGCACCGGCACACGAGACGGCCGGGACCAAAACAAGACGAGAGGAAGCCGCCGCCCCAGGCTCTCCGGCTCTCGCGGCCAAAGGCTTCGATCCGAATGGCGTCGTTTGACTTCGCTATCCGGTCCGTTCATCTACGCGTCGCTCACCGCGTTCACCGCTAACCAACGGTCCCACGTTGTCCCGGCTTCCCGCAATCCATCCGTAGCTCGCCGGGCACCCCCGGACGACGTGGACGTCATCGAAGCCCAGCCGCCTCAGTTCATCCGGCGCAGGCTTGCAGGCCCGGAAGGCGTCCCACATTCGCTTGACTTCGTCCAAAGGCACCCGCTTGGTCCTGAGGGCCCTTTCCCGTACGATTCGCCGGGGCACGTCGAACATAACGCATACTTTTCTGTGACGGCTATTCAGACCTTGCAGCGCGTGCCACCGGGCCTGTTCA
>Ga0272442_10011148_pt1 | contig 11002 bp, 6 predicted proteins | sample SSMForm2O_FD_200262 | JGI IMG/M metagenome (GOLD analysis project Ga0272442, IMG submission 200262) | Marine sediment archaeal communities from Little Sippewissett salt marsh, Falmouth, MA, United States - SSM-Form-2O | ecosystem: Environmental > Aquatic > Marine > Wetlands > Sediment ... | reverse complement strand
CGGCCGTGCCGTCGATCATCTGCTCGGGCGATACCGCGCCAATCTCCGGCCCATCCCAGTATTGCCGGACGCCGTTGCCGATGTAGGTGACGGCGGCCAAGTCCCCGTCGGTCACGTCGTTGCCCAGACCGTCGCCGTTGTCGTCCAGCATGGGCGTCTGGTAGTCGTAGGACTCGCCCAACGCATTCGCGGCGAGCGCGAAGGCGTCGCCCACGCTCACACCGTTGAAGACGTGCGTCCAGAAGTAGTTCGAGAACGACACCGTGCCGGTCCCGACGAAATACGCGCTTTCGCCCGGCGACGTGCTCGTGATGACGACGCGGCTGGTTGAAGGCGCAAGCGCAGACACGAAGGTGCCGGACTCGCAGGCGTCGTACATGATGGTCAACGTGCCAGAAATGGCGGCCTGGAGCGTCTGCAGCCAGGCCGCCAGATCGCCCGCATCGAGCGTCTCAGAGCCGCTCATCCGGAAGGTGTCCGCCCCGCCGTGGTCGCTCAGGTAGACCACCACGTCCCCAATCGGCAACCCTCCCAGAGCGGCCGGCGCCCACACGGTCAACGCATACTCGAGGTTGGCGTTCGTTGCGTCGCCGTCTACGTCATCCGCCTCGCCGTTGTCGTCCAGGTCGAGCTCGGTATCTGAGGAGAGGTAGTGAATAGTCTCCTTCGAGAATCCCTGATAGGTAAGCGCGCGATAGGCGAAGTTCGCGCACATTTGGGTCGCTTCCCACAGGTGGTTGCCTGGGAAGGGCCCCCCGCCGGCGACCACGACCGCTTTGCTTCTCTCCGTGAGGACGACGGGGTGGAACTTCTGGATCCGCTGGTTGTGCGTGTCGGCAACGTACACGTTGCCCTGGGCGTCTACCGCGACGTCCTGAGGATAGTTAAACTGTCCCGGATTCGTGCCGGAAGAGCCCCATGACGCGAGCAACTGCCCGTTGGCATCGAACTTCCGGATCCGGTCGTTATAGCTGTCAACCACGTACACGTCGCCGGATCCGTCGACGCAGATTCCGCCATATACGTCGGTATCCCAGCCGCCCAAGAGCGTGCCGTCCACGGTGAACTTGTGGATACGCCCGTTGGGGCCGTCGGTAATGTACAACACATTCGGCGACTGAAAGGCCATGCCCGTCGGGCTTCCGATGACGTTGTGCGGCGGCGGGGCATCACACCATTGCGACTGGTAGTCGCCTGACAGGTTGAATCGCAGGCAGCATCCCGTGTTGTTGTCGCCCACGTAGACCGCCCCGCCGACCGGATCCACGGTGATCGCTTGCGGCCAGTAGAACTGGCCCGGACCGGAGGTTGGGCTGGTCCATTCGGTCAGGAAGGTGCCGTCGGAAGCGAATTTCACGACGCGGCGGGCCTCGCACGGGGACACGTATATCTGGTTGCTGTCAAGAACATACACGTTCTCGTCGGCGTCCGTCGCCAAGTCGACGGGATACGAGAACTGACCTGGGTCACAGCCCGGGCTGCCGCGTTCCCATACAAACTGCCCGTCTGGAGTGAATTTCTGGATACGGAAGTTCTGGGTATCGGCAACGTACACGTCCCCGGACGCGTCCACAGCCACAGCGCGAGGATCGTAGAACTCCCCGGGACCGATTCCTGAGGGGCTCCAAGCGGTCACGAACTCGCCGTCAGTGCTGAACACCTGAAGGCCGCCGCCCCAGCCCGGCGCCAACACCAGGCCGTCGTGAGCCGCGAGCTTCTGCAGCCCATAATAAGGAAACAGGCCCGGTCCGAAGCCGTATCCTCCCCACGAGGCCGCAAGGGCGCCGCCCTCCTCGATCCGGTGGATATGCAGCGTGTTCAGGTCTGCAATGAACACCCGCCCGGCTTCATCCACCGTGATATCGGATATTCCGACCATGTTTTCGTTGAAGAGTCCCAACGGCCATTCCGCCAGCAGGCCGCCGTCGGAGTCCAGCTTGAGGATGTGGGCACTTTGCCCCATCTGGCCTGGGCTGTTGTCTCCGACATAGAGGCTTCCATCGGCATCCACAGCCAGGGCATCCGTCATCGGGTTGATGGGGAAGGAAGTCAGGTAGGCCCCTTCTGAGGTGAACTTATGAATCGCCTCCCTGCCTGTCTCCAACACGTAGACGGTTGACGAAGGCGTGGCATCCACGGCGAACGGGGTCAGGAATTCCGGATTGCCGGTGGCCTCGCTGCCCCACTCGATAACGAATTCGCCGTCTTTGGTGAACTTGAGCACGCGGCCGCGCTGGCTGTCCGCCACATAGACGAAGCCCGCCTGGTCCAAGGCGATTCCGCAGGGCCATTCGAACTGGCCGGCCAATAGGCCGGCCTCGCCCCACTGTGACAGGAAGTGCCCGTCCCTCGAAAACTTCAGTACCTGTTTGGCGGTCGCATCCAGCACGTACACGATGCCAGAGGCATCGAAGGCGAAATCGGTGGCGTCCATGAACCACGGCTGCTGGAGCGTAGGCCAAAGGCGTTCAAACCGGTAGGTCTCCTGCGCCGACGCACCGCTGCACAACACGGCCAGTACCATGACGCTACATAGCCAAATCTTGCCACGTTTCCATCGCGGACTGCTGCTGCTTCGCATGGGATTTTTCTCACATCCTGTGGATTAGTCCTTCCTATCTCCTGTCACGTGTGTTCGGACAAACCGGCGCGTTCCACACAAGGCAACGCAACCGGCGGTCGACTATCGGTTACGTCAGAAGTAGATGACGGTCGACACGAGCACACGGTGTTGGACCACGTCTTCGGAAAAGCCTTTGACGCCGCGTAGGAAGTCGCGGTTGACGTCGTCGCCGTAGCGGATCTGGTAGGCGACATCGAGGTTGACGCGCTGGTTGACGAGGAGGCCAAGGCCGACGGCGGCACCGTAGAAAGACTCGGGCTTACCGTCGCCGAAATCCCAGGGCATGCGGAATCCGGTGGGCATGCCGGTGGCGGGCTCTTCGTCGTAGAACAGGCCGCCGCGCAAGGTCCATAGCCGGGGGAGGGTCTCGTCGGGCTCCTTGGGAATGAAGACGTGCTCGAGGCCGAATCGGACAGTCGTGGTGGGGTCGAAGTCCGTATGGCCGAGGAGGTCGTCGAGGTTGCTGAAGTCCACGAGCGACCGGTGGACGCCGCCGCCGGTCTTGACGTAGAAGTCTTGCCAGTCGGTGCGTGTGACGTCGAGGGACAGGGTGAGGCGGTCGTTGGGCCGGTACGCGACGCCGACGGCGAAGGACGCGGGGAAGCGGACCTCGCGCTTCTCGCTCCAGACCGAGGGGCGGACGTAGACGTAACTCGTGGGATAGAGCGACAACCGCGAGCCCAGTCGCGGGAGGGTCAGTTGCACGTTGGCCCCGACGAGCTTGTAGTCCGCGTCGCCCGTAAACGCGCTGTCGTAGCGCAGGCCGACGCTCCACTTGTAGTTCGGGTCCCACAGCAGCCCCAACGTCACGTTCTCGCCGGAGAAATCCTCGTACTTCGCCTTGGTCTCGCCCAGGTTGGCGTACACGGACGACCCGACGAAGCTCAGGCTGTTCTGCTTGATGGTCTGTTCCCAACCGTTCTCGGACAGCAGGCTGCTGCGCCAGAGGTTGAAGGCGACGCCGACCGAGAGGCGCTTGGTGAGCTCGACGGCAAACGCCGGGGTGAGCGTGCTCAGACCGCCGCTCTGTTTGAAGTCCAGTTCCTGGAAGCTGGTCGACACCCGCCCGCGCGAGCTCACGGAGGCCGTATTCAACGGGGCGGTGAAATCGCGCGAGAAATCGTACTTACGCTGGTAGTTGAGCGACACCGTGGCATTGCGTCCCAGGAGCGACACGGGGAGGGGATAGACGAAGCTGAAGTAGTTGAGGTCGACGTTCTGGTCGTCATGGGACGAGCTGAGCTCGGGGTGGAAGGGGGCGTGCAGCTTCTCGTACACGCTGTTGTAGGACCCGACAATGGACAACTCGGGGCGCTCGAGCTGTACCAGCCCGGCCGGATTCCATGATGCGGCCGTGGCGTCGTCGGCGATGGCCACGAAGGCGTCGGCCATGCCTGCGGCGCGCGCGCCGGAGCCCACGGGCTGCGGCGACACGGCGATCTCGAGCTCTTGTGCAGCGGCGAGGCCGCACGCGGCCACCACGACCACGAGCGACCGCAGCATCTTGCTTGCGCTACTTGATGACAACGAAGTCCCCTGCTTCTATCGGGACGGCCTCGGGCGCCTCCCCGGTCTCGTCGACGATCACCCGCGCCGTGCTGGTCTGGCCGCCCACGTCGCCGATCAGCCCTTCGCACAAGATGGTGGCCTTCGGTCCGAGCACCTCACCTGTCTCCGGATGCAGGACGTCCTCGGTGCGATAGACGACGCACTTGAGGTACTGGCGAATTCCTTGGCCTTGATGGAGGTCGAAGGTGACTTTCGGGTCCTGCCACGCGACCACATTGCCCTTGATGCGCGGGATCTCCTGGGCCAGCCGCAGGCCGAGGTCTTTGATGAGGCGGTCGACGTCCTCGATGCGTCCGGCGACGTCGACGTGCGAGGCCACGCGCCGGCCCGTGTCGGTGCTGGCGCCGTCCAGCACGATCTCGATCGACTCGGCGTCCCGGCGAATCCAGGCCGCCATCATGACGTCGGCCGGCACCAGCCGCCCGAGCGCCAGCTTGCCGCGGCGAGTGGAGAGGGCCGCGGACAACTCCTGCTCGGCGAGGATCTCGTTGATGAGGTCCCGGCTGACCACCGTGAACCGGCCGTGAACCGCGGGCGCCCCCACGAGCTCGTTCAGCACGTAGGCGGCCTCGTCGGCCCGCTCTTGTGTGGGCGTACGGGCAAGGTTGCCGAGGAAGGCGATGGCAAGCTTGGCCTTGTCCATCTCGATCTCCGTGAGTGCCCGTTCGATGGTCTTGACGTCTTTGCCCGAGGCCCCGGCGCGGTCGGTGGCCTCGACCGTCAGTTCATTGGCGCCCTCGGTCAAGCGCAACCGGCGGCTCACACGGAACGCGTTGCGTCCCGGAATGATGTCGACGGGTTCGCCGTTCAGTGTGAGCTGCTCGACCGGCTCGTCCGACGTCACGCTCACGACCGCCACGATCTCGTCCATGAAGTACTGCCGGCCTTGCTCGAGATTGGCCAACGCGACCTGGACGCCGCGCACGTCTTCGTGCACGGGGGCCACGGCGATGACCTGGCCGTTGAGGGTCAGCGCGTTCAGCCCCCCGCCCAACGGCATGACCTGGGCGCCATGCCCGGCGAAGGTCGCGTCGGGCACGGCATCGCTGAGCACAAGCGCGTCGAAGGGCAACGCGCCGTAGGTGCGGTTGCCCAGCGAGTCCTCGCACTCGTAGTGCAACGGCGGCGTCAGTTCCTCACGTCGCAACGAGATCGAGAAGGCCACTTCGCCGCCGGGGCCCTCGGACAACTCGGCCGGCTTCCCCGCAATGCGTAGTGCGGCCACGCCGGCCGGATCCAAGGCCACGCCTTGCACGGTCCCAGGGAGCGTGACCGGGCCGTCGAAACTCACGCTCGGGCCATCCACGTCGGAACGGATAGGAAACTGGACTGACGTGCTCTTGCCCGTCAGGTCTCGCGCCGTGATCCGGATCGCGTTGTCCCCCGGACGCAGCGCCACGACCTGCTCGAACCGCACCTCCGGGGCCGACACGCGCACGTCGCAGGGCCGGCCATCGACGTCGATGGCGGCCACATACGTGTCGTCGCGGGCCACGCCGGCGATGCTCACCTCGGTAGCGCCGATGGGCACCGCGCCCTTCGGCGACAGGATCTCGAGCGCCGGGGCCTCGGCATCCGCCCCGGTCGTCTCGAGCAGCCGGCGCCGGACTTCGCCGACGTAGAACGCGGCGCGGGCCGAGTGCCGCTGGGCGATGCTCAACTCGAGTTCGGCCCGAGCCTCCTCGAGTTGGTCCCGATAGAACAGGGACACGCCCAGCTCGCGGTGGGGGAAGTACTCCGGGATGAAATGCAGGCCGTAGCTCCGGGGCCAGAGTTGGTCACGGCCGCGGTCGGCCAGGGCCTGGCGGAAGTCGCGTTCGGCTTCTTGGTAGTAGCCCCCCTCGAGAAAGGAGCGCCCACGTTCATAGTGGTTCCACCACCGGCCGCGGAAACGCCCCTTTGTCACGCCATAGCGTACGCCGTCGCGCACGTAGCGCTCGGCGTCGTGTCCCCGGGTGGCACAACCGATCGCGAGGATGGCAAACACAACCGCGAGGGCCTTCCTCGCCGGACGACGCGTCATCCCCCAGGTCCCCCTTTCAAGCATTATTTCGAGCCTTGGCGCCGCTCGCGCACGTACAAGCCCTCATCCGGCATGTCCGGCAGCTTGGCCACGTCCACCCCGGCCACGCGGACGCGAGATATGCCCGTGCCCACGGCCTCGTCGACAGTCGCCAGCGTGTCCGGAAGGGGTTTCACTTCGGGGTCGACAAGCACGTCAAACGTCATTCCCGGCTCCACCCCGGCGTCCGTGCCCAAATTCAGCGCGGGCGCGCCATCGCGAACGAACAGCCGGCCCTGAACGGGATACGCCTTTCGTGCCGCCGTCCATATGGCGTCCGCCGTTGCTGTCACGATCGCTTCCGGTTCCGACTGCCGCGTGAGCTCGATCGACTCGACCGGGATCCGCTCACTTGTCTCGACGTCCACGAACCGGACCGCGAGTTTCTCTTTGTTTCCCAGCTTGGTGAACTGACATCGCAGCACGACCCGCGCCCCGAGCACGTTGCCCAGGGCCACCCGGCCGGTCTCTGAACCAACCAGCGACGACAGCTCCTGCTCCGTGAGGATCTCATGAATGAGTTCCCGGTCCACCAGACGCATCGAGGTCCGCCCGTCCAGCTCATCGCCCAACAGCATGGGCATCATGTCGGCGAGTCCCGACTCGACGGCGTAGCGGTTTCGCCCGGACTCGACCGGCAGCACGTAGAACGTGAGGGGCCGGCTTGTCCAGTAGTTGTCCGCGGTGGGCGGTGTGTAGCCTTCGCGGATCTCCTTGGCGATACGGTTGGCGCTTTCTCGCACCTCCTGGCGGTGCGAGATGTCCAACTGGCGGCGCGTGCTCTCGATGTAGGCGGCGAGCACGGCCGCATTCTGGGGACGGGCCAGATGGCTGAGGTGGTCGAAGACCCCCTGGGCCTTCTGGTAGTTACTCAAGTTGTAATAGGCTTGGCCGAGGGTGTTCAGCGCGTCCGCGTGCTGCCAGCCAAAATAGAATCCGTCCGCGGGGATGGAATCAAGACGTTCCACCACGGCCTCGTAGTTCTCTTCGAGCAAGTCCAACCGTGCCAGCAAGGCCTCCACATAGGCCCTCGATGTGTCGTCGCGCGCCTTCTCGACCACCGGGCGCGCCCCCTCGCCCTCCGACGCGAAGGCCAGGGCCGCTTGTCCCTCGGCTTTCAGCGCCTTGTCGGCCACTTGGTCGAAGGCCTTCTGCGCCTCCTCGGGCTTGGCCTGCTGGAGGAGGGCATAGCCCAGGCCGTACAGACCTTCGGCGTGCTCCGGGGCCCGGGCGAGCACTTGCCGGTAGAGAGCCTCGGCCTTGGCGTGAAGGCCTTGGTCCATATGCTCCTTGGCCGCGGCAATCGTCACGGCTTCCGCCGTGTCCATGCTGCCGCCATTGAGCACGGTGTAGACAACCACGGCCGCCAACAGCGCGGCTACCACACTGGCCGCCACCGCCACCCGCCGCGCGGCCCGCGCTTTGCGCGCAGAAGGCAGGGCAGGCACCTCTTCTCCTTCTTCGACGGCGTTGAGGGCCGCGCGAAGATGGCCGGCGAATTCCGCGGCCGTCTGGAAACGGTCTTCAGGCTTATGGGCCGTGGCCTTCTCTGCAAGGTCAATGATGCCTTCGGGCAAGTCAACGTCCCGGTCGCTCAAGTGGACTTTTCGATCGCTGCGCACATGATCGAGGACCTCGAGCGGCGTGTCGCCCTCGAAGGGCATACGCCCGCACAGCAGTTTGTACAACGTGACGCCCAGCGAGAACACGTCCGAGCGCCCGTCCACGTCGCCCCCCTCGGCCTGCTCCGGAGACATGTACGGCGGCGAACCGCCAATGCCGATGGTGATTGATCGTTCATCTAACGCCTGCTGGCGCGCAAGGCCGAAGTCGGCCAGCTTCGCCTGGCCGGTATCCGGCTCGACGAGGATATTGCCGGGCTTGATATCGCGGTGAAGCACGCCCTGCTCGTGGGCGTACGCCAGCCCGTCGGCGCAGTCCGCCGCAATGCGCAAGGCCGTGGCCACCGGCAGTCCCTGGGCCGCCTCATCCAACTGGTGGGCGGCGCTGCCTGCTACGTACTCCATCACGAAGTACGGGCAGCCCTCATGCTCCCCCCACTGATAGATCTGAACAATGGCCGGGTGCTTGCTCAGCGCCGCAATGACCTCGGCCTCCCGCTTGAACAGCTTCAAGTCGCCCTCGTTGAGCGGATTGCTCAATACCTTGATCGCAACGTCGCGGTTCAGGCTCGTGTCTCGCGCCTTGTACACCATCCCGAACCCGCCGCGGCCCAGGATCCCCTCGACCTTGTAGTTCTCGAGATCGTCGGCCAGCACGAAGTTGCTGTGCGTGGCCATGTCCTGCCCCGGCGTGGCCAAGGGCGAGCCCCAAAGGCTCTCGGAAAAGGCTGCGGACGAATTGCCCTCGGCCTGGTCGCTATTCACCGGTCCTTCGGCCTTGCTTGATCGATCTCCACTTAGGTCGCCCGTCATCATTCAACCCCTTTGCATCGGCAGCGTGCCCCGAATCACTTGCCCGCCAGCGCACCAGAAGACGCCAAAGGACGCCGCCGCGTCGAATGCCTACGCCTCTTCGGTTTCTTTCTGTGGAACGCGTATCCCAAACGTGTTCGCGACGTTCACATACAGGCTCAGGATCGCGTTTGCCAGACCCACCAACTGAAGGATCGACTCAAACTGCGCGTTCATGGGCGAACGCTTCGAGATACTCCTCACATGGCGCATTGACATTCTCCTTAAAGTGGCGGGCGGAACGGCTCAGGCGCGCCCGCGCTAGCCTCTGCCAGAGCCTTGGTCTGCTGTCGCCGGCAGGCCTAGGCAGCAGGCCCGGTGAAGAAGACCACGCTGTAAACAAGCTGTGGCATCTCCGGCTTCATCTGCTGCAATAGGGCGTGCCGAAGCTGTTTCATGTATCCTTGCTGGTCCGCGCCCTCGACAACGAGGTCATACGTGATCACGAAGAGGCAACGACGGAAACTCACCGGCGCCGTCCCTTCTCCCTCAAGTGCGCCCGTCTTCCAGATCGGTAGCAGTGCGTCAAAGACCGAACCGTGCGCCTTGTCCGCATGCGCCAGCACGGCGGTACTGAAGGGCGCTTTCCCCGCCGGGACGGCCATGCTCAGCAGGCCGCCCTCCGCGCCGGGCGACAGCAACCGCTCGCCCGCGCCCTCATCTGCATAGTCCACCATGTCCAACACTGGCGCGCGCCCCGAGGCCCCCCCCAGTGTGCGCGACAACGCCTCGGCCGTCTGCACCTTGCCGCCGCCCTGGGGCCCGCAGAAAAGCAACACGCCCGCCGGTCCGTAAGGCTCGGCGAAGCCCATCCTGAGCTGGATTAGGCTGTTCGCCAGACGCACAATGGCGTCGTTCTGGCCTGGCACGTCCTGCAACAACCGCTGCGCCAGCTTCGTCTTCCACTTCTTGGCCGACGCCTCGACGTCCGCCTTGGTATTGCGGGCCACCACCCTCATGACATCGTGCGGGCCCACCTCGCGTCCGAGCTGCCGGAACGACGCCTCCTCGACCATATCGGGAAAGTTCTGCTTGGCCGCCACTTTCAGCTTGTAGCGCGCGCAGGCCTGGTCCAAGACCTCCACGGCCTTGCCAGGCAGGCACTTGTCCGGCATGAACTCCTCGGTAAAGGCGATGGCGGCGTTGAGGGCGCGCATTCCCACGCCTACATCGTGCTGCTCCTCGAGATGCGGCCTGAGTTGATCGAGCAGTTCGAGGGTCTGCTCCCGCGACCGGGGATTGACTCGGATAACCTCGAAATCGTCCGCCAGCGAAGCGTCTTGCGCTGTCAAGGCTTCGTACGCCCCGGGCGTCAGTGTGCCCACACAGGTCACTTCTGCTCGACGGATCGCTCCCCCCAATATCTCGGCGATCTGGGCCGCCCATGGCTCTTCCGCCTTCTCATTCAGCGCAGGCCCAATGCCGTTCACGAACAAGATCACGTGAGGCGAGGCCTTCAGAAAATGCAGCAACGACTGCACGACGCCCCCCTCCGCGTCCGGCGTCGAGGAGACCACCGTCGGCAGGTCAAGCTCGAGCACGCTATAGTTGAACAAGTCGTTGGCGGTCTCGCCCCCTTGGATGCCGGCCCAGGCCAAGCCATGGCCGAACTTCTCCTTACCCACCCCAGGCTCTCCCACCAGCAGTAGGTTCTTGCGGTCCTTACGCATCAACACCTGCAAGGCGTCGAACAGCATCTTGTCCATGCCGAACGCCGGCGCCAACTGCCCCTCGCGGGCGGCCTGTGTCAGGTCGCGCGTTATCTTACTCAGACTTGTCTTGCCCAGCCTAGCCATATGCTCCCGCCTCTTTCCCGCCTCATCACCCTCTCGGGTGAGGCCATGCGTCCGAACACAACCGCCGTAAGAAATACGAGTTTGTCGCCCCAGCGCCGCCGCGAACTTCGTCAACATCCTTCCCAGTGGCCGCGCCTTCCTCCATATTTAACAACACAGCGGCGCACCAGTCAAGTCAAGGCGCCGCTTCTTTGACTCTCACTGGTCCCGTCCCAGGTCCATTGGTGCTCGAACTGAGTGGTGAGGCTGTCGTGGCCTTTGTCGATGGCTTGGCGAATCTCGCGGTTTCCCTCGTGCATCTCGATAGTGACGTATCCGTTTTCTTCATCCACCACTCGAAGCGCCACCCCCTCTTTCCTGAGAATCTGCAGCGGGCCTATCTGGCTGCACGCATCGTCGGTGAGCAGTCGCGTGCCGACGCCCTCCATGTTGCTGTCGCTACGGTGTCGAGATGCCGCGTAGTAGTGAGTTGGCACTT
>Ga0272442_10011147_pt1 | contig 11002 bp, 3 predicted proteins | sample SSMForm2O_FD_200262 | JGI IMG/M metagenome (GOLD analysis project Ga0272442, IMG submission 200262) | Marine sediment archaeal communities from Little Sippewissett salt marsh, Falmouth, MA, United States - SSM-Form-2O | ecosystem: Environmental > Aquatic > Marine > Wetlands > Sediment ... | reverse complement strand
GCCGCCGTAGAGCCACTCGGCCCGCTCGACCCACGCCCGACCCAGCCGGGCGCCGCCGCTCCCGATGAGGTCGTGGGGGCGCTCCGGTCGGAGGGCATCGGTCAGCCGCACGGGCACCGTCTTTCCGTGGGTGGCGTAGACCTTCGCCCGCCCCGGCCGGACCTTGATCAGCGTGTTGGTCGCTTCGTTGTAGTAAGGCACCCCGTCGAGAACGCGGTGGGCCATCGCCATCGCGTAGATGTTGTCGTCCCTGTCGATCCCGATGCCGTGCATGAACGCGATCCCGGGGAACACGTCATCGTAGAGCACCTTGCCGTGCTTGTCGAAGACCAGTACGAGCCCCGCGGTGGCGCGGCCGGGATACAGGCGGAACGCGTACCCCCGGCCTTCGGTCAGAGCCTTCGGATCGGCCCCGCGCATCCGCTGGGGCTCCTGGCCACCGTGGATGCCGACGACGATGTGCCCCTTCGCGTTGACCATCATCCCGCCGTGGTGGTTGTAACGCTTGGTGGGGACGCGGAGGCTCGACGCGACGTTCGTCCGCCGCATGCCGGCGCCCTCGGCGCGGCTGCTGGCGAAGCCGACTGCTTTGCGCTGTTCCCCGTAGTCAAAGGGCACCTCGCGCCAGTTCTTGGGATCGTAGCGGGCGATGTCCGTCCGGGCGCGCAGATAGAGGAAGCCCTGCTGGTCAAAGGCCAGGTCTTCCGCGTCGAACGGCAGCGAGACGGACCGACTGCGGCCGGTGTCGGGATCGATCTCCAGGAGTTCGCCGACGGACTTGCCCACGCCGGCGTCGCCCTCGGCCAGGTAGAGCTTTCCCGTCGTCGGGCTGACATACAGGCGCTGACGGAGGTTCCTGGGCAGCGCGGTGCGGAGAATCGCACGCCGCGCCTCGCGGCCGAAGTCCCGGGCGAGGGTCAGCCGCCGGCCTTGCAGCCGAAGGATCCGTATCCCTGTCATCTCCCAGTCCCGCCATCGGCTCTTGCCCGGCGACACCCACACGCGGATCGGGTCCGTCCACGTGTCGATCTCGAACTCGTGGTTGCCCACACCGACGCCCCGGGGCAGCCGATACGACGCCACCTCCTTGGGGTCGTCGAATGATCTCAGCACCAGGAGCTTGGGCGGCGGCGCCATCTTGTCGATGTTCTCGCGCCGGTGTCGGAACGTTACCGCCTTGGAACGGATCAGCCAGGACAGCACGTAGATGCGGCCGGACTTCGAATGGACGGCGACTTCGGCCGGCTTGGTCACTTTGATCGCCTTGAGGAACTTGCCGTCGGGGCTGAAGACCTGGATGCGGTCGTTCAAGTTGTCGGCGACGTAGACCCGGCCCTGGGCGTCGCAGGCGACCGACGAGGGCGTCCGGAACTCGCCGGGCCCGGTGCCGCCCTTGCCCTCGCCCTTGATGTTGCCGGCGAAGAGCTGCATCGGCGCGTCTCCCTCGAAGGCGACCCGGCCGACGCCGTTGAGCCAGCCCTCGTGTATCCCGCCGGTGCCCCAGTTCTGCATCCAGGCGTAGGCGGTGGTGTAGAGCCACTTGCCGTCCGGGCTGAAGGCCATGCTCGTCGGCGGCGCGTCGATCTCGTCCTCCCCGCCTCGCCAGCGGAGCCCGTTCCGCCGCAAGTGGACGCCGGTCCTGCCGCCCTGGAGCGCCATGCCCCGGCTCGCGCCGTCGGTCGAGAGACGGTTGAGATGCACGTAGGCGAGCGCGACCTTCTTGCCATGCACGGCGAGGGCCTTGGCCGGATCGGGCATGCTGTGCTTCAGGCCGCCGCCCATCGTGCCCATGAATCGCGAATGGACCCCGGAAGTGAGCAGCGTGCACTGGCGATGCCCTCGCTTGCGCGGCAGCCGCACCCCGTCCTGCGGGAACTTGTACCACTTCAGGTCGTCGAACGACGCCACCTTGTCCGCTGGAAACGGGTAGAGGGTACGAACGTAGTTCCCGTCGTGGTCGAAGAGGCGGAGCTGGGAGACGCCGCCGCCTTCGTCGAAGACATAGACGCCCTCGGGCGCGGCATGGATGACGAGGGACCCGCCGTAGCGCTTGTACGGTGACCAGAAGAGGGTGCGCTCGAACCGCGCCCGCAGCCCCAGCGACACGCGGACCGTCAGCGCGTCCTTGTCGTCCACGTACTTGCCCTCGTCGTCCTTGCCGTCCCAGACAAGGACCTGCTTGGGCGAGCCCTTCTGGAATGGCGGCGGCGCGTTCTTGCCCAGCACCCCGCAGGCCAGGTGGCGGAGAATGCGCCCCTCGGCGTCCTGCACGGCGACCGTCGCGTCGCAGAAGCCCTTCGAGGCGAAGGAGATCGTTACCTTGTCGCCCTCCCGGGTGACCGTTGGCTTCTGCGCAAACGTGAAGATCGGTTCGCGTTTGACCTTGAACTCATCCAGGTCCGACGCCGCGGCGCTCGCCGCGGCCAGGAGAACGGTACCCAGGACTGACAGCCGCTCGTTGATCATCTCTCTTCCGCCACGTCCTTCAGCGCGACGGACTCCGTCACGTGGTAATACAGCTTCACACTGCGGATACACTGGTTGCCCCCGTCCGCGAGAAACAGCCGCCGGTCGCAGTCCACCTTCACGCTCTGCACGTGCATGATGGCCGTTTCATCACCCCCGATCGAGCGAGGTGTGGGGGGATGCCTGCCGTGTCGCGCGGGCGGGGATAGGTCCGGCTTCACCAGCGGCATGCCGTCATCCACGTTGCCGTACCGGCCGATCCGCAGGATCACGTTCCCGTTTGTATCCAGAATGACGACGCGGAACCGGTCCACCTCGGGGGCGAAGGACCGCCCGAAATAGTCCAAGGCAAAGCGGCCCAGCACGCGGCAGTGGCAGCGTCCGCCGCTGCCGTAGTGGCCGTCCGCGCCCACCGGTCCGAACAGCCATTCGGCCCCTTCGAGCCATATGCCGGGCCGCGTCACGTCCAGGAAACGCTTTGGCCTGAGCGCTTTCGGGAGCGCCAAGATCGCCTTGGCGGCCGCGAGCCCGCGCAGCTTGCCCGGCACCAGCTTGAGGAGCGTGCAACCCCGCCCGTTGAAGTACGGCCTCCCGTTCAGGTACGGCGTGCCGGCGGCGAGGAGGTAGACGTTGTTGTCCCGGTCGATCTCGACGTCGTTGCATCCCTTGATGCCCGGAGCCACGTCCATCTTCAACACCTTGCCGTGCTTGTCGAAGATGTGGACCTCCTGTCCTCGGGGGCGGCCCGGATAGACGCGGGGGGTGTACGCGCTCCCGCCCGCATCGGCCTGGATGTTTTTCTCCTTCATCCGGCTTTTCTCGCTCGGGTCAGCCGGATTGATGCAGGCTGCGACAATCGTGCCGTCCGGCGCCACACCGAAGCCGCCCAGATGTAGCCCGCCCCTGCCCCCGCTCGGCAGCATCAGGGCCGAACGAGCCTCGTAGCGTTTGCCGCCGCTACCCCCGTGGGAAACCACGCGCTGACCACCGTAGTCGAACGGGACCTCCCGCCACGTCTTCGGATCGAATCTCGTGATCGCGTTGTAGGTCCGCAGGTAGATGCGCCCCTGCAGGTCGAACGCCATGTCTTCCGGGTCGGTCGGCAGGGCGCTCATTTTGATCCTGCCGGTGCCGGGATCAACGACGACCACCTGCTTGAAACAGGGGTCGTACGTCGCTGTGTCCCACATCATCAGCCCGACGTACAGCAGGCCGGTGGTCGGGTCGATTGCCATCCGCGGCCGGGTGAATCGCCACGCTCGCGAGTAGACCAGCGCCTTCCGGGCCGCGTCGTCGAAGTTGCGCTTCAATACCAGCTTCTCCCCCTCGGCCTGGTAGATACGAATGGCGCTATGCGTGTGGACGGATCGGCCCGACGGGACGGGCGAGGCCCAGACCCGGCGGGAATCGGTGTAGAAGTCGATCTCGACGCTCTCGTCAAAGCACGCTTTGCGTTGCCACCCGTACCGTGTGACCACCGGGTAGGAGGCCTTAAGCTTCGGGTTCTCCACCGGACCGAACACCGTCAGCCTCGGGGGCGCCTCCTTCGAGATATGGCGCTCGTGGTTCCCCCACCGCCGGGCGCCGAACTTGCCCTCGTGACCGCCGACGATGACCAGGTCCGAAGATCGCACATACACGTCCCCGTTCTTCGGGTCGACGCGCACGATACCGGGCCGTTTGACCGGGATGGTCTTGAAGTACGTCCCGTCGGGCTGATAGACCTGGATCCGGTTGTTTATGTTGTCCGCGACGTAGACCCGGCCCCTGGCGTCGCAGGCGACGGACATGGGACAGCGGAAGTGGGCGTTGTCCGCTCCCTTTGGGGTGGCGAACGTCGCTTCCGAGCCGGCGAACCGGGTGAGCTTGCCTGTCTCGAGGTCGACCACGTTCACGAGATGGTACCAGCTTCGGTGCGGCGGGAAATGGCTCTTCCTCTTGTGGCACATGTATCCGGTCAGATAGGCGCGCTTTCCGTCCGGGCTGAGGGCAACGGAGTTGGGAAGGTACTCGGCGTACTTCCTGCTGTTCGGTTCGCCAACGTAGTAACCGACCTGCGGCCCGGCCAGGTCCGTGCCGCCGGTCGAGCCGTTCGTGGCCATGTACACCAGCCGCCCCCCGGCCAGGCAGATGCGGCCGTTCCGGACGTCCATCGCCTGCGTGTACAGCTCTTCCTTGTACCCGCCCGGATCGTAGTCGGGCAGGAACGACATCTGGTCGTGCGTGCCGATCTTGGAGGGGAGCCGCTCGTTGTCGGGCGGGAACGCCTGCCATTTCAGGCCTTTCACCTTGTCGATCTTGTTCCTGGGGAAGGGGTACACCGTGCGCACGTAGTTGCCGTCGTGATCGAAGAGGATCAACTGCGGGTTCAGCCCCCGGAACAGCACGTACACTCCCTCGGGCGCGGACCGCATCAGCGCGTAGGCCCTGCCCGCTGCCATCCGGTGCGGGCTCCAGAACAGCGTCCGCTCCATCTGCGCCTTGAGCCCCAGCGAAACACGGACCGTCAGGCGCTCCTTGTCGTCGACGTACTGGCCCAACTCGTCTTTACCGTCCCAGAACAGCGTCTGCCGGAGCGAGTTCTTCTGGAACGGCGCCGGCGCCTTCTTCCCCAGCACGCCGGACGCCAAGTGCCGCACGATCCGGCCGTCCGGTCCCTCGATGGCCACGGTCGCGTCGCAGAACACCTTGGCGGCAAACGTGATCGTTACCTTGTCTCCCTCACGCGTCACCCTCGGTTTCCGCGCGAACTCAAAGACCGGAGCCCGCCGGGCCTTGAGCCTGTCGAGGTCCAGGGCGAACGCCACCTGCGCGAAGAGAATCACGCCCATCAGCGCCAGCCGCGCATTACTCACTGCCCGACACTCCGTCTTCGGTCGGCGATGTCATTCAACGCGATCGTCCGTGTTGCGTGATAGCCCAGCTTGACGCTTAGTATCCGGTCGTTGCCGGGGTCGTTGATGAAGAGGCGCCGATCTGTATGGACCGCGAGGTAGGCCGGATGGAACAGCGCGACCTCATCCCCGCCGAGCGGCCGCGGCTTCGGGATTCGCGGATCGCGCACCAATGGCACGCCGTCGTCGATGTTCCCGTACCGGCCGATGCGCAGGATCAGATTGCCGGCGGAATCGAGAACCGCCACCGTGAAGTGGACGGTCTCCGGGACGAACGTCCGCGCGTAGTAGTCGTGCGTGATGCGAAACTGCGCGCAGTGGCACGCGTGGGGGCCGCCTCGGTTCTTGCCGTTGAAGCCGATCCCGCTGTAGAACCACTCGACGCCCTCCCACCATGCGCCCTTCCCGATCGCGCCTAGCCGGGTGTCCACCGGACGGTCGGGCCGGAGATCTCCAAGCGGCAGGACGGAATCGGTAGACAGGATCTTGCTCGCGGGCCGGATCTTGACCAGCGTGCCGGTATTCACGTCGGAATAGCCCACCCGCTGCGCGCCGGTCGCGATGTAGATCTTGTTGTCCTTGTCCATGAACACGTTGTGCGTGTAGCCGATCCCCTGTACCGCGTCCGGGCAGACGACTTTGCCGTACCGGTCCCATACCCGGACCAGTAGCTTCCCGCCGCGCCCCGGGTACAGCCGCGGCTTCCACGGCTTCCCGCCCGAGAGCACCGCCAACCGCTCGCGCTCCTTCTTCGGATCGGGCAGCTTCACGCCGCCCTGGAGGACGGACACGATCACATGCCCCTTGGGCGAGACCGAAATCCCGCCGGCGTGAAAGGGCCCGCCGCCGGTCGTCAGCGCCGCCAGCCGCCCGTCCCTCGCTTCGCCGTAGTCGAACGGCACTTCCCGCCACTGGTACGCCTTGGACACGGCGAACCGGGAGACTCGGACGCCCGTGCTCAGATGGGCGTGGCCGTCCATGTCGAAGGCCATTTCCTTCACCGATTGCGGAAGCTCCACCCTCTGCACCCGGCCGGTCTCGGGCTGGAACACCAGCGACGCGCGCGGGACCCAGAGGTCGCCGGTCTTCGGGTTCACGCACACCTGATCTCTGTAGAGCGAGCGCAGGGCCGGCATGTCCTTCTTCGCGTGTTGCGTGAAGTCCATCACGACCTCCAAGACGTTCCGGTCCTTCTTCTTTCGCAGGATCTGCAGCGCACCCTTGTAGATGGAGGAATCGCGGTACTTCGAGCCCGGCCCGGAGATCAGCCAGACCGTCGGTCCCGCACCACCCCGCGCCCAGAAGTCCACGACCGCGCGATACTCCGTTCCTCCGTGCCGCCCCCCGCCCAGGGTGTCGTCCTTGATGGGGAACGAATACGTCGCCCGCACCTTCGGGTCGCCGAAGGGGCCGAGGTGCGTCAGTGTCGGTTGCACCTTGGTGCCTCGGCCGTAGCCGTCACCCTTGCTCTTCCGGAACCAGGGCGAGTCCACCGCCCAGGAGAAGACCCAGACCTCGCCGTTGCGCGGGTCCACGCAGACGTCGGCCGGCTTGTTGACGCTCATCGATTTCAGGTACTTGCCGCTCGGGTCAAAGACCTGGACGCGGTCAGTGAAATGGTCCGAGACGTAGACCCGTCCCTTCGAGTCGCAGTCCACGGAGTAGGGCACGGTGAACTGTCCGGCCTTCCGACCGCCGTGCTTGGGGCTGGGGCTGAGGACGCCCGCGAACGTCGCCATCTTGTCGCCCCTTTTGCCGCCCGCCACGTCAACCTTGCCGACACCGCGGACCCAGAAGCCCCGCGAGTTCGCTCCGATGCCCGCGACCCGGTAGAAGCCGGTGACGTACGCCGTTTTTCCGCCCGGGCTGAGCGCGATGCTGCGCGGGTAGTAGGGAGGGAGCCGGTGCGACTTCGCCAGGTGCGTCTCCGGCCCATCGAGCGGCCGCCCGCCGCTCGTGCCGTCCGTCGCCAGCCGGTTGAGCGCGAAGTAGGCGAGGACGATCCGGCCGTTGCGGACGGCCATCGCGGAATTGGCGGAACTGCGCAACTGCTCCATCGCGGTGCGCAGCCGTGTGTTCCCGCCGCAGGTCAACAGCGTCGAACGCAAGTACCCGCCCTTCCACGGCAGCCTCTTACCCGACTGCTCGAACACCCGCGTCCGCACTCCCACCAACTCGTTGAGCTTGTCCGACGGGAACGGATACACCGTTCGCACGTAGCGGCCACGGTGGTCGAATAGGTAGATGAAGTCCGTCATCGTACCGTCGAACACATAGACCCCTTCCGGCTGAGCGCAGAACGACGGCGGCCTCATCTGGAAACGCCGATGCGGACTCCACAGGACATGCCGCTCGAACCGCGGCTTCAGCCCCAGCGACACGCGGACCGTCAGCGCGTCCTTGTCGTCCACGTACTTGCCCTGGTCGTCCTTGCTGTCCCAGACGACGGTCTGCTGGAGCGAGTTCTTCTGGAACGGCGCCGGCGCGTTCTTCCCCAGCACCCCACAGGCGAGGTGGCGGAGGATGCGCCCGTCAGCGTCCTGCACGGCGACCGTCGCGTCGCATAAGCCCTTCGAGGCAAAGGAGATTATTACCTGGTCGCCCTCCCGGGTGACCGTTGGCTTCTGCGCAAACGCGAAGACCGGTTCGCGTTTGACCTTGAACTCATCCAGGTCCGACGCGCGACCGGGGATCGCGACCAACAGGAAACCTGCGAACGCGACACTGATGACTGGCCACTGATAACTGATCACTTGCCCTCCGGCACATCCCTCAGTGGGACGTGTCTCGTGGCGTAATAGCCCAGCTTGACGCTCAGAACCCGCCCGTTGCCCTGATCGGCGATGAAGAGCCGCCGGTCGGTGTGCGTCGCCACGTAGCACGGATGAAACAACGCCACCTCGTCCCCGCCGATGGACCGCGTGACCTTCGGCCCGCCCGCCGCGATCAGCGGCTTCCCGTCCTCGACGTTCCCGCACCTGCCAACGCGCAGGATCAGGTTCCCGGCCGAGTCCAGCACGGCGACGCGGTAGATCAGGTGCTCGGTGGCGAACGAGCGGCTGAAATAGTCGAGGTCGAACCGCGAGTTGCAGCAGATGCACCCGCCGGGCGTGCAGAACCCCACGCCGCCATAGAACCACTCGGCGCCCTCGACCCAACCGGAGGGCCCGCCCTGGATCTCGAGCGGGCGCTTCGGCCGCTGCGCCGGGGGCAGCTCGATCGGCACCCGTCGGCCCCGTCCCGCGGCCAGCACCTTGACCCGGCCCGCCTTCACCTTGACCAGCGTGCCGGACGCGTCCCGCGACAGGGTCGGATCGTACTTCTTCCCGCCGATCAGCCGCTTCGACGCGGCCATCAGGTAAAGGTTGTCGTATGGGTCAATCCCGATGCCGTTCAGGTGCCCCATCCCCGGGACGGCGTCCGTTACCACCGGCTTGCCGCGCGGATCGTAGACGTGGATCTCGCCCCACCGCATCCGGCCGGGGAACAGTTTCGGCGTGTACTTCTTGCCCAGGCGGTGCTTGTAGTAGGCCTTCTCCGGGAGGGTCCGGCGGTCCTCGAGCTTCTCCAGGTTGCAGGTGGTGACGACGAGGTGCCCGGTGAGCGAGACGTCGATCCCGCCCTGATGCCAGAACGGATTGGACCGGTGCCCCGGGGTGGGCAGGCCCGAGATGAGCGAGGCCGACCGGGCCCCCATCCCCCACCCGTGCTTCTCGCGCTGCTCGCCGTAGTCGAACGGAATCTCGCGCCAGGTTTGCGTGTCGTAGCGGACCACGAACGTGTCCGTGCGGATGTAGGCGCGGCCGTGCTGGTCGAAACAGAGGTCCTCCGCGCCCAGCGGCAGGTTCAGCAGCTTGATCTTCCCGGTTTCGGGCTCGATCTCGACGAGCTGGTTGACCGCCTTGCCGACCCCGCAGTCGGCCTCGGCAACGTAGAGCAGCCCAGTCGCGGGATTGACAGTCAGCCGCTGCCGCCACAGTTCCGGCGGCTTGACGCGGTTGACCGCCTTGGCCGCGTCGGTTGTGAAGCTCCGCTTCGTCACCAGTTTGCCGTTCTTCTCGACGAGCAGCCGGATGCCCGTCTGCCAGTTCTGAAGCACGACGGCGCTGTTGCCGGAGCTGCTCCAGTGAGCCCGGCCCGGCACCAACCAGAGGGTCGGCTCCTTCGTCCACGAGTCGACCGCCATCCGGTACGGCAGGCCGCCGGAGTTGTTCCACGAAATCTGATCGCTGTAGCCGACGAACGGCAACGGCCCCCGCGAGATCACCCGCGGATCCTCCACCGGTCCGAGCCGCGTGAACGTCGGCTTCAGCCCTGGCGTCTTCGTGTGCCGCGTGATCAGCAGCCACGAGAACACGTAGATATGGCCGGTCTTCTGATGCACCGCCACCCGGGCCGGCCGCGGAACCTGGATCGTCTTGTAGTGTTTCCCGTCCGGGGTGAACACCTGGACCCGGTCGTTCATGTAGTCGGAGACGTAGACGCGGCCCTTCGCGTCACAGTCAAGCGACGTGGGCGCCTTGAACTGCGTGGCCCCCGAGCCCCACGCGCCGACCTGGTCGCTGCCGACGAAGACCTCCATCTTGTCGCCCGTCTCGAAGTCCACCTTCATCACGCCGGGCATCCAGTCGAAGAACAAGCTGCGCCAGCGCCACACGAACCCGGTCATGTAGAGCGTCTTGCCATCGGGGCTGAACACGGCGCTGCGCGGACCGGCGTGGTAATAGCGGGGTTTGCTCGCCGGGGTCATCACCCGGAACGAGGTCGTCGGCCCGCCGAGCGGCAGTCCGCCCGACGAACTATCGGTCGACAGGCGGTTCAGGCGGCCGAACACGAGCGCCAGGCGCTTGGCGCGAACGGCAATGGAGTGGGGTGAGCCGCCCTTCCCTTGCCTCTCCAGTCCCGTCTGGAGCAGCCACGCCTGATAGTAGCCGTGCTTGAGCGGCAGCGTCTGGCCCAGGTACGGGAAGAGCCGCTTCTTGAGCCCGGCCACACGGTCCAGCTTGTCGCGCGGGAACGGGTAGACGGTCCGGACATAAGTGCCGTCGTGGTTGAACAGCTTGACCTGGGAGCCGCCATAGCTCCCGTGGTCCAACACGAAGTTCTCGAGGACGTAGACCCCCTCGGGCGCCGGGGCAATGACGGGGCACGAGGAGCCGATCCGCTTGTGCGGACTCCAGAACAGGGTCCGCTCGAACCGCGGTCGGAGGCCCAGCGACACGCGGACGGTCAGCGCTCCTTTGTCATCGATGTAGACGCCCGCGTCGTCCTTGCCGTCCCAGACGACCGTTTGCCGGAGGCTGTTCTTCTGGAACGGGGGCGGGGCGTTCTTGCCCAGCACTCCGGACGCGAGGTGGCGGATGATCTTCGGCCGTCCAGGGCCGCCGCCGTCCAGATGCTCGATGGCGACCGTCACGTCACAGAACGCCTTGGACGCGAACGTGATGGCAATCCGGTCGCCCTGGCGCGTCACCGTCGGCTTCTGCGTGAACTCGAAGACCGGCTGCCGCTTAACCCTGAACTCGTCTGCCGCCGCGCCCAGGCACGGCGGAATGGCAAATGTCAAAGCCCACATGACGAATGAAACCCCGGTGCCCAAGTCCCAATGCCGTACTGCGCGACAGTGTAGCATCGTTGCAGGA
>Ga0272442_10011146_pt1 | contig 11002 bp, 9 predicted proteins | sample SSMForm2O_FD_200262 | JGI IMG/M metagenome (GOLD analysis project Ga0272442, IMG submission 200262) | Marine sediment archaeal communities from Little Sippewissett salt marsh, Falmouth, MA, United States - SSM-Form-2O | ecosystem: Environmental > Aquatic > Marine > Wetlands > Sediment ... | reverse complement strand
ATTCTCGGATTACAGCCCTGTCAACCAGAAGACATTTCGTGAATGGTGTGCAGCCAAAGGATATCCATATGACCGGATACCTGAACCAAGCCTTCGCAAACGTCCCGACCACGACCTGTTTGTCGATGATGAAAACGGCCGCTGGGCAGCCGCATACAATGCCTTTATCAACGAAAAGACAGCAGAAACGCTAAAGTATTTTGCCGCTGTTGTCAAAAGGGAAACTGGCGGGCGCAGCCTTGCAGGTGCTTATTTTGGTTATGTCATATTGCTAACTGGCGAAGCAAGGCAAAGCGACAGTGGGCAGTTCGGTCTTACGGATGTTCTCAGGTGCGATGACATCGATTATATCAGCGGCGTTCCGCAGCATATGCTCCGACATTTGTGTGGCGATGGGTATGCAGGTCAGCCAACTGCTATTGAAAGCATATTGGCACATGGCAAACAGTATGTAGATGATGATGATCTTTTTTCATGGTTGCACCATGGAATATGGCACATCGAGTATGATGTAAAAGATCCACCCCGGGCGGCGATTGAAATGCACCGCAGATGGTTTGCAGCTGAAGCTGTTCGTGGAAATTCTTATCAGTGGTTCAGTCTTTCGCCAAAATGGCATCGCGATGATCGGATGATGTCTGAATTTGCCATTGAGGCCAAAATTCTGGGCGATACACTTAATCTCAACCGTACACCAACAGAGGAAATTGCCTTCGTGGTGGACGACCATACGTTTAACTGGTTCACACCTGAGGCAAAAGCCCAGTACGGCAATCAGGCGTTGATGGGAGCTCTTGGCCGAACCGGTGCGCCGATGGGTGTGTGGCTACTTTCGGATATTGAGTGGTTACCTGAACGAATCAAATTTGTTGTGGTGGTCAATGTCAGTGCGCCGAAAAATATAGATACTGATAAACTCAAAAAGCTCATCTATCGCGGAGGTCGTACTATCATGGTTGTAGGTCCTGCCGGACTGGTGGATTCGCAGACACATCGCTATGACATCACCCGTGTCGAGAAACTTATAGGATTGCCGATTCGGCTGGATACTGAACCTAAACCTGCCCGCGCTGCATCAGTCGAAACAGGTCAGTGGCTCTGTCCCATGCAAATCAACAGCCGCGATATGTTGATTGCGCCACGTGCATATGTTGACTGCGATGGTTTTATGAAATATGAAGATAGCAAAACCGCCGGCGCTGAGAGAGCTTTGGCAAATGGAGGACGGCTGATCTGGTGTGGTGTGCCGCCTTATGCAAGCGAACAGTGGCTTTGCAAACAGGTACATGCGGCAGGCGTCCACTGTTATGCGCCAGTTCCGTGTTCTGTGCACTCCTCTAAGGAACTTGTGGCTATAACGTCGGTTTATTTCGATGACCGCGATATAGAACTCAACTGGCCTGAAGATGTGATCATCACAGATCTGTTCAGTGGCTGGCAAGGTAAGGGTAGGAAAATAAGCTGCCCATTTGATCATGGCCAGACTCGCTTGTTCAAGGTTGAAACTAAGTAAATAGATGCGACTAAATATATTACTTCGGATAACTTCAAGCCAAAAACAATGATATCGATTGAAAAAACACTTAAGCCACTGCTGATGGGCAGAGATAAACTATAAGACACAATATGAGTAGCTTGGCGATTGAAAAAAGAGATGAAGCAATAGTTTTTAAAGTAAAGGTTGTGCCCGGCAGCAGCAGGCTGGCTCTTTGCGGTATTTTTGACGGGATGCTGAAAATCAAGCTTTCCGCCCCGCCGGAAAAAGGAAGAGCTAACAAATGCCTGATTGATTTTTTAGCCAGCCGGCTCGGCGTTAAAAAAACATCAATCAGTATAATCGCCGGCCATATTAGCTCCATTAAACAGATGCAGGTTTTAGCAATGTCAGCTGATACATTGCTAAAGAAACTCGAATTAGATGAATAAGGCTTTTCCTGATGGCTGACAAAACAAATTTGCTTTTACCTGACTCCACCACAGACGAAACCTCCATTAAATATATGCTCAGGCTCTCAGCACCTATGGTGGTTATGAATATATCTTTTACCATTATGCAGTTCGTCGACAGGTTTATGGTTTCACGGCTGGGCACAGAGGCCTTGGCTGCTATTTTGCCGGCCGGCATCGTAAGCTTTGTGCCTGCAAGTTTTGCTCTGGGTGTAATGATAAGCGTTAATACATTTGTCAGCCAAAGCTTAGGCAGAGGCAGAAAAAGTGACTGCTCAAATTACTGCTGGCAGGCGATATATATGGGGCTGGTCTATTGGGTTATCTGTTTGGCAATTCTATGGCCGGCTGCACCGGCAATATTTAAGATGATGGGCTTTGCCCCTGCCGTCGTAAATATGGAAGTAATATACCTGCGAATTATGCTCTATACCCAAATATTGGTAGTCTTTATCTGGGCGAGCAGTCAGTTCTTTATGGGGATTCACCGCCCTATTGTTACTATGTATGCGGCGCTGGCTGCCCAGGCGACAAATGTCTGTGCCAACTATGTATTGATTTTTGGCAGGTTTGGTTTTCCGGAAATGGGAATTGCCGGTGCCGGCTGGGGAACGTTTATCGGTGGAGTTGTCGGAGCGGCAATAAGAATGGCTGTGTTTTTGAATAGCGATATAAACTCAGAATTCAAATGCAGAGAAACCCTGAAAATAGATTTCAAAAAGATGGCCGACCTCGTAAAAATAGGCTGCCCTGCCGGGTTTGGGTTTATGGTCAATATCGCTTTGTTGGCTGTGATTCTGTTCGGGCTGGTCAGCAGATTTGGTACAGAGGCACCAGCGGCAACGAGCGCCGTCTTTTCCTGCATAAACGTCTCAGTTATGCCGGTGGTGGGAATTGGAACAGCTTTAACAGCTGCGGTAGGCAAAGCAATCGGCCAGGGCAGAAAGGATATAGCAATCAAACAGACCGGCGTATGTTTGAAAATCGCGTTGATTTATATGGGGCTGATAGGCGTCTGCTTTTTTGTATTCAGAGAAAGTATAATGGCTCTGTGGTCGTCCGATGATAAGGTCATTGCCATTGGGGCCAATATCTTAATTTGCGCTGCGATATTCCAGATTTTTGACGCCGCGGCGATTACCTATAGCGGTGCCCTGCGAGGAGCCGGCGATACTATGTGGCTGGCAATTGTCTCAGGGCTGGGAGCTGTGATTATATTAGGATTGGGCGGATCTCTTATAGTAAACTTGCTGCCGTCTCTTGGTGCGGTAGGCCCATGGATTGCCTTTACAGTTAACATCATTGCGATAGGGCTGGCAAATTATTTGAGGTTTAAGGGCAACAGGTGGATGCAAATAGATTTATTCAAACGTTACGCCATCGGCGTGCCGGTCGAAATTGAGGCGGTAATCGAGTAGCCCAATATATCACAGGAACGTTTTGCAATTTTCCTTTATAATAAAATACCTGAAGAAAAATTCAAAAAGGAGGGAAAGTAATATGGAGTTTGAGCACTTTGGCATAAACGTACCAGATTCTACCGCGTTGGCAAACTGGTACGTTGAGCATTGCGGTATGCGCATAGTCCGTAACCTGCCGGCGGCAAATACCTATTTCCTGGCCGATGAAAAAGGTCGAGTTGTTATGGAGGTCTACTCCAATCTTGCCGATGCTGTCCCTGATTATTCAGCCCAGCATCCGCTGCGCTTTCATTTTGCTTTTGCAGAATCCCAGCCTGTGATTGTCAGAGACAAACTGCTTTCAGCCGGGGCCTCGGTAGTTGAAGAGTTAAAATTTGAAGACGGCAGCCACCTGATAATGATGCGCGACCCATGGGGTGTGCCGCTGCAACTGTGCAAACGAGCCGAGCCGATGAAGCCGAACAACTCGTCAAATACGTAAAAAAATTACAAAAACTGACAAATCTCCCGGCTAACGGAAAAGATATAGACCATAGACCCTCCAACTAGGCTAAACCTCCGCTGAGGGTGACAGAATAGCGCAGCGCCTAAGGTGGCAAATCAACACCCCCCCTGCCCTTGCCGTCAAAGCAATAATGAAATTCGAGGGGGGCTTTACTGACTGCTTGCTTTTATATAAAACAAGGCCCCGCAATTTACCAGAGCCTTTGGTCTTATAACGCGTTACTAAATTATCCCGGGATCACGTTTGTTGCACATGGGCCTTTTTTGCCCTGACCGACCTCAAACTCGACCTTTTGGCCTTCATCGAGCGATGCGTAGCCTGAAGTCTTTATTTCCGAATGATGGACGAATAAATCTTCGCCTCCGTCATCTGGAGCAATAAATCCAAAACCTTTAGATGCGTTAAACCATTTTACTGTACCTGTACTCACTTGAGTTCTCCTTGGCTCTATTTAAAGAGCTGCTAATTGATATCTCTACCTTTGCTTTAGGGGAAACACTATCGAGAGATTAAATAATATTCCCTTTCTTAATTTTCACTATTAAAGCACAATAATCAAAATATGCAACAGCTAAATATATTTTAACCTTCCGGGGATTTATTTCATTCGGCCTGGCAATTGCAGGTTAAACAAATCGTCAGTAATAGAGTACTAATCAGGTTCTTAAGATTGATCCCATATCCTCTACCTTGTGTCCGTTCCCCATTTTCTTTAGTTTGGCAGTAGCCTTATCCTGCATATCTCCCGGCTGACGGGCTTTATCGAGCAATTCGTCCAGAGTTATCCTGCCGGTATCATAGAATTCCCAGAGGTGCTCATCGAGCAGCTGCATTCCCAGTTTTTTACCTGTCTGGATGCTGGAATCGATTCTAAAAGTTTTATTTTCACGGATGAGATTTGCAATAGCCGGTGTTACAACCATAAACTCGTATGCGGCAATTCTGCCTTTGCCGGTAGCTAAAGGACACAATACCTGACTAAGCACAGCTAAGAGGTTACTGCTTAACTGAGTACGAATTTGTTCCTGCTGGTTGGGGGGGAAAACGTCGATCATTCTGGTAATTGTTCCTGCGGCACTTGTGGTATGCAATGTGCTGAAGACAAGGTGGCCGGTCTCAGCGGCTCTGACAGCTGCCTCAATTGTTTCAAGGTCGCGTAATTCTCCCACTAAAATCACGTCAGGGTCCTGTCTTAAAACTCGTCTGAGGGCCTCTGAAAAACTTGGGACATCAACACCTACTGATCTCTGGTTAATAATAGATTTTTTGTGCTTATGATAATATTCTATCGGCTCTTCAACCGTGACAATATGGCGGTCGAAGTTTTCGTTAATGTAGTTTACCAGAGCAGCTAATGTTGTTGTTTTTCCGCATCCGGTTGGGCCTGTAACCAGGAACATTCCCCTTGGTCTTCGGCATAGAGCGGTACAAATCTTTGGCAGACCTATTTCTTCCGGCGTCATAATCTTGGTTGGAATAAGGCGCAGGACTATTGTAACATTGCCTCTCTGCTTGAAAACAGCGACACGAAATCTTGCTTTATCCCCAAAAGCAAAGCCGAAATCGGTTCCGCCTTCCTCCTGAAGTTCCTGCTGATTGCGTTCTGGAGTGATGCTTTTCATTAGTGCAGCCGTATCATCAGAGTCAAGTACCTTTGTTTCCAGGGACCTGAGAGTGCCGCTTATTCTAAATACGGGCGGCCTGCCTACTGTAAGATGTATATCCGAGGCATCCTGTGCAACACAGGCCTGCAATAAACGGTCCATATTAACAGTGGCCATTTGAGAATCCTTAATTAAAAGTTTTTTTGTTATCGAGGGCCAGAGATTGCCGCGTGAACCTGCGGTTCGCTCGCAATGACGTCTTTTTGTTGGAGGTTTTTAATTTATTATCACACCTTCCTTCTGTGTTATTCTGGCAACCTCTTCAGGTGTGGTTATACCTCGGAATATTTTAATTTTCCCGTCACCCAACAGTGTTTTCATTCCACTTGCTATGGCGGCCTTTTTCAGCTCAGTGGTAGGCGCCTTTGAAAAAGCCAACTCTCTTATTTCGCTATTCATTTCGAGCATTTCGAATATTGCCAGACGTCCTTTATAACCGGTATTCTGACATTTGCTGCAACCTGCTCCCTTGTAGATGGTATGTTTCTGTGCATCTTCGGCGGTAATATCGAGCAATTCCAAATGGTGCGGGTCCGGTTCTTCATCAATTATTTTGCATTTATCGCAAATTACTCTTACAAGTCTCTGCGCCATTATAGCCTGTATGGAACTAGCTACCAGAAACGGCTTTATTCCCATATCTATAAGACGCGTAATAGCACTGGTGGCATCGTTGGTGTGCAAAGTACTGAAGACAAGGTGGCCGGTAAGTGCCGCCTGAATGGCAATGTCGGCGACGGTGCCGTCTCGGATTTCACCAATGAGTATAATATTAGGAGCCTGCCTGAGCATTGCCCGCAGGATTTTTGCAAAAGTCAATTCTATTTCATCTCTGACCTGACACTGATTCATTCCTGAGAAGTTGTACTCGACAGGGTCCTCGGCGGTGATAATCTTTTTGTCGGGTCTGTTAAGCTCCTGCAGTGCTGCATAAAGGGTTGTTGTTTTGCCGCTACCGGTCGGTCCGGTGACCAGAAAGATTCCATTAGGTCTTTTGATTATTCGCTGGAATCTTTCATAATCATCCTGTTCAAAGCCCAGCGACCGGATTCCGATGTTTACGGCATCGGGGCGTAAGATTCGCAATACTACGCTTGGGCCGTGGTAGCCCGGCAGGGCTGAAACACGAAAATCGATATCCTGGCCTCCAATCGCACGTTTGATACGGCCGTCCTGCGGCAATCTTTTTTCAGCAATATCCATACCGGAGAGGATTTTAAGGCGTGTAATAAGCTGAGGCTGCATATTCTTGGGGATGTTATCTTTTTCGAGGCAAACTCCATCAACACGATATCTTATTCGCACCCGGTCTGACATTGGTTCGACGTGGATGTCGCTGGCTCTCATAAAGTAGGCATTATCTATTATGAGATTTACCAGCTTGACAATTGGGCCATCATCGTCGCCTGTGGCCCCAGCAAGAAGCGCCTGGGCCTGCAACTCGTGGCCGGCTTCCGCGAGTTCTGCGGCTGTGGCATCGATACTGTTTTTCAGCTTGTCATCTTCTACTTGATCTGTTTCAGTGAACATATTCTTAATGCAGGATCTGATAGCCGAAGGGCTGGCCAGGCAGCAATCCAATTCCGTATTCAAACGAAAACGAATTGTATCCATCGTGTCGAGGTCTAATGGATCGCTGATAACCAGTTTCAGTCTGCCGTTATCCATACCGAGCGGCAGAATCTTGTGTCTCTTTATCAGGTTTTCAGGAACAAGTTTGATTGTATCTGGCTCGATGGTAACTTTATCCAAATCCACATACTTTAAGCCTGCCTGTTTTGCGACTGCCTTTGTCAGAGTTTTTTCGTCCAAAAGGCCCTTTTCGAGTAATACCTTTCCAAGCCGTTTTTTGTCGACTTTTGAGGTTTTAATGGCACTGAGAAGGGCTTGCTTTTCCACCAGGCCTGCTTTGTAGAGTATTTCACCTAATTTTCTGCGACTTTTTGCCATAGTCAATCTGTATTTTCAATATCGGTAAAACTTAACCGTCTCCAGCGGAACTTTTCAATATAATTATATCATTATAACATTATCACCGCTATTAGTCAAATCTGTAATTTCAATCGGAGCAGATTCAGGGCTGTTTGGGCTGCTCTGAGTCGTGTGGATTCTCTATCTCCGGAGAAAATAAAGCGTTTGGTTTCACAGCCTTTAGCAGAATCCAGGCTAATATAAACCAAGCCAACGGGTTTTTGTGGACCCTGGCCGGTTGGTCCGGCTATGCCGGTTATAGCAATAGCAAAATCTGCTCCGGCTTTTTTTCTGGCATTCTTGGCCATAGCCTGTGCCACGTTGGAGCTAACCGCACCGTGTTTTCCAATCATGTCCATTGGTATATCAAGCTCAGAAGTTTTGGCTTCGTTGCTGTAGCTAACCCAGCCGCCAGTGAAATATTCGCTTGCTCCTGGGATATCGGTCAGGAGCTTTGCCAGGGTGCCGCCGGTACAGGATTCGGCAAGGGCGATAGTTTTTTTCTGTTGGGTTAACTGGTCTGCGACTACGTCGGCTAAGCTCTGCTCATCTGAGCCGTATACGAATTGGCCGATGATGTTTCGCAGCATTTGCTCATCCTTTTGAGCCATTTGCTCAGCGTCGGATTTGTCCGTGGCAGCTGCGATGATATGTAATGTTATTACGCCGTAATGGACGGTGCAGTTTATCAGGGGGTTTCTGTCTCTGTGCATAAGATCGCCGAGCATCTCGGCGATTGTTGATTCGCCGGCTCCGAAGCACTTAATTTTTCTTACTACGATTGCCTGGTCAGCGGCTAATTTTTTGAGATGCTCAAAGACAGAATTTTCAAACATATCCTTCATTTCCGAAGGTACGCCGGGCATAGCTATAAATAATTTGCCATTTTGTTCAGCAAAGATGCCGGGGGCTGTGCCAAGATTGTTGTCAAGGGCTTTGGCGTAGGCTGGTATATATGCCTGGCATTTATTTTTTTCCGGCATCTGGAGGTTTCGAGCGGAGAAAAAATCCTGTATTTTTTTTAGCTGCCCTTTATCCAATTGCAATTTGCTTTTTAGAAATTCGGCAAACCCCTGGCGTGTTACATCGTCATCGGTCGGGCCCAGGCCGCCGGTAACTAAGACTATATCGGCGTCTCCTGCTGCCAGGGTCAATGTGCGTACAATCGAATCTATGCGGTCTGCGATAGTGTAGGCACTTTCAGTAGGTATACCAATGGAAAGCAGTTGGCTACTTAGGCATGCGGCATTTGTGTCTATTGTTCGGCCGCTCAGAAGCTCATTGCCGATACTTATTATGCTGGCTTTTTTCATAATTCTAAAATTCGATTAGTGCCTTGATCACGCCGTCGCGGTACCCGGCGACCATATCGAAAGCAGACTTAGTTTGTTCAGGTTTAAATTTATGCGTTATCATAAAGTCAATATTGACTTTGCCGGCGGCTATCAGATCAATAGCTGTCTGGGTGCAGTTGCTCTGTCTGCGAATATTTACAACAGTGATTTCCTTTCGGCGCATTTTATCGCTTATAAATGAAATACGCTCAGTTCTCGGAGAACCAATTAGTACGAGCTTGCCTCCGGGTTTCAGCAGGTCTGCAGCCTGGTCGAGAGTTTCCTGCTGACCGGCACACTCAAAAACTGCATCGATGCCGAGCGGCTGTTGCTGGAGGATCGGCTTTCCAATATCTTCTTTATCCGGGTTGCCGACCCAATCAGCGCCGGCGTTGGCGGCTATCTCGGTTCGGTAATCCAGCCTGTCAGTCATATAAACTCTGGCCTGGTTTGCCCTGGCCGCTGCCATGCAACTTAAGCCTATAGGCCCTGAACCGAGAATGGCAATCTTTGCATCTTCAGGCATCTGGGCCCGCTTGACCGCATATACCCCTATTGCAAAAGGCTCGCATAAAACAGCCTGCTCAAGAGTAACTGCACCATTAGCCGGAAGAAAGCAGCATTGCTGCGGCATAACAATATACTCACACAAACAGCCGTTACCTTCGCCGGGGGTGCCAAGAAATCGCAGGTTTCGGCAGGTATTTTCTCGGCCGGCTTTGCACTGGTCGCAGTTATAACAGGGTGCAGCGGGGTCAACAGCGACTTGGTCTCCGACTTTGACTCTGTCGACCGCACTTCCGAGAGCTTCAACAGTTGCAGAGCATTCGTGCCCGATTAAGAAAGGAAACGTAACGATAAGCGAGCCGATTCTGCCGGTCTGGTAATAGTGCAAATCAGAGCCGCAGACGCCGACCCTTTCGACTTTCAGTAAGACATCATTATCATTTTCGATAACCGGCTTGGCGATATCTGTCATCCCCATCTGCCCAATGCCGGTTAATGCAACGGCTTTCATATTATTTCTCCAAATACAGATTACTTTGCAGCAAGCAGTTTTATCTCAAAGAGTTTTGGCCAACACTTCCCTGTTACAAACAGCCGATCGTTAGCCGAGTCATAAGCGATGCCGTTTAGAACATCGGCCTGCTCGCTGCGGTCTTTTGTGTCCAACAGTCCTTTCAAATCTATCCAGCCAACTACGCGTCCGGATTCAGGCTCGATCCTTGCGATTCGTTCTGTCGGCCAGAGGTTGGCAAAGATTTGGCCCCTGACATATTCCAGTTCGTTTAGCCCTCTTACGGGGACATCATCGTGGTATACTTTAATTCTGCCGGTTTCTTTAAATGTTTCAGGGTCCAGAAAATACAGCGCCGCTGTGCCGTCGCTCATAATCAAACGTCTTCCGTCATGAGTAATACCCCAGCCCGGTGTGGGATAATGGAACTTTTTCAGCAATTCGAATGTGTTTTTATCGTAGACGAATCCGACTTTGGACTGCCAGGTCAGTTGAATTATCTTATCCTTATAAACGGTTATGCCTTCACCAAAGAATTCATCTGGCAGTTTGCAGGCTTGTAAGATTTTTCCGGTTTGCAATTGGACTTTGCGCAATGTGGAACGGCCGCGTATTCCTGTTCCTTCATATAAAAAACCATTTTCGAAAACCAGACCCTGTGTAAAAGCTTCCCTGTCGTGAGGATAAGTATTGATAACCTTGTATGTATAGAGTTCAGCAGTATCAGAAGTTTCGCTATCTGAGCAGGAGAAAACAAAAAACACTGCCGAAAGCCCAACGAGTATGACAAAGGTTGTTTTCAAGTTTCGGCTCACAAATCTTGCCCTATACATTAAATCTGAAATTAATAATATCGCCGTCCTGGACGATGTGATCTTTGCCTTCGAGCCGGATTTTCCCTGCGGCTTTGAGGGTTTTTTCACTGCCAAGCTGTTTTAAGTCATCGAAAGCCATAGTTTCAGCTCTTATGAAACCGCGTTCGATATCAGTGTGTATTTTACCGGCAGACTTTAGGGCACTGGTGCCCTGCTTTATTGTCCATGCGCGAACCTCATCGGAGCCAACTGTTAAAAAACTGATCAGCCCCAGAGCCGAGTAGCAGCTGTTGACGAATTTACTTACCGCTGATTCGGTAATACCCA
>Ga0272442_10011144_pt1 | contig 11004 bp, 6 predicted proteins | sample SSMForm2O_FD_200262 | JGI IMG/M metagenome (GOLD analysis project Ga0272442, IMG submission 200262) | Marine sediment archaeal communities from Little Sippewissett salt marsh, Falmouth, MA, United States - SSM-Form-2O | ecosystem: Environmental > Aquatic > Marine > Wetlands > Sediment ... | reverse complement strand
TACTTTGTTCTCGAGTAAATAAAATCCAGTGGCTTCGTGTTGCGGATAACGGAAAATATCATAATCGCCATCGCCATCATAATCAACCACCTGCCCGTTGTAAATTCCGTCATTTCTTAATTCCATCGGTTGCCATTGTGTATAGTTTTCACTGCTCAGGAAGATCATGACCTCGTAACTGCTTTTCCCGAGGTTAACTGCTCTTCCGGCATTTGACCCTGCCAGTACATCGTAATCGCCATCCTGGTCAAAATCGTACACCTGCAAGGTATGGCACGCTGAAATGCTGTCGCAGATAATATGCTCAATATATTCACCCTCACTATTTAATTTATAGTAACTTACAGGGTATCCTGAACGTTCTGAATGACTTACAAAGATTTCCATTTTATTGTCGCCGTCGAGGTCTTTCAGGAATGCTTTTGTGGCATTACGTGACCAATCGCCGGTTTGCGTATTCCATTTTTCGTCGAGGTTTTTTACTGTCCATTCTTTTTTTATGTCGATGGTTGGATTGGTAAAGATTACAGCACCTGCAACAATGTCGTTCCACCCGTCGCCATTTACATCGCCCAGCCCCATACCTTCATGCAGGTTCATGAAGTTTTCCCAATACTGAACCCGTTCGAAGTCATCTTTATCCTTTTGTTCAAAAATGCTTAAGGTTGAGGTTCCAAATGTCATAATCGCCAAGTCGGGTTTATTGTTGTTGTTAAAATCAGAAACACTCACATCTTTAACGGCATCGGGAACCTGACCGATATAATGTGCTTCCCATCCGGGATTTTCATACCAGAAAAGGTCAGCTTCTGCCCCGGCATCCTGCCATTCTCCGGGGTGCCGGACTGCAATTACATCAATATCTCCGTCGGCATCCATATCGCCACACTCCATATCCCCGGCAGCAAAAAGTCCGTGATCGGGAGGTGTCTCTGCAATTATTACTTCTTCCCAGGTTCCCGGCTCTGTTTGCCCTATCCTGTAAGCCAGGTATCCACCTGCCGCATTTTCAAAAATGTAAACCAGGTCGGCAATGCCATCGCCGGTTACATCCGTTGGGCAATGTGCCCACAGGTGAACCACCGAATCAGCAATTTCCCTCATTTCGAAACTGAGTTCTTTATTAAGTGCGGGTTCTTCTTTTGATTGTTTTTTGCTCTTTAAATTGCATCCTCCAAGTATGAATGCTGCAACAAGTAAGACTAATACTTTTGTTTTCATATCCATTAATTTATTTGTGATTGAACCAGTACTTTGATATACTTCGATAATTCTTTGTATGATTTAGCATCTTTGATTGGGTGTGAATACAACCCGAAAATAAATTTTTGTGGTTTATCCAGTAATGGGTTTGTTTCCTTGCCACGCCCAAAACCAAAAACGGTCATTCCATCGGCACTTTCCAGTCCGGCTTCTGAGTTGCCTAAAAATCCATACAGGTCAAGATGTTCGTCTTGTTCAACCTGAACCATAAAAAAAGTATTGCCCGCAGATGTACAGCTATTAAAAATCCAATCGAACAGTCCGTGTTTTGTTTCCCCCTTGTAATAATCGTTTATTTTATTCGTAGGTAATAATTCTGAAGTTCCGAAAGTGTAATTCCCGGGTTTAAAATTTCCTCCGGGTGTCCCTTCATACAAAATCCAGTATTTTTCTCCTTCAGCTACATTCAATACATCCAGCACCGCATAGTCTTTTTCGAAGTACCAAAGCCATTTCCATTTTCCATTTAATGTCTCCGAAACGACCTGATCCTTTTCTATCCATGACCTGCATTTGTCGTGCCCCGGGTGCCCTGCCCCAGCATCATCGCCAATAAAAACCATGTTCGGGAATCCCCGGAATGAAGATGCAGCACTCGCAGGATATTCGTTCCACGGTTTCATTTTGAACGATATCCAGTCATTGCCGTTTTTGTCAATCATCCGTGAAAATCCCCCGCCGGCTAAATCATAATAATACACTATGTTTTTAGTTTCAATTCTGAAGTGCTCCCTTTCTTCGTACATCACTTTATCACACTTGAATTTGCTTTCGGCTTTTGGCTTTTGGCTTCTGACTTTTAACTGAATCCCGGGCCACTGAACTTCCATCCCATGCACCATTTGTCCGTTGTGGAGTGCAGTTTTTAACGTTGAAATTGAATTCACTCCTTTTAATAAGTGGTTCGGGTCAATATCGAGGCAATGTTCCATGTAATCGTAACAAGGCCATTCGTTTTCATAATTAATTAGGATCCCGTTTACTGTTATTCCCTCGGAATAACAAGGAGACCAACTGCGCCAATAGATTTTTGCTTCCTGAATATTTTTACTTTCAAGAGGAATGGATATTTTCTCGGTGTACCTCTGATTCCGGGTTACCCAGTTATCAGGAACCTGAAAGGGTTTAACAAGTTTTACCGTGTAATTACGTTCCAGCCTTAATCCTTCAACTGGGGCAGTTTCTGTAATAAGACCGGTTTTCAGCACTATACGTGCTTTAACTTTTATCGGCTTTGACTGATCGGGTATCCATTCTGTATTCCAGTTTACTTTAAAAGGCTTAGATTTAGCTGTTCCGATATGGTTTCCAATTTTACCCTCGTGAAAGTTGAATTGCCATTGGCGGTATGCTCCATCCCCCTGCCAGTTGACATCTTCAAAAAAACCAATAAAATCCACCCTGTCAATCAATTCAGCATGATTCGTTATTAAACGAATCTCCTGATTGTTTTGGATGGCTTCGTTTTCACTGACACCGGCAATTTCAAAATCATCAGCTACTTTGTCATTTTGATAATAAATCCTTAGTGTTATGCCATAGAAAAGATTCTGGGGCCATCCCCATGCCTGCTCCGGGCTGACTTCCATGTGGATATCTGCCACTCCTGACTTTAGTTGTTCCAAAGGTACAGGCACTCTGGGTGAAAAATGAAACATGTATTGTTCAGCATTTTCTTTGATGGTTGGAGGAAAAGGTACGGGAATCCAATCATGGCCATTCACCTGAAAACGCAGTCCTTTTGTATCGTTATGTGATTGAATCCGCTCAAAAATCAGTTCCGCTCCGATTGCATCTTCCAGGTTCAGGTTTTCAAACATCCGGATGTTTCCTTCATTTAAAATACCCTGTTTGAAATTTTGCGGTTCGGTATTGTAATCAAGTTGTCCGCCAACACGTAAAAAATAGCGGTCGTTCAGCTGCTCTTCCGGAATCCAATTATATTCGCGGTAAATATTACTCTTCACTTTTTTGAAATCGTTTCTCCAGACGTGCAGCCATTTGTAATTATCCCATGCTGCACCAGCAATATCAAGGTCTCCATCGGCATCCATGTCGATGAGCTTTGTTCCGAGGTGGTTTTCTTTACCTTTATCTATTACATGCTTTGTAAAATTGGCTTTGCCATCGTTTTCCCAGATTTGCAGCTCCAGGTTTGGCCCTTTATGTTCGTTGGTTACCAGGTCAATATCCCCGTCATTATCAAGGTCGGCAACATCGAGGTTATTCATGGAATATTGCGTAACAATACTATTTTTCCCCCATTCTTGTTTCAGGTCATTTGGCCGTGAAAACCAGTACATACTGCCATCAGGTTCCAGTCCCGGATATCTTTCTTCAGTGACAACAACCTCAACTTTGCCATCACCGGTCAAATCAACAATTTTAAACCGGTCCATGGGATTTTGCGAAGAGCCTATAATACTCGATTCCCATTGATTTGCTATTGTTCCCGGATTTTCATACCAAACGGCAAGCAATGGTTCCTCTTCTCCTTCAGGCCTCCTGCCACATGCAATGTCATTATAACCATCGCCGTTAATATCACCAATACCGATTCCTTCATCTGATGTGTTTTCACAAATCAGCCTGGTTGCCCATAATTTTTCAGTTTCCGGATTATCAGGAATTGAAATGCAGTATATATTCCCATTCCCTGCGATCAGGATTTCAGGTTTCCCGCCGGGAATTATTTGGCCAATTTCAATACCCTGGCTGTTGACATGGCCAGTTGCCGGAACCTCGGCAATGCGTTTTTTCCTGAAACGCGTGCCTTCCTGATTAAGGGCTTCAAACCAATAAACATCGGGCAAGGCCTGGGCAATAAAATCAGCAATGGGGTCATTATCCACATCAACACAAAGAATGGCATCCACATTATCATCAAGGACAACCCTCTTCCATTCTTTAGTCATATCTCCTCCCGGATTGTGATAGATATAGCGGCCGGAAATAATATCCATCAACCCATCACGGTTTACATCTGCGAAATCAAGCCCGAAATAACGAAGCCAATCAGGATCCTTCCAGTCGCCCCATTTTTGCCGGGTACTGTCAACAGCAATGTATTTCCATTTATCAGGTGAAAATTTCTGCGAATAAGACCAATTTGTTGAAGACAGAAAAACAAGAATTATTATAAGTAGCTTATTGATATTCTTCCCTTCGAAGCTTTTCATTTTTCAGATGAATTAGTTAATAACAAACTTACATTAAAAACACTATTAAAAACGATGCTTTTTTGCCAAATTCTAATATTTTGTTGAAATTTGCAAAAAATGACATCTCTATGAAGGAATATCCACTTGTAAACCAACCGGCTTTTACAAATAATAAATCATTCTCAATAATGGAGCGACCATGTGCTGACCTTGTTTTCCCTTACCATATGCACCCTGATTACCAACTCAATTTTGTCATTGAAGGGAAAGGCATACGCGTAACCGGCGACCATAGTGAAAAATATTCTTCGGGGGACCTGGTATTGCTGGGACCAAATTTACCGCATTACTGGACCTATGATTCGGATTCCCATTCCAAAACAGGAGGCGGTAAAGCAGTTATAATTCATTTTAACCGCTATTTTGCAGGGCACGATTTTATAAATAAATCCGAAGTAAAACCCATTAATGATTTGCTTGACGGGGCATACAGGGGATTGTCTTTTTACGGCGAATTAAAAAACAGGATAATCAAACTGTTGTTAACGATTAAAGATGCACAACCTTTAAACCAGCTTGTAGGGATGATCAACATCCTTACAGAAATTGCATTGACCACAGAATATAAATACCTTGCCGGACCAGCCTATGAGAACAAAAAAATCCCGGAGCAGGAATTAAAAATAAAACGTATCATCCATTTTATTAAAATGCACTTTAACGACAGTGATTTAAGCCTTGAAAAATGCGCTAATATGGCATCGATGTCTCCAACTGCATTCAGCAAATATTTCAAAAAACAAACCGGCCAGAATTATATAACCGTACTGAACGAACTCAGGCTTAGCGAAACATGCCGACTGATAAGTAACTCGGATAAAACTATTAAACAGATTGCGCAAGGTTGCGGATTTAATAACATGTCGAATTTCAATAAATTATTCCGAAAACACTATAAATGCACTCCAAGGGAATTTCTGGAGAGAATTAATAAAAAAAAGCTGTAACCTAATTTTAAAAATGTAGTTTTATATCAAACCGAAGCTGATGAGAAAGACATTAACTAATTCGCTACTAACCGCAGGTAAAATCCTTATGGATTACTTTGGCAATATTTCTGTTTATGAAGAAAAAGAAAGCCAAAGCAGCATAGTTACAAAAGCTGATATTGAGGCTGAAAAACGTGTAATGGAAATAATCCGGGGAAAATATCCTGAACATAATACCATTGGCGAAGAGGCCGGCTTACAATATAAGGATTCAGAGTTCACCTGGGTTGTCGACCCCTTGGATGGCACATCTAATTTTGCGGCAGGCCTGCCCTGGTTTGGTGTTATTATTTGCGTGTTGAAAAATTCACAGCCGTTCATGGCAGGATGCTACCTTCCTTTGTATGATGATCTGTATTTTGCTGAAAAAGGGAAAGGTGCAACACTGAACGGCAATCCTATATCAGTTACAAATGAAAAACAGCTGAAAAATATACTTTTCTGTTACGGGCTCGACTATTCTGATGATTATTCTCTAACTGATTATCATGCAAAAATCTTTGGAGAGTTGGTGAAAAGTACACGAAACATAAGGGCAACCAATTGCCTGATTGATTTTTGCTACACCGCCGACGGGAGGATCGGTGGCTGCATCAACCAGGCAACAAAAATCTGGGACATTGCCGGCCCCGGATTAATCGTGGAAGAAGCCGGTGGTGTCTTCACAAATATCGATGGTACTCCCCTGAAGTATTCGCTGAACGAATCGGATTACTGCCGGAATTATGCGGTTACTGGCAGTAACAAGATACTTCATAAACAAATTGTCAGCCTGGTTGGAAATATTGACGGCATAAAATACTGAAGTTGTCAAAAGTTAAACTATAAAAAATGATATTATGTCGATAAAAATACTCTTTTTGACTCTCCCTCAAGGTGAGTCGATATGTGAAAAATGTTACACTTTTTTCAATTATTAAGCACAGTATTTCAGGTGATTATAAGCATTTTTAGTATTTAACTTTAAACAAGTTCTTTAAGTGGATTTCTAGTTTCATAAAATGAATGAAGTTAAAAAACCGGGGATGATACATTTTTTGTACGGTACATTTAATGTATCACCCTATTGTTCAGGTTAAAAGCAATTTATAAAAAATTCATTAATATTAAAATAATCTGACATATTTTGATTTTTTATTAAAATGAACTATCTTTTGTCTCCATTTTAAATGAAACGGGGAATGTTTTTGTTTAATCCTGATCTGGGTGATAATTTTATTGGCCGGGAGAAAGAAGTTGCATTTATGACTGAGCAGTTTCGCCTTGGGCAGAATGTACTTCTCACTGCCCCCCGCCGTTTTGGTAAAACTTCAGTAGTTAAAGAAACTTTCAACAGGCTGAAGAAATGTAATTTCTTTACTGCGTATGTGAATGTTTTTACGGCTACTTCTGTGAATCAACTGGCAGCAGAAATCGTTGAGGCTGTTGTCGATAATATGGGCCTGGCCGATGATTTCCGCAGGTTAAGGAATGATAAAAAGGCGTTGGCTCATCATCTCGGGCTAAAGCAACTTTTTCAGGATTATGACTATTTAAACGAGTTTACTGAGAAATCGGTTGATAATTTCAGGTTGCTCGGCAATTGTCTTGATTTTATTGAACATTTCTCTGTCAGGCATAAACGAAGGATTGTATTTGTTTTTGATGAGTTCGGTGATTACAATAAACTGGATGACGGGAGGCTGACAAAACTTTTCAAATCGAAATTTCCGAAACACCTGAATACTTCTTATTTTTTTACAGGAAGCTATGAATCGGTTATGGAGTCAATGTTCGAAGGGCTCAAAGCGCCGTTTGTCAGGATGGCCAGGAAAGTGAAGCTTAAAGAAATTGATAAAGGGCTGTTGTCCCATTTTTATAAAAGCCAGTTTACACACCACCATATAAAAGTAACAGATAGTTTTATAAGCAGAATCCTGGATTTCACCAACGGGCATCCTTATTATTCACAACTGGCATTACAGGAGGCGATTGTCCATCACCTGATAAATGAACGGTTGCCTGAATCTGAAGAATTGATTCAAAAAATATTTCTTTCTGAAAAGGATTACCTTGAAAAGACGTGGGAGGATATTGCCACCAGCAAACAGAATATAAAAACCATCCTTGCCATAACACGTGGGGAAACAGGAATTTATTCATCGTTAAGGAATTCGAATGTGAACATTTACCGCTCGTTAAAAACACTTACCGGAAACGGAACTTTACTTGTGAACAGCGATAAATCCTACCGGTTGAGTGACCCTCTGCTGAATTTGTGGATCAGGAGGAATGTCCACAAGCAGGATATTAAAATGAGGGATAATGGAATGTGAGGGGAATGTGTTGAAAATGCGGCCCGAATTGGCCGATCCGGTCAGATATACCCTGCCACTTGGCGAAAATGAAATTCAAATGAATGGTCTGTTGGGGAAACAGGTTCGTTTCGGATTTACCGGGCAGATCAACTGTATTTCGTGTGGCAAACAAACCAGGACTTCGTTCGGGCTGGGATTTTGTTATAACTGCATGCAAACTGCCCCTGAGGCTTCGGAATCGGTGTTGCGCCCGGAACTTTCAAAAGCCCACCTCGGGATCGCCCGCGATATGGCATGGGCCGAAAAACACGACCTGATAAGTCATTTTGTTTACCTCGCTTTGTCCAGTGAATTAAAAGTCGGCGTTACCAGGCACCACCAGATACCCACGCGCTGGATTGACCAAGGGGCAAGTGCAGCCATTATCGTGGCAGAAACCCCCAACCGCCACATAGCCGGGATTATCGAGGTCTGGCTGAAAAATTTCTTTACCGACAAAACCAACTGGCGGGTCATGCTTCAGGATAAAATCGCCGATAATATAAGCCTGAAAGAAGAAAAATTAAAAGTTAAGAGCCTGCTCCCTTCTGAGCTCAAAAAGTATTTTTTGGAATCAGGCGAGGAAACTTCGATAAATTACCCGGTAATCCGTTACCCTGAAAAAATTAAAAGCCTGTCGTTTGACAACCAGCCTGAAATTTCAGGAATCCTGACAGGCATCAAGGGACAGTACCTGATTTTTGAAAATAATTCGGTGCTGAATATCAGGAAACATAACGGATACTACCTCGAAATGAGTTCCTAACACCCGAACTGTAATTGCCCACCCCTGTTTTTATTATTTGCATAATAATTTGGATTCATAAAACAAATTCAGACTTTTGTAGAATAAATACTCAGGACGACTATGAAAAGGAAAAGATTGCCTTTTTCATTAGGGCAAATAAAAGGAATTGTAAAAGAATACCCGACGCCGTTTCATATTTACGACGAAGCAGGGATGTTGGAATATGCGCGGAGGTTTAACAAGGTATTTTCATGGAATAACGGGTTTAAAGAATATTATGCCATAAAAGCCGCCCCGAATCCGTACCTGATGAAAATTCTTCGGAACCAGGGTTTTGGAATTGATTGCAGCTCCTTGTCTGAATTGATTCTTGCCGAACGGCTGGAGATGAGGGGCAGTGAAATTATGTTTACCTCGAATGACACCACGGCAGAAGAATTTGAAAAAGCCCGTGGCCTCGGTGCCATTATAAACCTTGACGATATTTCACATATTGAATTTCTCGAAAAACATGCAGGGCTGCCGGATGTGTTATGTTTCAGGTACAATCCGGGAGCGTTAAAAGACGGGAATGTGATTATCGGGAATCCCGAAAATTCGAAGTACGGCTTTACACGCGAACAACTTGCCGAAGGCTATGAAATATTGAAAAGGAAAGGTATAGAGCGGTTTGGCATCCACATCATGGTTGCCTCCAACGAACTGGATCCCGATTATTTTATCGAAACGGCTGAAATTATATTTGAACTGATTGCTGAACTTTCATCCGGGCTGGGGATCCGTTTTGAATTTGCCAACCTTGGGGGCGGCATCGGCATCCCTTACAAAAGCGAACACAGGCCTGTCGACCTTGAATATATGAGCCGGAAAATCAGGAAACTTTACGACAGGATTATCGTTGGCAACGGGCTTGATCCGTTAAAACTTTTTTTTGAGTCGGGGCGGGCAGTGACAGGCCCGTTTGGATTCCTCGTCTCAACGGTGTTGCATATTAAGGAAACATATAAAAAATACATCGGGCTCGATGCCAGTATGCAAAACCTCATGCGCCCGGCGCTTTACGGAGCGTACCACCATATTACTGTTTTGGGGAAGGAAGGGGAGCCATGTAATACGATTTACGATGTAACCGGTTCGTTGTGCGAGAATAACGACAAGTTTGCCATAAACCGGTTATTGCCTGAAACAAAACCGGGCGATATAGTCGCAATACACGATACCGGCGCTCATGGCCATTCGATGGGTTTTAATTATAATGGCAAGCTAAGGTCGGCCGAGCTTTTGCTCCGTAAAAGTGGTGAAGTTGTGCAAATCAGGAGGGCTGAAACCGTTGAAGACTATTTTGCCACACTTGATTTTAGCGGGCTGGCAGATTTCAGGATTTAGTTTATTTTGAAATTTGATCATGAAAATTGGATTTGACGCAAAACGGGCATTCCTGAATAGGGCTGGGTTGGGAAATTACAGCAGGAATACCCTGATAGCTCTCAGGAAATATTATCCTGAAAATGATTACGTGCTGTTTACCCCCGAAATAAAACCTGATTTATTTCCTGAACAAACCGGTTTTTACGTGTATTCCCCGGACAGCCCGGCTTCGAAAATTTTCAAATCGTTATGGCGGAGCTTTTCTTTGGCAGGTCAACTGGAAAAACATGGCCTGGCCTTGTTTCACGGGTTGACTCACGAACTCCCCGCCGGCATCCATAAAACAGGTGTAAAATCGATTGTTACCATCCACGACCTGATTTTTTTGAGGTACCCGCAATATTACAAACCTATCGACCGCAACATTTACCGCCGGAAAATTAAGTATGCCTGCGATGTTGCCCATTCGATAGTTGCCATCAGTAGTCAAACCAGGGATGACCTTACAGAGTTTCTCAGAATCAGCCCGGAGAAAATAAGGGTGGTCCCTCAGGGGATATCGCAAAGGTTTTTTTCAGGCGGCGGGGCGGAAGATCAGAATATAAAAGAAAAATATAAACTACCTGAAAAATATATTCTTTCCGTCGGGACCATTGAAAAAAGGAAAAACCAGTTAAATATCCTGAAGGCGGCGCAACAGGCAAAAATTGAAATTCCCCTGGTTTTAGTCGGGAGGCTTACTTCGTACGCAGCAACAATCTCGGATTTTGCCTCGCGGAATAATATGGAGGGAAAAGTCGTTTTGTTGGGGCAGGTTCCTGATGATGAATTACCGGCGCTGTACAGGAATGCGGAGATGCTCGCTTATGTGTCGGAATTTGAAGGATTTGGGCTTCCTGTTATTGAAGCGATGGCATCAGGGTGCCCGGTGCTTACATCAAAAACCTCGAGCATGCCTGAAACAGCCGGCGGCGCAGCCGTTTGTTGTGATCCGGCAAACTTGGATGAAATGACCGGGGCTATAAGGCAAATAATTGGAGATGATAAATTCAGGAGTTCACTAATTGAAAAAGGAAAAT
>Ga0272442_10011143_pt1 | contig 11004 bp, 6 predicted proteins | sample SSMForm2O_FD_200262 | JGI IMG/M metagenome (GOLD analysis project Ga0272442, IMG submission 200262) | Marine sediment archaeal communities from Little Sippewissett salt marsh, Falmouth, MA, United States - SSM-Form-2O | ecosystem: Environmental > Aquatic > Marine > Wetlands > Sediment ... | reverse complement strand
CTCCTCCGATACCCCACCCAAACACTTTACGGCTATTGCCCATAACTACGTCGCCATAGGCCTATTCATATGCATTTTTGTCCCGGTTGAATCCGTAACCAAAGAAGCGATGTTCCCGACTGTACTGTTCATATTTAGCTCGGGTACCTGCATAACACCAGGTCGTTTCACTCGTTAGGCTTAAGGGCTGGAAAACCGCCTTTTCTACAAACCGATCACAGCGCATACTACTCGCCTTTTCGATAACTGCCGCGAGCAACTCGTAACCTCCTGCATATTTGTATTGCCGTCCCGGTTCAAACTGCAGCGGCATACGCATCCAAAACCTAATGGCATCAAGCCTGGAAACTTGATCACCATTAACCAGTTTAATCTTGTCGGTCTTTACTATTTCATTTAATAAGCTATTAGGAATCAACTGTTTTCCCCAGTCCGGTACACCGGCAGTGTGACTTAGTAGATGTCTAATTCGAATATCTTTCCAGCGCCGATCAAAATGCGCAAACTCAGGAGGTTCCAGAATAGGCTCGACTTCCAGGTACTCTATTACCTTTGTGTCCAGAGAAATGCGTCTATCTTCAATAAGTCTGAGAATGGCTACTGCTGTGATAGATTTGGAGCAGCTTCCAATAGGATTTGATCTGATTGTGCTCATAGGAATCCACTGTGGAGTTGGAACGGTTTCTTCCGGCTTGCCTTTATATGCCCATCCATAGGCACGTGTAAAGATAAGCCTGCCTTTATATACCCTTGCGCAACTATGTCCTACCATACCTGTTTTTGCGTAAAGATTGGTCATTGGTTCATCCAGATCGGGTAGAATTGTGCGTGGATATCCGGATATGTTGATCCCGTTCAATTGACCCCAAGGCGCCTGTTCCAGGCTAAAATCATTTGCCATTATCGACGATTGGCAATTCACTTTCAGCCCAGATAAGCTGGTACCGATATGAAGCCATGGGATGGTTTTTGCTGCTAATCCCATGTGCGATATGAATTTTCTTCGTGATAAGTAAGATTGTTTTTTTGTGTGCATGATATTTAGTGGGTGATGGCAGTTATGTTTTTAGTCATATTGGGTACAGCAAAGAAGCATTTCTGGTCAAAATTTGGAATCTCTGTATCTGTTTTTCCTTGGGACCAGTTCAAGGGTGGTAGCGGCAAATTTGGATGCGCCCAGACCATGCCCTTATTGCAACCGGAGATACCTGTGTAAGATTCGATGGCCTTGCCTTTATTGTATCTCCATGTGGTAAAGATGATTGTATGTGTAGATTTACCTTCGTGAGTCAAAATTGATACGATGGAACCTGGCTTAATCAGCTTCCTTTTCATATTATTCGACCAGCCTGAAACCTCGCGCTGGGTATATACTGTGCCGTTTTTTTCAAAGTAAGCACGTAGATTTTTCCAATGGACATCCATAGCATTTGGATCCGGGGTGTCGATCCCATTGGCTCGGTATATATAAGAGGCAAATTCCGAACACCAGGCATGGCCGCGATTGGCATACTTGGTTTTATCGGTTTGTCCCAGATCGCCATACGCCATTTTAAGAATATCACCGCGCAGTTCATAAAACTGGCTTTTAAAATCTCTCGTCAATCTACCCAGACAAAGAAGCGGATATTTATCTGTGGTGGGCCATAAATTCCTTTTAGAGACAGGAAATAATATTTTATGTTTATTAGGATGACTATTTTTGGCTCTGGAATCAAAAAGCCGCATACCTCCTCTACGAATAACGATATGGTTGATAGCGACTTTTGTAAACTTTTTATTCGGTGGTGGTTCATATGCAACTGCAATATTATCCCACAGATCGGCGGAGTAATTTTCCCAATCTTGCCAATGAAAATCATCGCCGTTATTCCAGGGTCGATTTGGATCATGTATAGTGCCGAAGAAATAGTCGAAGCGTCCCGGTTTTGTTGCCTCCTTACCATGCATTTTGAGAATGAGCAGGTCTTTGCGGTTTCTCTTCGTGACAAGGGATTGCAGTTGTGCTCGATCCATAGTGGCGGGGATTGGTTTGGCAGAGAAAATAAGATAGAAAGTAGGTTTTGCCTCTGTAAGGTTCGAATAGATTATAATTTGATTTGTCCTGTCCGGTATAATGCCTTTTGCACTGCATATATTGGCATTACCAAACATTTGTAATGATATGACAGCAATACTATATATAATATGAATTTGTTTCAAAGTTCATACCTTGCAAACCGTTTACAATGCTTCAATATAATATTACAATCAGCGTTGTATTGTAAAGCGGCAATTTGGATGTCTGCATTAATAGTTGGTAATCGGCACATAGTTTGGCGGAGAGGTCTAATAAGTATGGCCAGGTCATCCAATCGGTTATTTATGGTTTTATTGATATTGGCCGCGATGGCGGGCGTTGGGTATTTGTCCCTGCGCGAGCGGGCCCTGCCGGAGGCGGATTTCAAATATAGTATCGGTGATTCGATCAAGACACTCGATCCGGCCCGGATGGCCTGGAGTGATGAGATTCTGATCGGCCTGGCCCTGTGGGAGGGCTTGGCGAGCTATCATCCCCAAACAACCGTGCCGATTGACGGGGCGGCCAGGATTCCTCCCCAAATCAGCGCCGACGGGATTACCTATACTTTTGAACTTCGCCCCGAGGCTCACTGGTCAAACGGCGATCCGGTTACGGCGGATGATTTTGTGTATGGCTGGCGCCGGGCGATCGAGCCGGGCACAGCCCATGTGTATTCCTTTTTGATTGCGGAAAATATAGCCGGGGCCAAAGAATATCAGAATTGGCGCAACCGGGCGGTACGGGTGTTGGGTATCTTGCGCGATAAGGCTCAGGGCAAGGACATAAAGCGGGAAGATGAGGAATTTTTCAAACAGCTAAATCTGCCCGGCTCAAAAGAACAAAATCCCGACTGGAACAGCATAGCAAAGCGCTTTCGAGAAGAGCACCTGGGGCAGATGGAGAAAAAGTTCGCCCGGGTGGGGATAAAAGCGCTGGATGAGAGACATTTGGAGGTGAAGCTGGTGCGGCCGACGGCTTATTTTCTGGATTTAGCGGCTTTTCCCACCTTTATGCCCATACATAAGAAATCAATTGAGTTGCTACGTAAAACAGATCCGTCTGTCTCTGATTTGACTTTGTGGGTTTTTGATCCGCAGTGGGTCAAATGTGATTATCACCATAAGGGCTACCCGGGATTGATTAGTAACGGGGCGTTTATGCTGGCGGATTGGCAGTTTAAGCGCTATATGCTTTTGAATAAGAACCCTTATTACTGGGACCGGGAAAATGTTAAGTCTGAGACGTTCATGGCCCGGGTCATACCCGAAGCGAGCACGTCCTTTCTGGCCTATGAGAGGGGGGACCTGGACTGGATAGACGATCTGACCCGACTGGATTTTGCCCCGGCCCTGGTGGAAAAGATGCGTAGGGGAGAGAGAACCGATATCCACCACAGCCTGGCCTTTGGGACATACTTTTATTATTTCAATTGCGAAAAGAAACTGCCGGACGGCTCGAAGAATCCCTTCCACTTGGCCCGGGTGCGGATGGCGTTTAATTTGGCGGTGGATAAAAAGGCAATCTATGAAAAAGTACGCAAGGTGGGTACCCCGGTCGCGCTAAACTTCGTACCGCCTAAGGCTATAAAGGGATATTACTGTCCGCCCGGACCGGAATATAATCCTAAGCGGGCCCGGCAGTTGTTGGCGGCTGCGGGATATCCAGAGGGAAAGGGACTGCCGACCATTGAAATCCTATACAATCAGGGCTATGGGCACGAGGATGTGGCCGAGGCTATCAGCCAAATGTGGGAGAGCCAGCTGCAAGTGGAGGTCATTATCAGAGGTAAGGAGATTAAAAGCTTTGATGAGGACAAGACAAATCATAATTTTATGGTCTGCCGGGCCAGCTGGTTTGGGGATTACGGTGATCCTACAACGTTTCTGGATATGATGATTACCGGGAACGGGCAAAACGACGCAGGCTTTAGCTATGAGCCATACGATAAGCTGATGGCCCAGGCAGGCCGGTGCCTGGATGAACATAAACGACTGGAAATCCTCGCAGAAGCAGAAAAAATGCTCGTCCAGGAGCAAATGCCCTTTCTGCCAATTTACTATTATGTGAATCTGGCGGCATTTAGAGAGGATGTGAAGGGGATATATCTGAATCCGCGGAAAATGTATCCGTTTAAGTATATTTATAAGGAAAAATGAGTGGATATTGGATTAAAACGTGGATACAGCAGTAAAAACGGGGATTTAGTGGCAGGGAAGGAGTAAAAAACATCTAAGAAGTGTTAATTTCTTCTCAAAAGTGCTTAGTTTCTTCTCGAAAGTGCACAATTTCTTCTCAAAAGTGCATAGTTTTCTATTTGAGTTCTTCCATTTTTTTCGAGATTTTACCAATTCATTTAATAAATACTTAGATTTTTCAGTTTTATATGGTAGTTCCATTTGATTATTACTCATATTGGTGGTAAAATAGGAAAAGAGGCTATGTTATGCAATTCATGATATTGGCGTTAAGAAGTATTGGTGCGGGTGAGCGCAATTAGGTATTTCAGAGCGAAAAAAAATCTCAATTCTGGTATTAATACCGGAAGGAGGTCGCCATGAACGGGAAAACACAGGAAAATCAAGCAGGAGATTCCAATATATTACAGGTGCCGCTGCATCGAAAGATCGCGGAAAATTTAACGCAGCAGGTCACACAGGGGGAACTTAAGCCGGGGCAAAAACTGCCTTCAGAACGTCGGATCGCGACGCAATTTAATGCATCGCGAGCGACAGTGAGAACGGCGTTGCAGCATCTGGAGCAAGCGGGTCTTATCACAAGAAGGGATCGACGCAGTGCGATAGTGTCGATTCGCAGGGATATTACCCCTTACATACGGATTGCCTGTAGTCAGGGGAGATTGCTCAACCTGTTTAGACGTCTGGGAGATATGCAGCTTTTACCGCCACGCAGTCAGTTGCAATTACTGGATCTGCAGCAGCCGGGGATTATCAACCATCTGCTGGCTCAACCGAGCAGTGGTGCGGATGTTCTCTTCTGCGAGCTGGAGTATGTAGAATGTATGCGTAGGCAAAAGGAGATTTTTCAGGGATTGCCGAACTATCTGAGCACCGAAGCCGGGATCCAAGAACGTCTGCGGGGGATGTGTATAGAGGAAGGCAGGAGTCTGGCGATACCGTTGACAATCTCGCCATTGGTACTGTATTACAATCGAGCCCTGTTGGGCGAGTGCCAGGTCCAAATGCCGTCAAAGATATGGAATTGGGAGCAGGTGTTACAAAGTGCGATTCGCCTAACAGGAAATGGCAGATATGGCTTCCAGTTTAGGCCGACATTCGGGCATCTTAGCTATCTGGTGACGCGGCGGGGGGGGGAGATGTATAACAGCAAGGGTGAAATAGCGGCCAAAAGTTCGCCGAGCTTTCTGGATACGGTACGTTTTGTCCATGATCTGTTGCATAAGCAAAAGGTGTCGCCGCTTTTGGCGAAAGTGGAACAAATAAATCTGTTTGCGCAACGTCGTTGTGGGATGGCGGTGGATGGATTTGAGATGTATGGGGCGTATAGGAAAGAACTGGGGGGTGATCTGGGGATTACCACGTTGCCGGCACAAGGGCAAGGTGGGGGGATCACCAACGGGATAGTTGGGCTGGTGCTGGCGGGACAGGAAAATATACAGCCGGTAGAAGATCTGTTTAGATCACTGCTTAACAGTAAGACGCAACTGGTGCTGGGGCAAATGGGGGCGGGACTGCCGGTGAGGAGTGATCTGCTGGAGGAGGGGGCGTTGGAGATGATCGATATACCCAGAGAAGTATCATCTGTTTTCCTGCACGAGGCGGGGGATTTCAGGTGCGCGAATTTGCCCGGTGCAATGGGACACAAGGTGGCGGTTGAGAATCTGTTTCTGGAGCTTTGGCTGGGGCTGGATAGTCTGGAGAATATATGCGGGCGAATGCAGGAGTTGGCACGGGAATAAATTCGGGTGTATGGGTGTATGGGTGGATGAGGTGGGAGGTTCTAAGCACTAATCTCGGCGCGTCGGGACAAAATCCTAAAAATATTCCAAAATATAAATATCATAATTATTAGCAAAGCTGCACCTGATGAAATTGTTTGAGAAGTTACTTATAATTATATTGATCTCACTTGTGATATGCTCGGAGATGTTTGTATATTCCACTTTAACCATTGATGAGGATAGTGAAATTGACGCTGTGGTAAATTCAGATTCAATGGGGCAATTTGTTTTTGATATAGTTTGTCTCATAGCAATAATTTAATCATTCAAGTGTGTGTTCTTATGTTTTTGTTCTGGTGGATTAAAAAAATCTGCAAATTTCACTTTCCATTATTTATAACAAGCTACATCTTTATAGCATTATTTTATCCGGTGATTTATTTTTGTTTTATGGCAATATTTCCTTTGTCAATAAAACGGTTCCATTTGATTCTTTATCCGTTTTTAGATTTTTCTCTCTTAATATTTGTTATTTATGTGTTTCGGGGGGTAAAAGCTAAAGTGTTGTCCCAGTCAACTAGAGGCGTTTCTGCTTGAAAATATTGCCCTGCTAAATATAAAAATAAACGCTAAGCTGGAAAATGAACAGGCACGGCCAAGATGGCCGGGGCACAGATGCAAAAGAGACCCCCTGATTTTACATCAGGGGCTAAGAAATACGCAATACAAAATACGAAATGGAAGGAAGACAGGAGTCAGTAGGCAGGAGATAAGTAGAGAATAAACGAGAAATACAAAATACGCAAAGCGGAATAAAAGTCCCCCCAGAACGTGGTCTGGGGGCTAAATAAAAGAGTGTATGGGTAGATGAGAAACCCCCGGTGGAACCGGGGGCTAAATAAGAATCCTCTCGATTTTGCATCAGGGGCTAAGAAAACATATCTAGGTAGGGGAAGGCGTTTCGTTTGCCTGAAAAAATAATAGAGCAAATTTCATGTCTCAAAATTTGAAATATCAAAACCAAAGAAATGATGAATGTAAGCATGGTTAATTTATGCGCAGGCAGGGCGGTTGGTAAAAGTGTTGGCGTTTAAAAAGCCGCTTGACAGTAAGTATGAGTTTCTTTTATAGTGGTATCATGAATAGACGATTATGGGCGACAAGTTTTTGTTTGGCTTTGATAATTATATGTCCGGCAGCTGGAGCTACGGAAGAGAGGCTGGCACGGATAAGTCTTTACAATCCTACCGAATGGTGTGGAGCGACGAGAGTCGAAATACCTGTCGGGCGGATATCCACACCGGGTTTAATTGACTGGTGGGAAGTGATTCTTGTGCAGGAGGGCAAGAGGATACCATTTGCGATACGTGAGGGGAAGGCGCATTGGAAGGCTGAACTGGAGGCGCCGCTAAAATCGCCACGAGCAGAAGATATTTTAGTCTTCTGTTGCCAGGTGCAACCTCAACAATGGACATATATCGATATTGTTTCCGGCAATTGTGAGAGGCAGTCGGTAATAGTTCAAGAGGGGAATACCATCATTGTTACATATCCGGAATTTAAGGTTGTTGTTAACAAAGATAAGGCAACTTTGCAGGAGGTGGTGGCTGGGGGTGAGTCGATTCTCAAAGTTCCAATGGGCATAATGCCATATGAGCTAGCAGAAAAGGGATATGAATTTACCGGACATCTGGGGCCGGGGTATGTGCCGGGAAAAATAAAGATAAACAAGAAGGCGTTGCTGGGATACAAAGCCAGGATGATCTCTTTATCTTCGACGGGGGCGATGACAGAGGTGAACTTTATGGTCGCAATCGGTGACGGTTTGGAAATGGCAGTTACCTATCGAATCTATACAAACGGCTATCTGGAAATTCTGGCAGAGGGCAGAGAGGGGCGGGGTGCAAGTCCATGGGTGAATCACGCGGTCGAATTCAATTTGTCTGTAAAAGGTGAGGAAGAAATATTAGAACACTTTGAGAATCGTCCGCCATTTTATGGTTACAAGGGTTCAGATGCGGCGGTGAAATATACGGGCAGGGGATATAAAGCTGGAGAGGTGGGAGTGTTGGCGTTGGGAGAAGAAGCAGTCAACGGCCGAAAATATAGACGCAAGATTTATACTTTTTCTAAAAGTGAAACAAATAACATATCTGACCTGTTAGAAATAATGGATGAGGGGCTTGTTGTTCAGATTGTGCCGGTACAGTCAAAAATGGTGTCTAAGAAGATATGTATAGTTGCTGAAAAGCAAGCTGTCAGGGCGGCGCAAAATTTGGCGATGAAATTAAAAGAAACTGGATTTGATGCTGAAATCATATCGGAGCCATCAAGTGATAATTGTGTTGTTTTTGAACTTTTAACCGAGAAACAGGATACAATCGTACCAGATGGATTCGCAATTTTGCCAAGAAAGACGGGGGGAATTGCAGTTCGGGCCAGCACGATACTGGGGCTGTATAAGGCCTCCAATGAAATAGCCACTTATTTTCAAGTTGATGGGGCTGCGAAAGGTTTTCCGTTGATTGCACGAAATCCAGTGGTTAGTTTGCGGGGAGGTGGTTTCGGCGGCGGTCCTTGCGAGGTTGATTTTCCGTATGGCAGTGACAAAGAGTGGAAATATGTATTTGAACAACTGCTAGAATCGGGCATGAATAGGTTTTGCTGCCTGGGTATGTGGAGTAACTGGAAGTTTCCGGTGATCTATAAATACATGCCGGAACTTCAGTCAAAAGAACCAGGTGCTTATGATGAAGTGACAGGGACGGAGTTTGCACAGTATGAACAACAACGTCAACATGGATTGGAATTAGCAAACTATTTGCATGAGCGCGGGGGGAAAATTGATCTCTGGCTACCTATTGGTTGTGTGCCGAATACTTTCGATGATGCATTTCCTGGAGCGGTGGCGACAAGTGGGGAAGGGACTTTTTGGGGAAGGCAAAAAGTAACGCCTTGTCCGAGCAGTAATGAGTATCGAGATTATATCAAAGCATTCCTACGTGAGATTCTGGAGGTTTATAGCATTGACGGCTTTGTGATGATTCGTGATGACAATGGCGAGCTATGTCATTGTGAGAGGTGTAAAGAGGCTCTTAAACAATCACGTACGAAAAGTCAGGCGTGGGACATGTACTTGAGAATCTATGATATTTTAAGAAAAGCAGGCTTTAAAGGGTCGATTGCGGTATATCCGTATAATGATGGGTACGATATTACAAGGCTGGAAAATGTGTTGCCAAAGGATATGTATGTGGTAGGGCATGGTGGTGGGGCTGCGGTATTGAGCCGGGATTATGAATTCGTCGGTCCGATGCCGGATACGTGGCTGGATAATTTATACGTCAATTTCCGACTGCCGACATCGGCAAGAGTGCGGCGTCTGCTTTGCGACACAGGAACATTCTGGATCGGAGGGGCGTACCAGGGGACAGAACTGCCGTGGGATGCGATCGGTTATTTTGGATTTGAGCCGACAGCGACCACAAATACGTTTCGCTATGAGTGGGGCAGTAAGAGGTTTGGCGGGCAAAATACAATGAGGTATCTGCGTATGATCGATGCCTATGAGCAGCTATGGGAGTTCAACGATCTAGAAATGCTACCTAAAAACTGGATGGAGATGGATAACGCTAAACGCGCAGTTGTGTTTCGGCAGGTTTCGCAGGCTTTATCGAAATACAAAACAGAACTGGCGTCACTCAAGGGTGCCGCCCAAAACGGTACAAACAAGGAATGGTTCGCTCAGCTTGAGCTATTTGCACCTTTTCTGGAATATCAACTGAATCGGCTGAGGCTATTCGCGCAAATCTATGAGTTAGTTTTGGCGAATGAAAGCATTTTAAATGGATCTGATGCTTTGCCGGATAATGTGCTAAGCGATATTCTAGAGAAACATGCTCAGATTTATGAATGGCTGGCCAAATATGGGCAAGCACTAAAAAATACGCCCGGTGATATGCTGAAGCATACGTACGGTGGGTTCAATCCTGACAACATATACTACAGTGAATGGATGTCTGGATTCGGATTTTATCTAGATGGATTTCTAAAGATAAGGCAATATGTAGGTACAATGGAAATTCAGCATAGTGAAATGCGAGCAGGTAGTGAGTTTACTGGAGATATTTCATCACTCCACCGCCAAACTGCCCGACTATCACAAACTTGATCCATTTACCTTACACATTGCCTTTATGACCGATGATGTCCGGGCCCTGCGCGCCAAACTGATAGCTGCCGGCGCCACCCCTCTAAAAAAGGTCAATATTACTGCCAGCGGTGACGAAATCACTCTCCTGCGCGACCCCTGGGGCATCCCCATCCAGCTTATAAAACGCGCCCAGCCCATGCTTCCTCATCGTCAGGCAAAATAGGACTTTCGCGCAGACAGAGATTTTCTATGCCCCCATGGCATTTGTATTTCTATTTATTTCTTGGCCTTGGCCTTTAATATCTTGGCCGCCTCTTTGCGCAGATTATCATTTTGGCTGACCGCCTGCACCTTTTCCAGAGCCTCTTTTACCGCCGGCGAAAACTTTATCTTCCCAGCGATTTTTACCGCCGCCAATCCAGCCTCGGCTCTCACCGCTTCATCATCCAGTAAGGGGGTGACAATCTTTAGCGCCTTCTCATTCGCTACTTCCGCCAACCCCGCCAAAATCAGCTTCTTTTCATCTGCTCGTTTTGCCTGCTCCATCGCCTGACCATAGAGACTTGCTTTTTTGTCCGCATTGTAACTTGTACTATCCCCCACAATCCGGACATAGCCGCGCAAACTAAGAATACGATGCGTCTTGTTCTTATCTGTGCGGAAAACATCAAAGAGCACCTCCGTCGCCCTGTCGTTCGGCCACTTCGCCAACGCTCTTAGTGCCACCTCCCGCACCTGTCCCTTCACTGCCAGCTCTTTCTTCAGCGCCTCAAATGATTTCTCATTGGCTATTCCTCCCAGCACTCGCAGCAGGGAACATTTTTTTTCTAAATCTTTCGTACCACCCAGCGCCTTCAACACCACATCCCC
>Ga0272442_10011141_pt1 | contig 11005 bp, 9 predicted proteins | sample SSMForm2O_FD_200262 | JGI IMG/M metagenome (GOLD analysis project Ga0272442, IMG submission 200262) | Marine sediment archaeal communities from Little Sippewissett salt marsh, Falmouth, MA, United States - SSM-Form-2O | ecosystem: Environmental > Aquatic > Marine > Wetlands > Sediment ... | reverse complement strand
ACTATTGTCAGATCCAATAAAACGAATATCTGAATCTGAAGGGTGAACGATATTATAATGATAACCAATTTTAGTTGTTGCATACTGTGTCGCCACTACAGTCATAAGCACAACAAGAAGGATTCCTATTATCAGGCACTGGCGTTTTATTTTCACGTTAATCCTCTTCCTTTCTTTTCATTACCTTGTCTTCTATTGACGTGTTAATTCTTGTCATTGTCGTATTTAAAGGTTATGTGGCAAAATACCATCCTGAAATTATGACAAAAAGGAGACTAACAGAAGAAAAAAATGAAAAATAATAATAAAATATAATACTATATGGTCTTAGACTCTAGGATGCAACCCTGCTTCTTTGATAAGTCGTGGCAGAATTGACTCCCAAAATAACGCTGTTATATGCACCCCATGGAGACCTTTTAACTGTTGGATCTCTTTAAGTGTATCAAGAGCGATACAATACCCCTCTTCTTGAGGATCTGTTGCATTCATCATGCGTTTTTCTATTTCATCAGGCACATCAACACCAGGTACATGGTATTTCATGCGTTGCATCATTCTGACTGATTTTAAGGGAGTGATTCCTGCAAGGATGTAGATCTTGGTGTCAAGTCCTCGTGATCGAAGGTCATCAAGCCATTGGGCAAATCTCTCTAAATTAAACACACTTTGAGTTTGAATAAAATCTGCTCCAGCCTTAATCTTTTTTTCTAATCGTTCAACACGATAGTCTAGTGGGTCTGCAAAAGGATTCGCTGCTGCCCCTAAAAACAGTACTGGTTTTCCTTTTTTGATGTCTTCCCCATTTTGAAAGATACCTTGATCTCGCATATGTTTTGCTATTTGTAACAGTTGAAGAGAATCAATATCATAGACTCCTTTTGATTGTGGGTGATTCCCATAGAGTTGATGATCACCAGTGAGCATCAGCATATTTCGTATGCCTAATGATGAGGCTCCAAGAATGTCACTTTGAAGAGCGATACGGTTTCGATCTCGACAGGTCATTTGCATAATGGGTTCGAGTCCTTGGTCTAGCAGTAGTTTGCATCCTCCAAGACTTGAGAGACGCACAACTGCTGTTTGATTATCAGTGACATTATAGGCATCTGCGCATCCTTTGACAACGGCTGCTTTGGAGGTAATACTGCTTGGATCTGCTCCTTTTGGGGGACCAATCTCAACGGTTACTGCAAAATGCCCTTCTTTGAGGACTCGTTCGAGATTACTTCTTGGCTTCATGATCAAGTGTTCTCCTCATTTCCAGACCTTGAGACCAATCCTTTGGTGGTTGTATTGCTGCTAGTGTATTCTTGGTTTTCTTCTTTTTTGCTTGTTCAAGAATCTGAATCCATACACATTCCAATTCTGGGTTGACCTCGCATTTCCCATTTGATGATCCACCGCAGGGTCCATTGAGCATTGCTTTTGGACATTTCGTCAGTGGGCATATTCCTTCAAAGTGATCAACGATGCATTCTCCACAGAGAGAGCATTGTCGATTAAATTCTGTAGCTCTTGTAATCTCACCTAAAAACAATGTGTCATTACCAGCGATTGCTTTCTGGGTTAGTGTTGCTACTGTTTGCACTCCGTTTCCACAGGCAAGAACAATCACATGTTTAGCCTGCTCAATCTGTTTTTTAAAGGGTCGAAGTAAACGCTTTGAATTATGAAGATGACATGCTGGATCAAGAATGACTGAGCCAGTCACTAGTATTTTATGTTCTTCTAGTGTTTTTTGTAAGGCTTGAACTTCTTCCTCTCCTCCAGTATGGCATACTGTTGCGCATTCACTGCAACCTACGATAAAAACAGGACCCTTTCCAATTGATTCTAAAAGAGAAGAAAGTGGTTTTTGCTTAGTAATAATCATTTCTGCACCTAATAATGTTCAAATTTTATTGTAAGTTACTGATGTTCTCTTTTCCATAAATAGATACTTACTACTACAAGAAGAACGAGAACAACACCACCAAGAGCGAGTATCCCCCACTGCAAATATATATCGAATTCAGATGGTTCTTGTTGATTTGCTAGTTCATAGGCTTCAAGGTAATTCTCAAGGATGTGTTCTAGAGTTGTGTATTTTTCATCATTAGTTGTTGTTGGAATCTGCACAGGGTTTATAACTGTTTGATTTCCCTGAAATTCTATAACCATACCAGGATGACTTGTAATCCCAAGTTCTCGAGCTTCATCTTGATTTTCTTGGATGTCATAATTTTTTCTAATAAAGGTAATAGATTCTGAATAATTTTGTTCAAGCACTGTAAGGGTTTGATTACGATGAACACAAGTGCCACATGTTGTCCGGGCTGAGAAATAAATCGTTGCCACAATCTTTTCCTCGGCGACAGCAGCTGAACTGATAGCTCCACATACAATAAAAAGCATAAGAACGGCTAAAAATACTCGCAATATGTTCATGAAAATCATACAACGCATTTTACTAACCCTATTTTTATCTTTCTCATTTATGTTTTCTTAACGGTTGATTTTTCCTGTACAGGCTGACCTGTATAGAGGACGCCTTTTTTCAAAACCTTGTTTTTTGGTACGAGACCACCGGCACCAAGAATGCTCCCTTTCTCCATATATACCCCTGGCATAATAATAGCCCCAGCTCCAATCACACAAGCATCACCAATTGTAACAGGTGAGATGTGTAACAGATTTTCTGATTTATCATGGATATGTGCATAGAGTACAGCATATTCTCCCATAGTGACCTTATCACCAAAGCTAGTCATACAAGGATCCTTTATTACTCCACCAACAAGAGAATTCTTTCCAATCTTCATACCTAATAAACGAAGGTATGTAATCCTCAATCCGCCCATGGGAATAGTCTCCATAAGTTTTCTCATGGGAGTGTAGAGTTGACAGAGGAGCAACCATTTGAAAGTGGTTTTATTACGCAGTGTATATGGGTGTGTCCCCTCCTCATAGGTGATATGAAAGAGACGAATAAGGGTACCTGATATTAGCAGTTGAGATACAAACAGAAGCATCAGCAAGATTACGATGAGAAACGGAAGGAGGATCAACCAAATAAGCAGAGGAAGGGGTATAAAATAATACAAGGCAACTATCACAACAAGCATAGGTATAAAACCAATTGAAAATATCACAAAGGGGACAAAGGACAGTAAAAATCGTCTCCACCACCAGTTCCCTTGTTTTGGTTTGTTTTTTTCTTTTTGTGGCATGTGTTTTTCAGAGTGGGTTATTTCATGGATACCTAATAAATCTATAGTATACTTGTAGTTACTTAGAGTTCAATAGCAGAATAATTCGTATACGCATGATGAACATGACTACGGTATGTCTCTAATTGCTCTTGTTGAAATGCTTCAAGGGCGAGACGTTGATGGTAGGTGGCATTGGTGAAGTATTGTGCATTGATACCACTGAGATTCATCCCGAGGTATTTCTGATAATCGTTAAAGACGTAAGCAGAAAGCGCCATTGCAAGTGATATATTCCAATATGAATCCTGAATGACTCCTTCAGGAAACATTTGAGATTTACTGCCTTCATCACAATCCTTATAATATGGTTGTATAGCATCAGTATCTGTCCATAGCCAGCGTTCTTCTCCTTTCATAAAAGGAAGGATATAATCCTGTTTGGTATCGTTTTCATCAGAAGGATAACAATAACGGTTAATGATTTGCCGTTGAGTTGTATAGGGTGTTTCTCCTTTTGTTGGATCAAGTAGCACCCATCCATAGTGTGGTACATAGTATTCGACCATGTAATGCATCTGTGTCCAGAATCCTTGGTCATTATGTGCTAACAGCACTCGTGCAGGAATATTGAATGTACGAAAGAGTGCACAAGCTAGATGAGATCGTCCTATGTTTTCTCCATTAATAAAAAGGGTTGTAAGTGCATCTTGTGAGAGAAACAACCCTGTATTTAATTGAAGAATAAAAAGTGGATATCGATGATATTTAATAAACCAGGCTATTTTCTCTGCGTAATCTAGGACATTATTTGAAAATCCTCGGAGTTGACGAGCTTTTGCTTTAATGAATATATTTTCTTTTTGTACAACCGGGGTTTGGGTTAACCATATTGTCGTAGAGGCAGGTAGCAGGTGATAGTCTTCAAAATCAACTGTTTGGGGTAGATCTGAAAAACTATGACTTTGGACAAGGACCCAACAGGTAAAATGAAGAAGGATCTTCTCATCTTTATCAAGTGGTTCAATGGTGAAAGAAATGATTTTGTTAGGGTGATATGTATGATTCTCAATATGATACGATACGAGTTTCTCTGATGTGTCATTGAACAGTTCCAAATAAAATGGTACTTGATATTGATATAACGGAGGAAAGACAAAGTCAACCGTGGTTTGGTCTATTGGTTCTTGTGCTTCAAGATAGAGGTAGTGTTCATTTCGCAGAAGAACGACTTCACCGTTCTCACTTTCATCAAAGGTGATTTCATGAGATGCTTGGAGAGGAGTTGCTATATTACAGAGCAAAAAAAATACGGTGAGAATCAGAATTTTTTGGTTCATATCTTATGATATAGTTATTGTGTATGTTATTATTTATATGTTTGTATGAATATTATTTTGAGGCGATAATGAGGTACTTCCAGTTTTTTGGTTTCGTTCTAACGTTTTTTATTTGAAACCCTGTTTGTTGAAGAAGCCTAATGAGCTCTTCAACATCATAGGCATCATTGTAAGCATCATAATGATATGCTATGACTGCTGCTGGTGCCTGTTTCAGCTTCATTTGTACTCGTACAAGGTTTTTTTTCCACTGTGGATATTGTTTATTGAGTCCTTCAATGACAAGGACTCCTTTGGGTTTTATGATCCGATAGAGTTCTTGGATTGCTTTTAAAGGATTTTTTACTGCATAGAGAACAAAACGGCTGGTAACAGCATCTATGGTGTTTGAGCATAGAGGTAGTGCTTCTGCATTTGCCTGGAGGATGTGAGCATTTTGAATTGTCTTTTTCTGTGCTTGTTGTATCATTGCCTGTGATTGATCAATGCCAAGGATGCATGCTTGGGGGAATTTTTTCTGTATCTCTTCAAGAAGTAATCCTGGTCCCATACCCATGTCAAGGATTCGTTGTTGTGTTTCAGAATCTGGTATCTCCCTTTGAAGTATATTGACTAGATTTTGGTACAACTTTGGGTATTTTTTCATATACTGATGAAAGAAGGCTGCAGATTCTTTGTCATAGACATTGAACTGTGTGGATTGTTGCATTTTAAAAAGAAGAGATATGATGTGTTTACATAAAGGATTCGTCCTTCACTTTTTTTCTAGACAGTAATTAGAAATAGGAAAACCGTATTCAACACAGGGTACATGGTCTCTCCATCATCATCTTTATGCGCTGATCTTCCGTTACGAGATAATCTTCGATATTACTTGTTGGTCTCTTCCTCGCATCGTTTCTGGTCTTTTATGGATACCTTAACATGGAAGCTACCTTCTCTTTCCACTCGTTATGAGGATGTGATTAAGAAGGATTATCTTGATGAATATAGGATATTATCAATTACACCGAAGACACGAATTTTACATATTGGTTGTGGAGCTTACCCCCTTACAGATATTATTTTAGCTCAATCGTATTCCCCAAAACTTATCGTGGGTATTGATAGTAATAAGAATACTGTGAAAAAGGCCTGTTCTGTGGTGAAAAACCATGGATTCCAACATAAGATATCTATTGAACATGGTAATGGTTTAACCTATGATGCAGTTGGGTATGATTTGATTATTGTCTCAAGTTGTTGTTGGCCAAAAATCCCTATTCTTCATCATTTATATGAGAGTGTCACACCGGGGTGTTTACTTCTTGTTAGAGAACTTGAACTCAATGCTACTCCTGTGTTAAAATGCATTAAAAGTCATTCCGATATTCTTCTTCATTCCCAAACCCTTCATCGTCCTTTCCCGTTTTTTAATCCTCTTGGGTGGCAGACGTTTACCTTGGAAAAAACTCGTTAAGAGTGTTGCTGTTGAACTTTGGGGTGTTTTTTTGATTCATAGAATGTCACAATTGTCCCTATGATACTTGGTGATAACCACATCAGGACAAACCAGAATAACGAGAGGCTGATCACCTTGCTTGCGTCAACTTGAAACAGTGAGAATAAGCCAAATAAGGATGCTTCACGTATACCCAAACCATAGATACTAATAGGGATAGATGCCAGAACATTTGCCACGGCGATAATAAAAATAAAATAAATCCATGGAACAGTAATTGCAAAGAGCTGAGCAATAAAAAACAGGATAGTGAACCAGATGAACCATCCTAGAACCGCTATTGAATAGGGGAGAAGTAAATCTTTGATGGAGGGAATATCTTGGTATAATCGTTCGATATGGGTCCCCCATTTCTCTTTCCATTTGGAAGAAAGCAACTCTGAGCGAATGATACGAGTGAATAAAGCTTGCCCTGTTTCTTTTCGTAACAAGATTATGATAAGAATGATGATGATAATAAATACAATGAGAAAAATTGGAAATACCGATGGAAGGTAGCTACTTAACACGAATCCACCGATGACGCCCAGAGTAAGGAGAGCAAGATAATCAATCGTGTTAAAAATGAGGATGTTCACAAAGCATTTCTGTGCTGACTCTCCTGTTTCATCATGTAAATACAACGCTCGTGTATATGCCCCAAAACCTCCTGGAGTGATAAAACCGTAGAAGTAGCCTATAAGGATGTTTTTGAGGGAATACCAGAAGCTGACATGGATGTTATGTTTTCGCAAAATCAGTTGCCATTCAACATTGACAAAGAGAAGAATAGGGATGACAGAAAGAAAGGAAAGGAAAATATACAAAGGTGGAAGCGAGGTAAATACCTCTCCGATACCTTGGATATCTACTTGTGTGAGCAGATAGATGAAAATGATAATACCAATCAAAGGGAGCAATTGTTTAAGCTTCATTTGTATAGATCACATTGGTAAATCAGTATGAGTACATAGTGTTTTTCTTATCAAAAACGCATTTTAAAAAATAGGTTATTCTTTCCTAGTTTGTCATTTCATTCTTGTTTAAATTTGTACAATAAAACTTAAATAACTTGAGTATTATATTAATAGTCTGATGCATATGAATAAAAATGTTAAGAGACTAACTACAATAACAATAGTGTTCACTCTGCTTTTTTTTGCTGTTATAGTACCAATTTCGACAGCTTCTGGTGAACAATCTTCTGATATTGAAAAGAAAATAGACATCTCAAAACAAGCACTTAATGATCCCTTTTTTACTGAATCTATTGATAGTTATTTTAGAAAAACATCAATAGAACAAACATCATCAAAACCAATGGCTCCTTGGTTTGTCATTGTTGATGATGATTTTGATCCATCAACGCCTGGTTGGGGTATTAATCGTTTTGCGGTCATTCAAGATGGGGTTGATGCAGTTGCTGAATATGGTATTGTTTTTGTTCGTATAGGTGTCTATTATGAACCATTAGCCCTAAATAAGCAAGGTGTTAGACTCATTGGTGAAGATAAAGAAAGTACCATTATTGATCGTCAACATGAACCCATAACGGGTATCATGATTACTGCAAATAAAACAAAAGTCCGTGGTTTCACTGTTCAAAATGTCATTAGTGATATTTGCGGTCAAGTCGTTGGTATTGATATTGAGGGAAGTCAAGTTTCTATTTTTGATACTATCATCCAGAATGTCCATTCTGCAGGTAATGTTGCCGTAGGAATACGAATGTTACGTACCTCACATAACATAGTGAAAAATAATGAGATCTTTAATTGTGATGTCGGTCTTTTCCTTTGGCATGGAAACTCTCATGGTCTTATTATTGATAATGAACTTTATGAAAATATATATGGTATAGAAATGTGGGATGTCAGTTATAATGTACTTATGACAAATCAAATATTTGATAATGAAGAAAGTGGTATTATTGGAAGTGTTGGTATAGAGGAAGGCCCGGATCATAATATATTCTACAATAATGTCATTTCAAACAATGGGGGTCATGGGATAGAACTCATGTACGGTGATGATAACATCATAGTGAATAATGATATTTCACAAGATGAAACAATAGAGGGTTATACTGGAATTACAATTTACCACAATGCAGAACATAATAGAGTTATCAATAATCAGGTTACTAGTTATTGGATTGGTATTAAAACTTCTTCAGATAATACATATGTAATCAATAATGATGTTCAATCTGGTTTGTATGGTATTTATGCCAACGAGGTCACTAATGTTGATATTATTCAGAACGAGGTCTCTTCTTTTGAGGAAGCAGGGCTGTATCTTGATGGGGTATCACAAGCTGTTGTCCGTGGAAATCAACTCATGGAAAACCCTAGACAAGGTATCTATGTTGATGATGCAACAGATGTTGTGATCACACGTAACTCTGTAGATCATCAGGAATGTGGAATCGAAGCTAAAGATAGCAATCATATTACTATTACAAATAATCAGGTGAGCTTCTCTGATAGTCATCCAGGAATTATTGTAAAATACTCACAGAATTGTCTCGTTCGAAATAATGTGGTAACTGATAGTGGTGTCGGCCTTACTATTTCACATAGTACTCATAATCTAGCTGTATCAAATGATTTTTCTAATAATGCATATGGAATCTATTCCTCGTATTCATCAGATAACATTCTTCATAACAACGTGATTCAGGAAAACGAAATGGGTATCTATTTTTATAATTGCTCTTATAACATTATACGTAAAAACGAAATTTGTAACAGCGATAGCAATGGTTTTTATTTACAAGATAGTGTTGATAATCTCATCTACCATAATAACTTCATAGCAAACTATCGAAATGGAAATGATGATGGTTTAAATAATTGGGATAATGGTTATCCTTCAGGGGGTAATTATTGGGATGATTATAACGGTGAGGATCTAGACGGAGATGGAATAGGAGATACACCATATGATATTTATGGGGGGTCAAACCAGGACCGCTATCCCCTTATGTCTCCTTTCTTTTAATTTTTTTTTATTTTTTCTAAATTTGCCAATGTTTTAGTTTTGGAAAATACTATTTTTAAAAAAAGTTAGATTGAGATGGCTCCAGTCGTCGAAATCTCCTTTTCCATGGGTTCCATCCGAGTAAGAGAGTAGTTTGTATTTATAGAAATAATTCATGCAGCTTTTATAATTCTTATTTTGAAGAAAGGGTATTGTGTATGGTTTTGCTGCTTCGAGATTGTCATTCCCCTCGTGGGTGTCAACAAGAAGACCCAAGGTACTACCAAGTTGATGGACAATGGCTCCGACGATGAGTTGTTCTCTTGGAAATTGTGGAAGGATGTCTTCAAGCCAGGATGCTGAGACCAGAAATGAGTCAAAGTGATCCCATCCTACAAAGGGGAAGTTGACATCAGGTCCGTAATCACAGATGATCCCATAGTGGAAGATTCCTTTTCGTATATTATTAGGATCGTTATGGAGGAAATTGTCCCAGTAGAGATGTTGTATTTCAGCAAAGGAGATGTTCTTTTTAGAAGGTATTTGTTCTCCTCCTCCAAGATCTCCTACGTCAATATGGAGGTTGATATAATGATCTGAAAATATTGTTTTTAGTTCTTGAAGTAGATCATCATCTGGTTTATTTGTCACCCCTTGTGTTTTTGAGGGCATCCAGTCGATTTCCACAAAGATATCTTTGAAAAAGGGATTAGAACCCCATTGGTCTGTATAGCATTCTTCAATGTTAGATAAGCCATCCTTATCAGGATCTAATGAAAGATGATTATCCCATGTTTGAGGATCATACCCATATTTGAGTTCCCACCATGTAGGTATATGGTCATAATCTGGGTCAGGATCATGAAATTCTATATATCTTTCTGACAAGATGGTTAGTGGTGTGTGTGGTTCTGGTTTTGGTTGAGAGGATCCTATGGAATCATATCGTTTGATTTTCCAGGGAATAGTGTGAATACTCAATGGTATGCTTGAAATATAGGAAGTCCATGGATTCTTTACCAGCCACGGTCCACATATTGATCCCCAGTAATTTCTATTAGCTTGTATGGTCGAGGATTGGACTGTTATTGCTTGGAGAAGATTCTTTTGAAGATTGCATTGTGATATGGTACCTGTACTTTTATCGATGAAATATAGTCCATATCGTTTATTGTCCTTGATTGTGCATTTCTTGAATGTTATCTGTGTTGAATTGCTACAATAAGCAGCAAAATGAGTATTTGTAAGAAAATCACAATAATCAACTGTTATTATATTAGAATTAATGGCATTGATCCCCATCCCATTATGAGAAAACATGGTGGTAGTGATGGTTATGTCTTGTGTGTCCCTTATGAGGATGCCGCCATGATTATCACTATTATCAAAAATTACATTCTTGTTCATTGTTATCTTATGGGAATCCTCAATGAAACATGCTATTCCATTTGTATGTAATTGTGATGATTCCATTGTTATATTAGTGCAGTGTTCTAGATAGACACCTATTGCGTTATGATACAATAACCCTTTGTGTATTGAGGTTTCTGCTTTGTTTCTAAGCCATACACCGATTCCATTGTAACAACATGTGATATTCTCTATGTTCATGTGTGCTGTTGAAAAAGAAATAATGCCAGTTTTTAGCTGATAGAAGGTACAGTTTGCAATAACGCCATGATCTCTGTTCCAATGGATACCTGCGTCATAGGTATAACCACCAGAATTCCGTAACGTCACATTTGATAGAGTAACTCCTTCAGCACATATTGAAAAGAGTGTTCCTTGGTTGTCTCCATCAATAATGGTTTGCTGTTGATGTTCACCAATAAGAGAGAGAGGACGATCTACGACAACATCTTCGTAGTACACTCCTTTTTTAATGAAAATAGTATCAAATGCTTGGGCATGAAACACAGCAGTTTGTATCGATTGAAAAGGATGGTCTGATGTTCCGTCCCAGGGTCCCAATGTATTATCTACGTCAACATACCATGTGGTTCTCTGTAACG
>Ga0272442_10011139_pt1 | contig 11007 bp, 5 predicted proteins | sample SSMForm2O_FD_200262 | JGI IMG/M metagenome (GOLD analysis project Ga0272442, IMG submission 200262) | Marine sediment archaeal communities from Little Sippewissett salt marsh, Falmouth, MA, United States - SSM-Form-2O | ecosystem: Environmental > Aquatic > Marine > Wetlands > Sediment ... | reverse complement strand
ACCTCGAACCCGCGCGAGTTCCACTCGTTGCCGGTACCGACACTGAAGCCGATGCCGCAGATCTCGGCCTGGGCCGTGCTCCTGTAATCGAACTCCAGCACCGTGTTCGCCGTCACGGTGTACGGGAAGGCGATACATTTCCAGCCGTTGCCGTCGATGTGCAGCGTGGCGCCGCCGTCCTCAATAGTCGTGGCAGGGTTGTCGTCCTGGCCGTCACCATAGGGCAGAATCGTATGTTCGTTGAAGTTTAGGCCGACCGTCACCGCGGACACTTCCACGAGCACGGTATCCGTGTCTGTTCCTTCCGTGCCGTCATCAACGGTCAAGGTTATCGTATGTATGCCGGTCGGGAGTACTACCAACGGCGAGACTCCAGTGGCAATTTCGACGCCGTTCGTCGACCATGAGTAGGTCAGCGGATCGCCGTTCGGGTCCCACGACCCGCTACCGTTGAGTGTGACGGTTTCCGTACCGTTGGTATCGTCATCGGCAGTGTTCTGGTCCGGCCCGGCATCCGCGAACGGGGCACCGTCCTTGTGCAGCTTCACGTTCAACCGATAGAACCCTGTCCTGGCCGGGGTGTCGTTGGTGTACTCGATCACCCGGTCGGACTCGACCAGGAGATTAGAGACCAAAGGCACCGCCGGCCAATAGGGGCAGACAGGGCATGACACTTTGACATCGTCCAGGAAGTACCGTTCATTGGCCGCGGCATCGGTCTTCATCTTGACGATGATACGCAGGTTCTCGCCGCGCAGACCGTCTTTGGTGATCGTCTCCCACTTGTTCCCGTTGAAGTTGTCGAACCGCTCGGCGACCAGCTCGCCGGGCCCGCCGTTCAGGGAGGAGTAAACCCGTACATAGTCGTCGCCGTCCAACGCGCCACCCGACTGGATGCTTACGGATACGGCGGCTTCCTTCCAGCCAAGGGGAATGACCTCGGACTGCCAGGTCTTCTCGCCGCCGGCGTCTTCGCAACGGAACACGTCGTTACTCACGTATACGATCTGGGCGCCGCCGGTGCCGTCACACGTCCAGGCAGTGTCGCCAATATCTTCGATCGTGCCGTTCGGCAGACTGAAGTCCTCGTGCCAGATTGTCTCGACGCTGCCGGTCACACCCGGAAGCGTGTCCCGATGCAGCAGCGTGTAGTATCGGCTCATGCCCGGGAAGAAGATCGAATCGGCAGCTTTACCGTTTATGCAGGCAACGACTCTTCCGTCGTACAGAGAACGCAGGCTCAGCAACGGAAGGTCGTTCGTGGTTGTCGTGCCGAGGCCGAATAAGTAGTCGTGCCAGTCCGGCGTACCGTTGCCGTCGTTGTCCAGGCCTGTATCCAGTTGACTCGGCGCACTGTTCACCGCAAGACGCTCCCAGTAATCGGCAACACCGTCACCGTCCAGATCGCAGCCGGGCCGGGACCAGGAGATTGAAAGCGTCGGTTTGAGGCCCCAGGTCTTCTCCGCGGCATCCGCCAGGCGCCGGCCCGCACCCGAAACCAGGAAGGCTATCGCGTTGCCGTTGGTCCACCCTGCTCGATCGACCAGCTCCTGAACGATACCGGCGAGGTTCGGACTCTCCTGCTTCCCGTCCATCTGCCCGGAACTCCAGGAGGACGGGGCCCACGCCGCCCGCACATCGGTCAAGGGCCGCGAACTCAGATCATAAGCGGCCGTCGTAAACGGCGCCGCACTGTCGGCGGCATCGCCCGCAATCATGAAATGCGCATCGCCGTCGCAGGTGACATCGCCGTCGTACAGGCGCATATTCGCAAACGCGCTGGTGGCATTGGTCGGATCCTTCAGGTCCCCATTCACGAAACCTATGTGCGTCATCGCGCCGGTGTAGTGCGAGCCGATCGGAATCCTGTAGTGCGGCTGGAACCGATGCCAATGCGTGTACCCGCTGATCCCCCAGCCGCCGAACAGATTGAACATTCGGTTCTTGTCGGCCGCGGCGGTCTGGCTGTCAAGGCCGATAGCATGCTTCTCGCTCCTGCCCCCGTCGGTATCAGCCTCGAAATCGAACGACAGCATAGTGCCGGCTCGAACCGTATAGGCCAGCGGATGTGCCTGCGCAATGTTGCAGGCCAGATCGATCCTGCGTCCGTCATCGCCAATGGTCACCGTGCCGGTGTGGGGTCCGGCGCCGTATGGCACCAGTTCGCCCGCATCGAGCAGGACATGTGCGCCGTTGGTATCACCTCCGGCCCGGAACTGTATGGTGGCGCTGTGGATCGTGGCGCCGCGCGGGATGTCAAGGTCGGCGAACCGCAGTCCCACCGTCGTCGCATCGCCCGCCTCATCCCGGCCCAGGTTCAGGTTCAGTGCGTCCAGCGTGACCGCGCCCGCCGCGTTCTCTTCGGCGTCCGAAGGCTCAACACGGGTATGCGTAAGCGGCACGGGTTGTGTCCCCATCGCCGCCAGGGCCGCGACCTCTGTTCGCGTCAAAGCGCGCTCGTAGAGGCGTACATCGTCGATGCAGACCTCGTCGAGGTTGCCGTCACCGTCGTCCTTGATACCGGCATCACCGATGCTGAGGTAGTTGTAGGGAATGTACGTGCCGGCGCCGGCCGTGGTATGTTTGGCGCCGTCGATGTAGACGGTTACCGTGGGGCCGTCCCCGACATACGCGTAATGGCGCCACGTGCCGTCGGCCAACTGCGGGTACTTGCCGCCGAAGATGAGGTAGACACCTTGCCAGCCTGGACCCATGGTCTTCACGTCCCCGCTGGACGAACGTCCGACCTTGGCGCAGGCCCAACTGCCGTCTCCCGACTTCACCCACAGCGCCAGGGTCCACGTGCCCTCCACCGTGCGGCTGAACGGTTCGCACGATACGGACGTTCGACCGTACCGGTCGAACTTGATCGCGCCGCCGACCGGCCCGTCGATCCAGTTGCCCGCCCGGATCGCACACCACTCAGGCTCGTAGGTCAGGCCGTGGTTGCCGTTGCCGGACGCATCGGCCAGGTAGTCGGCGCTGGACTCGTCGCACGTCCAATGGATCAGCAGGCCCTCTTCCGCGTCCACCAGCGCGGGATCGGAAGTGACAAACCGGCGCGTGGGCGCGCCCCAGGCGCCGCCCATTTCGTTGGTCGCGAAGCACCGGTAGTAGTAGTACCGGTTCCTTTCCAGTCCCGAGGCATGGCCCGACGCGTAGGTCTCGGATTGCGTGAGTGTACCCATGGGAACGACATGGTCCCAGGCCGACGAGTCAACGCCGCCGTCCGTCAGCCCGTAGCACATGTACATATCCGTCGACTTCCCGCCGGTATTGACCAGGTACGCCCGGAAGTCGGCCGTACCGCCGTCCCAAGATGCCCAGGCCCGGTTGTCCAGAACCGGTTCCTGGTAGCCCACGTACAGACACGTCAATCCGGAGCCGGCAACAAAGAAACGCTGATCGGCATAGGCGTGCTCGGAGAGATTGTTGCCCCCGTAATCGAAATTGAACGACTGCTTGCTCATGCCGTCCGGCGTCATTTCCAGGATATGCAGCCAGCCGTTGCCGTCGGCCACGGCCTTGTCGCCCACGCCGATGATCGTGCCAACGCGCGGCCCGGATACACGCTGCCCGCTCAACAGGTCCACGGCATAGCTCGTCCCGCCGCCGCCGTGAATACCCATCACGAAATAGCCCTTGTCGCCGGTCGCAACCGGCTGGGTGTATGTGACGTGTCCATTGTCGCCCAGGGCGCGGAGTTTGGCGCCGGCCACCTCATACACGTCGTCGATCGTCCACAGCTTGTCCGTACCGTATACGCACCGGTCACGGTACCAGCCCTCCCCGTTGATCACCGCGGGACCGAAGTACACCACTTCGTCACCCGTCAGGGGATCGAAGAGGTCGCCGTAGGAGCTGTGAAGCATCAATGTGCGGCCGCCGTAGTCGTAGCGTTCCCAGTGCACGGCCGAGCCGCTCGTCCACATGATCTCGCCCGTGTACTTGTTCAAACACTTGCCGCCGTAGAAGACCAGGTCACCGTGCACGGTCGGCGATATCCATTCCCCCGACCCGTCCGCGTCGCCGCCGGGCCCGATATCAACGGTTTTCCACAGGAACGCGCCGTTCCACTTGTTGTAGCAGTACAGCCGGCTGCGCTTCGAGGACTCGCCCCTCTTCGTGCCGACGTAGACCCGGTCCTCGTCGGTGCAAGGCACGGGGTTGCCGCCCGGGAACGAGATCTCCCAGATGTTCGTGCCCGTGACCGCGTCGAGACACCTGAGCTTACCGCCCACTTCGTAAACCCGATTGCCGTCAACGATCGGCCCGGAGTTGTTGCCGTAGCCGCCGTCCCTGATATCGGTCCGCACCCACTTGATGACCGGCGGCCAGTTCGCCAACCAGTTCTCGTTCGTCTCGCACGCATGACCGGTGCCGTGCTGCCGCCGGTCGCCGACTTGCTGAACTTGTCCGCCGACGAAATATCCACAAGGTGTGCCATACGCTTTGCGTCGCCTTTGACATTGTAGCTCAGCATCCAGCACTGTGTGCTGTTGACAAATGACAGATCGTAAATACTAACGCTCTCGTCCCAGTGGCCCATATCCACCGATCGCAGCAGGTTCCCGCTCGTACCGTCCATGCAGTGAATACGCGTTTTCGGTGCATTGTACCGCGTGTACCAGACCTTCCCGTTGATAGCGTCGTGATGGTTGTAGTAGTACTGGCGCTCTTCGGTCGTGTGTGTCTTCTGTACCGCGCCGCTCCCGGGGTCGAGTTTGCAGATGTCGTAGCTGTAGTATTGCGATGCGTAGAACTGGCCGGAGTCACGGGCCATCGAGCACGGACCGTAGCCGGTACCCCACGGGTTGTTGATGGTCTGGGTGTTCGACATCGTGTCCGGGTCGTATTTCCGAAACTTCTTTTCGTAGTGGTCGGCGGTCCAGATATCCGACCCTTCCATGTCCAGCGCGGAGACCCTGCGCCCGTCGGGTACGGATTTGGTGGTGATGGTCGAACCGTTGGAGGCGTTGATCTTGCCTATCTCGTTGTCGTAGTAGTAGCCGACCCACAGACAGTCGCGGCTGTTGTCGTATGTCATGGTGTACGGATAGGCAGAGGCGGAGTAGCTGCCGACCCAGCTAATGGCAAATTCCTTGATTATGCTCGACTGGTCAAGCGATACCGCGTCGCTGACCGACCAGTTCAGTGTCTTATCGCCGAGGTTGCGGACGGTGACCGTGCCGACGGCTGTCCCGCCGCCTGTGGGGTGAGCGACGAAACAGTCATCAACCTCGATATCGGGCGCGCGAAGCGTTATGCGGACGGTATCAGTATCGACGCCGCCGCGGAGATCGTCCACCTTGAGCTTAAGATCGTGGACACCGGGACCGAGATCGATGGTCGCCCCGGCAGTTGTGGCCCACGTAACCGTGCCGCTGGACGTCACCTCGGTCCAGGTGTATACAAGCTCATCGCCATTGGGATCGCTGGACCCGGAACCGTCGATCGTTACCGGCATCGTCGGAGCCGTCGCGTCGATGGTCTGGTCGCTGCCGGCGTCGGCGCTGGGAGCCCCGTTCGCACCGGGCGCGTGAACAACGAAGGTATACGGCTTCTCTCGAAAGCCGCCGTTGGAATCGAGCCTGATAGTGGTCCTGTGGATACCGCTGGCGGCACCCACCCCATCGAACACTACACCTACATTACCTGAGCTTTCCGCGGGTATGCTCCCGCTGTCCGCCGACTGGCTGAGGCGTGCAAGGGGACCTACATCGAGCAGGTGGATCTTGCGGCTGTACGCACCGGAAATGTGGTAGTCGTGCCGATAGGTAAGCACCCAGAGCTGTCCTTCAACGTCGGTGAAGTCCTGGTCGTAGATGTAGGTGCTCTCGTACCAGTCCGGCATCTCGATGACACGCCGCACACGGCCGAGCGCGGGATCGAACTTCTTTATCTGGTTCTTGGGCGCAGAGTAGGACCCGTACCATACTCCGCCGTCGCCGTGGGAGACGTGGTTGCCGGTATAATAGAAGTAGTCGACGTCCTTGAACGTCTGTTGTACGGCGCCGCTCGAGGGGTTCAGCCGGTAGATATGCTCGCGGGAGTTATAGTCGTACCGGGTCGAATACCATTTGCCGTCCCCGATCGCCAAGCCACAGGCGCGCTCCCAGCCGGAGGGATACGGCACCGTCCCCTGCACGTTCATGTTGTCCAGGTTGAACTTGATGAATCGGGTGTTCTGGTAGTCGGACACCCACATCGACGAGCCGTCCATTTCGATCGCACAGGGCCTCGTGCAGTTCGAGCCCATGTTCTTCGTGGCCTTCACCAAGCCGTCGCTGACGCTGACCTTCTTTAGTTCGCTGCCGTTGTAGTAGGATAGCCACAGGCAGTCGCGCGTGGCGTCGTAGCGCATGCTTCTGGCCGAAGTCCAGGGGTTGTCGAAGCTCTTGATCACTTCGCCGCCGAACTTGTCGGTCAGTGTCCAGCTAAGCGTGCTGTCGCCGGTATTGAATATCTCCAGCGTATTCGACGACACCGTCCCTATCGGTACGTCAACTACCACCTCGGTCGTGTCTATTGACAGAGCCGGCGCGGCCCGGGTGACGTTCGCAGGAATGCACAGGATGGCAAAATAAACGACGAGAAGCGGCGGACGCACAGCCCGCCGAACAGCGAGAAAATGACTCATAACAGTGCCCCTAATTACTGTTTCCGAACTCTCAGTGATGTTTGTTGGTCCTATAGTAATATTGTGACTACACCACGGTTGCTTAACTGAGAACACTGTAATATTCGCGACATGCTCTGGCATGAAACTGACAGTCCGGGCTGGATTCGGGCTGAAACCTGGACTAATATGGACCCGTTATGGCACCGAAGAAGCAGTGGGACCCGAAACGGATCGTTGTGAGCCACCGTGTGTCCCTGCCTGCCCTGCGCGGGATCGCGGACGCGGTACATCCGCGTCTGGATTGCGCCGAGATCCTGTCTACGCCCCAATTGCCAGAACCCGCCGAGCCATGGTTCTGTGTTGCGGCCGTGGCGTGGATAAAGACCGAGAAACAGCTTGAGGCCTGGCAGGCTTTTCACGGTCCGGTAGTTCTGGTAAACAGGATCTCGTCGACGCCGTCCTTCCCGCAGGTGCTGTCTGACGACCGTGACGTGGGCCGGATGGCGGCCGAGTACTTCCTCGCACGCGGGTTCCGTCATTTTGTCTATGCCGGAGATACCGGTCCTTACAGTGCTCCGCGCAGGGAAGGCTTCGTGGAGACATTGCGCCATGCCGGGATAGAGGATGTCGCATGCTCGGAAACCGGAAGCGCCGACCAGGTAGCGGCGATACGGGCCATGCTGGCGCGCCACGGCGGGGAGCGCGTGGCGCTTTTTGCCGTGAACGACTGGCGCGCGCACGCCGTGATCCATCACTGCTGGTCGCAAGGACTGCGACTGCCCGAGCAGGTGGCCGCGCTCGGAGTCGGGAATAACAGCATCCCCAGCGTATGCAGCCGGCTACCGATCTCTTCCGTCGAACTCTCTGAATACGGGATTGGACTGCAGGCCGGCGAGCTGCTGGTCGACCTCATGAACGGCAAGCCCGCTCCACGGGAACCGGTCCTGGTCCCACCGCTCCGTGTCATTACCAGGGAATCGACCGACCTCTACGCCAGCCGGGACCCGGCCATAGCCCAGGCCCTCGGTTTCATAGAATCAAACCTGCAGCACAGCATATCCGTCCACGACATCGCCGGCGCGGTTCGCGGCAAGCCGTCCGCACGCACTCTGCAGCGCAGATTCAAGAAGGAGTTCGGTGTCAGGCTCGTGGAGATCCTCGCGCGGATGCGCGTTGACCGGGTAGAATCCCTGCTACGGGTCCGCGACTTGAGTCTGAAAGAGATAGCCGCGCTGACCGGCTTCGCCGGCCCCTCGCACATGAGCGCTACTTTCCGGAAGTACCAGAACATCACCCCCCGCGAGTTCCGCAGAAAGATCCTCTCACCGACAAGATAACTCGATATTCGTCCTACCTGGTTCTCGCCGGAAGACATGATCGGAACAGGAACACGGCCAAATGGAGCAGATGGAGCGCGGCGGCCTGCCCTGCAGTGAGCTACGCTCCAGTGCATGGTGCCACGCCGCATTTGGCTTGACTGAGTGCCATTCCAGGCTGGTCCCCTCTTGACACCTTTCGCTCGGCTCGCGCCAACCACGATTCGCGAACCTCAACACCCCGGCCGGGACCGTCGGGCACGCGCAGGCTTCCGTCCTCAGCGGTGACACGCACCAAGCCGACGTGCTCTTGCGTGAAGATCTCAATACGCCCGATTCTCATCCCGCCGGTTCTTTCAGCCAGGAACGCAGCAACTCAAGCGCCGCATCCAGATCATGCATCAAGTCGGCGTCAAGCCGGCGCGGCTCGCCGCCGCGCAGGGCGGACGAACTGAAGATTCCCCGGCGAACCAGTACCTCCTTCACGCCCTGGATCGTCTGTACGGCGAACAGCGCCGCCTCGAACACGTTCACCTTCTGCTCGATGGCGCGCGCCGCCTTCTCGTCGCCCGCTTCCATCAGATCCCAGATCCGCGCCATCACCTCGGGAATTGCCGATCCCTGCATCACACCACAACACCCGCGGCGATGCGCCGCGGTGAGGTTAAGAACCCAACCCCCGCTGAAGACCCCCTTGAGAAACTCACCCGTGAAGGCCGTCAGCTCGGAAATGCGTTCCGCCTGCAGGTGACGCTCTTCCTTCACGTACTGCACGAGGGGAATGCTCTCGCATAGCTTCTGCAGCGTCGCAGCCGACAGATTGGAGCCGCGCTGCCCGCCCAGGTTCTGAACAACTACCGGGACACCCGCCGCTTCCGCAATCGCCCCGTAGTACCACACAAACTGCTCCACACCCGCGAGCTTGACGTTCCACGGCGGCATGGCGATGACAGCAGACGCACCCACCCGGGCCGCCGCCTCGGCCAGGTCACACGCGCCTGCCGTGCACACGTCCGCGACGCCGAGTACGCAGGGCACCCGCCCATCCACGGCACCGGCAACACGACGCATGCCTTCCAGTCGCTCGCCGGACGAGAGTACGCTGAACTCACTGTCGTTCACCGGCCACACGACCCCATGGGCTCCGCTTCGAACGAGCCAGTCGCACTCGCGCTCCAACTCCGGCCAGAGAAGCCGGCCCTCACCGTCAAACGGGGTCAACGCTATCGGAAACATCCCTCTCATGGCTCTCTCACTTTCCTTAGTGACTTCGTTTTTCAGTACTGCGATAAGAAACAAGTTGTTTTGGCGTCGATAGGGGCTGCTCGATGCGGGGCGAAAGTGACAGGTCGAAGGTGCAGGTGCAGCGGAAGCCGGAGTCATTATTGAGAGCGTGAGAGTATCTTACCTTCACTTTCACCTGGCACTTTCACTGGCGGCCGGTCTTCCTTGGTTGTGGCCACCGGCCGCCTTGTCGACTTAATCAGAAACCCGTTCGATAGGAAACAAGAAAACCCAGAGGAGGCTAGGGCGAAGAATTAGGAGAAAGACAACTTGCCCCCGAAGCCGGGGTACGCGTATGGTTCAGCAGGAGAACCAATATGAATCACAACCGTCGCGATTTCCTCAAAGGCGCGGCCGCCATGGGTGCTTTTGCCACCTTTGGTCCGGCGCTCATCCATGCTGCTTCCTCAAGCAGGAAGCCAAACATCGTATTCATCCTGGCCGATGATCTTGGTTGGTCGGACCTGGGCTGTTACGGGAGCAAAATCAACAAGACTCCACACTTGGATACGCTGGCGAAGCAGGGCATGCGGTTCACGCAAGCCTATGCCGCGGCGCCGGTTTGCGGTCCCACGCGTGCGAGCCTGATGACAGGCGTTTTCCCCGCGCGTATCGGCGCCCTTAACTGGGGCGGCTGTACCGTTCCGCCGGAGCGCACGACACTTGCCGAGGCGTTGCAGAAAGGCGGCTACCAAACCGGGTTCTTCGGCAAGTGGCATCTTGGCGGCACCGCCACCACACTCCCCGAGGCTCATGGGTTCGACAGCAACGTGGCGGGATGCGGATGGGGGCAGCCGAAATCGTATTTCTCACCGTACAAGCATCCCACGCTCAAAGACGGCCCGGAAGGTGAGTATCTGACGGATCGACTCACGGATGACGCCATCAAGTTCATCGAAACCAATCAGAAGAAGCCCTTTGTGCTCTACATGTCGCACTATGGAGTGCACTGGCCGTTCCAGGCCAAGGCTGAGGACATCCGGTAATACGGCGGCAAGGCGGACGGCGACAAGCAGAAGACGTACGCTGCCATGGTGGGCAACCTGGACCATAACGTCGGCCGCCTGCTCGGCGAGCTCAGGAAGCGGGGGCTGGACAAGAATACGCTGGTGATCTTCACGTCGGACAACGGCGGCTTCTTCGACTCGTCTTGTCTGCCGCTACGCGGACGCAAGGGGGCCGTGCACGAAGGCGGCATCCGCGTGCCGATGATTGTGCGATGGCCGGGTAAGACTCGCGCAGGCAGCACCAGTAACGAGCAGGTGATCAGTATGGACATCTTTCCGACCGTCCTTGCCGCCGCCGGCTTGCCGCTGCAGCCCGGGCAGCACAGTGATGGTCTGAATCTTACCCCCGTGTTGACGGGCAAGGGCAAGCTTCCCGAACGAACACTGTTCTGGCACTTCCCGTTCCGGCACCGTCGGGGTGCCGATGGCTCCAATGCCGGTGCGATCCGCCAGGGAGACTGGAAGTTGATTCGTTACTACACCGATGGACGCGAGGAACTCTATGATCTTTCCAGCGACATGCTGGAGAAGACGGATCAGAGCTCCAGTCAGACCGAACGTCACAAAGCGATGAGCAAGAAATTGGACGCGTTCCTTTCCTCCGTGAGCAAGGGCAGTGAACGCTCAGGGAAGAATAGTCGGACGAAGAATCGTAAGAACAAGATGCACTAGGCGCGTGCGTCAAAATAAATGTGCCATACGGCAGGGGAATGATCTCGTAATGAGAATGAGCGTTATTGGATGCAGTCAGTATTGACGGTGGTATACGGAAGATTGG
>Ga0272442_10011137_pt1 | contig 11007 bp, 8 predicted proteins | sample SSMForm2O_FD_200262 | JGI IMG/M metagenome (GOLD analysis project Ga0272442, IMG submission 200262) | Marine sediment archaeal communities from Little Sippewissett salt marsh, Falmouth, MA, United States - SSM-Form-2O | ecosystem: Environmental > Aquatic > Marine > Wetlands > Sediment ... | reverse complement strand
TCATTCAGGTATTGCTCAGATCATGGTGGATGCAAGAGGAGAAAATATCATCGCAGTTGCCCCGGGGGCTAACTTCTTGTTTGATGCTACTAAATTTGTTATTCCTGAACAGTCTGGAGAAGAACAGGCAATAGCACTGTTTCAAAATGAGATTCCACAGAAGACCACTGAGGCTATGATACAGGGATTCGGCGGGTGTGAAATTACGATACTATGGAATACTGCACCGGCATGCAGGCAGAAGCCATCTATGAAAACCCTGGAGTTGGTAAATTACCTCATTTGCAATCGAATTGAACTGCGGTCATTAGTCGGGGAAGGTAATGATGATACACTGGCTTTAAACCTATGTAATTGGGGAGTGAAAAACGTTATTGTGACTAGGGGAGAGCAGGGGGCTCTGCTGGTTTCGGGAGAAGAGGTATACTACCAGCCAGCCTTTTCAGTAACACCTGTAGATACTGTTGGGGCTGGTGACTGTTTCTGTGGAGTTTTTGCCTGGGCACTCTCTATGGGGGTATCGGCAAGGCTGGCTCTACGTAAGGCTTCGGCAGCAGCAGCACTCTCTATTACTATGAAAGGAGCTCAGACATCAATGCCGACTGCGGGGCAGATTGAGAAGTTTCTGTTGAGTGGCTCGTAAGTAGGGGGTATGTTTTTTCTTTTAAAAGGTGGCCATGATTATAGCAGGTAGAAAAGTATTCTATGGTTGGGTGATAGTTGCGGTAGGGTTTTTGCTGCTGTCTATTGAAGGAAGCTGTATATTCTATTCTTTTGGCATATTCCTTAAGCCGATGATAGGGGAATTGGGTGTTGGCAGAGCGGCTGGTACAACAGCCTTTACCGTTTTTCAACTTGTTGTGGGTATGTCCAGTTTGTTAGTAGCCGTTGTTATTAGTAGATTTGGTGTCAGATTTCCTATGGCTGTCGGCTTTACTGTTGCTGCTGTTGGTATGGCTTTGTTGAGCAGGATAACCCATATATGGCAGCTATGGTTGATATACGGAGTTGTAGTGGGATCGGGAGTTGCTTTTGGACACCTGCTTGCCCTGACCACACTGGTAAACTTCTGGTTTATTAAAAGGAAATCGCTGGCAATGGGAATCGTGGTAGCTGGTATGGGGGCAGGGCCACTGGTATTTGCTCCATTTATCGCCTCTATGGTTGAATCGATAGGCTGGCGTTCCTCGTGGGTTGTTCTGGCGGGAGTAATATTTGTCTTTGCTGCTGTTCCAGCTTTGATATTTATTCGTAACAAGCCTGAGGATATGAGACAGCTACCGGATGGGATTAGTACGAATAAAGCTGCAGAAAGAAAGCTGGCGTCGCATGGCAGGCGGATAAATATTACTTCTGTTGAATGGACAGTAAAGGAGGGTATCAAGACACGTACTCTGTGGTTAATAGTGATTTTCGCCTGTGCTAATCAGTTTACCTTAAACATGATGAATTCCCACCAGGTTGCACACCTGACAGATATTGGAATTACCCCGGTAACTGCTGCTGCTTCGCTGGGATTGATGGTTGGCATGAGTGGGGCCGGGCGATTGATGGGAGGTGCTCTTGGAGATAAATACCAACCGCGCTATCTGGTGGCTGCCGCCTGTATAGCAGAGATCATTGCGTTACTCTTACTTATCAATGCGGATTCTATGCCGGTAGTGTATGTTTATGTAGTACTGCTCGGTTTCCCTTATGGGATGATACTTGTTCTTCATATGGTTATGATAAGCAGCTATTATGGTGCGAAAACTTATGCCAGACTGGCGTCAGTGGTTATGTTTGTTACAACCCCTGTATATTCAGTTGGCCCACTTATGGGTGGGTATATGTATGATAGTCTTTCAAGCTATGTGGTTCCTTTCAGTATCTGTGCTGGCTTCTGTGCTATAGGGGGGATTTGCGCATTGATGGCACATCCACCAACTCCTTTTTCAAGGCACTAGCGTTTTCTGATGTATTAAGTTTATTGGCTTGACGGCTGATTGCAGTAATGCCACAATGACGGGTATCAAGCTGATATACGTAAGATTGAAGCGTAGATTGGCAAAATAAGAGACATGGAGCGGAGGTATAGCAAGATGATAGTCGACAAAATCGAGAATATGGAGATGTATACTGGATTATCAAAGGGCATTATTAAAGCCTTGAAGTTGTTAAAGGATGGCCAGATAGCTCAGAAAGCTGATGGCCGTTATGAAGTCGATGGAGATGATTTGTTTTATGTGATTTCAAGCTATACAACAAAGCCGGGAGAAGAAGGTAGGTTTGAAACACATGAAAAATATATTGATGTACAGGCTTTGTTGGAGGGAGAGGAAAGCATGGGTTATATTTGCAGTGATGACCTTTCTCCACAAACCCCGTATGATGGTACCAGGGATATAGCTTTCTACGAAACCCCTGATGACTATAGCCGAATAGCTTTTTCTACAGGAATGTTTTGTATTTTTTATGCTCATGATGGTCATATGTCAGGTGGTCAGCTTGCTGCCCCTTCGAATGTACGTAAGGTAATTTTTAAAGTACGTATAGTATAACAACTAAAGGGAAATCATCGACCTGGCCTGGTAACTATCTTTTAATAACGGGCGGTTAAGCTGACTTTTTATTGGGGAATAGCTATGTGAACGCTATAATGACAGCATAACCAGTGGCAGCTGCAAGCAATAATGTAACGAAATAGGTAATCTCCAGGTTATCTTCGTTCTAGGGTAGTAACGTTAACTGGATATTTCTTATTATTATATAGCAGAGCATTCCTATTGCATCGAGATATATTCATCGTTGCTTTATTTCACAATCCATGAAAGTCGGCTTTTGAATAAATTTCTGCAATAAAAGTGCTACCGGTCTTTCCTTAACGTCTTGCTACTATGAAGAATAATATGATATAAATGCTAAAATAATTAGACTGATAACTGAATAAATAGATCTCCGAGCTGTTATTCCTAAGGTTTAACTATGGAATACAGCCGGTAGGGTATTGTTGGAAATGACAATGCCTCTCGTGTTTAGAAAGGAGATTTTGTGTTTGAATGTAAAGCACCTCCTTTCGAGGTGCTTTTTTTTGCTTGGTAGTTTCTTTGAAAGGTTGAGTAAGGTATTGAGAAAAAGATGGTTTGTAGCTAATAGAATGCTTCTCACTTTTGCTTTGCTAGGGTTACTCATATTCGTTTTTATTATCCTGCCACTTGCAAAAATGATCTTTGCTTCAGACCCATCTGTTTTGTTGGATACCTTGCTTGACCCTGAGGTAAATGGGGCAATAATCCTGAGCCTCTATTCTGCCCTGATTGCCACAATTGTAGGCTTTGTACTGGGAATTCCCCTGGCATATTTCCTGGCCAGGGTGGATTTTCCTGGTAAAAGGCTGGTTGAAGGACTTATAGATGTGCCTATCGTGGTACCGCATACCGCTGCTGGCATCGCCCTGTTATTCGTCTTCGGGCGTCAGTTTGTCCTGGGTAAAGCACTGAGCTTCTTAGGTATAGAGGTACTGGATTCCAGGTTTGGTATTGTTATCGCAATGCTGTTTGTCAGTATCCCTTTCCTGATAGATTCCGCAAAGACAGGCTTCCTAAAGGTTGATGTCCGCCTGGAAAAAGTGGCGCGTACCCTTGGCGCTTCTCCATGGCAGGCTTTTTTCAAGGTTTCTCTACCGTTAGCATGGAGAAGTATCATGGCGGGGAATATCATGATGTGGGCTCGTGGTATAAGTGAATTTGGTGCAGTTATTATTCTTGCTTATCATCCTATGATTGCCCCTACTCTGGTGCTGGACCGCTTTGAGGCGTATGGATTATCTTACTCTCGGCCTATTGCCGCTATTCTTATTATATTGTGTCTAATTATTTTTATTACGATGAGGACTATTGCATATAGAGGGGAAAAGACATGATTGCAGTGAAGAACCTCTCTGTTGAACTGGGAAGTTTTCGCCTTCGAGATATTTCTCTGAAAGTAGAAACCGGTGAATATTTTATTATCCTCGGCCCTACCGGGGCAGGTAAGACGGTGTTACTTGAGTCTATTGCCGGCCTTTATCCAATTAAAGATGGACAGATATGGCTTAGGGGGAATGAAGTAACCGGAATTGAGCCGGAAAAACGTAATATCAGCATAGTCTACCAGGACCACGTTCTTTTCCCCCACCTATCGGTAGCCGATAATATCGGCTTTGGACTTAGAATGCGTAAGTACTCCCGGCAGAAGATAAAAGAGACTATTAATGAGTTTGCCGATTTGCTGGGGATAGTTTCTCTACTGGATAGAAATCCCGGCACCCTGAGCGGTGGGGAACGGCAGAAAGTAGCGTTAGCTCGAGCGTTGAGCGTGCAACCTAAGCTACTACTGCTTGATGAACCATTGAGCGCTCTTGACCCTGAGACCAGAGAATGGGTACGCATGGAAATGCGGCGAATTCATGACCGTTTAAAGGTTACTACTATACATGTTACCCATGACTTCGAGGAGGCGATAGCTCTGGGTGATCATATAGCTGTTGTTGGCGATGGTAAATTACAGCAGGTAGGTACCGTCGAGCAGATATTCAGACACCCTAATTCGGAATTTGTTGCTCGCTTTACTATTGCGCGTAATATCCTCACAGGACAGGTAATCACTAACCGTAAAGGAGATAGTATCTTTCGTACTGAAGGAGTCGATTTGGTAGTCGCCACTGAGCTTCGTGGTAATTGGCATGCGTCTATTCGTCCTGAGGATATCCTGCTTTCTACCGAACCGCTCCAATCCAGTGCACGTAATTCTTTTTATGGCACCATTACAGATATTGTAGATAAAGGCTCTACAGTTTACCTGACAGTTAACCTTCCTCCTGATTTTATCTGCCTGGTTACACGTCGGTCTTTTGAGGATATGGGATTAAAGGGGGGAAGCAATGTTTACATAACTTTTAAAGCTTCGGCAGTTCACTTATTTTGATAATTAATATAAAGGAGGAGTTATTTCAATGAAAAAAGTTATTCTGGTATTGGTTGTAGGCTTGCTTTTTGCAGTAACCCTGCTGGCAGGATGCTCTGGTGAGGCTGATACCACAGGTGAGCTATCAGGCACTCTGCCTATATATCATGCAGGAAGCCTGACAGTTCCTTTTGCACAGGTAAGCGAGGAATTCAATAAACTATATCCCAATATTGAGATACTGGCAGAAGGGGCCGGAAGCCAGGCAACAATAAGAAAAGTCACCGAGCTTGGCAAGGAATGCGGTGTTATAGGTTCTGCCGATTATACTGTAATTCCAGAGTTGATGTTCCCTGACTATGCTGACTGGTACATAATATTTGCTGCAAATCAGATGGTGCTTACCTATACTGACCAGTCGCAGTTCGGTGATGAAATCACAGCAGATAACTGGTTTGAGGTTATCCAGCGGGAAGGTGTTACCTATGGGCGAAGTGACCCGGACCAGGACCCCTGTGGATATCGTACTCTGATGGTATGGCAACTTGCTGAGGATCACTATGGAGTTTCAGACATTTACCAAAACCTTTTTGAAGCTGAAGGTGACATGATGAGACCTAAGTCGGTTGATCTGATTGCGCTATTGGAAACGGGAGACCTCGACTATGCTTTTGAGTATTCCTCCGTAGCGGCACAGCACGGCTTGAATTACATAGAATTACCTCCTGAGATTAATCTTTCACAGGAAAAATTCGATGATTTCTACGCAACGGCGGAGGTAGAGATATCCGGTAAAGAACCGGGGGAAAAGATAGTTATGCAGGGCAAGTCGATTGTCTATGGAGTCACCATTCCTTCTAATTTTGTAGAGGAAGAACTGGCTATTGCCTGGGTTGATTTCCTGCTAAGCCCTGAAGGAATGGAAATAATCGAAGTAACAGGGCAACCAACTATTGTTCCCGGCATAACCAATGATAAAAGTAAACTACCGGAGCAATTACAGCAGTATGTGGTTGAAGCTACCTAACAGTAGAGCACTGTAAGTATACAAAAATGTCTACTTTCCCAAGGCAAGCGGGAGGAGGTTATCCTCCTGCCTCCCACTTGCCTTATTTTGTTATTTTCTCTTAGCTTGTACCTGCCATACGAAAGGTGATAGCATACCTTATTAAAGCAGAGTCTCAAACCGATAACTATTCATAGCTATACTGGGAGAAATGTCATTCCAGGAATGTTTTTAGCTTGAAAGACCATAAAATCTTCTATGGCTGGTGGATTGTTGCTGCCTCTTTCCCCATAGCAGTATACGTAGCAGGAGCTATCTTCTATGGATTTACGGCTTTATTCGAACCTATAGCCGATGAGATGGGCTGGAGCTATGCACAGGTTTCATTTGCCTCTTCTATACGTGGACTGGAGTCTAGCCTGCTGGCTCCTGTTATCGGTATTCTGGTTGATCGTTGGGGCCCGAGAAGGATTATCTTTGTTGGATCTCTGACTATATTCCTTGGCTTAGCTCTGCTTAGCCGTATAAATTCACTTGCCATGTTCTATGGGGCCTTTATCCTTATAGCTACCGGAATGAGTGCATGTAATATGACCGTTATAATGACAGCAGTTGCTAACTGGTTTCATAAGAAGGTAGGGCTGGCAAGCGGAATAGCAATCTGCGGTTTCGGCTTCGGGGGCTTCTTAATTCCGATAATTGTCAGGCTTATCGAATTATATGATTGGCGAATAGCGGTTAATATACTTGCACTGGGAGCATTGGTTATTGTACTACCATTATCATTGCTATTTCGACATAAGCCGGAGCAGTATGGCTATCTCACCGACGGAATGAAACAAAAGCCAGAATTAAGTGAGATAGCCGGGGATATGACTAGAATTGCAGAGAAAAGTATCAGTGGGAAACAGGCGTTTCGAAGTCGCTCATTCTGGCAGTTATCTATATCTTTTTTATGCCTTACGGTGATGCTGAGTGCAGTAGTTACTCATGTTATGCCATACTTGAGCAGCATCGGTGTTAGTCTGTCTCAGTCCAGCCTGGTAGCCACCGGTGTACCTGTGGTCAGTGCCGGTGGCCGATTTCTTTTTGCCTGGATGGGAGATAGGATCGAGCGCAGGAAAATATTGACTATTACACTGATTATGATGCTGCTTGGCCTGTTCTGTTTTGAGTTAACCAACATTTCAGGAAGCTGGCTGCTTATAGCCTACGTGCTTCTCTTTGGCCTTGGTTATGGTGGTGGTATTGGATTGAGGCCTGGATTAGTAAGGAGCTTCTTTGGCAGAGACAACTTTGGCACCGTTTTTGGGATGATGATGGGTATGGGTGCGCTTGGAACAGTGGCTGGCCCTCTCATTGCAGGTTGGGTTTATGACAACTGGGGTAGCTATCAAAATGTCTGGTTTATGTTTGCTGCATTTGCCATTGTGGCAATTGTCCTGGTTTTATTCTTACCTTCAGGTGAGGATCATACGTAGGATCAATTAGCGTGGTACTGTAACCTATGAAGTGATGCACTGTAGATTGATAAGCTTTTCTTAATAAAGTAAAATAGGAAAACAGATTCCTCTCACCTTATGAATAATTAGTTGTTAGTTAGTAAATGGGCTTTGAAACGTAAGATGTAGAGAGAAAAGTATACACGATTTTAAAAATACTGAGTACTTCTAATGAAGCGATGGGCGCTCGGATTATCGCTCGTCGTTTGGAAGGCTACGGCATTAATTTAGGAGAAAGAGCAGTCCGTTATCATCTTAAACTAATGGACGAGCGTGGTTTAACACATCTTCTTGGAAGTCGAAGTGGTAGGATGCTTACCGAACAAGGAATCAAAGAGGTAAAAAATGCTTTTGTAATAGATAAAGTTGGCTTTGCTATATCGAGGATCGCATCGCTTGCTTATCGGACCAATTTTGACTTGAAGAATCATACTGGATTGGTCCCTGTAAATATCTCTTACTTTCCGAATGAACAATTCAGTAAGGCAGTACAGATAATGGAGCCTGCTTTTAAAAATAGGCTTTGTGTTAGCCACTTGGTGGCAGTAGCCAGAGAGGGAGAAAAACTGGGGGAATTGCTTATTCCCGAAGGTAAAGTGGGGCTGGCGACGGTTTGCAGTATTGTTGTTAATGGGACCTTACTTAAAGCAGGAGTTCCTATTGACTCAAAGTTTGGAGGGCTGCTTCAGATTCGCAATGGACAAGCTCTTCGCTTTGTTGAATTAATCTACTATACTGGTTCCTCTCTTGATCCCTCGGAAGTATTCATAAAAGCTGGAATGACTTCTGTAACGGAGGCAGCTAATAAAGGTGAAGGGACAATACTGGCTAACTTTCGTGAAATGCCTGCCATGTGTCGACCAATCGTTGAGAAGGTAATGACCGAGCTTGAAAAGGCTGGGTTGGGGAGTCTTTTAATAATGGGAAATACCAGTGAACCGGTTTGCCAAATTTCAGTAGAGCTAAATCGGTTTGGAATAGTGCTGATAGGAGGGTTGAATCCAGTAGCGGTTGCTGAAGAAGTTGGTATTAATGTTGAAAACCATGCTATGAGTACTGTTCTGGAATATCAAAAATTAATAAAATTTGAGGAGCTATGCAATGAGATAACATATGTGCCAGAACATTGATTTCAATTACATTTACATAACTTGGATTATATCCTATAGCTGGATTTAAAAGCATAGGGGAATAGAACAAAGTAGAATATTCAAATAATCAATAGTATTTAAATATAACCTCATTTTCAAACTGTGAGGAAAGAAAAAAAATTGGAGGAATAAAAATGGCAAAACTAAACCCGTTCGAAATGGCTAATATGCAGTTGGATGCCTGTGCAAAGATTATGAACTTGGGGCCTGATGCAATTGCAATTCTCAAGAGACCTGTTCGTGAGCTACATGTTTCCTTACCGGTTCGTATGGATGACGGCTCACTAAAAGTTTTCCAGGGTTATAGGGTTCATTACAATGATGCAAAAGGAATTACTAAAGGTGGTATTCGATTTCATCCTGAGGAAACGATAGACACTATTCGTGCATTGGCTGCCTGGATGACCTGGAAATGCTCCCTGGTTGATTTACCACTGGGAGGAGCGAAGGGAGGCATTATCTGCAATCCTAAGGAGATGTCGGCTGGTGAACTGGAACGACTGAGCCGGGCATATGCAAGAGCCGTATTTGGTTTTATCGGACCTGAGAAAGATGTACCGGCTCCCGATGTTTATACTACACCTCAAATTATGGCCTGGATGATGGACGAATATTCTGCCATGGCAGGTAAACCCCAATTTGGAGTGATTACAGGCAAACCTATTTCCATGGGAGGGTCAAGAGGGCGAGGTGATGCTACAGCGCGTGGTGGTATGTATACTATTCGTGAAGCAGCAAAAGAACTTGGTATTGATATGAAGAACGCTACCGTTGCCATACAGGGTTGTGGTAATGCAGGATATTTCGCTGCACAATTATGCAAAGAACTCTTTGGTGCTAAGATAGTAGCGATAAGTGATAGTAGAGGAGCAGTATTTAATAAGAATGGTATGGATCCTGAGGCTGTTAAAAAATGTAAAGATGAGACCTCTACAGTATGTAACTTGCCAGGAGTAGAGCAGATTTCCAACGAACAACTGCTTGAACTCGAGGTAGATGTACTTATACCTTCGGCAGTTGAGAACGTGATTACGAATGAGAATGCTCCCAATATTAAAGCTAAAATACTTGCGGAACTGGCTAATGGACCCACTACCCCTGAGGCTGATGATATCCTGTATAAGAAGGGGGTACATGTGATACCAGATTTCTTATGCAACGCTGGAGGAGTGACGGTTTCATATTTCGAGATGGTTCAGAACTTTTATATGTTTTCCTGGGAGGAAAGTGATGTTCACCAACGACTGGATAACAAGATGACGCGTGCATATCATTCTGTGCTAGATACCAGCCGTGAATATAAGATTAATATGCGACAGGCAGCATATGTACTGGCTGTCGGTCGGGTGGTAGAAGCTATGAAGCTACGCGGATGGATTTAGCCTATAGGCATTGCCAAAGGAAATAAAGTATCCGGGAAGGCATTTAATGGATTATTGCTGTTCGCAGTCCAGTTTGCCCTCATAGGCATCCTCGAATAGTCTAATCATGCCTTCCTCGGTAACTTTGCGTGGATTGCGTGCTACATGTGCGGGGCTCTGAAAGACATTTTGCGCAATTGCCGGAATCATATCCTTGGTTACGCCGGTAGCTCTAATAGAGACTGGTATATCGAGGTCCTTGAGCAGCTTTTTGAAGGCTATAGCAGCCTGCAATGAAGCATCTCGCAGTGACATTTCTTCAATAGGCTCTCCCAGTATCTCAGCGATATGAGCGTATCTTAGCGGGTTGGCAATAGCATTGTATTCCATTGTGTATGGGGTTATTACAGCAACTGCATAGCCGTGTGGCAGGTGAATATCGGTTGCCGGATAAGAATATGCATAGGCACAGGCATGTCCCAGCGTGGTTCCCGCAGTACCAAATGCCAATCCTCCCATAAGTGCTGCCAGTGACATATTTGACCGGGCTTCCATGTTGTCACCACAGGCATATGCTTCCTTGAGGTTTTCTGCAACAAGTCGCATGGTCTGTAATGCAAAGGCGTCGGTAATAGGAGTGGCATTAAGGGATATATAGGATTCCATTCCATTACAGAAAGCATCCACGCCTGCATTGGCGGTTACAGTGGCAGGGATTGTACGTGTGAATTCCGGATCGACCAGTGCGAGGACAGGAAACATCAAAGAACTAAATAGTACAGCTTTGCCTTGTGGGGTAGAGAAGGCTACGGCATTAGAGACTTCACTGCCTGTTCCTGCTGTGGTGGGCATTAGTACCAGTGGTGCCGGTTGGATTTTAAATGGTTCCTTCAGCCAATCTGACAGCGTGCCCGGGTTAGTGATTGAGATTGAAGCTACCTTGGCATTGTCAATGACACTACCACCGCCAACGCCGATAACGCTATCATATTTCCCCGCTCTGACAAATTCTATCGCTTTTTCTCCGCCAGCTACGGATGGCTCTGTTTCAGCTTCATCCCATA
>Ga0272442_10011136_pt1 | contig 11008 bp, 9 predicted proteins | sample SSMForm2O_FD_200262 | JGI IMG/M metagenome (GOLD analysis project Ga0272442, IMG submission 200262) | Marine sediment archaeal communities from Little Sippewissett salt marsh, Falmouth, MA, United States - SSM-Form-2O | ecosystem: Environmental > Aquatic > Marine > Wetlands > Sediment ... | reverse complement strand
AGCAGACAATAAAATCTATTTTGGAAACGATCCATGTTGTGGTACATCTGAGTATTTCTTTTGCAATGATGCATTTACTGGTGAAATGATTTGGATGTACGGTATTGGTGGAGAGGAAGGTTTGAAATCATCTCCTGCTATTGCTGCAGGAAAGGTATTTATTGGAGCTGGAAATGGGAAAGTTTTTGCATTTGGCAAAGATGAGCTCTATGCAGATGCTCATGGTCCATATTCTGCTATTGAAAACACATCCATACAATTTTTAGGAAATGCATATGGTGGAAAACCAGATTATTCATGGTATTGGGAATTTGGTGATGGTGATTTAAGTAGTGAACAAAATCCAATTCACACTTACTTAACTAAAGGTGAATATATTGTTACATTAAAAGTCACCGACAGTAGAAATAATATTGCAATTGACCAAACTATAGCAACAATTCAAGAGTATGTAAATTATCCTCCTAATGTACCTTCAATTGAAGGACCATTAAATGGAAAAATTGGCGAAGAATACACTTATTGTATATCAGATATTTTTGATCCAAATGATGATAAAATATATGTACTATGGGATTGGGGTAATGGAAAGACAACAGATTGGATTGGACCATTTGAAAATAGAGAAGAAATTTGTGAAAAACACATCTGGAACAAAAGAGGAAATTTCATAATAAAAGCAAAGTTAAAAGATGAATATGATTCAGAAAGTGATTGGGGTTATCTTGAAATAAATATGCCAAAATATAAAATATTTTCAAATCATATAATCCATAAAATAATAGAAAAATTTCATTTTTATCCATTTATTATTAAACCAATCTTGAAAAAAATTAATCTTAGATTAAACCAATATAACATTTTTGGATAAAAATATATTTATAGTATATAAAAATTAATAATATTATGCACAATGTATTAAAACTGACGATTTCAACTCTATTATTATTATCTATTCTTAATGCGGGAAATATTAGTGCAAATAATGATATAGATTTTATTCTACCTGAATGGGGAGGTGGAATGGCACATTGTGATCCTTCTTTATCAGATTACATAAATTTACCTGTTCCAAAAAATAATGTAGATATCATTTGGCATAAAAGTAATCTTTCTGGTGAAAAAGCTGGTTCAAAAGGAAATGGAGTTGCAGGAAACGGAGAAATTGTTGCTTGTACATATTCAGGTTTTAAAGACAATCTTGTTATTTATGATTATGATGGGAACAGAATATGGTCTTCAGGTGATCTACTAAATGTCTATGCATTTTTTTCAGCCCCAATGGTTGATATACATGGTCAAGTAATTGCATGTGATAATAATGTTGTAATAAAAATTGATACATTTGATTGTGATAATGACAGCAAGATTGTTGAATGGATCTCAGAAATCCCTTATGGTGGAATACCATTCAGTCCAGTAATAACAGAGGACGGTACAATTATTATTGCAACAAACAAAGGTCCTGTTTATGCTTACAATATTACCGATGGTTCATTAATTGGTTGGAAATATATTGGTGAAGATGAAAAAATCCATCCTATATATAGAATATTAAATATTGATGACCCAGGTTTTTTTTCAACGATAAATACACCATGTGTTAATGGTAACAGAATCTATGTATCAACACAATATAAAGGACCGATTGGAAGACCAACTCTCAGGCATCATGCACGTTTATATGCATTAGATATAGACCCTGACAATTCAAATCTAAGTAATCGTATAACTGAATCCTGGTATTATGAGTTTGGTGGGCCAAGTCAAGCAAGTCCTACAATTATTAATGATATCATCTATTTTGATGGATATAGGGAAAAACCTAGTTTATCTAGAGATATTCACCTATTTGCAGTAAAAGATAATGGAGATGATTGGGAAGAGATATGGAAAACCGATTATCCACTGCAAACCTATGCATCCTTTGCAGTCGATCCTAGAGGAGGGTTATGGTATGTAGATCCATTTGGAGGAAAATTAGTTCATTTTTCAACTGATAATGGAGATATCATCGAAGAAATATTTATTGATGAACTGGTTGAGGAAAATGGTAAACATTTACCTTCATCAGTAATGACTATTTGTGGAAATGATACAAATCCAATTCTACTAGTCTCTGCTTCAGCGCTTGTTCCATTTAAATCAAATAGTTATGTTATTGCAATTGATCTTCAAGCAAATAATTCATTATTGTGGAAGGTTAACTTATTTGAGGGGCTTTTTTTCTCATTTGATTTAGCATTTGGTCAATATACAATTCTAATAAAAGATAATAATCCAAGAGTTGTTTTTGGTAGTTTTAGAAATGGTATTTGGGCTATAGGAAGCTAATAAAAAAAAACTTAAACATTTTTTAATTGAGATTCTTTTAAGGTTTAGACATGACAGAAACTATAGCTAGATTTCAGACAACAATTGAAAATATTGAAATAAAAATGATAAAAAGTAATGATAAGTGTTGGATAAGAATATCTCCAATAGTAAGAAAATATAAACATTCAAATTTAAGATTTATATTAAATAATGAGAGTTATAACTTTGAGATTTATGATAAAAATGGTATAGAATCTCATGAAATTTATTTTGAAGGAGTAAATTGCAAACCTTGTTTTTGTCTTTTTTCAGATGATAAAAAATATAGAATCGACTTTAATAAAGAAGGTATAAAAATAAATTCTTTAATTAAAACTATTAAGCTAAAAGATTATTTAGAAAAAAAATGTAAAATCAAATCTATAAGTTCCTCATGTTGGGCAAAAGCCGTTTATTATACAAGTAGACCAGACAAACCACCTTTTGATGAAATGTAAAAATAATGTTTTTTACTAAGTTTTGTTATTTTTTGTTGAATATATTTTTAATATTTTGATATACATAAAATTTATTTATAAGTTAAATTATAAATATAACTAGGTTTGTATTAAAATTTATAAAACGGGAGAATATCTAAATGAAAGCATTATTTGGTATTTTATTAACAATTTGCTTGATACTCCCAGGTATTTCAAATTCTGCCTATTCTTTTTATAATTTCACTGTAGAAAATAAAAAAATTGTTGGAAAAATTACTAGTGAAATTGAAATTATACCAGAATCTGATTATTATATGAAATTTAATATTAACGATCTATCTTTAGAAGGGCAAAATATTACTCCTTCTACATCAGGTTTTTCCAATAAAATAAAAAATGCTATTGCAAAATCGCCTAGATGGATTCAAAACAGGCTTTCAAAACAGTTTTTAGAAATTGATGGAGATAAGTATGCAGACTTAATCCTTAACATTAACAAAAAATATGTTGATGAAATCGCCTTTACTATTGCATGTTCATCAATTGGTAATGTTCCACCTGTTGATTTATTACTTGATAATGTTTTGATTCTTTATGATAATGATAAATGGATTGAATATGCTGATATTGTTGATTATGATGACGGACAAGGAAACTTTTATTCAACAATAAAATACACTGTACTTGAAAATGGTCTTGAAAAACAATTTGAATACCCGCCTGAAATCTATTATTGGTATGTTGTTCATCAAGAAATTGGAAGTGAAAATGCTGAATACATTTATGAAGAATTTTGGAGAGATTATCTATTCAATCATAATGATCTAGGATATCCTCTGCTCAAAGAAAAACTATCAGAGATAAAATATTTATGGGACTGTAAATCCTACACCCAATCTGGTAACAGGTTATGGTCCTATAGTATTGAAAATCATCCAACTGCAATTGAAGCTATCAGTTACTGGATTGGAAAAACAGTTCCAGCACAAGCTGTTGGTGATAGACCTAATCAACCAAACATTATTGCTCATCAACATAATGGATGGTGCGGAGAATTACAAAAAATCGCAGTTGCAACTCAAAGAGCGTGTCTGATTCCTTCTGTTGGTATAAATAATATTGGCGAGGATCACGTTTGGAGAGAGTTCTATGATAGAGGATGGCATCAAAATGATAATTGGTGGTCTGATGGAGGTGGAACTGTTGACGTACCGTTTGTATATGCGTTAGGTTGGGGAAAAGACATGTCTAGTGTTTTTGCATGGAATGGTGATGACAGTATTTATGAGGTTACTTCTACTTATATCCCTAATGAGGATAGAAATACGATTTGTTTCAATGTTATGGATAGATATCTAAATCCAGTTGATGGCGCTAGAGTAACTGTTACAGTATGGGGTCCTAATGATATCACTTGGCTAAAATATAGATTTTTTGAGACTCTTGAAAATATTTGGGACTCACTTCCACCATTATTACAAGGTAAAATTATTCAATTTCTGTTTGATACGATCAATGAAAAAATTGACAAGATTCCAGACATTGTTGATGGACCAATTTATAGTATATGGAATTATACAAATATTAATGGAAGATGCTGTTTTGAGTTAGGCCATAATTGTAGTTATATTTTTATTATACAATACGGAAATCTTAAGAAACCATTAGGTCTAGCAAAACATAATAAAATTCGATCGCTAAAAGATCCATTTGATAAAAATTATAGTATTTGGCTTCCAGCAGTATCTCCAAATAAAAAGAAATACTCAGAAATGGAAATGCCCCTAGGAGAACTTGAATTTAATATTTCATATAACACAAAATCATATCAAGTTCATAACAGTATTTTATGGATTGATGATTTAGGAATCTATGAAAAAAAAGGAAAGATTGATTTTTTCATAGTTGATGAAGATAATTTTAATAAATATAAGTCTGGGGGTAAATATAATTGTATTAATTTTTTAAGTTGTGAAAATAGTGAATTTACTATTAATATAGAAGAACGAAATTGGTATCTAGTATTCAGAAATAATGCAAGAAATAGTAATGTTATCCTAAATTTTTCTGTTTCAGCAGCATTAACAACAAGCAATGATAGTGTACAGATTTTTTATCCGGATAGGAACATTTTTGAAAAACCTATTTTTGATATTGGTGAAAAAATCCTAATAAAAGGTATTGCAACTGATGATGTTGATATTTATATTAACGAATCAACAAATAAGGTTAATATTGAAAATTATGAATGGACATATTTACTAGATATTTCTAATTTTAAACCTGGTGAATATTTAATAATTGCAAAATGTGCAGATGTACAAGATGAGATTTTAGTAAAACTCGTTGATTTATCACCTCCAAATATAAATATTAAATTTCCTTCAAATAAAGATATATTTGAAAAAGAAATAATAAATATAAATGGAAATGCTTCTGACAATGTTAAAATTTCAAAAGTTGAAGTTAAAATCGATAATCTGGATTGGATATTGGCAGATGGAACTAAAAATTGGTCAATTGATTTAGATTTAAGCACTTTTGAACTTGGAGACCACATAATTTCAGCAAAAGCTTATGATTCTATTGGAGCTAGCACAGTTAAAAATATTTCATTTGTTATAAATGAAAGCAGCCATAGTTGGAAACCAAAAATAAATAATTTTTATCATTTACCCGAAAGTCCTACAAATACTAGCAATATAATAATATACGCAAATGTTACAACAAATAGTCCATATAAAATTAAACGTGTTGAATTTGTTCTTGACAATGGAACCGGAAAAAAATCTGAAAATATGTTTAGATATGCAGATTACCCTATTCAAAAAAGACATGAAGAAGACCCGCTAAAAAACAACTCTAACTATCCAATATATGGTATAGAGCTTGGACAATTTCCAAATGGCACTAACATATCATATAAAATAAAAGCAATTGATACAGCAAATAACACAATAACTTCTAATGTGAAATCTATTATTGTTCAGGATTAAATTTATTAATAGAAATTACTTTTTTGATAAATAATGGAAATCGCAACTTTTGGAGCAGGATGTTTTTGGGGAGTAGAAGCTGCATTTCAAAAAGTAAAAGGTGTAACAAAAACAACCGTTGGTTATATGGGCGGAAATTTGAAAAACCCAACATACGAACAAGTATGTACAGACAAAACAGGACACACCGAAGTAATACAAATCGAATATGACAATAAACAAATTTCATATGAAAGATTACTAGGAGTATTTTGGGAGATCCATGATCCAACTCAATTAGATAGACAGGGACCTGATGTGGGAAAACAATACAGGTCAGTTATATTTTATCACAATAAAATGCAAAAAGAAATTGCAGAAAAATCTAAAAATCAAATTCAAGAAAAATATAATAAAAAGATAGTAACTGATATAACTGCTGTAAAAGAATTTTATCCGGCAGAAGAATATCACCAAAAATATCTTCAGAAGCAAGGACAAATATAAACACTACAATTTTTCTCTTTTCTTTTTAAAATCAAGGCTTGCTGAATTTATACAATATCTTTTGCCAGTTGGTTTTGGACCGTCATCAAAAACATGGCCTAGATGACTACCACATCGTTTACATGTGACCTCAATTCGTTTCATACCATAACTATTGTCAGTTTTTAATTCAACGCTTCCTTGAGTAAATACATCCCAAAAACTTGGCCAACCCGTTCCTGAATCAAATTTTACATCTGAAGAGAACAACTCGTTTTTACATGCTTTGCAGATGTATGTTCCCTTTTCTTTGTTATAGACAAATTTCCCAGTAAATGGACTTTCAGTTCCCTTTTTTCTTAATATTTTATATTCTTCATCACTAAGAACTTTTTTCCATTCTTCTTCTGACCTTTTTACTTTTTTTTCTACCATTTAACCTACATTTTAAGATTTTCAATATTTAATTTGATTATTTCTTTTTAATTACCATAAAAATTTTTAATAATTTTATCTTTAAGGTCAATTGCAAAATTTATATGATGCTCCTTTATATTACTTCTTTCAAGTAACGCAAGAGCATAAGCAATTCTTAATATTGAAAATTCAAGACTTCTATATGAAATTCCTTCAATATTTTCATCAGAATTCAGAATATAATTTTTAATAGCTTTTTTTATTGCAGGTTCTTCGGCAGGATCAATACGAGTTTTTGCTGTTCTTGCCCAATTTAGATAACCTTTAACAACAAGAGAATAATCCTTTGCATTCTTACCCATAAAACTATCAATTATATCTGAAACATATTCTGCTCTTTGTATTCTTGAAACTCTTTCAACTTTAAAAGGAAAATCAAAACGATCAACAAGAGGTCTCTGAATTTTATCTATATTATTACAAGTTGCAATAACTCTTATTTCAGCCTTGAAAGTTTGTCTATTTTTTCCCTTTGTAATAACATATTCACCTTCCTCCATAGTTTGAAGCAAACCATTTTGATCGTCCAATGACATCTTATCAAGTTCATCAGCTAAAAGGACATTACCATTACATTGTGCAAGAAGACCTGGATGAATTGTTTTACCTCGTGCATCGCCAACAAGGCCTGTTTTTGACGTTAGTTCGGAATTAATTAGAAAACCATCCATCTTCTGCTGCCACCAACTTAAAAATTCTGATTTACCAGTACCTGGACCACCACATAATAATATATGAAGCCTCATCCTAAGATTTGGTCTATCATTTGTAACACCTAAAAGAAGTGCACATTTACGGATTATATCCCATTGTGTACCAACAAGATATGGACATATATGTTTTGAAAGAAACTCTAAAGGATTTTCCTTTGAAATGATGTTAAAATATTCTTCGACTGACATTACACTCTAATATCATGAAATAAAATTTAGTATTTAAGTTAATAACTTTTCAATTTAATGTGAAATATTAATTAAAAAAGCAATAAGGAAAACCTAACATTCATTGATTTATTTTTATATTTTTAAAAGGCCTAATTTTATATTTTTTGTTAATTCTAACTCCTCTATAAATATTAAAGTTTAGTCATAATAAACAATTTGATTTTCAATACCATCATCAGTGAGTTTATAGTTATGATTTTGAGAAACCCTAATTATATTATCAATACCATCAAGCACCATTTCAACAAGAATAGTATCCTCACTAATTGTAATATCACTATCTACGCTAATAACGATTAGCTTAACTCTACTATCAGGCTTATCTACCGTTATAGTCTCATTAAAACCATCAATTAGTACTTCTTCAACTTTAATATTAGATGCAAATCCCAGTTCATTATCTTCACTTGTTTTAAAAAATCCACTGCATCCACTTAAGCTAACGCAGATAAGAATTAAAATTATTGCTAATGCTATGTTTTTATTATTCATTTTCTCACTTTAGATCTAATATCAAAATATAATATTTGTTAAAAAGTTTTGTTATAAAATGTCCCTTGTTGTTATTTTATGAACTATTCTGATATTGGTTTTGCACTGTTTTATCACTGTCTGTAAGGTTTTATAATAAAAGAAAAGTGGGTGTTTTTTGTTATAATCTGTAACATTTGGTGTCAGAGTTTTTTAAACAAGAGTTGAATAAAAATAAAATATTTTGTTTATCTTATCAACCCAGCAATCTTTACAACAATGGGAAACGCTCAAACACCCAATTAAGCTAATGTATACCCTCTTTACATAATAATAGTTGGATTGAAAAAATAAAAAAAAAGAAGGGGGAGGGGCTTAAGAATTAAGCCCCAAATACTAATTTTAGAATTTGGTAAAACACCGGAAATTGTTCAAATAGATTCCAGATGATACTATGTGACCTAGCTCTTGGTACCTCAACAGAGGTATCTAATTCACAGTAATCAGTTGAATCATCTGCATTGTAAACCGTTATTGTACCAGTATATGGACCTGTTGTATTTGTTAAAATACAGGTTACATCTATTATATCACAGTCACCTTCGGCAACTCCAGTACCACCTGCTGGTGAAAATGTCCATGTTCCCCATGATGGAACCGCTGCAGTGTCTACGTACCAGTTCAAATATGACCCAGGGTCTCCTGCGTTACATACGTATATTTGTGCAGTAACAGTTGCGCCAGCACTTTGCTCTCCAAAGTTCAAACCGACTGGGTCACAGTTTATTTTTGGAAATACTTCAGGCCCTTCTCCTGTAAGTTGGAATGCACAATCAGTGTCTCCATCTGGGGTTGTGGAACCTTCTTGATAACAATATAGGTCACCATCTTCTGAACCTGCCCAAAGTAGCCAACACCCATTTGGACTTTGTACACTTTGAATTGATACCCAACCATTTGGTATAAGATCACAGCATGGTTCAAGTATTACTTCCCAATAATACATTTCAAATCCACTATAGAATTGTCCTGTTGATATTGGGGTTGGTGTTACTTGGTATGTACAGATTGGATCTCCAAGTAATTGATTCCAGAAAATGATTTCAAAGACCATTCCCTCTGGATCACAGTTTGCCCAAGGATAAACTAGGCTAAGACCCCACCAGTGAATATCACAGATAGGCTTAGTCACTTCCCAGTATTCATCCCAGACACGATATCCTGCGCCAGAATCACTTGTTCTGAATATCCAAGATCCATCTGGTGGAATTGGTTGCTGATCAAAAAGTATCTCACCCATCATTGCAGGTGCGTTTTTATTTTCTACTGAAAGTGTTGGACCTGTTGCTTTTAAAAATTCTGGATTCATTTTTTCTTTAACTGTATCTGCTGTTACAGCTACTGATGTAGAAAATAGTATTGCTGCAATCAGCAAAACAAAAGCTCCTCTTAAAAAATATTTTCTCATTTCTTTTTTACCTCCCAATAATTGTTAATATGTAATTAATTTTCAGGATTTAAATATTTCCTTAACAATAGTTAATCGCAACATTAGTTAAAAGAAATAAAAATTATAAAAATGAAAAGAATTATTATAGATAAGAATCTTCAATATAGATTTATATTATGGATTATCAGTTACCAGTAATTCTTTTACAGCGCTACCATCACTCCAAAAACCCATAAATCTCTGCTCATATGTATTTCCCAGACAGTATTCTTTGTTAATTCCATAAAAGGCATAATTAGTTAAAGCATCAAAAAGTTTCCAGGTCGAATAATAGTCCATAGCATTAACCATATTAAAAAAAGGTAAACAGACTGGAGCAAAATGATTAGCAATAATATCAGGGTTTCCATACTTATCTGTTCTTTGAATTATAAAATCTTTTTGAGATGTTGATATATTAGAGGTATTGTAAAATATAAATTTAGCGGATTGGTTTCCTACATGTATATCGTCTTCACCAGCAATAACAAGCATTAAAGTTTCATTTGCAATTTTGCTTAAATCAACAATATTAACAGATGGAATAGAGGGTTGTACTGGCATGATTACTTTTGGAATAGGAAGATTAAAATCTTTTGCAACAGCAGCAATATATGCAGTCATACCACCACCAATAGAATGACCGACTACTGCAAATTTATCAAGCAGAGGGTTAACGTGTTTACCATTTTGTAGTTCGATTATCGATTCATTTAATGCTTTAATTGTATTTTCAAAGAAATTAGGAAACTTCCCTGTTAAACCAAGCTGAAAACGAGGATAGACTAAAATATTGCCTTTCTTGACAATATGATAGATCCAATCTAAATATACAATTGGGTAAATTCCACCTCCGCCATGAATAAATAATATTAATGGGGCTGATTCAGGTCGTGGATTGTCTGGTTCAAATATCCAATATCGTTGTGCCCCACTATTATAATGAGTTTTTCTGACAGATTTATGTTTATAATCTGAGCCCCCCGGCCCACTATTAGGCTGATCTGGAGGTGTTGGCTCATCTAAAAAGCCCTCCCCAAAACTAATAATATCTCCTTGACTTAAAGGATTAATAAGCAAAAAGAATATAAAAAGTAAAAAGACCAGGATTTTTTTCATATTAAATCAACCTCTGTTAACCTTCAAATTTATAATTTATTTTTTTATTATTTATCAGATTCCTAAGTGATTTTATTGAAATCGGAAAAGTATTATATATTGTATTAAAAGAAAATATAAACATCTCTAATGTCTTTTGAAATGTTAACGTCATTATATGCTATAGTTTCAATCGTGTGCAATCCAGATTCAATATCAATTAACCATTCAAAAGGAGCATCGTTAACTGTATATACAAGTTCATCATCAACA
>Ga0272442_10011135_pt1 | contig 11009 bp, 5 predicted proteins | sample SSMForm2O_FD_200262 | JGI IMG/M metagenome (GOLD analysis project Ga0272442, IMG submission 200262) | Marine sediment archaeal communities from Little Sippewissett salt marsh, Falmouth, MA, United States - SSM-Form-2O | ecosystem: Environmental > Aquatic > Marine > Wetlands > Sediment ... | reverse complement strand
CATGGGAGGCCGCCGATAGCGGCCATAGCCGCATTGCCGTACCTCGCGCGCGTGAATGTATGCCTTACTGCTCGTTGCCGACTCTGGCAGGTCCCTTGGAGCGCCGCGCCTTCGATGACCTGCTGCGCGATCGGATGCGCTACGTCGTGGTCCAGATGTCGCCGCGTGCCCGTCAACACCCGCGTTTCGATCCCGACTATCGCTCCCATCCGAAATACGAATGGCTCGAACCCAAGTGGACCACCTTCGACACCGTTTCGGCTATGAAGGAGTTGCTATGGGATCGCGATTCGGAAGTTCGCAGTCGCCTCCAAACGGTGATGAAGAACGTAGGGCGATGCGATGCGGCCGAGGTTCCGCGGTATCGCTCCGATGTCGCCCCGTATGCCGCCATGGTCTTTCTTCGCGACAGTTGGGACAAGGACGCGGAATGTTTTCGACTGTCCGATTACCGCGGGTCCAGCTGCAATCTCGCCATGCGCTACGTTTACACCAAGTCAGTGATCTTCGGTCGGGAGCCTGGACGCTTTGATTTGTCGAAGAATGGGTGCAACCTGGTGGTGGGCAACGCCATCGCGGTCGACCGCAAGCCGGGCAACTTCTTCCATGCCTGGGCGAAGACGGGAGGCAAGACACGCTACTGCGCGCAACCGGATCGCACCATCGCGGGACACCGCTTTCACAGTTCGGATCGTTTTGACTTCGCCGAATCGGTGCAGGTGCATCCCTACTACCGCCCTCCCCGCGGCGTTCGAAAGGACAGTCATATCTTCAACCTCTACAACGTAATCCCGGGGATGGATAACCGCCCCGTCAACGGTGTGAAGGTATTCCGTCAGGTGTTCGCCCTTCACGGTGAAGGACTTTACCTGGTCAACACCCGCATCGAGAACATCGGCGGAGCACAGCGAGAGTATTCACAGTTCTTCGCGTTGCCTGCATGGGTTCCGGCCAAAGGGATGGAAGAAGCAGAAGACAAGATCAGGGCACTAAGACAATCCGGCCGGGCGTTGGTCCTGGAAGACCCCGAGCGGGGGCTGCTGGCCACGGTCAATACCGGCCGGCCAAACATCTCTATCCATCTGGCAGCGAACGAAGAACTGGCGTTCGGAAATATGATCGACAGAAAGGGGAATCATGCTTCCCTGCCCCCTCAGCTCAAGGTCATGGCGGATTCCCTGGCCAAGTACCGCAGCCGGAAGGTCAGTGGTCGCGACTTCGCCAAGCGTTGGCTGTCCCACCTTGTTCGTCCGGTCTCCGTTCGCTGGAAGGGCAAAGGTCATCAGGTGTTTCAGATGGTGCTGGTCCCGCGCGAGGCCTCGGCGATGGAGGGCCTTTCCGGCGGTCTGCGGTCATATCGGAAGAACCCAGGCGAGGGCGGCGTACTCGGGTGCTCGATCGTCACCCGTAACGGGACGCCGGTCTGGTTTCAGGCCGGCCCTCGTCCCACAAATGCGCTGCAGGCGGGCCCGGTCCGGGCACATGCGGAGGCCCTGATGGTGATACGGAATAACGGTGCCCTCAAGGGTATCGTCCTGGGAGCTGAGGCGGTTACGATTCGGGGGAAGCGCCGCCCGTTGGCAATGCCCGATGTAGAATTTGTGTTCAGCACAAAGGGCGTCTTCACCAGTACACCCATTCGCCGCCCGATCGATACCGTGCGTATCTCGCCGGCTCGGAACGTCTTCACCGAAGAGATCGAGGTTTCCTTCAGCATTCCGACCCAGGACATCCGTGACATCGAGTTTCGATATACGCTCGATGGCAACACCCCCACCCTGGAATCCCCCCTGTACGCGAAGCCATTTCGCATTGACCGCACGTGCATGCTCAAAGTTCGTCCCTTTCGGAAGGGGTTGACCTCAACGCCCTGGAACTTCCCGGGCACGGACGCGGGCAAGACGATATGCACGATACTGAAGAGGGTCCCCTACAAGCCCGCCCGGAAGGTGGCCGGGCTCGAGCCCGGTCTGCGGTACGAGTACCTTGAAAGCGATTGGCCAGACTTGTTCATGAACGCCGGCAGCAGCGACGTCATACCGGTGAAGGAACGGGGTCACGCCACCGCGCTGTTGGTCCCGGAAGAGATCGCCCGAATCCGCCAGAGTGACACCGCCTATGCAATTCGCTATACGGGTTACCTCGACATTCCCGCAGACGGCGTCTATGTCTTCCACGCGCCCGAGCACTTGTTCGACGTCACCATGGATGCCGGCTTCGATCTGCGGGTGTGGGTCGACGGTGAAGAGTGGTTTCCGTCGCCGGCACTCCATGCGCAGAACACCTGGTCGCTGGCGTTGCGAAAGGGGCTGCACGACCTGAAGGTCGTTTTCGTTGATTTTCGATACAAGCAGTTCAAGAGCGAATACTGGCTGCCCTGGCAGGAAGAGGAGCTGTGGCAAGGCGTCCCGCAACTTCGTGTCTCCTCGCCTGACATGAAGATACAACCACTGCCGCGATCATTGCTGAAGCGTCGCATTCGGACCCGAGTTGGACCTGGCGCCAAGAAGCCCTCGACCTGGCCACCCACCGGTACGCCGAAACCAGCCCATAGCAAGCCGATTTCGAGATGACGGCGTCACGACAGCGGACAAGCCGGACATCAAGCTCGTCGGGCTGGCGGACGTGAAGAAGGACTCGGCCGCCCTGGACCTGCCGATCGCCGTCGCGTGCATCCTGGCCAGCGGGCAGCGGAAAGACCGTGTACATAGGACTCGCTTCGTGACAACGAACCTGCCACGCCAGATGACTCCCGTCCTTGACTGAGGCTGGACCGGGCGTTATATACCTTCAAATGGTTCAGGGACTGTCTCTGGGCCTCAACGAACCCGCACAGTGGGCTAAACGGATGCGCCAGCTGGTACACAGGGCTGATGTGGAACGCCAAGCGAGCGTTGAATGCTCCCGCTCTCCCCAAACCCCTCACCCCCGGGCAACCGACACACGGTCACGCCGAATCAGATTTCCTATCAGTCTGACGGCTATTCCTACCAGTGCAAGATCACAATCAGTGCTGACGCACCTGGTGGAACCACCGTTGTCGTTGCGACTCTGAAAGCGTGCCCAATGAAATCACTTTGGGGATCAAGGAAGTAAGTCATGATGTGTAGTGATCGGAATAGACCGAAGGCCGCAATACTCTGTGTTGTTCTGCCGTTGTGTGTTTTTCCGTCAGTTGTCGCGCAGGAGAAGGCAACGCCCGATCCTTTGTTCGACCAGACAGGTTTCGATTATCACACCTACAAAGCTGGCTATGACCAGCCCAACAGACCTCAGTTCCACTTCACATCACGTGAGGGATACATCAATGACCCCAATGGCTTGATCTATTACGATGGCGAATGGCATCTCTTTTTTCAGCACAAGGGGCAAAAGGTCTGGGGGCATGCTGTCAGCACCGATCTGGTGCACTGGAAGCAACTGCAGCATGCTATCGTCCTGCACAGAGGCTACTGCGCCGACAAAGGCCAGATTTGGTCCGGCACCGCGATCATCGATTGGAACAATATACTTGGCAAGCAGGTCGGTGAGACCAAGACCATTGTTGCCTTCTTTACACACACGCAGCGCACAGGCTTTCACCAGGACGGCGCCTACAGTACGGACAAGGGGCGGACCTTTCAACTAATGGGCAATCTTGTCCCGAACCTGGGCTCCTCCAAGGGCGAGCGTGACCCCAAGGTTATCTGGGATCCGCAATCCAAGAAGTGGATCATGATCTTGACCGCGGGATGCAAAGCGGTGTTTCAATCAACTGACCTGAAGAAATGGACCCGCTGCGAGGGCACCATCGAGGGGATCGGCGGAGAGTGCCCCGATCTGTTTCAGCTTCCTCTCGATGGCGACCGCTCGAACCTGAAGTGGGTCATCACCAATGCAGGTGCCCGATATGGAGTCGGCCATCTGGACAACCACGGTGTGTGGCGCCTAGATAAGGCCGAGAGAATGCACGGCTTTGATTCTGGCCGACCGCGCGGAAGCATGGGGTATGCTTGGCAAACGTTCAACAACGGCCCCGGTGGACGCGTGGTCCAGCTTGGGTTCATTCAAAGCTCAAAGAGAAATGCGCAGGCCCCCGTGCCACATGAAGGCCTGCCGTTTTTCCAGCAAATGACCTTTCCCGTTGACCTGACGTTGCGTTCAACGCCAAGTGGCATGCGCCTGTTCCGGAATCCCGTCAAAGAGATTGAGAAGCTCTACACCGACACCAACCAGTGGGATGAGATCACCGTTGGCACCGCGAACGACAAGGCCCATCTTGGTGGCCTCAAGCCCGATCTGATGGACATGACCTGCGTCTTCTCGCCCGGCAAGGCGGACAAGGTCACCTTTAACATCCGCGGTGTCGCTGTTCGATACAGTCAGGCCGCTGGAAAGATCCGGATCACAAATAATGCGGGGATCGTGGGTGAATCGGTCGTCGACGCAGGGCAGGACAAGAAGGGCAGGGTCAAGTTCCGCGTGCTCTTCGACCGCACGTCCTTTGAGATCTTCGTCAACGACGGCATCGCCGCGGCCACCATCAATTGCGTCCCCAAGAACAAGGATTTGTCCATCGCCGGGACCAGCAGTACGGCGATCAACCATCTCGTCGTTCATGAGCTCCGTTCAATCTGGGAGCAAGAGGCAGGAAAACAATGAAGGCCAGAAGACATATCACACCGCTTTGTGTGCTCATCTTGGTATTTGGTTGCTGTGGCTCGTGGTCATTCGCAGATGATAGCCCTGCGCCTCAGATCACCGACCTCAATGCCAAAGACGCGTCAATTAAGCGGGAGAAGAAGATACCCTATCTCAAGAAGCCGTACTTCAGCACACAACCCACAAACATGAATGATGGTATCCCGGTAGGCGTGTTGGGACTTGATGGCGGGAATAAGGAGATGATCCTCGCATTCGCCCGTGAAATGGCGGCGGATACGGACAAGAAGCGAAGAGACAAGACCGACAGCCTGCTGATCATTTACAAGGGTAAGCTGGTCTTTGAATCGTACTGCAGACGCGGTCGCCACAACATGCCTCATTTCCAGATGTCCATTACCAAGTCCTACACCGCATTTGCTCTGGGCCGTGCGATTCAGTTGGGCTATCTGAAGATGGACGACCTGAACAAGCCTGTGGTCAGTTACTTGAAAGACCTTGATCGCAGCAAACTCGTAAAGGGCGCAGAGACTGTTACCCTGGCCGAAGCCTTGAACATGCGTTCCGGAATCAAACTCAACAGAGACAAGATCAAGAAGTACAGAGACAACCCGGAGTCCCTCAAAGGCCAGAAACAGGTCCAAGCCTTCTTCGAGTGCAGCAGACCCATTCCGCCGGCACCGAGGACATTCGCCTATCAGGGCGCTGACCCGGCTCTAATCATGCAGGTTCTGGAGGCTATTGTCCCAGGTTCAGCCAAGGACTTCATTCGCAAGGAACTGATGGGTAAGATGGGCATCACCGAGTATGCCTGGCAGGAGGATACCAGCGGCCTGCCCAAATCGGCAGCCGGTTCGAGCTTCCGTTCTCGTGACATGCTGAAGTTCGGCATGTTGATCCGCGATAAGGGGAGATGGAAAGGGAAGCAGCTCATCCCGCAGGCATTCATGGAGCGCGCAGTGAGCCCGATCTCGCTGGGCTGGGGGATCAATTACTACGGCTACTTCTGCTGGCACCGGACATTGAAGCACAATGGCGAACCGTATCCTAGCATTGAGCTTCGGGGGGCTCTGGGCCAGTTTGTCTTTCTCTTTCCCAAGCAGAATCTGATCGTGGTCGCCACCGCTCACGGTGTCATGACGATGCTCAAAGAAATCCCCGAGCGGATCATTCCCGCGTTCGCCAAATAGGAGAGGAATATCCCTGATCCCGCCATACTCCAGCCTTCACCTGATCTGGGCCAGCATGGAGATAATGCTGCAGAGGGCTTGTGCGAACTCTTAACCGGAAGCATGGGAAACATGGGGACGCTGACCGGGTTTCTGAGCCGGCGTCGGCCGGGGCGGACATGGGCGGTCTGGCTTGCGGAGCCTGAGCTCTTGCCGGGCGTTGCTTGGCGGGGTATGATCTCGGCCGGTATGATCGCTCGCGTGCACAGTTCGCTCCTTCAGCGGATCGGCGTCGTCCTACTTCGTCTCAAGGCTACGAAGGACTTGAGGCACACGAGGCAACGGGGGGGTATGCGATGATCTCTCGAGTCCATTCAAGCATCTTGCAGGGCATCGACGCCGTCGGGTGCGAGGTCGAGGCGGACGTCGTCACGACGGCGGACAAGCCGGACATCAAGCTGGTGGGGCTGGCGGACAAGGCGGTGCAGGAATCCGTCTCGCGGATCCAGGCGGCGCTTCGCAACAGCGGGTATCGCTGGCCGGGCCCGAAGGTCACGATCAACCTCGCCCCGGCGGACGTGAAGAAGGACTCGTCGGCGTTCGACCTGCCGATCGCCGTCGCGTGCATGCTGGCCAGCGGGCAGTTCTTCACGGAGAAGATCGACGACTACCTCATCCTGGGCGAGTTGGCGTTGGACGGTCGCGTCCGGCCGATCAAGGGGGCGTTGGCGGCAGCGATGTTCGCCGCGCGCGACGGCAAGCGGGGCGTGATCGTCCCGGCGGACAACGCGGCGGAGGCGGCCGTCGTGGAGGGGCTGGACGTTCTCGGCGTGAGCTTCGTCTCCGACGCGGTGGGTATCCTGACCGACGCCTTGCCCGTCGAGCCGCACGTGGTGGACCTCGACGAGGTCTTCGCCGTCGCGGGCAAGTACGACGTGGACTTCAGCGACGTCCGCGGGCAGGAGTCGGCCAAGCGGGCGTTGACCGTCGCGGCGGCGGGGCATCACAACATCCTGATGATCGGCCCGCCGGGCTCGGGCAAGACGATGCTCGCCAAGCGGATCCCGACCATCCTGCCGCCGTTGAGCCCGGCCGAATCGCTGGAGACCACGCGGGTGTACTCGTCGCGCGGGCTGCTGCCCAGCGGGCAGGCTCTTCTGGCGGTCCGGCCGGTGCGAACGCCCCACCACTCGACCAGCGCGGCGGCGTTGATCGGCGGGGGGACGATCCCCCAGGCCGGCGAGATCTCGCTGGCCCACCACGGCGTGCTGTTCCTCGACGAGTTCCCCGAGTTCACGCGCAGCACGTTGGAGATGATCCGCCAGCCGCTCGAGGACGGGTGCGTGACGATCCCGCGGGTCCACAGCACGCTACGGTTCCCGGCGCAGATCATGCTCGTTGCGGCGATGAACCCGTGCCCGTGCGGGTACTTCACCGACCCGAAGCGCCGCTGCAAGTGCTCGCCGAACCAGATCGAGCGGTACCTGTCGCGTGTGAGCGGCCCGCTGATCGACCGGATCGACATCCATATCGAGGTCCCGCCGGTGCCCTGGCGGCAGCTTCGCGCGACGCGCGACGGGACGGACTCGCAGTCCATGAGCCGCCAGGTCGTCCAGGCCCGGGAAATCCAACGCGGGCGGTTCGCCGACGAAGCCGCCGGCCAAAACGGCAACCACCCGTCCACGACGACCAACGCCACGATGACCACCCGCCAAGTGCGGAGGTTCTGCAAGCTCGACGAGGCGGGCGAGGTCCTGCTCAAGCAGGCCATGGGCGAATTGGGCCTCAGCGCCCGCGCGCACGACAAGGTGCTCCGCATCAGCCGGACCATCGCCGATATCGAGGGCGACGAGAACATCGCCGCCCACCACCTCGCCGAGGCGATCCAGTACCGCCGCCTCGACCGCAAGCTCTAGCACGGGCCCCACGGCCCCGGGAGATACCATGGCCACCGGAACTGCCTGGAAGTTCGCCCTTGGGTGTGTGTCGGTGCTCTTGCCGTGGTCGGCCGCGTCCGGCGAGGAGCTGGTCCCCGTTCGGCAGGAGAGCGTGCTGGCCTGTCCGCGTGTCGCGGCGGCCCCGACCCTCGACGGTCAGCTCGACGATGCGGCCTGGGCCAAGGCCCAACCGCTGCGGCACTGGGCATACCGGACCAAGGCCATCGCGTACCAGACCGAGGCGTGGATCTGCCGGGACGCAACGACGCTGTACTTCGCGGCGCGCTGCCACGACGATCGACTCGACGCGCTCGTTGCCGAGTTCGACGGGCAAGCCCTGTGGAAGAACGACTGCATCGAGCTGTTCGTCGTCGCGGAGAGGAAGGAGCGGTTCTACTCGCATATCATTGTCGATTGCCGCGGCGAGACATCCGGTACGACGTGGGTGCCGGACGAGTGGAACGAGCCGACGCGAGGCCGGTCGCTGAAGATGACGGCCCGTGCCGGGCGAGAGAAGGGCGCCTGGACCGTCGAGCTGGCCGTGCCGATCCAGGCGTTCGGCTTCGCCGTCACCGACCGCAGCGTCTGGGCGTTGGGCTTCAACCGCGAGAAGCACAGCGAGCCGGTGGAGGTCAGCAGCTTCCAGGGCGGCTTCAACCGCCCGAAGGAGTACGCCGACGTGCGGTTCGACGAGCGGCGAATCGTCGTCGATGGCGTGGGGCTTCGGAACCTTGGCGAGGCGAAGCAGGCCGTGGCGGTCACGCTGGCCGGCGGCGGGAAGAAGGCGGCCCTTCGCCTGGCGCTGGAAGGGGGCCGGCGAGCGGCGCTCGACTGGCACAAGCACCTGCCCGCTCTCGGCGAGGGCGACGAGTTGACGATCGACGTCCGCGACGTCGAGGGCAAGGCGATCCTCCGCGAGCGGTATGTGCTGGCCTCGCCGAAGCCGCCGGCCAAGCCGGTGGACTTGACGAAGATTCCCCCGGGGCGCTTTACCCGGACGGCATTGGACGACGCGGACTTCTTCCCCGTCGGCGTCTGGGCCCAGCCGGCGGGGGCGGCCGCGGCGTACAAGGCCATGGGCGTGAACGTCTACGTGGGCGGCAGCGAGTCGTATCCCCGGCCGCGAGGCAAGGCGTTCCTCGACGCCGTCGCCGCCCACGGGATGCAGGTGATCTGTCCGTTCAGCGCCAAGGCCGTTGAGGGCAAGCTGCACGAGCACGCGGCCTTTCTCGGCTGGATGTTCGGCGACGAGCCGGACAACGTCAACGCGGCGACGGGCCAGGTCAAGCGGGCGCCGGAGTCGCTGCTGGGCGATTTCGCGCGGATCCGCCGGGCCGACCCCACGCGGCGCGTCTACCTGAACCTCGGCTGCGGGGTCGCCCACGAGCGGTTCGTCGGGCGCGGCGCGACGGATGAGCAGTACGCCGCCTACCCGAAGGCGTGCGACATCGTCTCGTACGACGTCTACCCGTGCAACAGCATGGGTCCCGACGGCCCGGGGCGCCTCTGTCTGGTGGCCAAGGGCATCGACCGGCTTCGGGCCTGGGCCGGGCCGAAGAAACTCGTCTGGTGCTGGATCGAGGCGAACAAGATCCAGAAGGGCGCCGGGCGCTCGCCCACGCCCGACGAGGTCCGCACGCAGATCTGGATGGCCCTCGTCCACGGGGCCGACGGGTACGGGTTCTTCTGCCACTCCTGGGCGGGCAAGCGGATGAAGGTCTCGGGCATCGAGCCGGCGATGCAGGCCGCCCTGGCCAAGGTCAACGCCGAGGTCCACGCCCTGGCAGCGGTGCTCAAGAGCCCGACGGTCCCCCACGCGGCGACCGTCAAGGCCGACGGCTCGCGCGTCGACGTGCTCGTCAAGCGCCACGGGCCCAAGACGTATCTCTTCGCGGTGAATATGTTCCGCCGGCCGGCCCGGGCGACGTTCGCCGTCCGAGGCCCGGCCGCCGGGCGAGTCGAAGTGCTCGGCGAGGGCCGAACCGTCCCGCTCGCCAACGGCCGATTCACCGACAAGTTCGCCCCCTACGCCGTCCACCGCTACCGGATCACACGCTAACAGTCCGTTGAAGAAGTGCTTCGTTGCCGAGAGCGAGGGGTTCTTGCGCCTGGCAAGGACGAAACCGCAGGCGAATCCGTAGATTCGTCGAGGATTTCGGACGCCGCCAGGGGCGAGAAGACCAGGTAGACGTAGATCGGGGGACGCCATCGTCCTCAACGCGCAACGAAACGCCGCCAGCGGGCACGTCGTCCCGCCGGCGGCGTCTATCATTCCTTCGTCGCTGCTATGCCAGCGCTTCCTTGCAGAACTGCACGCACTTGCCGACTTCGGCGACAGCGTTGGAGCCCTTGGGAATTCTGTACTCCAGCTCGACGTCGCCGGGGAAGGTCCACTTCTCCTTGCGCATCAACTGGAGAACTTCCTTGAGCGGCGTGTCGCCCTTGCCCCATTCGACGTTGCCGCCCTTGGCAGTCCGGTCCTTCAGGTGCAGGCTGACCATCCGCTTGTGGTACTTCTCGATCACCGGGATCGGGCTCTTGCCCTTCGTCCCGGCGACGTAATGGCCGATGTCGAAATTGAAGCCGATATACTCGCCATACTCCAGAATCGGATCGTTCTTCTCCATCACGGGGTAGTTCCGCGTATGGTTGTGGAAGGCGACCCAGACCTTGTGCTTGGCGGCGAACGGGGCGAGCTTCTTGGCCATCCCCTCGTTTCGCTCCAGCGTGATGCCCGTGCAGCCCAACGCCTTGGCGACCTGGAAGCTGAAGTCGATCTCTTCGTCCGACCGACCGAAGCCCATCTTGTGAATGTGAATGTTCACGCCCGCGTCGTTGTACATCTTCCGCAACTCGATGCACTTGGCCAACTGCTTCTCGCGGTCGGCGTCGCTGGCCTTGCCCCGGATGCCGGCATAGCTCTTGATCGGCCCGCCCATCAGCTCGACCTCGCTGAGCCCATCCGTAATCAGGGCCTTGAGTGTATCCTGGGCCGAGCGGACCTGACCGCGATAGCTGTACGTGATGCAGCCGATCTTCACGCCGTTGAAGACGGAGTTCGGCTTGCCCGCCGGCTTGACCGCGGAGACCGCCTCGGCCGCCAGCCCGTGCCGCGCCAGGATGGCCCCGGCCGCCACGGCCGCCGCGCCACCAAAGAATTCCCGCCTCGTCGTCCCACTGGTCATCTTCCGCGTGCTCATGTTTACTCCTGCTATTGAACGGCCCGGCCAGTCGCGAGCGCCGAATCGAGCGCGTTGTGGGC
>Ga0272442_10011133_pt1 | contig 11010 bp, 9 predicted proteins | sample SSMForm2O_FD_200262 | JGI IMG/M metagenome (GOLD analysis project Ga0272442, IMG submission 200262) | Marine sediment archaeal communities from Little Sippewissett salt marsh, Falmouth, MA, United States - SSM-Form-2O | ecosystem: Environmental > Aquatic > Marine > Wetlands > Sediment ... | reverse complement strand
CAATCAGGATCTGTTCACCATACAGCTCAAACCGTCTGGGAAGATCCCGCATCAATTTTTGCAGTTCTCCGATGCTGGAAGGGTTTACACTTGCGATATCCCAGGCAATATCCTTCGAGAGAACAACGTCGGATTCGACGCCTCGATTGCGAGCAGTCACCTTGCGCCACTCCAGCAGGCATTTGTAGCGCAAAACCACCGGTTCTTTTGCCCGCGAGGCCCTGGGTTTTTTCGGGCGAGGCGCATTCCTTCCTGCGCTTACTGCCTTCAGAATATCCCCGGCATACCGGCGCATCTGGCCTGAAGTCATACCATGAAGGGTTTCGAGTTCATGCGTAGACTGCGGCGCGTGTTCTGCGATTTCAAACAGCGTCTTGTTGCCCAGGACCTTGAAGGCCGGGCGGTTCTGGTTTCGTGCAAACGTATCCCGCATCAAATACAGCTCGCGAAGGATTGCCAGTCCCCGGGAAGACAGCTTGTTGGCATGCGTGATGTTCCAGAAACCGTTCGGGTCGAAACCGTTGTCGGGCTGTGGAATATGAGTCAGGCGCTGGTTCTCTTCATACGCCTCCTCCCAGCGTCCGGACTCTCTGAGATCCTGTGCAAGTTTATCCCGCAGCGGGATCAGGTAGTGTGTGTCCATCCGGGCATAATGGAGCTGATCCTGCGGCAGCGGGCGTTTACCCCAGTTGGCACGCTGGAACTTTTTATTCACCCGGATTCCGAACTCCATCCTGAGGATATCTGCCAGTCCGGTTTTTTTCCACCCGAGCGTACGGCAGGCAACACGTGAATCAAACAGGTTGAAAATCTGAAAATGGAAGTCGCGCTTCAGACAGATCACATCATATTCCGCGCCGTGCAGAATCTTTTCGATAGCAGGATTTTCCAGGACACTTCCCAGCTTGCTGATATCCTTGATCCGGAGTGGATCAACGAGGAAATCCGTGGAAGGCGTAGAGATCTGAATCAGGCAAACCTGCTCCTGGTAGGCATACAGGCTGTTCGATTCGGTATCGATCCCTATTCTATTTTCCTGCATCAGTTTGGGGATCAATGCATCCAGGCTCTCTCGATCCTGGATCAATATTGGAGGTGGAAGCTTTGGTTCAGTCATGGGGTAATTATACACATCCTTTTGGATTGTTCGGGGGAAAAGTTGTTTTATTTATAACTTAAAGCCGAAAGGTACATTTTCTCTGCATCTTTGTGCCTTCGCGTCCTGGAGTCTTTTCGATAAATCTTTTACGTCCATCTTTTCTGCCCAGGGGAAAATCAGCGCAATCCGGTCTATAGTATTATGGAGTAATGAGTGTGCCTTTCAGTGAAACAAGTGTTTTGGAAAGACAGGGTTGGAAAGAAGCTCCCCGCACACCTCTGCCTTTCCGATCCTTGCAAGGGAACTCTCTTGCACTTCGATCGGTGAATCAGGCTTCAGGAATGTCCGGAACCTTACAAACAATCCGCTTCACCTGTCTATCACCCATCAGCCTTAATCACCTTGAAGCGTTTGATGATAAAATCGTACTTTGGGATTACATATTGAAATCCGAGTGAACAGATAGACGAATGATATATGAAAACCAGAAATAGAGAACTTCTTATTGGCGGTATTGTCATCGCGGCAGCACTTGTCTTCCTGATTATCAACGCCACACGGTCCAATACCCAGTATTTCAAAACAGTGGAAGAAGTCCTTGCACTTCAGGAGGCCGCCAGTAAACACACCTATCGTGTATCCGGTGCTGTTATTGGAGAAAGCATTCGGGTCGATCCGGATGCTGAAACGGTTAATTTCACGATTGCACATGTACCCGCCTCCATGGATGATGTTGAACAGATGGGCGGCCTGGCTGCCGTCCTCCACCAGGCTGTCGAGGATCCGGATAGCCCAACACTGGACATATCCTACAAAGGCACGATGCCGGACCTGCTGCAGGACGAAGCCCAGGCGATCGTAACAGGCACTATCGGCGAGGACGGTATATTTGTCGCCGAAGAACTGCTGCTCAAATGTCCTTCCAAATACGAAAGCGAACTTCCTTATACCGGATGAACTCCGGGCCTCTTTCGACTGCAAACAAAGCAGTATACTTATCAAGCCGCATACATGTATACTTCTTCAAACGGAGGTTGCCTTTTTGCTTAAAGACCTGGGATACGCTTCAACCCTGACAGCATTTCTGGTCTCGCTGTATTCCATCACTGCCGCAGCTGTCGGGAAAAAGCAGAAACGAGCCGACTGGATAGAAAGCGCCCGACGCGGCCTGCAGCTTCTCTTTCCACTGATCAGTGTTGCAGTGGGGGCTCTTCTCCTGCTGATTCTCGGCGACCATTTCGAGATTGCATATGTCTATTCAGTCAGCAGCCTGGAGCTTCCTGTCTACCTGAAAGCAGCTGCTTTGTGGGGCGGGCAGGAAGGGTCGCTTCTGTTCTGGGTCTGGTGTATGGCTGCATTTACTTCTGCAGCGGTACGAAGACACAGGTTTGAAATCAACTTCCAGGCAGTATTTGTGCTCATCACCGCAAGTACACTGGCATTTTTCCTCCTGATCGTCACCTTTTTCGACAACCCGTTTGACAGCCTGTGGCAGCTTGCAGATGGCAGCACCGCCGCGGCATTTCTGCAGCCGTCATTTTCACTCCCTGTCATTCCAGCAAACGGGCAGGGCATGAACCCGCTGCTGCGCCATCCAGGCATGATCTTCCATCCCCCGATGCAGTATCTAGGGTTCGTTTCCTACGTAATCCCCTTCGGCTTTGCCATGGCTGCGCTAATCACAGGCCAGGTGGACAACCGCTGGATTCGGCTCAGCAGGAAGTGGAGCCTGGCAGCATGGCTTTTCCTCTCACTTGGGCTCGTTCTGGGTGCACGCTGGGCTTATGATGTACTCGGTTGGGGAGGCTACTGGGGCTGGGATCCGGTTGAAACTGCAGCCCTGATGCCCTGGCTTACAGGTACAGCTTTCCTGCACTCGATCTACGTCCAGGAAAAACGGGCGATGCTGCGCCGCTGGAACTTTGTTCTAATAACACTGACCTATCTGCTTGTTTTATTCGGAACATTCATCAGCCGTTCCGGAATCATCAGCTCGGTACACGCTTTTGCTTCCTCCACTGTCGCAATCCTGTTCTTTGGTTTTATCAGCCTCACAGCTGTTTTCGTCCTGCTTATGCTGTACAGGCACTGGAACGAACTCAGCAGCGAAAACGCAGTACAGTCGCTGCTCTCGCGCGAGGTGCTGTTCCTCCTGAACAACGCCGTCTTCACCGGGATCGCACTGGTATGCCTCTGGGGCGTGCTCTTTCCTGTGATCTCGGAAACCTTCACCGGCCAGAAGGTCACGGTGGGGCCGTCATATTACGAGAGCGCCACCGGCCCCCTTTGGGTAGTCGTACTCCTGCTCATGGGTATCGCCCCGCTTACCGTTTTTTTCCGAACGAGTGTGTCCCGGCTTCGTACTATGATCCTGTTCCCCGCAGCCGGATCAGCAGTTGTACTCGCTATCCTTCTCCTTTCCGGCATGCGGTCCGCAGCCGCCCTGATCGGGTTCACTGTACTGGCTTTTACCACACTCGTCACACTGGCTGAATTCTGGCGTTCTATCCATATCCGCCTCTCGAGGGGCGAAACCATTCCACAAGCACTCAAACGCACTTTTTCGCGCAATCGCAGGCGGTACGGCGGCTACCTCATCCACCTTGGAATCATTCTGATGGCTGTCGGCATTCTCGGAATCGAACTCTTCCAGCAAGACACACAGCAAACACTCAAGCCCGGCGAGACTCTGGCATTGGGCCGCTACATTGTCCGGTATGACGATATCTCGTTCTATGAGACTTCCGGCGGCATTCAGCAGGCTAAAGCCGAAGTGACAGTCTCTACAAACAGCCGGTCTGCGGGTGTATACCTCCCGCGTCGTGATTACTACCCCTCCTGGGGGCAGTCTGTGACCGTCCCCGCGATCCGCTCCACCCTGCAGGACGACCTTTATATCCGTCTGATAGACTGGGGTGAGACCAAGGCCGAAGGTGTGACGCTAAAACTGTATCTTAACCCGCTTTTCAATTTCCTCTGGCTGGGTACAGGTGTCCTTGTTCTGGGTACCCTTGCGGCAGCCGGGCCTTTGTTCGGGAGAAAAGAAGAAAAAGGAAAGGAGCCTCATGCCTGTGTCTCGACAGACTGAACTCAAATCGAAACTGCTGCCTTTCCTTCTACCCCCAGCAGTGCTGCCGGCTCTGCTCCTTGCACTCCTGCTCCTGTTTATGGCTGTACCCATTCATGCTGCATCCGCACAGGAAGCCACGCCCCCGCCGGATGATGCCGTCAATGCTGTTGCCGCGCAGATATACTGCCCGGTTTGTGACGGGGTCACTCTGGATGCCTGTGAGACAAAAGCCTGTGAACAGTGGCGCGAAGATATACGGGACCGGCTTGCAGCCGGATGGACTGAAGAGGAAATACTGGGCTATTTCGCCGAGCAGTACGGCGACCAGGTGCTTGCAGCTCCACCGCCGCGCGGCTTTTCACTCCTGATCTACATCGTTCCTGCTGCCGGTATCGTCACAGGTGCGTTCTTCCTGACAAGATCGATCTGGCGCTGGCGCACGCAAGGACAGGAAGAGGCACGCACCAGCATAAGGGTTCCAAATCAAGAGGCAAAGACAGCTGACGGAAAACACGACGCTGAACATACGGGCGAATGAGGGCTTAGAACATGACAGAGCAGAAAAAACAAGGGAAAGCAGGAATTCTGGTGCTTCTGCTTGGCGGGCTGTTGGTCCTCCTCGTTATCCTGGCACTGCCGCTTATAAGGGCCCGGGAAGCCGGATTGAAGGCCGGCAGCGAAGCTCCTGATTTTACATTCACTGATTTCGAAGGAAGCACACATACGTTGTCCTCTTACCGTGGAAATGTGGTCGTTATCAACTTCTGGGCCTCCTGGTGTGACCCCTGTGCCGAAGAAGCTGCCATCCTCGAGCAGGCATACCAGGAATACGGTGACGAAGATGTCGTCTTCCTTGGAATCGCCTACTCCGACACAGAGAGCAAATCACGGGCCTATGTGGATGACTACGGCGTTACCTATCCCAACGGCCCAGACAAGGGCACAAAGATCTCGCCGGAATACCACGTTGCCGGGGTGCCGGAAACGTTTATTATTGATCCTGCAGGAGTCCTTGCTGCTGTAAAAATCGGGCCATTTTCCAGCCTGGAAGAGCTGGAAACACTCATTCTTCAGGCAAAATAAGCCTGAGAGGAAAGGACTTGTATGGAAATAGGGCTGCTTCTGATCCTGCTGGCATTAATCCTCAGCTGTGCAGCTGATCTGTCCAGGCCGTTCCAGGCTTCCCGGCGCTCCAGTAATGAAGCTGGCCAGGAGATTCTGCAGCTTCAGCAGGATATCCAGGCTGTCCGGCGGCAGTTTGAGGAGCTGTTGGAAAATTTTGCTGCACACAAGGTGGATCCTGACTTCTTCACAACACAACAGAACCGGCTCCTTTCCGACATGCAGCAGCGTCAGCGAGAACTCGAGCAAATACTCGAGAATGACCCGATAGAGCTTGCCGTTGAGGCTGAACGTGCAAGAATCCAGGAATCCGGAAAGCAGACCGGCTCATCACTCACCTGCGCATTCTGCGGCGAACCCATCCAGGCAGGGCACCGCTTCTGCCCATCCTGCGGAAACCCCCGGAACCTGGAGGCGCAGGGCTGATGAAAAGAACCGGGGTACTCCTGCTGCTTGTATTTATTCTGACTCTGGCTGCTCTTTCAGCCGGTGCCCCGCCTGCCGCCGCCTCGAGCCAGGATTCTCCACTGCTGCAGGAAACACAGATCCCCGGCCCAGCAATCGGAACGGTTCGCGGGGAGGTCATCAATGGTACCTCTCCAGATACCCTTTTAGAAAATCTTGAGGTTACCCTTCACGCCTTTACGGAGGAAGGCCGGCAGCTTTCTGAAAACACAAAAACCGACAGCGCGGGTTTGTTCACCTTTACCGAAATCGAACTTGATCCCGATCTCGTTTTCCTTGTCAGCGCCACGTACGGCGGTGTGCTGTACAGCTCTCTTCCCGCGCAGGCTGACACTGGTGAAACAGAACTTACCATCCAGCTGATTATGTATGAAAGCACCATAAATATGGACTCACTTGTCTTATCCAGAATGCACCTTGCTTTCGATTTCCTGGAAGAAGATGCGATCCGTGTGGGCGAGTTGTGGATCCTGAACAATGCATCCAACCTCACGATCAACGCTCCTGGCGGCCTCGAGATTTCCCTTCCCGAGGGCTATTCCAATCTGGAAGTGGACCCGGAAATCGAAGCCGCCATTACGGTTACAGCTACGGGGTTTATCGTCGATCAGCCCTTTCTCCCCGGGGAAGATGCCGGCTCATTGATGTTCAGCTACTCTCTCCCGTATCGACGAAACCTGCAGTTCACTCGTTCATTACCCATTCCAATGATGGGAGCCACGTTGATGCTGCCGGACAACGGGCTTTCTTTGCAAGGCCGCCAGATCATTCCGGAAGGCACCGTCAGTGTTGCCCAGACGATCGTACAAACCTATTCCTCTCCTGCCATGCAAGCCGGGGACACACTCAGCCTGGAGATTACAGGTTCTCCTCCAGGAACGTCATTGCTGCGGGTATCGGATCACGAAAGCCTGATCGGGGGCGCACTGCTGCTGGTGTTTTCGGCTGGATTTTTCTGGTTTTCCCGCCGGCCCAGCCGTCCAGCATTTTCCGAAACAACTTCCTATCATGAAATAATTCGGCAAATAGCAGCGCTGGATGAGCAGTACAGCAGCGGTGATCTCCAGCAGGAGAAATACTGGAAACGCCGCAGTCATCTTAAATCACTGGCATGGAAGACAAGCCCGCGAGAAGGCAAGGAAGAGCATGATCAGGGCTGAACAGCTGTCGAAATCCTACGGACGCAGATTGGTGCTGAAAAACCTGGACCTTCAGGCATATCCCGGCACCTGCACTGTCTTGCTGGGAGCAAATGGTGCGGGCAAGACAACACTGCTGCGTACCCTTTCCGGACTATCAAAGCCAGATACCGGGAGCATTACCGTCAACGGACTAGATCAGGCTGTACAGCCTGATCTAGTCCGCCAGCAGCTCGGCTTTTTCAGCCATGAGACCCTGCTGTACAGCGACCTGACTGTTCTCCAGAATCTTCTTTTTTACTCCAGGCTCTACCAGGTTCCAGACCCTGACACCCGAATCGAAACTCTGCTGGAGCAGGCAGGTATGACGAAGCGCCGCGATGAGCCTGTACGCAGCCTTTCACATGGTTTCCAGCAGCGTCTTGCGCTGCTGCGTACTATCCTGCACGACCCGGCAGTGCTGCTGCTGGACGAACCCACACGCGGCCTCGACAGGTCCGCACTGGCGTTCCTGGAACAGACATTGCTGGACTCTGCCAACAGCGGCAAAACGATCCTGCTCACCACACATCAGCCCGGCGGGCTGCAGCTGCCCACCCACAAGATCCTCCAACTGCAGGATGGAACCCTACATCCGGAAAGCCTCCCCTCAAGCCGGAGCGTCAACGGCGAAGAGAAAAATATTGCATACAGGAGCAGACCTTCATCCGGATCCGGATTAGCCGGCACAGAAGGGAAAGACACTCCTTCCGATTATAAAGATCGAGCTTCCGGTATTGTGGTTTCCGGCCTTGAAAAAGAGGAAATCCTTTCCGGGCAGCCAGCGGGCGGTTCCACTGGCACAACCGGCAGCAAAGCAAGTGCCGGCACGGATACTGAAGAACCGGCTGCAGAACAAAATACCGCTGCTGCATCTGCTTCCGATCATCCACCATCGAACATCTGGAATACAATCGCAGCCATCTTCCGGAAAGACCTGGCTGTTGAGCTGCGAAGGCGCCAGCTCCTGGCAAGCCTGCTGATTTTTTCCGTTCTTATTCTTTTCATCTTCCACTTTTCACTGGAACTCCTGGTAAAGCTGCGGCAGGAACTCTTCAGCGGCATCCTGTGGACAGCTGTCCTGTTCAGCGGCGCAATCGGGTTCGAATACACCATGTCTGTCGAAGACCGCGCTGGAGGTATGGACGGACTTCGGCTTGCACCCGTCCGCCGTCCCTGGATCTACCTGGGCAAACTGCTCGGCAACCTGTTTTTCCTTTTACTGATGGAACTGGTGCTGATACCGGTCAGTGTAGTCCTGTCCGGTGTAGACATAGTCCATCCAGGCTTTTTGCTGCTGCTTCTGCTTGGAACTATCGGATATGCAGCAGCGGGTACGCTTTTCTCCGTCATGAGTGCCCGGACAAGGACGCGTGAGCTGATGCTGCCGCTGCTTCTTTTCCCCATTGTCCTGCCGCTGGTCATCCCGGGTGTTCAAGCCGGGTCGATTCTGCTTGCTGGAGGAACCCTTGGCGCCGTGCAAAACTGGATCAACCTGTTGATTGGATATGATATCCTTCTGCTTGCAACAATTCTCCTGCTTTTCGACTTTGTGGTCGAAGAATAAAGAGGCTGCTGATGCAGACAAGGCAAAAACTCACCTCAAAGACACACAAGACACCCTCTGCACTCTGCATTCTGACGGTTTTGACCGCAGCTGCGATGATTGTTTTGGCGGCCAGAGTTTTCTGGTTCACACCCCGTGAAGCAGTCATGGGTGATGTCCAGAAAGTGTTCTACTTCCATCTGTCATCCGCCTGGGTTGGGGCACTTGCATTTCTATCCGCAGCTATTTCCGGCATCGGATATCTGCGAAGCCGCAGAATGCGTTGGGATGATATTGGGTCCGGCTCAGTCGAGGTCGGGACACTGTTCAGCTTTATCACAGTCTTAAGCGGTATGAGCTGGGCTCGACCGATCTGGAACACATGGTGGACATGGGATCCCCGGCTCACGACGACAGCCATCATGCTTCTGGCATACGTCGTATACCTGTTACTGCGGCGATCCGTGGAGGATCCTGAATCCAGGGCTCGTTTCAGTGCGGTTTATGCGATCCTTGCGTTCCTGAGTGTTCCGGTCACATTTCTTTCGATCCGCATGCTGCGGACCATCCACCCGGTCCTTTTTGGAGCAGGCAGTACGAGCAGCGGTATGGGTTTGAGTCAGCCAATGCTTCTCACCCTGCTGATGTCGCTGGCTGTTTTCAGCCTGCTTTTTGCCGTCCTGCTCTGGCACCAGGTCCGCCTGCAGCGAATGACCCGGCTGCTCGAAGAACACCGGAGCCTGGAAGACTGAACAACCGTTGCACACAAACATCTTCCTGATCACTTGTCAGCAGAATGTGCAGCGGATGAAAAACAGAAAGGTTTCACAATGAATACAATCAATACAACTTATTACATGGTGCTGGGCACTGCTGCTGTGTTTCTCCCACTGCTTCTTTATACGGTTTCGTTGTATCTGCAAACAAGACGGGTCCGGAAAAAGCTGGAAGAATTTGAAGAATAATACTGCCGCACTTATCCTCTATCTTCTGGATAAAAACACTCGAGGCCTGAGAAGTGAACTCAGGCCTCGTTTTTTTCAAACCTTTTGCTGACCAGCCTCCGCAAGGTCAGGAAAGCTGCAGAAGGGAATCGAAAACCTCCTTCGATTCATCTTCCACTCCGACATGCAGACTGTTTCCATGTGCATCCATGGTGACTACCAGCGGGAAATCCTTTACCTCGATAACCCAGATCGCTTCCGGCACGCCAAAATCCAGCTTGTGAACACCGACAACTCTTGTCACCGATTCCGCGATCAGTGTGGCTGCACCGCCGATGGCATGAAGATAGAGGCCCGGCACCTCAGCACAGGCTGCGAGAGTCTTTGGCCCCATTCCGCCTTTTCCAATAACACCCTTGATGTTGAAATGCTCCATCACTTCGCCCTGATAGGGCTCTTCACGGATGCTCGTAGTGGGTCCGGCAGCTACAAAGCTGTAATCACCAGTATCCAGGCCGGCTACAACCGGCCCGCAGTGATAGATTGCACCCCCGTCGAGCAGCGGCTTAATCGTGTCGTAGACCTCCTGGTCATCCCCGGCAGGCTCCCGGGTCTTGCGAATAAAGGTGTCGATCATCCACTTGTGGACCGCGTCCCTGCCGGTCAGCATAATACCGGACAAGGCAATCGTGTCTCCCACATTTAAGGAACGGACATCATCATCCGAAAGAGGCATTGTTAACTTTTGCATGGTTCCCTCCACTATGAAAACACCGGGCCATTATCCGAGACCACCATCCGGCGGCGCCGACAGGCCCAGCACATATAGGATACGGTAACAAAAAAGCTGGCGGGGTGACGGTGCAGCGAAGCAATCTTTACACCCAGCACCGTTGTCTTTCCTCCAAACCCCATCGGACCGATCGATAGGCGATTGGCATCCTTGAAAATCCGTTCTTCCAGTTCAGCCAGTTCAGGAACCGGATTGGTATCATCGAGTTTCCGGAGCAATACTTCTTTCGATCCCAGGTAGCCGGAGGAGCGGTCTGCACCGATAGCAATGCCGAGGACGCCTGGTGCACAGCCCTTCCCCTGCGCCTTGAATACTGCATCGAGTGCCACACGGTACACACCTTCAAGGTCCCGCCCCGCTTTTAAGGCAGCATATGGCATGGAATACTGCGTGCCGACATTCTCCGAGCCTCCGCCTTTCAACATCAGGTCTACAACCAGGTCTTTTGAATCATGTTCCTCGAAATGCATGGTGGGGAGAAAAGCGCCGCCGAGGTTATTGCCGGTATTTTTTCCAGTCACGGAATCCACTGCATTGGGCCGCAGGTAGGTACTCTTTGTTGCCTGCGCTACAGCATCCCTGATCTGCCCGGCTATCACCTTCGTGGAAATTCCCACAGGGTGTTTGATAAAAAAGAGCGGTGTACCGGTATCCTGACAGATTGGCGTGGATTTTTCTCGAGCCATGGCCACATTCCTCAGAATTGTTTCCAATGCCCCGGCAGCAGCAGAGCCGGCCTTCTCTTCATCAAGCGCCGACTTTAATGCACCTTCAACATCCGGCGGTAGGTCCG
>Ga0272442_10011132_pt1 | contig 11011 bp, 3 predicted proteins | sample SSMForm2O_FD_200262 | JGI IMG/M metagenome (GOLD analysis project Ga0272442, IMG submission 200262) | Marine sediment archaeal communities from Little Sippewissett salt marsh, Falmouth, MA, United States - SSM-Form-2O | ecosystem: Environmental > Aquatic > Marine > Wetlands > Sediment ... | reverse complement strand
AATCTAGCATATTCTGGAAGAGAGGTTAGTTTGTATTTACTATCATATATGTAGATAACACAACTCTCTCCTAATTCAGCTCTTAATGTAGACATTAATTCAGTATATTCTACATCCACTAATGGACTAGGCTTTCCTAGCTTACCTTTACTAAACCATCCTAAACACATTTAACTTACACCTGAATAGAAGTTCCAATCATCAAAGTCAGTACAATTCACTCTGGTATTAGCACCATTAGTATCTATATCTGTACCACTACAACCTTCAATGCTATTGAATATTATCTCGTTATAATCACATCCAGCTGCCTCATATACACCTTCATCTCCATCAAGTATACGATTCAAAGCAACAGTACAATCTCTAGCATTATTTGCAAGAACAATACCATCATCATTTGGGTTCTCAATGTAATTACCTATAACTGATACATTATGTGTACCACTAGACCAACTAGTACCAAGCTGAATACCATCATTACCACCATCAGTAACCGTGTGAATCCAATTATTAGACACAATTGAATTGCTTACTCCATCACAGAATATTCCATGTTGGTCAGTATTAAAGATAGAATTATCAGATACAATAGCATCATCACTATTCAACCAGATACCATAAGTACCAGTATCCTCAATATGATTACCTCGGATTATACAATTAGCTTCTGCTGTTATGAAAATTCCACCATCACCACATCCTTCAATAGTATTATCTATAACTTTAAGATTTTCTCCTTGAGCTGAACAGATAACACCATAATCATTATCATCTTTAGAGATACTATTGGAAATAATGATATTGTCACCACCTACACCATAACCATCACCATGACCATTTTGAGTTAGACAACCTAATACGGTACCACCATTACCAGCTCCAAATAAGAAACCATAGCCTTTACTATTACCAATGTTACCACAGTAATGTGCTTGACAATTTATGAAACTAAGATTTTTCCAGTTAAGACCATAATAACCACTAGGTTCATCATCATCATATGCTTCTAGTTTATTCATATTAGTAGCAATACAATCACTAACTACAACATTCTGAGCATTTTCAATCCAGACACCATTGTAAGCATCATCCATAATACATTGACTAATGACACAGTAATCAGCATCATAACCAGTTCCACCTTCGAAAACAATACAATCACCATGAACATCATTAAAGTAACAACCATGAACCATGACATCATTACATTCTTGGAAATGAACACCAATAGGGAAATACAACTCCAAACCTTCAGCCTCACCTTCCCATGCTTTTCCAATATTATAGAAACGACAATTATTCACTGTGACATTATCACCACTCTCCCAGATAACAAATGCTCCATCTCTTGTATCACGAAATACTACATTTTCAATTAGACTATCATTCATATGTTTGAATAGCATCCCAGCTACACAATGTACGAAATAGTCACCTATGAACCAATCAGTTGGAGTAGGTTGATTCTGTCCATTGCCATCAATCACTAAATCTCTTATAACTACATTCTCAATTTCTGCATTGGAATAATTACGGAATATTGATTCATTAGCATTAGTCTCTAGATATAAAATAGTACCAAATCCTTGTCCTCGTATCTCAATATCACTAGGTATATGAATTCCATTGCCTGCTGTGACTGTGATATTACAAATAGGTAATTCCACCCATCCAGATTCGTTATCTAAATCATATATTGCATTTTTAAAGTTAGCTAATGTAGCAGACCAGTAATGCCCTTCACTATTTGAAATTAAAGTTTCTGTTGGAGGTCTATAACCCCCTGGTAGTAAGTCTGTCATCACCCCAGCTCCACCAGCACCTAGAATAGCACCAGTAGTTAGGACTGCAGTAGCTTTCTTCTTATTCTTCTTAAACCACTTTTGTATGTCATCTCTAAATAGATATATTAAACCAACTGTGATTAGTATACCTATTAATAGAATTATCCATCCTATCATTTATTTCAGTCTCCAAAATATAACATATAACATCTTTAAATTATATACCAATTAGTTCCATCACTTACAACAGTGACAGATTCATATTGAAATTGCATATCATAATCAACATCACCATCTATAGTATCACCACTCTGTCCAGATACAGTAACTGTTCCTGTACCTATATTCTTAACAGTTATATTATCCCCACTACTATGTGAGTCTGGTAGTTTAATAGTTATGGAATTAGAAGCTAGAACATATTCTCCAGCTACTGCTGAATAATTAGCAGTTTTAGTTTGTAATATATATCTATGATGACCATAGATAGTACCTCCTGACATTTTAGCACCAGACACTCCTCCAGTAGTAGTTCTAAATCCACCTCCAGTAGATGTAAGGAGTCCTGATGTGGAATCATCTGCATTATCTTTAATATAATTTGATGCACCTACTAGATTAGTGTTATTTCCTGAAACCCAATCTGCATAGATTCCTTGCGAGGAATAGTGAGGTGTAGCATATCCTATGTTATCAGTAATTCTTGAATGCGTTTTATCATTAATTGACATAGTTTCACCACTCACATTATTATTACTGATAATATTATGAGTATATGGTGAATCAGCATTTATGGCATAAGATGATGTATTTCTAACAGTATTGTTAGTTACTATGCAGTCATTAGATCTTACATTGATTCCTATTCCAGTAATATCTCTTATATTATTATTAGTAATTGTATGTCTGTTTGTTCCAGTTCCAGTACTTAATCCTGCAGCTCCACAATTAAATATCATATTTTCTGAATATATCTGGTCGTCACCACTTAATGCATATATTCCATATTTAGGAGAATACATCACTTTATTGTTAGTAATTGTATGTTTATTTCCTCTAACAAATATAGCCATAGAATCAGCCCCAGCATTAGTTGCCATATAGATAGTATTATTATCTATCGTAAAACCACCTGTACTAGAACCAAGATCTATTGCATATTTATTAGCATTTCCATCCTTACCTATATCATAGAAATGATTTCCTTTTACTTGGGAACCTGAAGATTGGAGAACATAGATTCCTAATCCATATAAACTCCTGAATAGTGAATTCTCTATAATAAATCTATTGCTTGGTTTATAGTCACCTAATGCATATATACCATATTGATCATCAATGGTACCATTATTATATCCTTCGAAATAACAATCTCTTATAATCCCACCATTACTTGCCCAAACTCCATATCTTCTAGGTCTAATTGATTTACAACCAACCATAGTACAACCACTATGTATATAATAACTACCAGCATACGAATCATATTCACCACCTTGGAAGTATTCTCTAGCTCTTCCACAATCTTCAGCTACACAATTAATATAGTTTATATTGAATGTAGGATTATTTGCATAATTCTCTAGATGGAAACCCAATCTATAGCAGTTCTTAGCTATACAATTGTTGAAGAATATATCCTTTGATAATTTAACTACTTCGTTAGGATCATACCCAGGACCATATATTAGTCCATTACCACTACCAACATTCATCATTGTTATACCTTGAGCTAAACAATCATTATAATGTACGTTATAAAATGACCCAGAGGCAGTATCTCTACCACCTCTTAATTCAAATCCGTGAGCAGTAGAACTAATCACTGAACAATTATTATAATATACATTTCTAACTTTTGAATCTGCCATTAAATAAAATATGAATACTCCATCTAATGCACCATATGCTCTCATTCCATTATAACCGGCATGTTGTTCAAATACTTCATATCTCTGTCCACTGACATTCACATTCTTACCATGTAAGTTTTCAAATGTGATATTCTCTAATACTTTATCAGCTGTTCTAAAAGTTCTCCCAGCTATTCTCATACATCCTGAGAATGAAAAGTCCCTTAATAATATATTACTACCACTAACAATTATCTCTGAATTACTTCCCATATCACCATAGAACATTGTTGAATCACCAGTACCTATAATAGTTACATTATCGGGAATCCAGAATAATCCACTTAATTTATAATCCCCTTCATTGATAAATATATTTCCATGTCCTTCAGTTCTGCATAAACCACAAGTATATTCTAATATATCATCTACTTTTCCAGTTGTTGATGTAGATACTAAATATCCATTATCATATAAGAAATAAGTTTTATTGTCATCGTCAGTATTTATTATATATTTATATGAAACAGGTAATCCTCTATATGTTCCACCAGAAATTGCTTGTGAACTAAGAAAGTCCATATCATCCAAACCATAAGTATACGAATCACCATCCAAATTAGAAATTAATGAACCTCCTCCTATTGCAGTAGTTAGATTTGAATTATTTCCTGAAATCCAATCAGCATAAACTCCAATTCCAGATATATAATCATTGGCAGTGAATTTGCCACCAACAAATGATTGTCCTGATGCAATTCCTGATATCCAGAGATGATAATGGTCAATTTCATCTCTATTTATATTATCTGCACCTATCTGTAAACTTGGGTTTCCATTATCGTCAGTATTTAATACTAAACCATAATCTGGAACATTATCTTCTATGATAAATGGATATGCAGATCCTTGTTGTAAATCTCTTACATATAACCATCCAGAGCGATTAACACCAATTCTAAAAGTAGTAGCAGAACCAGTAATATCAAAGTATGGTCCAACATCTAATGTACTTAAATAAGTTCTTGCTCTACCTACATAGTTAGTATATGAACCACTATCATAAAAATATGAAGGGGTACTAAAAGCTGCTGGTGTTATTATAAAGTCAGTATATGTAGTTCCACTATATATGGATATAGCATAATTAGGATTTGTACAACTATGGTAGTCTGTAATATTACAATTTATAAATCTATGACCACCATTAGAAATATTTTTATAACCATCAGTAGTATTATAACCACATTGCATATTCATATTTTCAAATACACAATTCTTCATATATACATTGTCAGGGTCATGTCCTCCTCTAGATAGATTATTATCAAAATTAATTCCTATAATTGGTTTCCAAAATAAAATATTCTTAAATTGTATAGTAGTTATCTCTGATAGATTACTAAGATTACCTGTACAAGTATATAAATGGATACCAGTACCAACTCCATGCATATATAAATCTCTAGCATAACAGAAATAAATAGTACCTCTATTTCCTGTAACTGAATATTTTAATCCAGTTGAGCCTGATTGTGTATAAGTGACCCATTCATCATCTTCACCAGTACAATAAATATTTATTTTTTCTACCCAAGCATTTCTAATACTTCTGTGATTTTTCCAATCATAATCAGAAGTTTTACATTCAAAATGCACAACATTACCAGAATACCAATGATAAGCTGGATCTGGTAAGTCTACATTGAAGTTACCTAATACTGTATCACGATGTCTATATTGATATCCACTTGCTCTATCACCGGAAATATTAAATGCATCGTAACTCCCTTCTGCTAACTCAAACCTAGTTGAGGGTCCAGCCCCATATAATTTAGAATGATTTTTAACTTGAATTGTTGATGAGATATTATATATCCCTGAAGCTACATAAGTATATATGTAGGGACTCAATACAGAATTAAATAGAGTGGATGCATCATTATTAGTAGCTAATATACTACCATCTCTTCCACTTCTACAACAATAGATATCTCCATCTCTATAAATAATTTGGTCTGCAGTCATTGGTATATTATAGGACCCACCAGATATTTTTTGTGAAGAAATAGTTTGGGATGAAATGTTCAAAAATGTAGGATTATCTCCATCATTAAAGAATTGGGTTTGCCAATGATTATTTCCATCATAATATTCAAGATACCGTTTAGATGAGCTACTGTAAATATAAGGTTTAAAATCAAATGCATCATTAGTTTGTTGACTACCCATCTCCATCCAATTAACTAAATCCTCAGCAGTAACATCTGGTAATCCATCATAAATATAATTATCTGTTATAAGATTACCTTTACCAACTCCACTTATTTTGATTGGGGTTTCATAATCATAAATTAGATTACCTTGAATTAAATTACGATATGAATCAATAAGATAAATAGCATTACCTGAATTACTAGGTCTTGTAGTACTTTCAATTACATTATTCTGAATAGAGCATTCTATTAAAGTTTCACCTGATAAAAAGTAATTAGGTCCATTTGCAACTCCATCGTATTGTACTTTATTAGCATCTATTATTGCTCTTCTTGTACCAGCAGAACCACTTGTAAATACTATACAATGTATTTCTTCCCCACCTTCTTTAGGACCAAAAATATTATTGTTTATTAAACTTCCATAAGTAGTACTACCAATCTTTATTCCTACTTCTTTGTCATCATTCAATCCAATATAATTATGATGTATGTTATTATGTTTACTATTTTCTAAATAGATGCAATCTCTATTTACAGCGTCATGATTACTAAATGAGAAATAACATCCCTTTATCTCTACCTTATCTGCATCATACACATATACACAACCAGATGGATGACCCTCCATCCAGCAATCTTCTATAATAAGATGTGATAATGCTCCACCAGAAGCTCTGATTTTATATGCTAATGTCTGTCCAAAATCACAATTACTTATCCTAACAGCATTAGATACTCCATTGATGTCTATACCGTATCTGGGACCAGCTATATGTATATCTCTTATATGAGACCAATATGCAGCACCACTTAACTTGATAAATGTTTCTGGTGGTCTAGATGCTCTGTCTCTAATACATTCTACACTAAGTTTAGTATGATTAGCATCTATAAATGTATTACCAGCCTTTCCTCTACCTCCAGCAATAATCATATGCCCAAAATATGGTTCTGTTCTAATGGATGGTCTTAATTTAAATAATGGACCAGTTAAACTAGAAAATCTAAAACATGCATAATCACTTTGTAATATTATTCCACCACTAACTCCAATACTGCTAGAGAATACATAATCATAATCATTGAATGCTGAATTAGTATTATGTCCAGTAACTGATTTAACGAACATAGATACCACATTTGAAGTTTGTGATTTACCTAATATAGAATCTATTGCATATTGAAATACCCCAGAATCATTACCATTAGCTGAAGAAATTATTGCACCATTGTAATTATCTCTAGCATATGTAGTATTACTACCTGTGTCTTTATAGATAGTTATTCTATATGGTAAATGTACATCTCCTATTATTCTACTACTAGATATGGCTTGAGAACTCAAAAAGTCCATATCATCTAATCCATAAGTATAACTATTACCAGAAAGATTACCTGCAAGATTACCTTTTAGAGAAGCACTTTGGATATTATCATCAAAGTATTCTTTATTGATTACATCAGCATCAGCAGTGGCAGTATAGGTAGTTACTATATGTCCACCACTAATTGCTTGTGAGCTTACACTATCTATATTATAAAGAATACCTTCTCCCATCTAGTCACCTATACTCATAAATTTAATACAAGAAACTGGCCTAGTCTTCTCTGAATCAAATCTTATAAATGTGGAATTTGATGATATATTTCTATAGGTAGTGAGAACATAACCTGGTGTTCTAGCAGAACCACTAGTTATTCTCACTTCATCAATGCAACCACTAAAGCCAAATGCACCAGCCTCATATCCACCTATACATACTGGTTCATCTAAGTTTTTTAATCCATCTATTGTACCATTGCCATAGTCTACATGAACTCCATCTAAATATAAACTCATAGTATTAGAACCATTCACACCATTCCATGTCCCTACTATGTAATGCCATGTATTTCCTGATAAATCAGCACTCTTACTTGCATTTAATTTGTCGGTTCCATCTGATATTTGCCAGTATATAACTTTATTAGCTATTCCTAAATCATAATGACTTTTATCAGCAGATGAGAATGCATTTTCATTCTTCATTATTACTATACCATCATCACCAATCAATCCATTATGTTGAACCCATGCTTCTAAACTAAGTGCTCCACTCATAGCTAAACTAGAATCATTCTGGGCTGATATCATACAATCACTAGCATAAAATCTTTGTGATTTGCCTGCAATACCATCTACTTCAACTGGTGTAGTGGTACCTCCCTTATTAGCATCATTTTGATATGTTGTACTATCAGATACCATAGATGATGTCTCATCATCCATATGTAGAACCATAACATATTTGTTATCCCAAACACCAGATGGTTTATAACTAGTATCAGAAGTATGGTCACTACCATCACCATAATACATCCAGATATAATCATCAGTTGAATCAGTCATTGTAGGAATTCTTACCCAGATATTACCAGAACCATCTAAGAAGTTTTCTATTTCATTATGAATTCTGGTAACTCCATCAGAAGTAGTGAATATGATATCTTTACCTCCACTATGAGCCTTAGATGATAAGTCTGAATCACTATCTATATGAACTAGCATAGGGAAATCTGTATGATTACCAGATATCTTAGCACCTGAAATAGATATTTTCTTTCTATATACGCAAGAATCATTATACCACTTAGATGGGTCTGAAATTATAGCAAAAGCTATATCCCTTTTTGGTAAATCCTCTTCTGAGCCTAATGTGAAGAAATTAGATGGTGAATTCATAGAACTATAGGAAGTAAATATCCATCCTGCACTTCTAGCTGTGTCAGATATCCTTACTTCATCAATTTGTCCAGTAAAATGATAATTATTATTTCCATTAGTACCTATTTCCCAATCTGAATTAGTGTTAGTGAGTCCACTCTTATTTGCAATACTATCTGTATTGGTAGAATTCAAATAATATTCTACGGTGTTTCTATCATAAGTTAATGTTAAACGGTGCCAATTATCAAAAATATCATTACAAGTTGGATAATCATTAACACCAACACCTGATATATATGATGATAATATAAACGAAGTAGGGCTTTGTACACCTAAACTAAATCCACCATAATATCTACCAATCATTCTACAACCTCCTACAATAGGCTTACCCCAAGCTGAATATGTGATTGGTGCATTGAAATCTATAACCCCAATATCTATGTATCTTTGCGATGAAAATCTAAGTGATTTACCACCACCAAATGCTCCATTAACTAGATAATCTGATGACCAAGAGCCTTTAGGTGTTGCATGATTAGCATGTGTTGTTGAATCTAATATACATGCACCATCTCCTGTTGGGTCATTATTTAAGTGATAAACTGCTCTGTGATTTATATCCCATACTCCGGATGCTAGATATCCAGAATCGGATGTATGATCTACTCCATCTCCATAATAAAGATACAATGTTGCATCTGTTTTATTCGTAAGGGATGGCGCTCTTACCCAAATAGCACCTGAACCACTAGACCAATTCTCAATTTCGTGATGAACTCTAGTTATACCATCACTTTCAGTAAAAATTATATCCTTACCATTGCTAAGAGCATTACTATTTAAATCACTATCCTGTGTTTCTATTCCAAATAACCATGGGAAGTCAGTATGACTACCAGTAATATGACTACCATTAAGTGTAATTTTCTTTCTGTGTGGAAGTGAATTATCGTACCAACCTTCATTAGCCATTTCAAATCCAATATTTCTTGGGTATACTTCTTGAGCACCTAAAGTTAAGAATAGAGAATTAGAACTAACACATCTAAATGAAGTTAATATCCATCCATTATCTCTAACAGTATCTGAAAATCTCACTTCATCAATTAAACCATATTCAAATTCATCCTTATCTGCTGTACCATTATTTTGATGTCTTGCACCAATATTTGTATTAATATCTGGATTAATATCTATACTTTGTACAGAACTATTTGTTGTATCAAAATCACTGAATAACTTCATAGTAGTTCCATCATAAGTACAAGTTAAATGATGCCATACCCCACTAGCAGGAACATCTACATATGTATCGTTAGCAACTCCTCCTCTAGTAAAACATAGTAAATTTGGGGCTCGATTGTGAGTGTAATATATGAAATATCCTTTATCATCATCATAACCTTCTTTACAATATAACCCATTCCAAGAATTACCAGTATTATAATATTTGTACCATAATTCTACTGTAAAATTATGATTAGACCCACTTAATGATGAATCGTTTCCTAGATTAATATAAGAATGTCCAACTTGATTATTGAAAAATTGAGCATAACCAACTTGACCACTATGAGTTGTTTGAACGGGAACTGTTGCATTAAGTTTACTACCACTATTCTCATATATTGTACTATCTGATATAATAGTAGATGAAGAATCTTTCATATGCCACACCCCCATATAATGAGTATCCCAAACACCAGAGGGTTTATAATTAATATCTTGTGTATGGTCTGTGTTATCCCCATAATATAGATAGAATGTAGATTCAGTATTATCAGTAAGAGATGGAGCCCTCACCCAAATATTACCTGAACCATTTGACCAGTTCTCAATCTCATGATGGGTTCTAGTAACTCCATCTGATGTGGTAAATATAATATCTTTACCATTAGAAGACGCATATGCAGATAAGTTTGAATCAGAATCAGAATGGAACAGGAGTGGAAAGTCTGTATGACTACCACTAATCTTAGAAGCAGTTAATGTTATCTTCTTCCTAAATGTAAAATCAGAATTATACCAACTCATTTATATACCTCATTAATAATCTATAGTCTTAATTCTAACATCAGTTTGACCGAGAGTGTTAGTATCAATATAAACATCATTATCTAAAACATTAGATGTATCACCAACTATCTCAATTGGTTCAGGTTCAGCTACTGGAGATGATTCTGAATAGGTACAGTATATTAAATAAGTGGTAGCTGTACTTTCAGTTTTCCAATCATCAGTTGGAAGGGATGCTGGCCAATCACTATATTCAACAGATTGGTCATATTTATAACCAGGGCCATCATCAAAAGATGTATAAAATCTATTATCAGCATCTCCACCATCATTCCAAATAGCTAACCAATATTCAACATTTGCTGTTAAAGATGGTTTTGGACTTGAGAAAGTAAATGTTCTCCATTCATCACCACTACCTGTAGT
>Ga0272442_10011129_pt1 | contig 11011 bp, 9 predicted proteins | sample SSMForm2O_FD_200262 | JGI IMG/M metagenome (GOLD analysis project Ga0272442, IMG submission 200262) | Marine sediment archaeal communities from Little Sippewissett salt marsh, Falmouth, MA, United States - SSM-Form-2O | ecosystem: Environmental > Aquatic > Marine > Wetlands > Sediment ... | reverse complement strand
GGATTGAAGAATATCGGGACTCGTGCGTTTCTTGGGACAGAGAGCTCCCCGCGCTCGTGGCCCAACCGAATGGGCAAAGAGGAAGGGAAAAGAAATGAGAGCTTTGGTCGAACGCAGGCGTCGTAGCGGGCTCGCCGTCGTACTGGCCCTCTTTTTGTGTGCCGGTTCCGGGTGGAGCCAGGGGGCCGACCGCGGCGACCCCAACAGCATCGATCCCAACGAATTGCCGGCCGAGAGCCCTTTCGTCAAGGACGGCGAGCTCGATCTCGAGGCCGTCGTGAAGTACTTTGAAGACCTGTACCGCTCCGACAGCAGCATCTCCGAAGCCAGGCTTACGATTACCAAGCCGCGTCGCACGCGAACGCTGCAAATGAAGATATGGACGCAGGGGGAGGAGAAGGCCCTGGTCGTGATCCAGGCCCCGCCGCGTGAGAAAGGCACCGCCACGCTCAAGGTCGATAAGAACCTCTGGAACTACCTGCCGCGCATCAAACGGACCATTCGCATCCCGCCGTCGATGATGCTGGCCTCCTGGATGGGCAGCGACTTCACCAACGACGATCTCGTCCGCGAGTCTTCCTATTCCAAGGACTATACCTATGAGCTGGTTGGGCCGTCCACCGATCCAAACGGCTGGCTGGTTCGGTTCGATGCCAAGCCCGACGTCGTCGGCCTGTGGAACCGGTTCGAGCTTATCGTGTCACCCGACGGCCGGATACCGATCCAGGGCAGGTACTACGACCGCAAGGACCGGCTGGCCCGAACCATGCACTGGTCGCACGTCAGGGAATTCGACGGCAAGCGCATCCCCGCCCACATGAGCTTGATTCCCATGGACAAGGAGGGACACAAAACGGAAATGACGTACCTCGATATCGATTTCGATGTGAAGGTGCCCGAGGCGACCTTCAGCCTTTCGAGCCTCGAACGGACCCGCTGAGAAGGGGGCGAACGATGCGATTCAGCACGGCGCAAATCGCCTGGCGCAATCTCGGCCGTAACAAGAAGCGTACGGCCTTGGCGCTGCTTGCCATCGGCGTGGGACAGTTCGCGCTGCTGGCCACTAACGGCCTGATGCGCGGCTACGCCGACAACATTCGTCTGGCCATCACCGGGCCGATGATAGGTCACGTCCAGGTCCACGCCCCCGAATGGCGGAAGGAGCGGGCGCTCGATCTGTACCTCGACGATGTGGAGGAGACGCTGCGCGAAATTCGCTTCGATGAGGCGGTCGGCAGTGCGGCGGCGCGCATCTACGCCCCGGCGCTGGCGGCGCCGCAGCAGGACGCCTTTATCGCCATGGTGGTTGGGCTGGACGTGGAGGTCGAGTCCGAGGCGTACGGCCTGCTGTCGGGTCTCGACGAGCCGCTGCGAGACGGGCAGGTTCTGTTGGGTCATCGGCTGGCGAACAAGATCGGCGCCGAGCCGGGAACGGAGATCGCCGTGGTGGGCCAGGCCGCCGACGGGTCGCTGGCCAACGACCTCTTCGTCGTTGAGAACATCATCCGTTCGCCGGCCGACCTCATCAACCAATCGGGCGTGGTGATGTCTCTCGGCGACGCCCAGCGTTTGCTCGTGATGCCGGATCAGGCGCATGAGATCGTCATCAGAGCGGAGGTATCGGGACAGGCGGAGGCCATCGCCCAGCGGCTGCGCGGCACGGACACTCTGGCCGGGGCGGAGGTGCAGCCCTGGAAGGAAATCGTGCCCGAGTTAGTGCTCCTGCTCGATATGTCGGACTACGTGGGCTACTTCGTGATCGTCATCGTGTTCATCGCGGCGGTGGCCGGCATTGCCAATACGCTGATGATGGCCACGTTCGAGCGGATGCACGAATTCGGCATGTTGCTGGCGCTGGGGGGCCGGCCGGGCCGCCTGGTGCGCATGATCGTCATTGAAGCCGTGCTTACCGGAATTGTCGGCGTTGTCATCGGCACCGTGCTGGGCTATCTCTTTGTCGCAGCCACCGCCGACAGCGGCATCGACATGGCCTCCTGGGGCGGAAGCGGAGAGGTCGAGGACATGGCGTACAAAGGACTGAACCTGCCCTTGCACATTTATCCTCGCCTGGAGCCCTTCGATACGTTTCTGGGATTGGCGGCCGTGGTATGTACCTCCCTGGTGGCGTCCGTCTGGCCGGCGGTATTTGCCGCCCGGCTTGAACCTGTGGAGGCGATGCGCGCATGAGGTATTCGATCTCCATCCGCTATGCACTTCGCAGTCTGCGCCGGCACACGCGTCGGACGATTCTCGCCGTTCTCGGCATCAGCCTGGGCTGCGCCGTCTGCCTGTTCATGGTGGCGTTCGTGCGGGGCGAAGGCAAAATGATGCTCAAGGCCGCTGCCGAGAGCGGTGCGGGCCATTTTCGCGTAGTCCCGGCCCGGTGGCCTCAAACGCGCGAGAATGACCTGCGATTGCGTCAGTGGCGGAGCGTTCGCCGGCGCGTTCATCAGATCGAGGACGTGAAGGTTGTGGCGGTTCACGCCCGCAAGGAGGGCCTTCTGGCTTTTGGCACGCGCGTCGCCGGGGTAGAGATCGTCGGCGTCGATCCTAACGCCGAACAGGTGGCCAATCGGCTCGTGCGCCACATCGCCGAGGGACGTTACCTCGACGCCGCCGAGCCGGGCACGACGGTCGTCGGGCGGGGGGTCGCCGAGCGTCTTGACGTGGGACTCGACGATCCGCTCATGGTCACCGTGGCCGATGCGGCCGGCCAAATGAACAGTGCTATGCTCCGTATCGTGGGCATCGTCGAGACCGGCAGCAAGGACATCGACGCAACCATCTGTCACGTGAATCTCCCGGAGGTGGGGACCCTGACCGGTCTGGCCGGGGCCGGTGACTTGACCGTCTTGCTCGATGACCCCAAGCGCCTGGAATACGCCGTCAAAGAACTGGAGGCCGGGCTCTCGAACGACTGCGCGGTGGTGACGTGGCAAGTGATTGTGCCCGAATTGGCTTCCGGTGTCAAAGTGGATGAGACCTGGACCCGCTTGACCGTTGCGGTTGTCATGATCGTGGTGTTCCTGGGGATTATGAGCGCGCAGTTGGCGGCCGTGCTCGAGAGGCGGCGCGAGTTCGCCGTTCTGTCGGCACTGGGCATGAAGAGCGGCCGGCTCATCAGCGTGATGTTGATCGAGGGCCTGATTCTGGGACTGGCCGGTTCCATCCTCGGGTTGATCTTCGGACTGCCGGCCGCCTATTACATCGCCACGCACGGCATCGATTTCAGCGGGATGTACGGCGCGGATATGTCCGTGTCGAATATCCTTTTTGATCCCGTTTTTAAGGGAGACTTCGGATGGTGGCTGATCCCCCTGGCGTTCGAGCTGGCCGTGTCGGCGACGGTTCTCAGTTCTCTTTATCCCGCTTGGTTTGCGATTCGCACGAACCCGGCTGCCGCGCTGAGAGTGGAGCATTGATCGCGCCGTGGGTCCGGTGCAAAAGGAGTCGATGATGATGGCTGAACCCCTCGTGAGGGCCGACGAGGTCACGAAAGTCTACGATACCGGCAAGCTCGAAGTACACGCACTGACCGGCGTAACGCTCGACGTCAGGAAGGGCGACTTCATGGCCATCGTCGGGCCCAGCGGCAGCGGCAAGACCACGTTTCTCAACCTGGTCGGCGCGCTGGATGTCCCTACGAACGGACGCCTGGAGATCCTGGGGGACGACCTGTCGGCGTTGAGCAAGCGGCGCCGCGCGGACTTGCGCCTGCATTCGCTCGGGTTTGTCTTCCAGGCTTACAATCTCGTTCCGGTTCTGACGGCGCGCGAGAACGTTGAATTTGTGCTGGAACTCCAGGGTGTCGGCGCCGCGCGCGGCGGGCGGGCGATGGATATCCTGGAACAGCTCGGCTTGCGTGAGTTTGCCGACCGCCGCCCGAACGAACTGTCCGGCGGTCAGCAACAGCGGGTCGCGGTGGCGCGGGCCGTCGCCTCCAGACCCAAGCTGGTTCTGGCCGACGAGCCCACCGCCAATTTGGACGGGGAGAACGCCGAGACACTGTTGACCATGATGCGCGGGCTCAACGAAGAGCACGGCATCACGTTCGTTTTCTCCACGCACGATCCGCGCGTGGTCGCGCACGCCCGGCGCGTGGTGACGTTGGTGGACGGCCGGGTCGCGAAGGATCAGGCCAAGTCGCCGTCGCCGTTTTCCGCCGAACAATCGAAGCGTCAAGAGGAGTAGCCCGATGCGGCGGATCACGGCGGTAACGGCGGTCCTGCTTTGCCTGCGCGGACTCGTGAACCCGTGCCCGGCGTTCGAGCTGTGGTCCGACGATGAGGGCCGTCGAGGAGACCTGGACGTGGCCGGCAAGGTCACGTCGCTCGTTGCCGACCCGCCGTCGGGCCTGGCCCCTGCGGATGACGATTGGAGCCGGACCACGCTGGCGCGTCTGCGCTTGGGGCTTGGCGTTCGCCACAGCGACTGGATGAACTCCGAAGTGGCCTACGAGCAGAGAGCGCGATGGCTCTCGGGCGCCGCCTTAGGGACGGGCAGCGCATTTCTTCCTTCCGAGGCGCCGGCGCCGTATCGCATCGCCCAGCTCGACTGGGAAATCTGTGCCGACGACAACTTTGCGTATCGCCACGAGATCGACCGCGGGTTGGTGGCTTTGCATCCCGAGTGGGGCGAGGTCACCATCGGCCGCCAGGCGGTCGGTCTGGGCCGGGGTGTGTTGTTCGGGGCGGTCGATATGTTCTCGCCCTTCTCGCCGCTGGAGGTGGATCGCGAGTGGCGACGGGGTGTGGATGCCGTGCGTGGCGAGTACCGGCTGTCCACGACGACCTCGGCCGAGCTAATCGGCGTTTTCGGCGAGACGTGGGAGCAGTCCGCTCTGCTGGGCAGAGTGCGGGGCTACGTCGGCGATATTGACGGTTCGCTCATTTGGGGCAAACGGGCCGAGGATTTCGTGGTCGCCACGGCGGTCTCGGCCATCGTGCGGGACGCCGAAGTCCACGCCGAATTTGCGGTATTTGACACGCCCGAAGAATGGCCCGACGGCGGACTCTGGGGGGACGACCACCTCGTTGGCAAGACGGTCCTGGGCACTTCCTACACCTTCGACGTCGGCAACGGTCTGACCTTGTTGCTGGAACACCATTACTCCGGGTTCGGCGTCAAGGAAGCCGAGGATGCTCTGGCTCGGTTGCAGGACGATGATTTTCAGGATCGTTTTCTCCGCGGCGACCTGCAGACCTTGGGCCGCCAGGCGGTGGCGGGCCAGGTCAGTTACCCCTTCAGTGACGCGGTGAATGGATCATTCATGGTGCTGACCAATCCGACCGACGGCTCCGGCGTCTTATCGCCTTCGCTGCGACTGGATCTGGACAGGAATATTACGCTGATCAGCAGCGCCTTTATTCCCTGGGGGGACGAACCTTCAGCGGGCCGGCTGGAAAGTGAATACGGAGCCACCGCCACGAGCTTCTTCCTGCAGCTAAACGTGTACTACTGACCCCGACGTCAACATCTCCTCGCGGGAAAGGCCCTTGTGGCGCATGCACGGACTGAGTAGACTCGTTGGTCGGGATTATGGTGGCTGGGTGCGAAAGAGGAAAAGGTCGGCACGAGGATACATACGGTATGAAGAAACGAGGGCTTCTGGTCATAGCAGTCTGTGTGCTTGCCTGCGCCGGTGTTGTCGTCGGTCTGCTGGTCAGCCGGCCGTCTCCGGCCCGGGCTGCTTACAGGGTCACGTTCATACCGTCGCTGGGTGGGTTTCGCACGAACCCTCATTCTCTCAACGACCGGGGACAGGTGGTGGGCGTGGCCGAGACGCCCGCGCATACGTTCTACATGTTCTTGTGGGACAAAGAGAACGGCTTTCGCAAGCTCGGGCGCTACGACCAGCCGCCGCACGTCGGGCGGCTGTGCCTCAACAACGCCGGACAGATCGCCGGTACGACCACCGACCCCAACGGTCACCGCCGGGTCTTTCTCTGGGACGTAAACGGTGACAGTCACATGCTGGGCACCTTCGGAGGAGATCACTGTATCGCGCACGATCTGAACAACCAGGGCCAGATTGTGGGCTATGCGGAGACGCCGAAGCACGAGCGGCGGGCCTTCATCTGGGATCGAGAAACGGGCCTGCGGGGCATCGGCACCCTCGGCGGCGACCAGAATATCGCTCTGAGCGTCAATGACGTGGGCCAGGTGACGGGCTGGTCGCTGACGCCTGAACGTCACTCGCATCTTTTCCTGTGGGACCCTATCGAAGGCATGACCGACCTGGGGTCGGCGGGGACCGGGCCTTCCCGCTGCTACGTCAACAATCAGGGCTTCGTGGTCTATCGCTTCGGTATACCGGCCGGCAAGACGTACTTCTCCACCTGGACCAGGAACGGCGGCGCCTGCCAACTGGATTTCGTTGCCGCTGAGTCGGGCGAGCCCTGTGCGCTGAACGATGCCAACCAGTTTCTCATTCGGGGCAAGCCCACGAGTATGAAGCTCTTCGGCCGAAGTCTGCGCCGGCGCCAGGAGTGCTATCTCTGGGATCCCAACGACGGCCTCATCCCGCTTCAACCGCGCATCCCCATACCGGATCTGATCTATCTCAAGGTCACCGACATCAATAACAAAGGCTGCATCACGGCCATCGTTCGAACCAAGACCGCCGACCAGCTTCGAGCCGTCTTCCTCGAACCGATTCAGCAATAGTAAGCATGACGCGTCGGACCGGGCTCGGACTGCATTTCAACGGCCGGGTCCAAACACGGGTGGGTAGTGTCACAATTGCCACGGGCTGCGCATGGGGCGGGTGAGCATGCGGTTGGCCTGGTCGTCGTTGACGAATTCCTCGCGCTGCGGGTTCCAGCGGAGCTTGCGTCCGAGGCGTATGGCGATGTCGTCGAGGTGACAGATCGTGTCGGAGCGTATGGCGGCCTCGATGGGACTGATCGTCTGCTTGCGGCTGCGGACGCATTCCAGGAAGTTCCGCTTGTGATTGTTGCTCACGGGCAGGCGCACCGTGGTCGAATCGAAAGTCTCCTGCAGGAGCGATTTCGGAGCCGCGTCGATGCCGCCGCGCGAGACGATGACCCAGCCGTCGGTGCCGATGAACAACACGCCCACGCCACTGTACTGTAGGGCTTCGGATTTGAACTGGGGGAACTCACGCAGCGTTTGACTTCTCTCGGCGTGGATCATTCGCACGCCGTTGGCGTAAGTGTGCTCGACCCACCACGTCGTCGGCGTGTCACAGAGACCGTCTTTGGGTATTGTGCCCGTGCCTTCGATCTCGAGCGGGCCGGTGTCGTCGCTGTCGTTGCCCCATTGGGCGATGTCCACGTGGTGGATGCCCCAGGCGCCGCTGAGGCACCCCAAACAGTAGTCGTGAATGTGCATCCAGTAGCCGGGGCTGCCTTCGGCGCGAGAGGCGGCCCGCTGGAAGGTGTAGTCGGACCATGGCGCCGGCCCCAGCCACATGTCGTAGTCGAATTCGCGCGGGTCGGGCTCGGGTTGGATGGCCTGGTTCGGCAGCGTCGCGCCGGGCACGGACCCAACGACGATGGTCTTGAGTTTGCCGATGCGCTGGTTGCGTACCAGCTCGCAGGCAAACCGAAAGTCCCGGCCGCTGCGCTGCTGGGTCCCAAACTGAAACACCACGCCGTAGCGCTTCACTGCGTCGCGCAGCGCCTGTGCGGCCGCGACGTGCACGTCGGCGGGTTTTTCCAGGTACATGTCCTTGCCGTTGCGGGCCGCTTCGATTCCGACCAATGCATGCCAGTGATCGGGGGTGGCGACGCATACCGCATCGATATCGGGCCGGGCCAGCAGCGCCCGGAAGTCATCGTACATCACGCAGCTTGCGTCGCCGTACTGGGTATCCACGCGCTGCTTGGCCTTTTCGCGGAACTTCCGCCGCAGGTCGCACACGGCCGCCACGCGCACATCCTCCTGGGCGGAAAAGCCGCGCAGGTGACCGCCGCCCATGCTGCCGACCCCGATACAGCCCATGACGATCTTCTCGCTGGGCGGTGTGGCGCCTCCCGCGCCCACGACCCGGCCCGGCACGAAATAGGGCAAGGTAATGGCAGCGGTGCTGAAGGTGGCGGTGGCTCGCAGGAATGACCGACGGCTGGTAATCTGTTTCATAGGATGTTTGCCCTTCTCTTTTTCACAATCGCAACACGCCCCTCTCCGAAGCGAATTATACCGAGCGTGACGAAGATTCGCCACCCTTGAGAAGGATGCGGCCGGAATCGGGTGGCATGGTTCATCCGGCCGACACGGGACGTACAACCTCTCAGTGGTATCGCGTCGCACGGAGCGCCCTTGCCGCGCTGTCACATCTGTAGGGGCAGGCCCCCGTGCCTGCCCGCGCCGTTTGACGACGCCGGGCGAATTCGTCGTGGTTCTTTGGAGCGAATCCTGGTACACTTATGGCTCACGGATATGGCCGAACGAACGATATGACACTTATGTAAAAGGGAGGATGTATCATGAATCGACGAGAATTCGTCGCCGCCGGTCTGGCGGCCGGAGCGGTGGCCGTCGGCGCCGGGAGCACATTTGCCCAGGCCTCGAATCGAGCCAGGTTCCGCATGAAGTATGCCCCGCATTTCGGCATGTTCCGCAACAGCGCGGGCAACGACCCCATCGAGCAGCTCAAGTTTGCCGCCGACCAGGGCTTCACCGCCTGGGAAGACAACGGCATGATGGGCAAGAACGTCGACTTGCAGAAGAAAATCGCCCGGACCATGGAGCAGCTCGATATGACGATGGGCGTATTTGTCTCGTCGGGCGGGTTTGACCGGGCGGCCGGCGAGTTCGTTACCAGCACGTCGAAGGACCTGCACCAGCGGCTGCGGGCCCGTATGAAAGAGGCCATCGAGGTGGCCAAGCGCGTCAACGCTACCTGGTCCACGTTTGTGCCGGGCAACGTCAGTCAGAAGCTGGAAATGGATTATCAGATGGCCAACTGCGTCGAGAACTTGCGGGTGTGCGCCGAGGTGTGCGAGCCGGCGGGCCTGGTTCTGGTGCTGGAGCCGCTCAATTGGTGGGCCAACCATCCGGGGTTGTTCCTGACCAAGATTCCGCAGGCCTACCTGATCTGCAAGGCCGTCAACAGCCCCAGCGTCAAGATCCTCGACGACCTGTATCACCAGCAGGTCTCCGAAGGCAATCTCATTCCCAACATGGACATGGCCTGGGACGAGATCGGCTACTTCCAGATGGGCGACAATCCCGGCCGCAAGGAACCGACCACCGGAGAGATCAACTACAAGAACATCTTCAAGCACATCCATGACAAAGGCTATAGAGACGTGCTGGGCATGGAGCACGGCGTCAGCGGCAAGGGCGAGGCCGGCGAAAAGGCGCTCATCGAAGCATATCGCTATTGTGACAGCTTCTGAGCCATCGAATGCACCATGAGAATAACGGTTGAGAGGTTCGAGTATGAGTGAACGCGTAAGAAAGACATCGAGACGAAGGTTTCTACAATCGGCCGGCGGTGCAGTTGCGGCTTTCACCATCGTGCCGCGTCACGTCCTGGGGCAGGGGCAGACGCCCCCCAGTGAGAAGCTTAGCATCGCCTGCGTCGGCGTGGCCGGCCGGGGTGCAGCCAACCTCAACGGCGTTCGCGGCGAGAACATCGTCGCGCTGTGCGACGTGGACACGCGCCGCGCGGGCAAGGCCTTCGAGAGCTTTCCCAAGGCCAGGAAGTATCGCGATTACCGCCGGATGCTGGACGAGGTGGAGAAAGACATCGATGCGGTTGTGGTCGCGACGCCCGACCACACGCACGCCGTGGCGCTAATGGCCGCGATCAAACGCGGCAAGCACGTCTATTCCGAGAAGCCGCTCGCCCATTCGATCCATGAGGTTCGCGCATTGCGTCAGGCCGCCCGCCAGCACAAGGTTGTCACCCAGCTTGGCAACCAGGGCCATTCCTTCAACGATATCCGCATGTTCTGCGAATGGATCTGGGATGGCGCGATCGGCAACGTCCGCGAGGTGCACGCCTTCTGCGGGTCGAACTACAGCCGGATCGGCGATCTGCCCAAGCTCAAAGAGAAGCACGACGTCCCGCCCGAGCTCGACTGGAATCTGTGGCTCGGGCCGGTTCCGTGGCGCCCGTACAATCCGGTCTATCTGCCGGGAAGCTGGCGGCGCTGGTCGGCGTTCGGCACCGGCTGCATCGGCGACTGGGTCTGTCACACCGTCGACCCGGTCTGGTGGGCCCTGCACCTCGACGCGCCGAAGACGATTCGCGCCGAGGCGATGGGGTACGATCCGAAGAAGCACGCCGAGACGTTTCCGCCCGGGACCAAGGTGACGTACGAATTCGCGGCCAAAGGCAAGCGCGGTCCGGTCAAGCTGGTCTGGTTCGACGGCGAGTGGACCCCGCCCCGGCCGCCCGAATTGGAGCCGGGACGTGACGTTCGCCGCACTGGCGGCATCGTGTACGGCGACAAGGGCACCATCATGTACGGCTCGCACGGGGCCGGCAGCGCCCGCATCATTCCCGAGGACAAGATGAAGGCGTACCAGAAGCCGCCCCAGACGCTGCCGCGCGTCAAGAACCATCACTACGATTGGCTCCGCGCCGTCAAGACGGGCGGCAAGGCCGGCTCGCATTTCGACTACGGCGGCCCGCTCACCGAGGTCGCGCTGCTCGGCGCCATCGCCATCCGGCACCTGGGCCAAAAGCTCGAATGGGACGCCGCAGCGGCGCGGTTCACCAACTGCGCCGAGGCCAACGCGTTTGTGGATCCGCCGTATCGACAAGGCTGGACACTATAACAAAGAGTCCCAAGGAGGCGCGCACGCAGACAGAGTGTGTGCGTGCCTCATCTATATCGAGTGACGTGCTATCCTTGCAGGGCCCAGGAGAGGAAGCTGCATGTCACCAATTGGACGCGGCGTTGGTCATCGAGCAGGTAGTGGGTCGGGAGGATGCCCTCGCCGGTCTGGGCGTAGCTTTCCAGGACCAGGGTTCGCCCGCCCTTTACGGGAACCTTTACCTGTCCGTCGTAGGTGAGCAATTGATTGGGCTTCA
>Ga0272442_10011128_pt1 | contig 11012 bp, 11 predicted proteins | sample SSMForm2O_FD_200262 | JGI IMG/M metagenome (GOLD analysis project Ga0272442, IMG submission 200262) | Marine sediment archaeal communities from Little Sippewissett salt marsh, Falmouth, MA, United States - SSM-Form-2O | ecosystem: Environmental > Aquatic > Marine > Wetlands > Sediment ... | reverse complement strand
ATTTCTTTTGTAGGTGCATCTTCTTTTGTTATTTCTGCAAGTTTTACATCTCCGCCTTCTTTTTTAACTTTATCAATGGCTTTCTGTGATGCACTTTTAACTTTAATTGTGTATTTACCCTGAATAGTTCCACTTCCAAGTAATTTATCAAAACCTTCTTTTGTGAGATCAATGTTTTTTGTTCCAGGGTATTTTTCTTCAAGCTCTCCTATGTTTATGGTTTTTTGTCTTGTTAGGATGCTTGCAGGTCGTTTAAAACCATATCGACCGAAATGATCTGGCATGTTTTTAATCATGTACATGTATCGATGTTTAAGGAGTCCTGCGTTTCCTCGTCCACCGCGAAGTCCTGCTCCACGGCCACCTTTTTTTCCTCGGCCATGTGTCATAGACCCTCTGAATTTTTTTGTTTTATCTCGTGTCACTTTTATCACTTTTCCAGGGTTTTTTGTAATTATTAAATCGAAAGCAGATACTGTACCCTATTATTATATTTTCGGATAGTAGGTAAGATAAGAATATCTAGTGCATTTTTGCTAGGTTTTTGCAGTAGTGTTAGTATGAAGGGGGCATTGTCTTTTAGTTTTTATAGGTGTCTAATAAAACAAAAAATAGTTATGGTTCGATTCTAAGAAGAGTCACATCAAAATTTTTAATTGCTTTTTTATGAAATGAGAACATCCATTTGATTGGAAAAACATACTCTTTTTGGTAGGTTATGGTCCCTTCTAATGCGTTACATAGTTGTTTAATGAAAGGTATTGTTTTTTTAAGGTGAAGTGAGTATATTACTGTGGCTAGTTCAAATCCTTTTTCTATAAATGTTCTATCTGCTTTTTGGTTGCTTTTTTGAGCGCCGAAAGGTGGATTCATTATAAGTGTATCACATGAGATGGTGACATTTTTTACATCTTGAAGTTTGTATTCGATGTCTAGGTTGTTTTCTTGTGCATATGTTTGTGCTATGTGTAGTAATTCTTTGTCAAAATCTATCCCAAATATTTTTTTGGCTCCAATAAGTGATGCACCAACTGAAAAAACCCCGGTTCCACATCCAAGGTCAAGGAGTGTTTTATCTGAGATGTCGTTGAATTGATGTGCAATATATAAGATGTCTGATGCTATTGATGCAGGAGTCATATATTGTTCTTTGTTTGGACTTGGATTTTTCGGTTGTGGAATACGTTCTAGTAGGATTTCTAGTTGCTTTTTTTTCATGTAATTGCTTTGTATGTAGGTGTTTGCTTATACATAAATTTTATTTGCTTAAACTGGTTGTAGGGGTTTTTGTTTTTGGAGTCTTTGGGGCTCGTAGATCAGCGGAAGATCGCTTCCTTGGCATGGAAGAGGCCTCGGGTTCAAATCCCGACGAGTCCATAGTTACTTATAATTTATAAATTGTCTTTTTAAAATAATTAAAAATATATACAAAAACTTTTAATATGAGATATTCAGTTATAGTATAAAAACTGATACCATGATGCGAACTAAAGTAATCAATGATTCAACTGACCTAGTTTCAATAATTAGAGCTTTTGATGATGGAATTAAAAAAAATGTATTCAACGAAATATCCAGAGACTGGAGGTCACAAAGCGATATCCAACTGAAGTATGGTGAAGAAGGAGCGCAAGCACTTGAACTATTTGATCAAATGAAACTTGCTGAAACGAAATGGACAACGCCAGATGAAGGGATTGAAGGTAAACCTCAGAAGATGTATAGATCGTTTTATTCACTTTTTAATATAAACATTTCATGTCCGGTAAATGAAATAAGTGATATTTTCAATGTATCATCTCTGAATAGTAAAGAATTTGAAAAACTTGAAAATGATATTTACAAGTTTATCGGTGAAAACGGCAAATATGGTAATACGGTATCTGAAAATTTTAAAATTACTAATACCGCGTTAAAAGCACTTGCAAAAAGATCAAACAAGTTTTCCTATACAGGTTTAAGGCTTACTAGAAACTAAAAAGAAAAAATATTTAATGACAATTTGTAACAATTCTTTTTAAGTGATGATTTATTTAGGGCTGCAATGGACTATCTAATCATCATTCAAGCTCTTTGGATAGTAATTCCTGCATATGTTGCAAATGCAAGCGCTGTAATTGTCGGCGGTGGAACACCTATTGATTTTGGAAAAAACTACAAAGACAATAAAAGAATACTTGGCGATGGAAAAACTTGGAGAGGGCTTCTTTCAGGTTCCTTTCTTGGGATGACTGCTGGTTTTGGCCTTGTTGTCGCTTCAGCATATATTGCTGATTCTGAGTATAGTTTTTTAAATCTTGCAGATTTTGAGCGTTTTCCTGTTATGATTCCGATTATTTTCTCGATTTGTTTTGGCGCACTCCTAGGCGACATCACTGAAAGTTTTTTTAAACGAAGGATAGGCAAAAAACGTGGTCAGGATTGGATAGTTTTTGATCAGCTGGATTTTATTGTTGGAGCTTTAGTGTTATGTTTTATCACTTCAAGTAGTATGCATGTGTTTGGTTTTATTAGGTATAATTGGTTTTTAGTAAATCTGTCTATTTGGCATTTACTTGTGTTAATTGTGCTAACTCCGTTTTTTCATTTATTTGCCAATTTTGTGTTTAAAAAAGTAAAAACTAGAGTTTAAAAAGGAAAAGAAAGAAATATTAGAACAGTATTTTTAATAATTGAAAAATTAGTTGATAATGAAGCGTTAAGGGGAGTATTAAAATTGACAAAAAAAACAGGTAACAGTGAACTTCAGAAATGGCTTGAGGAGCAGCACCCTGATTTAACAAAGCTTAAAAAAGATTCAGCTAAGAGTAAAAAACCCCGTGGTAAATGTAATGTTTGTGGGAAAGCAGCAGCTAAATTTATTTGTTTGAAATGTGAAAAACCGGTGTGCCCAACATGTTATTTTAACATTATAGGTGTTTGTAAAAACTGTGTACCTGAAGAAACCGTGAGGAAATGGAAAGAGGAAAACCCTAATTGGGAGAAAATCCTTGGTGTTGAATGGATTGAGTAAGTTTATTCGTTTTTTTCTCTTTTAATACGCTCTCCTTCAAGGTATAACGCAAGCATTGATCGAGCTGTTCTCCATGAAGAAGGATAGATTGGGACGCCAGCTGCTTTGAGATCTAATACTAAATCTTCGAATTCTCTTCCTCCAACCCAGGTTGCAAGTATTGGTTTTTTATATTCCTCATGAAGTTTTTGTTGTCGAATCATTTTTAATATTGCTCCAGTGAATTCTTTTGGTCGTGCATATCCGCCATGGACTGATGCCATAATTACACCGTCAATATTAGGATCTTCAAGGAGTGCTTTTGTGCAGGCTTCATAACGGTAGAATCCTGCATCAGCTACAAGGTCTACAGGATTATTTGGTTTGATTAAATCAGGAAGTATTTTATCGATTTTTTTGTAGGTTGGAGCAGATAGTTTAGGTATGTTTAATCCGTTTTGTTCACATGCATCTGTAAGCATTATCCCAAGGCCGCCTCCATTGGTAATAATTCCTATGCGGTTGCCTTGTGCAGGGGGCTGCCCTGCAAGCGCTCTCGCCATATCAAACAATTCAACAATGTCTCTGCATCGTATGCCCCCTGCTTGTTTGATTGCTGCTCCATAAATTTTATCTGATCCTGCCATTGACCCGGTATGTGAAGCTGTGGCTCGCGCCCCTGCAGTTGATCTCCCTGATTTTACTACGAGTACTGGTTTTGGGCAGGCTTTTATACTGTTCATAAAATCTCTACCGTTTTTGACTCCTTCTATGTAGAGTCCTATGACTTTTGTCTCAGGATCCTGGCTAAAATAATCAATTAAATCGTCATCATCAATATCTAGTTTATTTCCTACACCAACAATTTTAGAAAGACCGACAAACTCATTATTTGCCAGATAAATCATACCAATGCTTAAAGCACCACTTTGACTAATTAACGCAAGGTTCCCCTTTCTAGGAGTACTAAACGCAAAGGATGCATCTAAGCCGTCTGAGGCGTTTTTATAGCCCATTGTGTTTGGCCCAAGAATACGTAACGGTGCTGTTCCAATAATTTTTTTAATTGCTTCTTCTGCTTTATGGTCACCTACTTCACTAAAACCTGAAGAGATGATTATTGCATTTTTTACGTTACTTGCTACACAATCTTTTACTATCTGGGGCACAAAAGGAGCTGGAACAGATACTAACACCAGATCTAGTTGTTCAGGGATATCAGCTATTTTTTTGTAGCATTTCAAACCCAATATTTCTTTTTCTTTAGGATTAATCGGGTATAAATTACAAATGTAATCTGATATCAATATGTTTTTAAGTGCTGCATGACCAATTTTAGTAGTATTTTTAGACGCACCTACAACAGCTATGCTTTTTGGTTTAAAAAATGTATCAAGAGTTTGTTTCATAATAGATCACAAGCGTACACGAAATACTTACTTTATTACTTAAAACCATGCCACAGTTATTCAGAAGTAAGATATGCATTCATGGCTGTAATCACCTCTTTGCTGGTTTGTGCCTTTCTATAATCTTCAAGTGGTTCTATATTCATCTTTAAAAAATGCGGCCCCCATTTATAGATAGTAAGAAGTTGTTGTGCTTGCTGAACAAAACCTAAAATATAAAGCGCGGCTGCAAAAGCCTCAAGCGTTGTTAACTTCAAAGGTTTACCAAAATTAACGGGGTTTACCGCTACAACAAAAGGAATAGCACGAGAAATGGTTTCATGGGACAAATGGTCAAACAAGGTTTCTGCATTTTTCCAAGAGCAATCAACTGCTAAAATACCATTCTGCTGTGCACTACTAAGATCTTCTTTTGACAAAGCTTTTGGTGCAAAAGGGTTTAACAGAATACATTTTTTAGGTGTTTTCCTAAGCGTTTTATGTAGCTGGACAAAACCAAATTTATACAGTTTTTTTGCACTACATTTTTTTGGATCATCCTCAGCTGTATGATACACATACAGTTTGATTTCTTGTTTCATTGTTTATCAACTAATACATCCAATACAAAATGACTTACACCAGGAGCATATGATTTAATTATATTAAAGTTTAAAAACCTAGTTTTTACCTCGTATTTTTCTGCAATATCTAACACACATTTTTTTGGTTTATCAGGCAGACACGTATTTTGAAATACATCATGATAATGAATAATACCATGAAAGTCTTTTAATGATTCAAACGCTGTTGGCAAAAACGTATACGTATCATTAATATAACCCATGATTACCCGATCCGCAGTGTTTTTTGGCGCAACGCATGTATTATCACCAAGAAGTGGTTCAACAATACTTGAAACATTGTTCAATACAATATTTTCACATAAAAAACCATATGATTCTGGGTTTATCTCACAAGCAACTATTTTCTTTGGTTTACAATAAACTGCTAGCGGCAACGTAAAATAACCAATTCCAGCAAAAAGATCAACTACAGTTTCGTTTACAGCTGAAATATTTGCCATTCGTATTCGTTCATCCATATTCCCTGAGGAAAACATGATTTTTTGTGGATCAAGACAATACCGTATTTTGTTTTCCATATGAATGGTTCTAGTGTCTTTTGCACCATAGAGCAGTTTTGTTTTAGGTTTTCTATAAACACCTGATATACACCCCATGTCTTGAAGCGCTGCTTTACACTGTAAATGCTCTGCATATGCTTTACCAATATTTGTTGCATATTGTTGTAGTTTTGAATCAAATTTAATAAGTACAATCTCACCAATTTTCTCGTATTTTCTTGGTAACAAATCCAGTAACTGTTCAGGAAGTATTTGAGCAAGAGTTTGTTGTATACGCGTAAATGGTGTTTCAGCCATGAATGCACGAGTAAAACAACTACTTCTTCTTAAAAGTTCATTAAAACTGTATACTTTTAATGAGGTAGCCGGCAATGCTTTTTAACAAAAAACGTATTGCAGGTGTAAAATGGCACTTTTTCCGTATCCTTTTAGAAAAAACCAACAAGCAATACTTGCTACCATAAAAAAAACATTACATGATGGAAATCATTTAATTTTTGAATCAGGAACCGGCTCTGGAAAAACAGTGTGTGCACTCTTCTCCACACTCGAATATGCTCTGAAAAACAACAAAAAAATCATTTATACCACTCGAACAAACGCGCAGCAAAGACAAGTAATAGTAGAACTCCGCCAGATCAGAAACACAATAAAACCGACAGAAAATCAGATACTTGGCATAGGTTTACAAGGCCGAGGTAACATGTGCCTTCTAGCCAGAAACAACCCAGAATTTTTTAAGGGCACCTCAGAAGAATTATCACGTCTGTGTTCTCATGAAAAGAAAAAAACACTAGTAAAAAAAGCAAAAGACCAAGGCTGTAAGTATTTTAGAAACTACAAGGATAAACCTGAAAAAGTAAAAAAAATCATAGAATGGGTAACAAAAAACCTTCCAACAACCGAAGAATTCATAGAAAAATGTGAAAAACAACATCTATGTCCATATGAAATAAACAAGATACTACTAAAAGAAGCAAATGTAGTTGTTGTACCCTTCATCTATGTTTTTGACCCAATGATTCGCAATATGCTTCTTGACTGGCTGGGGTTTGCTGAAAAAGACTTAGTTTTAATCGTTGATGAAGCACACAACTTACCAGATTATCTCAGGGAATTGTATTCATCTGAGCTTTCAATGTGGATGCTGAAAAACTGTCTTATTGAAGCAGACAAACACGGTGATCCAGCACTTGGAGGAATTGGTGTTTGTGTATCTGAGTTTTTAAAACTTTTAACAGAAATCATTTCAGATATGCGAGACACCTACATCTATGGGGTGTTAGAAAACGGACTACGACGTGAAATCACTCATAAATCTGATGCGTTTATCCCCTCACATGAACTCGAAACAGAAATACTTTCACGGTTTAAAATCACCAGTAAAAAACTCGGCGATATTATAGCAGATTTAATTGCATACGGAGAAAAAATACAGGAATACCGTCAAAAAGAAGGAAAACTACCGCGATCATATCTCCATAAACTAGGAGTATTTCTAGAGTTTTGGACAAACATTGAAATGGACCAATACGTAAAACTGATAGTCGATGACACAGAAGGCAGAAACCCACGCATTGAAGCATATTGCTTAGACCCATCACTTGGTGCAAAAGTAATCAAAGGTTTTCATTCTTCAATTCATATGTCAGGAACACTTGAACCCCTTGAAGAATACCGGGATTCACTCGGTTTTGCACTGGATACTGAGCTTGTGGCATATCCCTCTCCGTTCCCAAAAAACAATCGTAGAGTATTGTATGCCACTGATGTCACAACTCGATATGAAGAAATCAAACAAGATGCCTCAATTGTAAACAGAATACGCCAGTATATCACCTTGATTTGCAATGATTCCTCTCATAACACCATGGTTTTTTTCCCAAGTTTTGATACCCTTTCATTATTTCTCAGAAAAGGCCTTAGAAAAAACATTAATCGCTGTCTGTATGTCGAAGAACAGGGGATGAGTCAAGGTGATTTAATGAATGTTGTAAGCAGTTTTAAACAAAGTAAAACCTGTGATAATGATGGCGCTGCACTATTTTCAGTGATGGGTGGTCGAATTAGTGAAGGCATGGATTTTCCAGCAAAAGAGCTAGAAATCGCAGTAATCGTGGGCATCCCCTACCCAAAACCTACTGCACGTCAACGGGGTTTACAGAACTATTATGAGTACAAGTTTGGAAAAGGCTGGGATTACACAGTTATGGCGCCTACAGCACGAAAACTTGTTCAATCAATAGGTCGGCTTATCCGCGATGAAACTGACAGAGGAGTAGCAATAATTCTTGATCGCAGAGCCCCTCGTTTTAAAAAATATATTCCAGATATTAGTGAATCAAAAAACCTGCTTCAGGACATACGTAGGTTTATAAAATAATTATAAAAAAAAATTATTTTGGGAGAAGATCCGGTATTCCATCATTGATTGGAAACGTTACTTTGCATGTATTGCAGGTTAAAACGCCTGTAATGATGTCATTTTTTTCTTCGATTTCCACCTGTAGCTGCAGATCACCTTTGCAAATCGGACAGCACAATATATCCATTAATTCTTTTTTCATGAATACACCATTTTTTTTTTTTATTTTTTAGATTCACTTTCACCCAGATAAATCATGCGTTTCTTTTTTAGATTTGAATCATAAACTGAGGACCATGTGTCATCAGTGGCTTTATGAGCATTTTCAATGTTTTGTATATAGTTTTTTACTTGAGAATCCATAAGATCTGCGAAATGCAGTATTTGCGCTTCTACAGTTTTTGGTATTACAGGCGATCCCCATTCATGTTTTCCATGATGACTTAAAATTAAATGATGTAGTTTATTTTCAAGTGTTTGATCAAAAGGTTTACCGTTTTTTCTTAGTTCTGTGATTTTTTCTTGTATCCAACGATCTCCAATGACAATATGGCCAATAAAGTTACCAAGCTCTGTTCTATCTACCGTGGTTTCACCTGTGTATTCTTTTAGTTTGCCTACATCATGAAGTATTGCGCCAGTGAGTAAGATTTCTTTGTCGATATTTGGGTACATTTCACAGATGTTTACACATAGTCGAACTGTACCAACTGTGTGTTCAAGGTTTCCTCCTACATAGTTATGATGATGTGTCATTGCTGAAGGTGAATGCGTATATTTTTCAACAAAGGCTGGATCTTTAAAAAATAAATCTAAAAGGTTGCTAAGTTGCTGGTTTTTTATGGTTTTAATTTGTTTTTGGATATAGGTATATAGTTCTTGTATCTTTTTTGCATCAATTGCTGTTATAAAATCTGCTACATCGTATTCTTTTGGGTTGCATCTTCTGATGCCTCCTGTGCTTTCATTTATCGATATTTGTGGTCGTTCTTCATAGGTTTCTACGTATCCGGTTCGTACTTGTACGACATCACCTATTGAGAAGCTATCATAAAGTCTTTTTATTCGGTCTTTGTTTTCTCCACCCCAGTATTTAACCATTATCTCTCCGGTTTTATCTCGTGCCATGAAATCAAACCAGAAACCTTTTTTGTATTGACGTGGCGGGTTTTTGATTTTTACGGCGAAATAATCGTTTACTGCATCGCCTTCTCTGAGGTTTTCTACGAATTGTTCTTTTGATCGTTTACCGGTATCCGCTTCTATAAGTGTTTGTTTTTCTTGTTTTTTTTCGTAATTATAGATGTCTGTCATCTATGATTCCTCCCCTGTTTTGTACGGGTTTTAAGATTATTCTCTTATATTTCTAGAGTTTATACGTTTTTCCATATGCTACTTTAGTGGTTTTTAACGGCATTTGTTGAAATATTTTTGGGTGTTCAGTGTGTATCGGGTATAGGTGTTTTGGGTTGATTGTTTTAATGAGTTCTGTTAAATCTGTGCCATTGATATGTCCTGAGCAGTGGCTTTGTACAAAGGATAAATCAAAATGGTTGAGCCAGTTATGCATTCGCTCGTAGGATATCTCCATTTCTTCGTTGAATGGTTCACTTAATGAATGTATGTATATGCCGTTTTTTGGTTTCAAATCTATAAGCATGTTGAAATACCAGAAGTTGAGGACTACTATGTAGTCTTGTGGTTTTTTTGTTATTTCTTCTGTTGTGGTGATGTTGGGGTAGTGCAGGCGGTCTTTGATGTATTTTTCTGTGTAATCTTCATTGATGTAGGTTCCAGTGAGTCGTTTGGGTTTGAGTATTTGTATGTGTTTGTCTGTAGTTTTTGGGATTTGTAGTTTTTTGTCTTTGTTGTAGTGGTCTAGAAAAACTGCGTGTTTGAAATTAATTACTAGTTTTTTGTTGAGTTCTTTTGCTATCTGATAGAAGGTGTTAAATCGATCTAGATCTTTGAAGTTGAAATCAACTATTGATAGTTTTTTATTGTTGATTAGGTGTTTTTTTGAGTGTTGGTGTACGTTGGTTTCTGATTCATTGGTTTTTGGTGTGTCTATTCTGGTGCCTTCGGTTATCATTGCAAGGGGTTTTGTTTCTGTTGCTTGGTTCATAAAGTCAAAAGTCATGTGTGCGTGGAGCCCGTGCATACGGAGGTCTCCTGTGTATATTAGTGGTCCTTCTGAGGTGTGAATTATGAATCCGTATGCGCCTGGGACACTGTGGTCAACATGAACGGGGATTATCTCAAGATGGTCTAGTTTTATTTTATCGCCGGTTCTAAAGGTTTTAAATGTTCTTTGTATTGGTGGGTTTTTGTATTTGTTTCTATAGAGTGGTCTTTGTTTGAAGTTGGTAATTTCGTTTTCTAGTGTTCGTTGGCTTTGTTCTTGTACTGCGTCGATGATGTGTTTGCAGGTTTCTCCGCAGTATATGGGTATGTCTCGGTGGAGAAAGGATATGTAGTTGGCATGGTCTGCATGAGCGTGTGAGAGTAGTACTGCTTGTATTTGTGGTTCTTCGGGTTTTCTTTTTTGATGTTTGAGTAGGTCTTCGCGGTAGACTCCGTGTATGTCGGGTATGAGGTTCATTTCAAAATAGTCGCCTATACCGTTTGCTGTGCGTGGTGAGAGGTATTCTTCAAAGAATTGGCCTCGTTTATTAAAGCTCATGCCGAAATCTAGAAATATTTGTGTGTCTAGGTCGTTGAGGAGTATTTTGTTGCCACCTATTTCGTTTACTCCTCCCAGAAAGGTTAAGGTTGTCATGTGTGTTTGTTCAATATATACGACGTGCTAATAAAGTTTAATAAAATAAAATATAAAAAAAAAGGAGGTATGTGTGGTTTTATTTGATGTTGACTCGGTATCCTTCGCCGTCTTTTTTCTTTTCTTTGCGTTTGATGACTATGTCGAGTATTCCGTTTTTGTAGGTTGCTTTTGTGGTTTTGGGTTTTACATCGCAGGGTAGGTTGATTGTTTTATGGTATTTTCGTTGGGGTGTTCCTACGTTTATTTCTAGGAGGTCTTGTAGGACGTTGAGGTCTATGTCGTTTTTTTCTACACCGGGTATTTCTACGGTTACTGCTACGTCGTCGTCGCCTTCTATG
>Ga0272442_10011126_pt1 | contig 11012 bp, 6 predicted proteins | sample SSMForm2O_FD_200262 | JGI IMG/M metagenome (GOLD analysis project Ga0272442, IMG submission 200262) | Marine sediment archaeal communities from Little Sippewissett salt marsh, Falmouth, MA, United States - SSM-Form-2O | ecosystem: Environmental > Aquatic > Marine > Wetlands > Sediment ... | reverse complement strand
GCGTCGGCGCGATCGCCGCAGGGTAGAGCAGCTTGGGATAGTGCGTGGCCAGCACCAGGCTGACCGCGAGCATGCCCGCCATGAGGACATAAATCGCCGTGAGCCGCAGCGGATTGCGCAACACCCTGGGATAGGAGGTGAGGACGAAGCCGCCGGTGAACGCCGTGAGGATGGCCATGAGGCCGATCAGGCCGAGTCGCGGCAACCAGAGCTCGGCGACGCCGGCGCGAGCGTGGTATTCGCGCCGTTCGATCATGAGCTCCGCCACGTGGCCCGGGGTCAGGCGATCGCCCCTGCGGTAGAGCATCTCGCCCTTCTTGTGGTCTACCATCACGGGTTCCACGGCTTCCGCACGCCGGCGGGCCTCCTCCTCCGTCGCCTGGGCGTCATACAGCAATGTCGGCTTGCGGAGACCGGCCACCCGCGTGGCGACGAACGGAGCGACTTCCGGCGGGAACCCGGCTCTCCTGACCAGTTCGTTGACCCGCTGGTCGATGTGCGCGTGGTCCTGGGTGATTTCGATGGGCCGCGTCTCCTCGCCCAGTTCATTCAGCGTCTGGCCATCGGTCGTCAGCAGGCCCCGATAGAGCGTCTTGGAGTACATCTGATACTCCTCGCTCTCCAGGAGGGGATTGCGGCGCAGCTCCCGGTTGATGAGGATGTTGACCCAGGTCGGCCAGGCGCCGACGATCTCCTCCTTCTCGGCGTACGGTTGCAAGGCCGTCAGACCTGCCGCGGTCAGTCCGTACTCGTTGCGCAGCTCCTGGCTGATCTGGTTGAGTTCGGTTTTGCCCGCCACCGCCTTGGGGAGGTTGTCGAGGGCGTGTTTGGTTTCGTCAAGATGCTGCTGATTGAGGCGGTAGACGCGGGGAGAGGCGTCGCGCGCCTCGTTCTGTCTCGCTTCGGTTGCCACCGGATCCTCGACGGTGTAATCCACCCGCTTCAGATACGTGTCCAGCATGATCTGGTTACGGTCCACCTTGATCTGGTCTCGCGCCCAGATCACGAGGATCGAGGTGGCGAGGATGAAGCCGATCAGCAGGAGGGAGGCGTTGACCAGTTCCGGGCGCTCGAGCAACGCCCTGATATTGATGGACGGTTTGACGAGGCTCCGCCGCAGTTCTTCGCGGCGTCTGGCCGATTTGCTTGGTCCGGATTTGGGCTTGGTGGTCTTGGGCATCGTGACCGGCTCTCCCCGTCTGGTGCCGGTATTCCCTTCCAGAGAGCCTTCCGGCGAAAACACAGGATATCGACGCGAAATGACCGAGCAAATAGGAGGCGCGACTGGTTTCGGCTATCCTGGGAGGGTCACGGCGGGGGGGCCGAGCAGGAGCAACGAGGCGCAACCAATTGACGATGAAAGGCTTATGGCAAGCACCGCCCCACCATACCCGAGGTTTCGATCCGGTTGCAGGCCGCGGCGATCACCCGGGGCATTGTCGCCTGCACGGGCCGGAATGCAAGGTTTTCGGACCTTCTGCCGTCTGGCGGCCGCCGTGGGTGCCGCGCTGGCGGTTTCCGGCTGCGGTCAGCCGCAGGGGCCCGCGGCCTCGCGACTGGAGCTCACCCCCGAGGAGCCTCCCCAGAAGGCGGTGCTGACCGAGCGCGAGCAGGGCGAGGTTCTCGCGGTGATGCGTGCGTGCGTTCAGGAAAACGAGGCCATCGATCCGCCGAGGCCGGCGGCGCTCGGCAAACGGTGGTCGGATATCGAGGATGCGGTGTACTATGCCTGCGAGGATGTCGAGGCGGCGGTCATGGGCACCACCAGGCGCGAAGACGGTCGCCTGCTCGTTTTTCGATTGCGGACGATCGAGGATTGGCCCGGAGAGCTGCTCGTTCGGCGTACCGACGATGTGAACGTCTACCACGCCGAGGTGTGGTTCGGTCGCTTTCCCGATGACCCGAAGCACGCGGCACGGCGGGACGCGCTGATCGCGGCGCTGGAGCGGAACCTGTGCGCCTTCGGGCTAAAGCGCAAATTCCAGGCCGAGCCGTGACGTTGGCGATCGGCGTTGATGCGAATGGTCGGCGCGCCGCGAGGCGGTCAGTTCGCGTCCGGGGCCCGGCGCGCGAGCAACGCCGCGCCGAGCAGCCCCGAATCGGCGGCGAGCTCGGTCATCACAAGCCGGCAATCGCGACAGCGATCGGGGAACACCTCGGTGCGGAAGCTCTGGCAGATGCGGCGGAAATACGGTTCGCCCAGCGCCTCGGTCATCCCGCCGCCGATGATGACGGTGCGGACGGCGAGCATGGTCACGATGTTGGCGATGGCGACGCCGATGAGGTCGGCAGAGCGGTGGACGACGCCCGCGGCGAGGTCGTCGCCGGCGTCGTAGGCCGTTTTGATTTCATCGGTCCCAAGCCGATCGATGTCGTCTCCGATCAAGCGGAGGAGGATTGAATCCGGGTGCCGGCCCAGTGCCTCGTGGATGACGTTGCGCATGCCGGTGCGGCTGCAAAGCTGCTCGACGGTTCGTCGGCCGGGCGGGCCGTCGGGGTCGACGACGGTGTGGCCTATTTCGCCGGCGGTGAAGAAATCGCCGTGATGGATTCGGCCGCCGAGGATGAGCCCGGATCCGACGCCGGTGCCGATCCACACGCCGAGCGCGTCACCCCGCCTGTCCCCGGCGCCGAGGTGGTACTCGGCCCAGGCGGCGCCGTTGACGTCGTTATCGAGCACAACGGGGCGACCGATTCGCGCCTCCAGCAGGTCGCGGAAGGGGACGTCGACCCAGGAGAGATTGGGCGCACAGAGAACGATGCCGTTGGGAATGTCCATCGCGCCCGCGGCGACCACGCCGACCGCCCCGATGTCGTCGAGTCGGACGGCCGCGGTGGCGCAGACGCGCTGCACGCCGTCGGCAATGCCGCCGAGGACGTGTTGGAGTCCCTTGGCCGGCTCGGTTTTGGCGGAGATGCGGCCGATGACGCTATTGGCGGCATCCACGACGCCGAATTGCATGTTCGTGCCGCCGATGTCGATGCCGATGACGGGCGCGGAGCTCGGAAAGCTGGTCATGGCCGCACTATACCGTTGCCGACCCTGTGCGCACGAGAGACGGGCGGTCCTATGTGCGGTTGTCTTGCGTCTGTGGTTTCGCCCCGGCGGACGGCGGGGTCACGGCACGGGGATCGCCTGAAACGCCGTGGCCTGTTCGAACAGGCGCGCGACGCGGAACATGGTGAGTTCACCGAACGCCGGGCATTGAATCTGCAACCCGATGGGGAGTGGCCCGGCGTCTGCATCGGCGAACCCGCAGGGGATGGACATGCCGCAGATGCCCGCCGTATTCGTGTTTGTGGTGTATACGTCGCAGAGGTACATGGTCAGCGGGTCGGCCTTCTCGCCGATTCTGAACGCGGGAGTCGGCGAGGTGGGGCCGATGATTGCGTGGCAGTGGTGGAAGGCGTTGTCGAAATCCCGCTTGATGAGGCGGCGGGCCTGTAGGGCGCGCTTGTAATAGGCGTCGTAGTACCCGGCGCTGAGCACGTACGTGCCGAGCATGATGCGGCGCTGTACTTCCGGGCCGAAGCCTTCGGCGCGGCTTTTTGAATAGAGCTCAATCAGATCTTCGCCGGCTTCGAGCGCGGCCCGGCGGCCGTAGCGGACCCCGTCATAGCGGGCGAGATTGCTCGACGCCTCGGCCGGGGCGATCACGTAATACGTCGCGATGCCGTAGTCGGTCAGCGGCAGATCGATGTCGACGATCGCCGCGCCGAGCTCCCGGAAGACGTCGACGGCGTTGGCGACGGCTTTGTTGACGTCCGGATCGTTGTCCTTGGAGACGTACTGCTTCGGGACGCCGATGCGGAGGTTTTCGATCGGCTCGTCAAGCCGGGCCGCGTAGTCCTCGACGGGCAGGTCGGCGCTGGTGGAGTCGTGGGGATCCGAGCCGGCAATGACGGAGAGAACCCGCGCCGTGTCGGCGACGTTGCGGGCGAAGACGCCGATCTGATCGAGGCTTGAGCCGTAGGCGATCAGTCCCCAGCGGCTCACGCGGCCGTAGGTCGGTTTCACGCCGACGATACCGCAGTGGCCCGCCGGCTGGCGGACCGAGCCGCCGGTGTCCGAGCCCAGCGCGACCGGGCACATCCCCGAGGCGACGGCGGCGGCGCTGCCCCCGGACGATCCGCCCGGCACGCGCCGGTGGTCCCACGGGTTGCGCGTGATGCCGTACGCGCAGTGCTCGGTGGACGAGCCCATGGCGAACTCGTCACAGTTCGTCTTGCCGATGATGATCGCCCCGGCATCGATGAGCTTTCTCGCCGCCGTCGAGCCGTAGGGGCTCTTGAAGTCCTCGAGGATGCGCGAGCCGGCGGTCGTTGTGCCGAAGTCAGTGACAATGTTGTCCTTCACGGCAATGGGCACGCCTGTGAGCGGCCCCGGATCCTCCCCGGCAGCCACGCGGCGATCGATCTGTTGGGCTGTCTCCAGGGCCCGATCGGGATAGGTCTCGCGGAAGGCGTTGAGCCGATCGTTCAGTTCCCCGATCTGTTCGAAGCACTCCCTCACGATCTCGACGGCGGGGCGCCGGCCGGAACGAACGGCGTGGGTGATGTCTTGGATTGGTCTGCGATCAGGCATTCGCGGCGGGCTCCGGCATATCGCCTGAGGGGCAGGACTGCATCGGCGAGCTTCCCGACTACGCGCCGCCGGCGTCTTCGCCGATGACTTTGGGGACGGCGAGGAAACGATCCTCCCGCGCGGGGGCGTTCTTCATCAATGCCTCAAGGGGCAGCACTTGGCCGACCCGGTCTTCATCCAGGCGGTTGGTGACGTCAAGTGGGTGTGCCATCGGTTCGACGCCCGCCAGATCCAGCTTCTCGAGCATCGCGATGTGGTCAAGCACGGCCGAGAGTTGCCAGCGGTACCGCTCCATCTGCTCATCGGTGAGGCGGAGGCGGGCGAGCTTGGCCACATGGCGGACTTCATCAAGCGAGAGCGGTTCGGGCATAATGGCAGCGTACCAGAATCGAAGCGATCCGTGCGGTAAGGTGTGCCGTCCCCGGCGACCGGCGTCGGGCCGGGAGGCAAGTCGCCTCCGGGCCTTCGATGACGTACCCTACCTCGTCTGCCTTGAGTCGGGCCGGACATGAATCCATGGCGAGGAAGCGCTACATCCTGCTCTCGGTGGCGGTGCGGATACTCGTGGGCGCGGGGCTGCTGGTGATCGCAGTCGCGGTGTTTGTCGCCCTGGTGAAAAGCAAGCCGACGGCGGCACGCTCGCCGACGGCCAATACCGCCCCGCAGGTCATTGTGATGGAGGCCAGGCCCGTCGAGGTGCGAAGGCAATGGGACGTCTTCGGAACGGCGCGGGCGATGGACTCGGCAGATGTTCCGGCACGCGTTATGGCGTCCGTGATCGAGATCTGCGCCGACGTGCTGGCCGGCGCCGCGGTGGAGAAGGGCCAGCTCCTGGTGCAACTGGACGACAGCGACTTCGTGAGGCAGGAGGAGATCGCGACACAATCGATCGCGGATATCAACGCGCAACTGGCGCGGCTGGAAGTCGAGAAGAGAAGCTGGCAGGAGCGGGTCCGGCTGGCCGGTGAAATGGTGCAGTTGGCCCAGGCGGAATTCGACCGTGTCTCGGCGGCCCGGCAGCGCGAAGTGGCAAAGGAACGCGAGGTTGACCAGGCCAGGCAGGCGCTGATCGAGGCGGTTCGGGCGGAGGTCGGGGCCCGGGAGGAATACGACAAGCTGCTGCCGCGGCGGACGAGCCTTCGCGCGCAGCTTCTGGCGCAGGAGTCCCGGCAGAAACTGGCGAGACAGAACGTTGCGCGGTGTCGGATCGTCAGTCCGTTGGCGGGCGTGCTCGAGTCGGTGGATGTGGAGGTGGGCGAGAATCTCGCGGCGGGGCAACGGGTGGCGCGCGTGGTGGACCTCGGTCGCATTGAAGTGCCGCTGCGGGTGGCGGCGAGCGCCCGGCCTCATCTCGCCGTGGGTGACGAGGTGGCGCTGTGGGCCGGAGGCGATGCGAATCGCCGATGGTCGGCGCGCGTGATGCGCATCTCGCCGGTGGATGACGAATCGACGAGGACGACGGTGGTCTTCGTGGAGGTCGAACAGGATCCCCAGGCGCCGGACGGCCTGGTGCCGGGGCTGTTTGTGCGGGGTTTCGTGTCGTCGTCGGCCGCCGAGCAGCGGTGGGTTGTCCCGCGGCGGGCGCTGGAGGGCGATCGCATTCTGCTCGTCAACGACGGGGAGATCATCAGCCGTGGAGTGAGGGTGGATTACCAGGTTGAGCGGAAGTTCCCGCACCTCGGTCCGCCGGATGAGCAGTGGGTGGTGCTGGGCGATCCCCTCTCGGAAGGGGATCTCGTGGTGGTGACGGGGACACGCACGCTGCGGGACGGCATGGCCGTGCAGCCGGTGCGGGCGGTGGCGGAGGCGCCGCCTTCCGTGGGCGGAGGCGCGGAGGTGCCACGGTGAGCCTCGCGAAGTTCGGGGTGACCAAACCGGTGCCGGTGAATCTGATGATGGCCGCTTTTCTCGTGGCGGGGATCGCCTGCGGACTCGTTATGACCCGGGAGTTCTTCCCGGAACTGACGCCGGAGTCGGCCATCGTCTCGCTGCCGTATCCCGGGGCGACCCCGGAGGAGATCGAGGAGAGCCTCGCGAAGAAAGTCGAGGACAAGCTTGCCGATCTGGATGAGGTCGAGCAGTTGACCACCTCCCTGTCGGAGGGCTACGGGTCGATCCTCGTGGAGTTCCGCGACGGGATTGATGACGTGTCCGAAGCGGTGGATGAGGTTGAGCGGGCGATCGATGCCCTGACGGATCTGCCCGAGGAAGCCGAGCGGATTCAAGTGCGGGAGTTCGAGCCGACGCTGCACGTGATCATGGTGACGGTCTACGGGGAAGCCGACGAGGAGGTGCTGAAACGCTGCGTGCGCGAGATGCGGGATGACCTGCAGATGTTGCCGGGGATGGGGGACGTTTTTCTGACTGGGACGAGGGACTACGAGGTTCGGGTGGACCTTTCCGCGGACGCGCTGTTGGAGCATCGGCTGAGTCTGCCGCAGGCGAGCGCGGCGATCCGGGCGTGGATGCGGGACGTGCCGGGGGGTACCGTGCGCACCAGCGTGGGGAATGTCAATCTGCGCACGATGGGCGTGGAGGAGCGGGCGGAAGCGATACGGCAGATCGTGGTCAAGGGAACGCCGGACGGGCAGGTGCTGCGCGTCGGCGACATCGCGGACGTCCGCGATTCCTTCGTGGACGAGCAGGTCACCGAGCGGTTCCGCACCGCCGGCGGCGGGGGACGTTCGGCGGGGCTGATGATCTTCAAGGTCGGGGATCAGGACGCGGTGGAAATCGCGCAGATGGTGCGAGCGTATGTGCAGGGACGCCGATTCGCCACCGGCGACGAACGGGCCGTCTTCGACGTCCAATGGACGGATCGGCTGCTGGGTGTGCTCAATGCGTTCTCCGCGGCCGGCTCCGACGGCAGGCAGCGAAACCGGGGGCTGCGAACGAAGCGTCGGATCGCCTACGACCTGGGCCTTGATGCGCAGGCGACGCTCCCGAAGGGCTGCCGTGTGGATGTTCACTCAGATCTGGCGCGGATCATCGAGAGCCGTCTGGATTTGCTGCTGCGCAACGCCCGCTGGGGGGCGTTGCTGGTGTTCGCCACGCTGTTGATGTTCCTGAATTGGCGGGTCGCGTTCTGGGTGGGCGTGGGATTGGCCACGGCGCTGGCGGGAACGCTGCTCTTCATGGACATTTTCGGGATCACGCTGAACCTGCTGACCATGTTCGGGTTGATCGTCGTGCTGGGTCTGCTCGTGGATGACGCGATCGTGGTCGCGGAGAACATCCTGGCCCGACACGATCGCGGGGAGCCGGGACTGGTCGCGGCGATCGGCGGGACGAACGAGGTGTTCTGGCCGGTGGTGGCCACGGTGCTCACGAGCGTCGTCGCGTTCATGCCGTTGATCTTCATCAAGGGGCAGATCGGCGACATGCTTGGCGCGTTGCCCTGGGTCGTGACCTGTGCGCTGGCGATGAGTCTGGTCGAAGCGGTGCTGATCCTGCCCAGCCACATGGGGCACAGCCTCATGAAGCGGGACAAGAGCATCGCGGGGCGGCGGGTGAGTCCGCTGCGGCGGCTGGAGGCGTGGCGCGACGGGATCATCATGAATCGGATCATTCCCGGCTACGCGTGGCTGCTCGGTCTCTCGTTGCGGTACCGCTACCTCAGTCTCTCATGCGCCTTGGCGTTGCTGATCGGGACGCTCGGGATCGTGGCGGGCGGGCGCATCCCGTTTGAGTTCCTCGCTTCGTCCGATTCGGAGACGATCGTCGTCGACGTGCGGATGCCGATCGGCACACCGTTGCACGCCACGGAGCAGGTGCTGCAGCGGGTCGAGGAGGCCGCGGTCACCCAGGAGGCGGAGGTGCTGTCGATCAGCACCCTGGCCGGGGCCGCCACGACGATCGGAGGTGCCGGATGGTCCGCCACGGGCCTGGCGACGCATCTCGGGCAGGTGTTCCTGGAGTTGAAGCCCGTCGAGGAGCGGGATCGTGAGTCCTCACAGGTGATTCAGTCGATCCGCCAGCAACTCGGTGTCGTGGCCGGTGTCGAGAGCATCAGCTACTCCGAGATACAGGGCGGACCGGGCGGCAAGGACATCACCATTCAGATCACCGGCGAGGATGAGGCGCAGGTCGATGCCGTCGTCGGGAAGGTGAAGGGGCTGTTGGCGACCATCGACGGGGTGTTCGATATCGCCGACGATCACGAGGGGGGGCAGCGGGAAGTGCAGATCCACCTCAAATCGGGGGCCGGCGCACTGGGATTGACGGTGGCCGATGTGGCCCGGCAGGTGCGGGGAGCCCTCTATGGGATTGATGCGCACGTCTTCAGCGCAAAACGTGAGGACATCGACGTGCGCGTCCGCCTGGACGAGGCGTCGCGCCGGAGCCTGCACTCGATTGAGAACATGTGGGTGGTCGGCGCGATGGGACGGCGCGTGCCCTTGCCGGAGATCGCCGAGTTGGAGGCGGGAACCAGCTACTCGACCATCCGACGGGTGAACCGCGAGCGTGCGATTACGGTAACCGCCGACACCGCGCCCGATGTGAGCCCGGAGACGGTTGTCCCGGCGCTGATGCCGGATTTCGAGCGGCTGCAACGCCGGCATCCCGCGGTGAAGATCGAACTGGCCGGGCGCCAGCGGCAGATGCGGAAAGCGTTCGAATCACTGCCGGTGGGGTTCGTGGGGGCGCTGGTGGTGATCTACCTGATCCTGGCATGGCTGTTCAGCAGCTATGTGCAGCCGATTGCGGTGATGCTGGCGATTCCGTTCGGCGTGGTCGGGGTGGTCTGGGGGCACATCCTGCTGGGCTTCGAACTCACATTTTTGAGCCTGATCGGGTTCGTCGCGCTGAGCGGGATCGTGGTGAACGACTCGCTGATCTTCGTCAAGTTCTACAATTCCATGCGGGAAGAGGGGATGGGCTTGCGCAAGGGACTGATCGCGGCGGGTCGGCAGCGTCTGCGGCCGATTTTCCTGACCACCATCACCACCGTGCTGGGGCTGACGCCGCTGATGCTGGAGCAGTCGTTCCAGGCGCGTTTTCTGATCCCCATGGCGATCTCGATCGCGTTTGGCCTGATTAGCGCGACGGTGCTGATCCTGCTGATTCTGCCGTGCATCATCGTGGTGGTGGATGACGTCAAGGCCGCCGGGTATTTCCTCTGGAACGGAATGGCTAGGCCGGACGAGGGTGTTTCACTGGAGCCGGAGGCTCTGGACCGCCGCGAGGGATAGACCGGTGCCGGGAAGGGTGGTCGATGAAGGAGTGGAGGCACCGGTGGGCAACGCGAGACGCATGAGTCTATGTCGATTGCTTGGCAGCCATTCTCGTCCGGCTTCCCGCGGTCGGAAAAGAGTTTGGCTATACTCCGGGGCCTCGAGATGGGCTTGGGGCGGGAGAGGCGACGGGTTGTGCCGAAGGCGAGGGAAAGCCGATTCGGATGGAGATAATCAAGGGAATCCCGGTTGCCCCCGGCGTGGTGATCGGCCGCGCTTTCGTGTTTGAGGAGGTGGTCGCGCGGGTTCCGTATCACATCGTGCCCGGCGAACAAATCCTCCGGGAGATTGAGAGACTGGACGAGGCGGTCCGAGAGGCGATCGGGGATCTGGAGGCGGACCGTGACCGGGCGGCGGCGAAGCTGGGGCGTGAACCGGCCAAGGTGTTCGAGTTCCATCTGGGTTTGCTGCGGGATCAGTCGCTCATCGAGCCGATCCGCAAGCACGTGGAGTGGGAGCATGTGACGGCGGCCTACGCCGTGGCCGATGCCTTTCGGGCGTTGGCGGACCGGTTTCGGGCGATGGGCAGCGAGGTGTTCCGGCAGAAGGCCAAGGATGTCGTGGACCTGGAACGGCGTCTGTTGGGCAAGCTCGTGGGGCAGAGCCGAGACCGTCTGGCCAAGCTCGAGGAGCCGATGGTTCTGATCACCCATGATCTGACGCCGGCCCAGGCCGCGGCGTTCGACACCAAGAAGGTCGTGGGGTTTGCCACGGACGCCGGTGGCCGCACCAGCCACACGTCAATTGTGGCCGGGGCGTTGGGCATTCCGGTGGTGGTGGGGACGCAGCGCGTGACGCAATGCGTTGATGACGGGGACCAGGTGATCATCGACGGCAAGGCGGGGCTGGTGATTGTCCGGCCGGACGCCGAGACGCTCGGGCGGTATGAACTGAGCGTCCGTCGGCTGGTGGCCTCCGAAGCGCAGATGCGGGAGCTGCGCGATCTGGAGGCGGTGACGTTGGACGGGACGCGGATCACCCTGCTGGGCAACATCGAGTTTGCCCGCGAGATCGAGCAGTTGATCGCCAACGGCGGGGACGGTGTGGGGCTGTTCCGCACCGAGTTCCTGTACCTGACGCGGAGCCAGGAGCCGGCCGAGGAAGAGCATTTCCAGGAATACCGCCGGTGCGTGGAACTGCTGGACGGTCGGCCTCTGACGATTCGCACCGCGGATCTCGGTGCGGACAAATAC
>Ga0272442_10011125_pt1 | contig 11012 bp, 10 predicted proteins | sample SSMForm2O_FD_200262 | JGI IMG/M metagenome (GOLD analysis project Ga0272442, IMG submission 200262) | Marine sediment archaeal communities from Little Sippewissett salt marsh, Falmouth, MA, United States - SSM-Form-2O | ecosystem: Environmental > Aquatic > Marine > Wetlands > Sediment ... | reverse complement strand
GCGGGGCGCGCCCGGGCGACCGGGTGAACCTGGAGACCGACATCCTGGGCAAGTACGTGCGGCGCCTCACGGCGCCGGGCGGGGCGGACGACGCGCGCCTGGCGTCCCTGCTCGCCGAGCACGGCTTCATCGGAAAGGACGAGGCATGACCGACTTCAGCCGCGTGGAACAGGCCCTCGAGCAGATCCGCGAGGGACGGATGGTGGTCGTCGTCGACGACGAGGACCGGGAGAACGAGGGCGATCTGATCATGGCCGCCGAGAAGGTGACCGCCGAGGCGGTGAACTTCTTCGCCGTCCACGGGCGCGGCCTCATCTGCGCGCCCGCCGACCGCGAGCTGCTGCACCGCCTGGACCTCGATCCCATGGATCATCAGCACAGCCGCGCCATCCGCACGCCCTTCACCATCAGCGTCGACGCCAGCGAGGGCGTGACGACGGGCATCAGCGCCGCCGACCGCGCGCGCACGGTCAACCTCATCGCCGGGGCCGGCACCCGCCCCGAGGACCTGGCGCGGCCCGGGCACGTCTTCCCGCTGGCGGCGCGGCCCGGCGGCGTGCTCCAGCGCGCCGGCCACACCGAGGCCGCCGTGGACATGGCGCGCCTGGCGGGGCTCCGGCCGGCGGGCATGCTCTGCGAGATCCTCAACGACGACGGCTCCATGGCCCGCGTGCCCGACCTGGAGCGCTTCTGCGAGCGCCACGGCCTGCTGATGATCTCCGTGCGCGATCTCATCCGCTACCGCTACTCGCGCGAGAAGCTGGTGGAGCGCCTCATCGACGTGGACATGCCCACCGAGCACGGCCACTTCCGCATGTACCTCTACGAGAGCCGCGTGGACGGCATGCAGCACGCGGCCCTGGTCAAGGGCGACCCGGCGAGCCATCCGGCGCCGCTGGTGCGCGTCCACAGCAAGTGCTTCACGGGCGACACCCTGGGCAGCAGCCGCTGCGACTGCGGCCAGCAGCGCGACCTGGCCATGCGCCTCATCGAGGAGGACGGCAGCGGCGTCTTCCTCTACATGAACCAGGAGGGCCGGGGCATCGGCCTGGAGAACAAGCTGCGCGCCTACAAGCTGCAGGAGGAGGGCCTCGACACGGTGGAGGCCAACCACCGTCTCGGCTTCCGCGCCGACCTGCGCGACTACGGCATCGGCGCGCAGATACTGGCCGACCTGGGGCTCAAGCGCCTGCGGCTGCTGACGAACAACCCCCGCAAGATCGTCGGCCTGGAGGCCTACGGCCTCGAGGTCGCCGAGCGCCTGCCCCTGGAGGTGGCGCCCAACCCGGAGAACGTCCACTACCTGCACACCAAGCGCGAGAAGCTGGGGCACATGCTGGAGCAGGCCTGATGTTTTCCCTTGCCGGGGGCCCGCGATTCTGCGACCCCTGAACGCGACAGGAGGGATGATGGTCAAGCGAATCGAGGGGCGCCTGGACGCCCGCGGCATGAAGGTCGCCATCGTGGCGAGCCGCTTCAACGAGTTCCTCACGGAGCACCTGGTGGCGGGCGCCCACGACTGCCTGCTGCGCCACGGCGCCGACGCGGAGGACCTCATGGACATCATGGTGCCGGGCAGCTACGAGCTGCCCCTGGTGGCCAAGCAGGCGGCGTCCTCGGGGCGCTACGACGCCGTGGTCTGCCTGGGCGCGGTGATCCGCGGTGGCACGCCCCACTTCGAGTACATCGCCGGCGAGACGGCCAAGGGCATCGCCCAGGTGGGACTGGACACGGGCGTGCCCGTCGTCTTCGGCGTCCTGACCACCGACACCCTCGAGCAGGCCATCGAGCGCAGCGGCACCAAGAGCGGCAACAAGGGCTGGGAGGCCGCCCTCGGCGCCATCGAGCTCGTCGATCTGCGGCGTCAGCTCGAGGCCTGACGCGTGGGTCGCCGCCGCAAGGCCCGCGAGCTGGCCCTCCAGTGCCTCTACGAGCTGGAGTCCCCCGGCAAGGAACCGGACCGCGTCCTGGACGACCAGGCGGCCCGGCGCCGCAGCGCGCCCGCCAGCGAGGAGTACGCGCGGCGCCTGGTGGCCTGGACGCGGGAGGAGACGGCGGCCATCGACGCGGCCGTGGCCGAGCGCGTGGAGCACTGGGAGCCCGAGCGGCTGAGCCTCATCGTCCGCCTGGTGCTCCGCCTCTGCCTGGCCGAGGGCCGCCGCGCGCCCGAGGTGCCCACCCGCGTGATCCTGGACGAGGCCGTGGAGCTGGCCCGCAAGTACGACGGCGATGGGGCGGCGCGCTTCGTCAATGGGGTCCTCGAGCCTCTGCTGCTGGCCGCGCGCGCGGAGGAGGCCCCGTGAGCGCGCGCCGCGAGAGCCGCCGCGAGCACTGGGACCGCTACTGGGACGCCCGCCCGGTGGAGGAGATCTACCCGGCCGTGGGCGAGCCCTGGCGCGAGCTGCTGCGCTGGCGCCAGGTGGACGGCGCCCGTGCCCTGGAGGTGGGGGCCGGCAGCGGCCGCGACTCCCTGGAGCTGGCGCGACGCGGCGCCGCCGTCACCGTCCTCGACTACAGCGAGCCCGCCCTGCGCACCGTGCGCCGGGCCTGGGACGGCGGCCTGCCCCTGGCCCTCGTGCGCGGCGACGCGCGCCGCCTGCCCTTCGCCGACGGCAGCTTCGATCTGGTCTTCCACCAGGGGCTGCTCGAGCACTTCCGCGATCCGGCGTCCATGGTGGTCGAGCACGCGCGGGTGCTGGCCCCCGGCGGCGTCCTGCTCATCGACGTGCCCCAGCGCTGGCACGCCTACACGGCGGTCAAGCGCCTGCTCATCGCCCTGGACCGCTGGTTCGCCGGCTGGGAGCGATCCTTCAGCGCCCGCGAGCTGGAGGGCCTCATGGCCGCGGCCGGCCTGGAGATCCTCGGCAGCTACGCGAGCTGGCCCGAGCCGGGCCTGGCCTACCGGGCCCTGCGACTGGCCCTGGCGCGCCTGGGCCTCCGCCTGCCCGCGCATCCCCGGCCCCTGCCCCTGCTCGGCCCCGCGGGCGCGCGCCTCCGCGCGGCCCTGCGCTACCGCCGCCTCGGCCACTACACGGGCATGGTCCTGGGGACCGTGGCCCGCCGCCCCGGAAAGGCAGCTCCATGACCGGCAGCAAGGGACGCCTCCTGGCTGTCAACTGGCGGGACCTGCGCAACCCCGACGCGGGCGGCGCCGAGGTCCACCTGCACGAGATACTGATCCGGCTGGTTCGCTGGGGCTGGGACGTGACGCTGCTGGCGGCCGGCTGGCCCGGCGCCGCCGCCGAGGAGCGCTACGACGGCCTGCGCGTGCGGCGCACCGGCGCCTGGTGGAACGCCAACTGGAGCCTGGCCCTGACGGCGCGGCGCCTCCTGCGGGCGGAGCCCTTCGACGCCGTCGTCGAGGACGTCAACAAGATCCCCTTCTTCCTGCCCCTGCTGGCGCGGCGGCCCCACCTCCTGGTGATCCCGCACCTGTTCGGCGCGACGGTCTTCCGCGAGACGAACCCGGCCTTCGCCGCCTACGTCTACGCCCACGAGCTGCTGATCCCGTGGGTCTACCGCCGCAGCCGCGTGCTGGCCATCAGCCCCAGCACGCGCGCGGACCTGCTGCGGCGCGGGTTCGCGCCCGAGCGCGTCGTCGTGAGCTACTGCGGCTTCGACGCCGCGCCCTACGACCTGCCCTCGCCGCCGCCGCGGGACCCGGCGCCGCGGCTGGTCCACCTGGGCCGCCTGCGCCGCTACAAGGGCGTCGACATCGTGCTGCGCGCCATGACGCGTATCCGCGCCGAGCTGCCCGACGCCACCCTCGACGTGGTGGGCGACGGGCCCGAGCGCCCCGCCCTGGAGGCCCTGGCCGCCCGCCTCGGCCTGGCGGAGGCCGTGCGCTTCCGCGGGCACATGCCCCTGGCCGACATGGTGGACCTGCTCTACCGCTGCCGGCTCTTCCTCAACGCCAGCCCCAAGGAAGGCTGGGGCCTGACGGTGGTGGAGGCCGGCGCCTGCGGCCTGCCCACCGTGGCCGCCGACTCGCCGGGCCTGCGCGACTCGGTGCGCGACGGCGAGACGGGCGTGCTGGTGCCCTACGGCGACGTGCCGGCCATGGCCGGCGCCGCCGTGGCCCTCCTCCGCGACGAGGAGCGGCGCCGCGCCATGGGCGAGGCCGCCGCCCGCCGCGCGCGCGGCTTCAGCTGGGACACCACGGCGCATGAGACCGAGGCGCTCCTGGAGCAGCTTCTCGCCGGCGGCGGAAAGGACCCCCGCCCGTGAGCGGGGGCGGCGAGGAAGGCGGCGCGGGCCGCGGACCGGACCGCGAGCGGCGGCGCGGCCGGCTGCGCACACTGGGCAAGGCCGTCGTCACGGCGGCCCTGGTGGCCTTCATCCTCACGCGGATCTCCCTTGGCGAGGCCCTGGCCATCCTGGCCGGCGCCCGGCCGGCGGCCCTGCTGGCCGCCCTGGGCGTCTTCGCGGTCAGCGTCCTGGCGGGCGCCTGGCAGTGGGGGCGCTTCCTGGCGGCCATGGGCATCCCCCTGAGCGTGCCCAAGCTGCTGGAGCTCTACTGGGTGGGCCTCTTCTTCAACAACTTCCTGCCCAGCAACGTGGGCGGCGACCTGGTGAAGGTCCTCGACCTGAGCCGCGAGCGCTACGATCCCGTAGCGGCGGCCACGGCCACACTGGCAGACCGCGTGACGGGACTGGCGGCCCTGGCCCTGCTGGCCGCCCTGGCGGCCCGCCTGCTGGCCCCGCGGGCCGAGCTGGCCGGCCTGGTGGCGCCCGTCTTCTGGGGCGCCCTGGTCTTCCTGGTCCTGCTGCTGCTGGTCCTGGTGGGGCCCCTGGCCGGCGCGGCGCACCGCCTGGCCCGGCGGCTCGGACTGCTGCCCGCGGGCGGCACCCGCGCGCGCATCGTCGAGCAGCTGCGCCGCCTGCGCCGCCGGCGCGCCCTGTTCGGCGGCCTCTTCCTCTTCTCCCTCCTGGTGCAGGCCCTGCGCGTGGCCGTGCACTACCTGGCCGGCCTGTCCCTGCTCGGCGACGCCTGCCCCCTGGTCTTCGATTTCTTCCTCGTGGTGCCGCCCCTGGCCTTCGCCCTGACCCTGCCGGTGACGCTCGGCGGGCTGGGCCTTCGCGAGGGCCTGGCCCTGCCGCTCTTCGCGCCGCTCGGCGTGGGGGGCGAGGCCGCCGTGGCCATCGAGGTCCTGGCCTATCTGCTGATGCTCCTGGTCAGCCTCGGCGGCGGCCTGCTCTTCCTGCTGCGGCGCGGGCGGCCGCGGGCGGCCGAAAAAGGGGTTGTGCCGCCGGGAACTTTTAGGCAGGATTAGCTTAGTATTTGCCGTTTTTGCAGCCTTTTACCCTCCTTCCGGGAAGTCTCCATGTCAGGTCGTCGCCTCGCGGCCCTCCTCGCCGGCATCGCCAGTTTCCTGGCGCCCTTCTGGGTCTACCTGCGCACCCTGTCGCCGACGCTGAACTTCTGGGACTGTGGCGAGTTCATCGCCGCCGGCTACACCCTGGGCATCCCGCACCCGCCGGCGACGCCCCTGTTCGTCCTGCTGGTGCGCCTGGCCAGCGTGCTGCCCCTGGGCGTCGGCGTGGCCCAGAAGGCCAACATGATGAGCGCCCTGTTCGGGGCCCTGGCCAGCCTGATGATGTTCCTGCTGGTGCTGAAGCTGACGCGCCACTGGAAGTGGGGCGTCAGGCCTCTGCCCGACTGGGTGCGGCTCGCCGGCGCGCTGTGCGGCGCGCTGTTCATCGCCTTCAGTGACACCTTCTGGCTCAACGCCATCGAGGCCGAGGTCTACGCCCTGAGCGCCTTCTTCCTCGGGCTGGTGCTCTGGCTGGTGCTGGACTGGAGCGAGCACGCTGCCGTAAAGCGCGGCAACGCGCTGGTCTACCTGATCCTCTATCTGCTCAGCATGGGCATCGGCCTGCACCTGGGCACCATCCTCGTCTTCCCCGGCCTGTTCGTCATGGCCCTGATGATCCGCACCAAGAGCTTCAACGACCTGGAGCTCTGGCTGGTGGGCGCGACCCTGGCCCTGTTCCTGGGCAGCGCCATCCTGCACATGCCCGACGCCATCATGTTCACGGGGCTGCTGGCCATCCTCGCCGCGGGCGTGGCCTTCCAGGCCCGGGGGCGCCCCTTCCTGCTGGCCTCCCTGGGGCTGTTCGCGCTCGGTCTGAGCGTGCACCTGTTCCTGCTCATCCGCGCCGGGCAGTCGCCGGTGATGAACGAGGCCGACCCGTCCAACTGGGGGAACCTCTGGGCCGTCCTCAAGCGCGAGCAGTACCCCTTCCAGCTGCCCACGGACCGCAAGGCGCCGCTGGGCTGGCAGTTCCAGCACTTCTTCGGCTACTTCTGGAGCCAGTTCCGCATGCCGCCCGAGCGGCAGTGGGGCGTCCTTCACCTGGGCCGCGCCCTGACCGCCCTGCCCATCGGCCTGGGCCTGCTGGGGCTCTGGCACCAGTTCAAGCAGGAGAAGCGGCACTGGGCGGCCACGGTGACGGTGCTGCTGGTGAACACCATCGGGCTGGTCTTCTTCCTCAACTTCTCGTCGGAGGAGGTCCGCGAGCGCGACTACTTCTACGCGGCGGGCTTCTACTTCTACGCCCTGTTCATCGGGCTGGGCGCCGTGGGGCTGATGCAGACGCTGCTCGAGGAGCGGCGCGGGCGCCTGCTGGCGGCGGTGGCGGCGCCGCTGCTGGTGCTGGCGGCCTTCGGGCCGCTGCAGCACCACTGGTACACCCACGACCGCAGCGAGAACCTCATCGCCCGCGATTACGCCATCAACATGCTGATGCCGCTGGAGGAGAACGCCGTCATCTTCACCAACGGCGACAACGACACCTTCCCCCTCTGGTACATCCAGGAGGTGGAGGGCTTCCGCAAGGACGTGCGCGTCATCAACCTGAGCCTGCTCAACACGGACTGGTACATGCGCCAGCTCCGCGACGACGAGCCGCGCGTGCCCATCGCCTACACGGACGCGGAGATCCAGGAGGTGATCACCCACTACTTCCGCCTGGAGGACGGGCGCATCTTCCAGCCGCGGGACGAGGTCATCAACCACATGTTCGTCAACGCCCAGCGCTCGCCCGAGGGCTGGGAGGCCCATCCCTTCTACTTCGCCGTGACCATTCCCCACGAGACCCTGCTGCCCTACCAGGACTATCTGAGCATGGAGGGCCTGGCCTACCGCATGACGCTGAAGAAGGGCAAGGACCAGATCGACTACGCGGCGCTGCGCCGCAACCTGGAGCACGTCTTCGAATGGCGGGGAGTGCTGACCGAGGGCCGCAGCACCGCCGGCGAGCCCTGGGCCGAGAGCCCGGCGGGCACGTCCATCCTCGAGCGCGTGCCGGCGCCGGGGGACAGCAACCTCGTCCTGCCCGGTTTCTACCGGGACGAGACCATCCGCCACCTGATCCAGAACTACGCCGCGGCCTGGAGCCGCCTGGCCATCGCGGCCGACCGCGGCGGCGAGGGCTACGCGCCGGATCCCTCCCTGGCCGTGCGCGCCATGGAGATGGCCAGCCTGATCCGGGAGGATCTGGGCCCGGTGGTACAGTACCTGGGCTATCTCTACATGAAGAACGAGCAGTACGAGCGCGCCCTGCGCGCCTACGAGCACTACCTGGACATCGAGCCGCAGAACGCCCAGCTCTGGGCGCGCTACGCGCAGGCGGCGGAGGCGGCGGGAGAGCGGCGCCTGGTCGTCCAGGCCCTGGGGCGGGTCATCGAGCTGGACCCGGACTACGAGAACGCCTATCTGTCGCTGGCCGACTTCATCCTGAGCTACTTCCCCTCGGAGCAGAACGTGGCGCTGGTGCGCCGCGAGCTGGAGGACTACGACCGGCGCAACCCGGGCAGCCCTCTCATCGAGGAGCGCCTGCGCCTCATCGAGGAGATCATGAGCTACGCGCCCGACTCGGGCGCCGCCGTGCCGCTGGCGCCGGGGGGCGGGCCGTGAGCGGGCGCGTCCTCGTCACCGGCGCCGCGGGCTTCATCGGATCCCACCTGGTGGACCGGCTCCTGGACGAGGGCCGCGAGGTGGTGGGGATCGACTGCTTCACGGACTACTACGATCCGGCCCGCAAGCGGCGCAACCTGGCGGCGGCCCTGGCCCGGCCCGGCTTCCGCCTGGTGGAGGCGGACCTCGTGACGGCCGACCTGGCGCCGCTGCTGGACGGCTGCGGCACCGTCTTCCACGAGGCCGCCCAGGCGGGCGTGCGCGCGAGCTGGGGCGAGGAGTTCGGCATCTACCTGCACTGCAACCTCGCCGCCACCCAGCGCCTGCTCGAGGCCCTCAAGGGCCGCGCGAGCGCGCGCCTGGTCTACGCCAGCTCCAGCTCGGTCTACGGGCGCGTGCGGGAGCTGCCCATGCGCGAAGACTCCCTGCCGCGCCCCTACAGCCCCTATGGCGTGACCAAGCTCGCCGCCGAGCAGCTCGTGGACCTCTACCGCATGAACCACGGCCTCGACGCCGTGGCCCTGCGCTACTTCACCGTCTATGGCCCGCGGCAGCGGCCCGACATGGCCTTCAGCCGGTTCATCGCGGCGGGCCTGGCGAACCGGCCCCTGCCCGTCCTCGGCGACGGCGGCCAGACCCGCGATTTCACCTTCGTGGACGACATCGTCGAGGCCAACCTGCGGGCCGCCGCCTACGGCGGCGACGCGTTCGTCTTCAACGCCGGCGGCGGCAGCCGCGTGACCCTGCACGAGGCCCTGGCGGCGCTGGAGGGCGCCTTCGGCCACGGCCTGGCCCGCGAGCACGCGGCGACGCCCGCCGGCGACGTGCAGGACACCCTCGCCGACGCCACGCGCATCGAGGCCGAGCTGGGCTTCCGCCCCCGCACCCCGCTGGCCGAGGGCCTGGCGCGCCAGCTGGCCTGGACCCGCGAGCAGGAGGAGGCCGCGTGAGGCTGAGCATCCTGATCCCCGCCTACAACGAGGCCGAGAGCCTGCCCGCCCTGCTCGACGCCCTGCGCGAGCACGCCGCGCCCTTCGCGCCCTACGAGATCGTCGTGGTGGACGACGGCAGCACGGACGGCACCGGCGAGCTGCTGGCCCGCCTGGCCATGGAGGATCCGCGCCTGGGCTACGCGCGCCTGGGCCGCAACTACGGCAAGAGCGCGGCCCTGGCCGTGGGCTTCGCCCGCACGCGCGGCGACGTGGTGGTCACCATGGACGCCGATCTCCAGGACGATCCCGCGGAGCTGCCCGCCCTCCTGGCCACGCTGGACGAGGGCTGGGACCTGGTGAGCGGCTGGAAGAAGGAGCGGCGCGACCCCATCGACAAGACCCTGCCGAGCAAGGTCTGGAACGCCATGCTGCGCCGCGTCTCCGGCCTGACCCTGCACGACTTCAACTGCGGCCTGAAGGCCTACCGCAGCGAGGTGGCGCGCGGCCTGCGCCTCTACGGCGACCTGCACCGCTACGTGCCCGTGCTGGCCGCCTGGCAGGGCTGGCGCGTCACCGAGATCCCCGTGCGCCACCCGCGCCGCTTCGGCGTGAGCAAGTACGGCGCGCGGCGCTTCCTCAATGGCATCCTCGACCTGTTCACGGTGACCTTCATCCACCGCCGCGGCGCCGCGCCCCTGCACCTGTTCGGACGCATCGCCGCGGCGCTGCTGGCCGTCGGCCTGTTCATCAACCTCTACTTCGCCGTCGTCTGGGCCATCACGCAGACCCTGCGCGTGCGGCCGCTGCTGATCCTCGGCCTCATCCTCGTGGTCCTGGGCTTCCAGACGGCCTCCCTCGGCCTGCTGGGCGAGCTGATGATCCACCTGCGCGGCCGCGAGGAGGAGTACCGCATCGCCGAGGAACGTGAGCCCCGTGGCGACTGAGCGGCGCCGCATCGGCCTGGCGGTTCTCAACTGGAACGGGCGGGAGGTGCTGCCGCTGTGCCTCGCCAGCCTGGAGGCCGCCGCCGACGCCAGCCGCCACGACGTGTCCCTGCTCCTCGTGGACAACGCCTCCACCGACGGCTCCGACGCCTGGGCCGCCGGCACGCACCCGCGCTGGGAGCAGCTTCCCACCGGCGCCAACCGGCGCTACGCGGGCGGCATGAACGCCGCCCTGGCGCACCTGCTGCCCCGCGGATTCGACTACGTGGCCGTCCTCAACAACGACGTCGAGGCGGATCCGCAGCTGTTCGATCCCCTCGTGGCCGACCTGGAGGCCGAGGCGCGGCGCGGCGCGGCGGCGCCGCGCATCCACTACCACGGCGCGCGGGACCGCCTCTGGTACGGCGGCGGCGAGGTGGGCCGGCTCAGCCGCGTGGCCCGGCACCTGGGCATCCGCCGGCGGGCGGCGGGCCGCTGGCTGGCGGCCGCCGACACGGGCTACCTGACGGGCTGCTGCATCCTGGGCCGCGCCGAGTTCTGGAAGACCACGGGCGGCTTCGACGAGGCGTTCGGCTTCTACGCCGAGGACGTGGACCTCTCCCTGCGGGCGCGCGCCCTGGGCTGGCGCCTGCGCTACGTGCCCGACGCCCTCCTCTACCACCGCGTGGGCTGGTCCAGCGGCGGCGGCTTCAGCGCCGCCAAGCTGCGCGCCCAGCGGCGGGCGACGGCCCTGCTCATCCGGCGGCACGTGCGGCCGGCCCTGCGGCCCCTGGCCCACCTGGCCTGGTGGGGGCGGGCGGCGTGCGGCCTGGCCGCCGGCCTGGGGCGCGGCGAGCGGGGCCTGCTGGGCTCGTTGATCCGGTCCCTGCGGCCGGAGAACCGCGGCGAGGCGCGGCCGTGAGCGCGCCGGGCGAAGCCCGCAGCGCCGGCCGGCGCTGGCTCCGCCTGGAGGGATGGCGCGGCCTGGCCCTGGCGGCCCTGCTCTACGCGCTGCTGCTGGCCCTGCTCCTGCCCGAGGCCGTCTTCCAGGGACGCGTCTTCACCAGCCCCGACGCCGTGGCGCCGGCCGGCCTGGCCGAGTACGTGGCCGTCAACGACCTGCCGGCCCCGGCGTGGAACCCCTTCATCTTCGCCGGCATGCCGGCGGCCGCGAGCCTCAGCGCCGGCACGGGGCTCTACCCCGGCACGGTGCTGCTGCGCTGGGCCATCGACAATCT
>Ga0272442_10011124_pt1 | contig 11013 bp, 10 predicted proteins | sample SSMForm2O_FD_200262 | JGI IMG/M metagenome (GOLD analysis project Ga0272442, IMG submission 200262) | Marine sediment archaeal communities from Little Sippewissett salt marsh, Falmouth, MA, United States - SSM-Form-2O | ecosystem: Environmental > Aquatic > Marine > Wetlands > Sediment ... | reverse complement strand
AAGCGATCAACGTCGGATCCTTGTAAAACCTGTCAATAATGGCCTCAAAAATCCCATCACGGATCGAATAGGTTTTTATTTTAGAAAATGGTTTCCCATCCTTATCGAACATAAACCGCTCCTTGCCGGCAATCTGTTTTATCCTGGGATTTTCTTCCATCGGTTGATTAACTTCCGGTTCACGGCCTTCCATTCTATCAACCGACTCATCCGAAAATATCATGTCCCCGATCAGGTTAGGGTATTTTTTCATATCCATGTGTGGCGAAACCTCGTCGTCAGTTGCCAGTTTCATCGCCCAGGTAATCAAATCTGTTGTGCCTGATTTTATTGAATTTAATTCATCTTCCGAAGCAATTCCTGCTTTTACAAGTTCATTTCCGAACCAGATAATTGAGTCCTGCTCCATCCAGGCTTCCATTTCCTCTTTTGTCCGGTACGAAGAGGCATCCGACGGGGAATGCCCGCTGAAACGGTAAGTCAGTACATCGAGCAAAACCGGCCCCTGTTTTTCTTCTATGACTTTTTTCTTCCGTTTATAGGCATCAATCACAGCGAGAGGATTGTATCCGTCCACACGCTCGGCGTGCATCTGATCGGCATTTAATCCGGCGCCGATACGTGCGGCAATGCCATACCCCATTGTTTCGCCACAGGTTTGCCCGCCCATGCCATACTGGTTATTCATAATATTCACAATCAGAGGCAGCCCGCCTTTCATATCGCCTTCCCACAATTCGGTAAACTGGTCCATGGTAGCAAATGCCAACCCTTCCCAAACAGGGCCGCAAGCCATCGAGGCGTCGCCAATATTGGCAACCACAATCCCTTCTTTACGATTAACTTTTTTATAAAGTGCCGCTCCTACCGAGATATCGCCTGAGCCACCGACAATGGCATTGTTCGGGTAAACGCCAAAGGGTGTAAAAAACGCATGCATCGACCCGCCCAATCCTTTGTTAAAACCGGTTTCGCGTGCAAAAATCTCAGCCAGCGTCCCGTAAACGAGGAAACGCACAGCCTGTTCTTTTACCGTCCCTTTGAAACTATTTTTTACAGGGGCAAACGTGATACCCCCGAAATGCGACTCCATTATTTTTACCAACTCATCTTCACTTAGCTGATGGATGGCCGACAATCCTTTAGCGAGTATTTCGCCATGGCTCCGGTGCGACCCGAAAATAAAATCGTCGGTTGTCAGGGTATAAGCCATGCCCACTGCTGCTGCTTCCTGCCCGATGGAAAGGTGTGCAGGTCCGGGGTGGTGGTATTTTAATCCGTTATACTCACCCTGTGTTTTTATCAGGTTGAGCATGGTTTCAAATTCACGGATGACCACCATGTGGTGATAGATCCGCAGGAAATCGTCTTTGGCATAATTTTCTTTTTCCTGCTCAATCGTTTTATTGTATTGATTTACCGGGATCGGATTAAAATCGATTTGCCCGGCTTTCCTGACTTCCGATGGATTTATAAATTGTGATTTTGGCATCTTTAATAATATTAGAATCTTGAATTTTGAATATCAGAAATTATGTTTTTACATTAAAATTTTTATTCGTAGCTCGCAACTCCTTATAGCTTAATTAAACTGAAAGCGTTTCGATCTGATTTTTAATTTCAGTTAGGAACGATGTTGCTTCGCCGCCATCAAGTGCCTGGTGGTCGTAAGTTAGCGAAAGCCCCATCATGGGGACAAATCCATACACGCCGTCGCCTAAATCCTTTGACCGCGGTATTATGGTGCACACTCCCAGGATAGCTGTTTGCGGCAGGTTTATTACCGGCGTAAACATCTCGACTCCGTAATTGCCAAGGTTTGAAACGGTAAATGTGGCGGCTTCAGGTTTGAGCAGGTCCGGGTCGATGCTGCCGCTTCTTGCGACCTGTGCTGCCCGGGCAAGCTGGGATGAAAGCCCTTCCAACGACAGGTCGTCGGCATTTTTAATAGCCGGGACCATCAGCCCCCGTTCTGTATCGACAGCCAATCCCAGATGGACTTTACTGAACCATTTCATTTTATCGCCCAGGTAATGCGTATTTGCCTGCGGGAATTTTTTAAGGGCTTTGATAACCGCATAACACACCAGGTCGTTAATAGTTATATTCTGAGAAATTTTTCCTTCCTCCAGTTCCGCTTTGAACTTTCTGCGCAGTGCCATTATTTTCCTTGCATCGGCGCTCATGTGATGGGTAAGTTGCGCCGAATTCTGCAGCGACTGGTGCATGGCTGTGGCAATCAGTTTCCGGATATTGGGGATCGGCTTTATTTCAAAATCACTGCCTGCCTCAATAACCGGTGAAACCGGATAGGCTGGTTGTTCAGGCTGTGCAACTGATTGTGTTTTGGATGCCGACTCGATATCCCTGGCGATGATCCTGCCATGCGGGCCACTCCCTTTTAAAGAATGAAAATCGATACCCAGCGAGGCTGCCATGCTTCTTGCCAGGGGGGAGATCCTGATCCTTCCGCCAACTGAAACAGGGGAGGCTGTTTTCACACTTTCTTCTGCCTTAACCTGAGTATCTGCTACCTCCTCTTTTTTCTCTGTCTTTTGCGGCGTATGCCCTGGCCTGAACTCTTCGTATGATTCACCCTCGTTGCCTATGACAGCCACATTGGCTAAAACCGGAATCTCGTCGCCTTCCTCAAAAAAAGTAGCCAGAAGAATCCCATCAATTTTAGCCTCTTCTTCAAAGGAGGCTTTATCGGTTTCATAAGAAAAAAGGATGTCGCCTTCTGAGACCTTCTCCCCCGGATTTTTATGCCATTGCCCTAAAATACAGGTTTCGACCGATTGCCCCTGCCTAGGCATAATTACTGGAATTGCCATTATTTTTATTTTATATTTTTGCTATTACCCTTTAAAAAATATTTTCTGTCGCCCTACTTGTTAATACAAATTATTCTGCCCTTAGGAAAGTAAACATTTGTAAATCAACAATGATTTGACGAATTATTTTATTCACAACAAAATTATATTATTAAACTTGTATTTACAAGTTATTTTTTATGTTTTAAAAATTTCTTAACTTTATACCCGTATGCCGGATTTGCCGCAATACCGAAAATTATACGAACTCCTCAGGAAACATATTTTGTCGGGGGTTTATGAAGAAGGAGCTTTGCTCCCTTCGGAGAATGAGCTTTGTGCCATTCACAACCTGACCAGGCCAACGGTAAGGCAAGCCCTCGATTCGTTGCTCAAAGAGGGGCTTATAATCAAAAAACAGGGGAAGGGGAGCATCGTGAGGAAGCAACCCCGGAACATTGGAATCCTGTCGATTGCAGGCACTGCCTCTGCTATCGGAGTAAGGCACCTGAAAACGGACATCCTGCAAAAGCCGGTAATCAGACCCTGGCCCGAAACCTTCCCTTATGAGTTAAGTGAAATTGAAAAAGAATCGGGGTGTATCTATATTGAAAGGCTGCGGTATGTAAACGACGAGCCGGTTTTTTATGATGTGAACCACATCCCGAATATCAACCTGCCACGGTTTACTGCCCGGTCGTTGCAGGACAAATCGCTTTTCGACGAACTGCGGAAAAATTACCAGGTGGAGATCATTGGCGGGGAACAGAAACTGAAAGCCATCAAACCAACCCAGGAAATTAAAAAACTACTCTCGCTGAAAAAAGGGGAGCCGGTTTTATACATCGAACGGAAACTCCATACAAATAAAGAGGGATTCAACATCTATTCAACGATCTATTTTAACTCGGCAGGCCATTCTATTTACGGAAATTTTTAAATCAGAACTTTTTATTAATTTCAACCTGTAAAACAATTGCGATGAATGAAAAGGCAATCCGCTGGCGGCAGCGGTACCAGAACCTTAATAAGGCATTTTTACAGTTAAACGATGCTGTTAACAGGGTTGATAAACTGTCTACGCTTGAAAAAGAGGGGCTTGTACAGCGGTTTGAATATACGTTTGAACTTTGCTGGAAAACATTAAAAGACTACCTTGAAGCTCAGGAGGTTGAAGCCAGATTCCCCCGGGAAGTAATAAAATATTCATTCCAGTATGAGATTATTAAAAATGGAGAAGCCTGGATGGAAATGCTTGAAAAAAGGAATATGATGGCCCATACCTATGATGAAGCCATTTTTAACGAGGCTATTCAAAATATTGTAACCGTATTTTTCCCGGAAGTCAGGAAATTGATGGATTTTTTAAAAAATCAGGTATGATGTATGGCATCCCGGAAAAAAGTTTTCAATTAATACTTTCCGCTATTAACAGGCTTGCCGAAATTGAGTCTGCAGCGATATACGGGTCACGTGCAATGGGAAATTATAAAAACGGCAGCGATATCGACCTGGTGGTTTATGGCAGGGATATCAACCAACAAGTTATCCTGAAACTTAAAACTGAGCTTGAACACAAACTTCCCATCCCCTATTTTTTTGACATCACCCATTACGAAACGCTCGAAAATCCAGGTTTAAAAGAACACATCGACCAGTATGCAAAAGAGATATTCAGGCGATAAACACATAACTCAAACCTATTTATTCATTTTATGTGAATAAACACTCCGCCTTCACCCCTGGCTTTCCCGTTCTCACAAAAAATTCACATCTTTGCCACAATTATAACCACATCCACATTATAATTATAGGGCTACTATGAAAGTATTAAAATTCGGGGGCACATCGGTAGGATCGGTTGAGAACATGAAGGCTGTTATGGCCTTGATTACCGATGGGAAAAAAAAGATTGTAGTTTTATCGGCAATGTCAGGGACGACAAATTCGTTGGTTGAGATTACAGATTTTCTTTATAAAAAAAATAATGATACAGCACTGATTGCCATTGAAAAACTTGAGCAAGGCTATAAAAAAGTGGTTGAGGAGCTCTTTTCTTCTGACGAGTTCAGGGCGAAAGCCCGGCCAGTTGTCAAAAAAAGTTTCGGCATTATCAAATCACTTGCATCCGGCAGGTTGAATAAAGCCGGAGAGAATACAATCCTTGCACAGGGAGAATTAATTTCAACACAATTATTTACCCTTCTTTTACAGGAAAACGGATTCGACACGGGATTAATCCAGGCCCTCGATTTTATGCGCATCGATGAAGATAAAACACCCGACCAGGATTTCATCAGGAGGCACCTGCCCGGGCTGTTGGAAGAAAATCCCACGGCTGACTATTACATCACCCAGGGATTTATCTGCAGGAATGCAGAAGGTGAAATTGATAACCTGCAGCGCGGCGGCAGCGATTATACGGCTTCGCTGATAGGCGCAGCCATCGATGCCGAAGAAATTCAGATATGGACCGATATAGACGGTTTCCATAACAACGATCCTCGCTATGTTGAGAACACCTCCAAGATTGAGCAACTATCGTTTAACGAAGCTGCCGAGCTGGCTTATTTCGGGGCAAAAATTCTGCATCCGCAAACTGTGCTCCCGGCAAAGATCCGGGATATACCGGTCAGGTTGAAAAATACGATGAATCCTGCTGACTCAGGCACGCTGATAACCTCTGAATCAGATGGGCGGGGGATAAAAGCTGTCGCCGCCAAGGATGATATCACAGCCATAAAAATCCGTTCAGACAGGATGTTGATGGCATACGGGTTCCTGCGAAATGTTTTTCAGGTATTTGAAAAATATAAAACACCCATCGATATGATTTCCACTTCGGAGGTGGCTGTATCGTTAACAATCGACGACCTTCACAGCCTCGACGAAATTGTAGAGGAACTTGGTAATTTCGGGTCAGTCGAAGTCGACCGCAATATGTCAATAATCTGTATTGTGGGAGATATTATCAGGGAAGAAAAAGGATTTGCATCGAAAGTGTTTAATGCGCTCGACGGAATCCCCATCCGTATGATTTCATACGGGGGCAGCAGATACAATATTTCTGTATTGGTGCCGACTTCCCTAAAGGGAAAAACCCTGAATGCTATAAGCAATAATTTATTAAATCAGGATGAATGATTTCCGCAAAATATATTTCCCGTTTTAAAGAACTTGAAACACCCTTCTATTTTTATGACCTTGATTTGCTGAAGGAAACAATCCATGCAGCTCTTCAGGAAAGTGAAAAGCACGGGTATATTATCCATTATGCATTAAAAGCAAATAATAACGATGCCGTTTTAAAAACCATCATGGAACTTGGGCTGGGAGCCGATTGTGTAAGCGGGAATGAAGTGATAAAGTGCATTAACATGGGATTCCCCGCCGGCAAAATTGCTTTTGCGGGAGTCGGCAAAACCGACAAAGAAATTGTTGCCGGGCTCGAAAATAACATCTTCAGTTTTAATTGTGAATCGATTCAGGAAATCGAGGTGATAAATTCACTTGCCGGGCAGATGGAAAAGACTGCACCAATTGCGATACGCATCAATCCTGATGTCGACCCGAAAACACACAAGTTCATATCGACCGGGTCGAAAGACAGCAAATTCGGTATTAACCACTGGGACTTTGAAGAAGTTGGAGAGAAAATAAAATCCCTTCCAAATATTAAGTTGACCGGAATTCATTTTCATATCGGGAGCCAGATTACCGACATCAGTGTTTTTGAACAACTGAGCCTTAAAATAAATCTGATCCAGGAATGGTTTGAAAGGCACGGTTTTACCCTCGGTCACATCAATGTTGGCGGGGGCCTGGGCATTGATTATACAAATCCTGAAAAAAATCCTGTCCCTGATTTTAAATCCTATTTCGAAGCCTTTCATAAAAACTTAAAATTAAAGAAGGGGGAGCAGCTTCATTTCGAATTGGGAAGGTCGCTGGTGGGTCAATGCGGCTTTTTTATCACCAGGGCTTTATACCTGAAAAAAGGGGTTGAAACCGAATTCCTGATTGTGGACGGAGGGATGAACGACCTGATCAGGCCCATGTTATACCAGGCACGCCATAAATATGTGTCGCTTACCTCAACATTGCCCGAAAAAAAATATACCATTGCCGGGCCGGTTTGCGAATCGACCGATGTTTTTGCCAGGAATATTGATTTGGCGGAATCAAAACGTGGTGATTTAGTTGCAGTCCATTCTGCCGGCGCCTATTGCCAGGTAATGGCATCAACCTATAACATGCGCCCGCTGATTAAAGCTTACGATTCTGATTCGATCTTTTAATAAAAGGCAATGCATCCCGGAATCGGGATTATCAGCATTTTCCCGGAGAGTATAAATCTCCTCACCTGGACTATGGTATGTTTTTTGTTTTTTGGGTGAAAGCCAAAAAACAAAAGCCATGAAAACAAAGAAAAAATCTCTGTTTATTATCCCCATTGTTATATTCCTTTTATTTACCGGTTGCCAGCAGAATTTTGATGAGTTTTACTGGCCTTACATCGGATTTTGGGACAGTGAAAAATACGTACTTGAAATCTGGCCGGAAGGAGATGCTTATCTTTTAAAACGGAACCGGTATGAACATTACGGCTGGGTGGATATTAACCGGAACCGTATTAAATTTTATTCTGACGAAGGTGATTTTACCAAACGTTTTACCATTAATCAGGAACCCACTGTCGATGAGTTTGGCATTGTGTTTATGGAATTGGACAGGAAAAGATTTACGAAATACTAATACTTATACAACCTTTGTTACTATGCTTGCTTCCTCTCTGGAAGTAAGGTGTAATCTGAATCTGCCCTCCAGAGGATTTATCTCATTATAGGCAATTTCAGGCGTGTTATTTTCAGCAGAAAGATGGCTCAGGAAAACACTTTGAAGCATCGCCCCTGCATGTTCGCTGAGTAATTCAAAAGCTTGTTTGTTCGAAAGGTGCCCCACATCGGAGGCAACCCTTCGTTTCAGATAATACGGATACCTTCCTTCCCAAAGCATTTTTTCATCGTAATTGGTTTCGAGGAAAACCGCATGACATTTCGTTAAGTGTGATGTTACATTGCCACAAGCCGTACCGATATCGGTAAACACACCCACGCTTATCCCTCCATGCTCAATCCTGAATGAACAAGGCTCCTTTGCATCATGTTTTTTCAGGAACGGATGGATTGTAAACGAACTGAACCGGAAACTTTCGCCCGGTTGAAATGGCGTGTATGATTTAGGTTGAATTGTGTGCCAGAGGGCAGAAAATGTATTTCCTGTAAAAAATGCAGGTATGCCCAGTTTTTTGACCAATACCCTGACTCCACGGACATGGTCGCTATGCTCGTGTGAAATAAAAACACCCCTCACTTTCCGGTAGTCCAGCTTCCGGGAATACATCCTCTGAAGGATTTGCCTGGTTGAGATACCGGCATCGACAAGAACTGCATCTTCCTCGTTCCCGATGTAATAACAATTCCCGTTGCTGCCGGAAGCCAATGCACAAATCTCAAGCATTTAATAAATTTTTTCGTAAATATATAATCAATAATCAAGAAGCCGGTTTTTGAGGCAAATACTTTTCAGGTGCAAAATACCTCCTCCAGAATCTGGATCGTGATTAAAGAAGTGTAAAAACCTCCCCTCACCCCTCCCGGGGAGGGGAACCAGAGGAAATAACATTACAGGGCGTGTACCCTGAAAGTTTTTAAAGTACCTATGCACCAAGAGTGCAGGGCGTTATCGACCTGCAAAAACAACAAGATTCTTATACATCGGGCAATGTCATCAGACGTTGTGGAATCTACATATTAAATGCAAACTTAAAAATAACCGGTCCCATCCCAGCAATGGGTGCAAAGTTTTTCCTTTGGCAAGCCAATGGCTTCAACCAGGTCTCCGAGTTTCTGGTACTTCAGCGAGGTCAGGCCAAGGTTTTTCCTGATCTGTTCGACCATGGCTTTATATTCAACAGTATCCGGGTCGGAATACTTTTTAAGGTTAACCTTTTCGGTCCCCTCAAGTTGGTGAATGGCTGTCCGGGATGCCAGGTCGCGCGTCCTCCTCGACCTGGAAAAATTGAGGAATACACAAGGATAAGTCAGCGGCGGGCAGGCAATCCGCATGTGAACCTCTTTCATTCCCAACTCATACATGTCGCGCATATTATCTTTTAACTGCGTCCCCCTGACGATTGAATCATCGAGGAAAACGCCTCTTTTTGCCTTTATAAAGGTTTCGTTGGGGATCAGCTTCATTTTTGCCACAAGGTCGCGCATTTTCTGATTTTGCGGCATAAAACTTCGGGGCCATGTAGGGGTATATTTAGTGTATGGCCGGGTATAAGGTATTCTGCGTTCGTTGCTGTAGCCAATGGCATGACCCACTCCCGAATCAGGAATTCCGGCCACAAAATCAGCTTCCACATCATCCCGCCGGGCAAGGGCAGCGCCACACCTGTAACGGCACTGGTCAACGTTAACGCCTTCGTAGTACGAAGGCGGATATCCGTAATAAACCCAAAGGAAAGCACAAATCTGTAACGTTTTATTTGGCTTTCTTAACTGTTCAAACCCCTCGGCCGTAACCCTGACAATCTCTCCGGGACCGATGTATTTCTCAATCATATACCCCAAGTTGGCAAAAGCACTGGTTTCGGAAGCCAGGGCATAACCTTCGGCTTTCCTCCCGATAACAACAGGTGTCCGCCCCAGTTTATCTCGGGCAGCAATAATTCCGTCTTTTGTAAGAATAAGGATGGAACACGATCCTTTTATATTCCGATAAACGTTTTCAATCCCTGACACAAAGTCTTCGCCTTCGGTAACCAGCATCGCAATCAGTTCGGAAGGATTGACATTCCCCTGGCTTGTTTCGGCAAAATGCTGGTTTTTTTTCAGAAATTTATTCTCCAGTTCTTTATCATTGACGATTTTACTCACCGTTGAAATTGCAAATTTCCCAAGATGAGAATTGACGACAATAGGCTGGGCCTCGGTATCGCTGATGACCCCAATGCCTTTTTTCCCTTTAAATCCTGCAATGTCGTTTTCAAATTTACTTCTGAAGTACCCGTCCTCAAGGCTGTGGATAGCCCTTTGGAAAGCGGTTTTCCCATTAAGGAAAGCCAGACCTGCACGTTTTGTGCCGAGGTGTGAATGGTAATCGGTCCCATAGAATACATCTGCAATGCAATCGGTTTTTAAAACACTGCCAAAGAATCCACTCATAGGTAAGGTTTTTATTTTAAATTACAGATGATTGCAAATTAGAAGATTTTATATTGGAAGCTTTCAAATACAACGGTTTCTTTATTAACAAACTTTAAACAATCGGGTGTGCAGAAACGCAAGCTATTCTATTTCACAAGTTTCGAAACCGACTTAAATTCTGCCGTGCCAGCCTTCCGGGCCAGCTCAAACAGGATGGATTCTGCCGATGCCATCATGATCCCTTCGTGCCTGAACCTTTCCACAGATAGTGCTATGCTTTTTTCCGAACGGGAAGAGACACAATCCATCACCACTACCGGATTGAATCCTGCCTCCTTCAGGTCTACAGCAGTTTGTAACACACAAACATGTGCTTCGATTCCACAAATGATAATATTATTTGCCATGAAATTTTTCAGCTCCCCTGCAAAAGCATGGTTATCATAACAACTAAACTCGTTCTTTTCGATTGGTTCAAAGCCGGGCACCAGCGATCCGACCTCTTCAATCGTACCCCCAAGCCCTTTGGTATATTGCTGTGTAACAATTAACGGCACCCCCAGAATTTTCAATCCCTGTATCAGTATCCGGCAGTTTTTCAGAAGTTCTTCCTTATTACACATTGCCGGAAACAGCCGTTCCTGGATATCAATGGCCAAACCAAACGTATTTCCCTTCTCAATCCTCATTTCCTGATAACATGCTAAAAGAATATTCTGCCTAACCTCTTTGAGACTGAGCCCTCGATTTATCACCCAAATAGCCCCCATGGTGGCGTTTGGCGTAATCTTCACTGGTAAACTTAATTTTTGTCATCATTGCCACAACCAGTGCATCGCCAATGACAGTCATGGTTGTTGTGGAGGTGCTGGGAGTCAGACCAAGCGGGCAAACTTCTTCGGGATTTCCGGTGTAAAGGAAAGCATCGGCTTTTTTGGCAAGGATACTTTCCGGGTTACCGGAAATTACAATTAGCGGCAGCCCCA
>Ga0272442_10011123_pt1 | contig 11013 bp, 11 predicted proteins | sample SSMForm2O_FD_200262 | JGI IMG/M metagenome (GOLD analysis project Ga0272442, IMG submission 200262) | Marine sediment archaeal communities from Little Sippewissett salt marsh, Falmouth, MA, United States - SSM-Form-2O | ecosystem: Environmental > Aquatic > Marine > Wetlands > Sediment ... | reverse complement strand
AAGAGATCTAAACATGAAACATGTACCCGACACGATCCATACCTTACAGATCGATAGAGCGGCTTAAACATGGAAAACGAGATAGTGACTATGTCTGGAATTATGCTTCAGTCTCCAAAAACTCATATAAATTCGTATTTCGTATCCGGTATTTCGTATCTCGCTGTTGAATTTTTGTTTTTATTCGGTGGTTCATTTGAAAAAACAAAGCCAATTCAGTGGATCGGCATGCAAGGTGAGATGTCAAGATAAATTTGCACTTTTTCTTGATCATTTTCAATTTTTACCATCAACATTTCGACCTTCATTTTCGCCTTATTCATAAAAAGGAGGTAGTAAGTACGCAGATTTGCTTAAAAATGCGAATTTTTGTTGATTTTTTATTCGAAAATGGCCGGATTGGAGGTAGTTTCGTGAAAGTGAGATGCCTTTGCTGTTTTGTGTTTGGCGTCTTTTTTGTGGGTATATGTTCAGCGGAATTTCAGGTCAATACGCATACGAGTTCCGATCAGAAGAATGCTGATATTGCGATGGAACCGGGCGGGAATTTCGTGGTGGTTTGGAGCAGCTATCGGCAGGATGGGAACTCGAACGGCATTTTTGGCCAGCGGTTCAATCCAGATTGTAGTCCACTTGGGAAGGAATTCCAAATCAATACCACCTCCTCCGGAAACCAGACGGAGCCGGCCGTGGCAATGGACGCAGCGGCCGGTTTCGTCGTGGCCTGGCATGGGCCGGGGCTGGTCGAGGAGGATGAGGAGGACATCTTCGCACAGCGTTTTGGTCCGAATGGTTCTCCCCTCGGAAGCGAGTTTCGTGTCAATAGCCCGACTGGCGGCCGACAAATTTACCCCGACGTGGCTATAGGTGGAAACGGTTTATTTATCGCCGTCTGGGAGAGTAAAAACATTCCTGATGAAGGTAAAAAGGCGATTTGTGGCCAGTTATACGATAGCAACGGGATGACAATCGGAGACGAGTTTATCATCAATGAGGAACCGGCGGTGTGTCGTTATCCCACTGTGGCGGCGGATGGAAACGGTCATATTGTCGTCGCCTGGCTGGATGATCGGAGCAAAAATTCGATTTTAGCCAGACTGTTCGCCCCGGATGGCTCAGCCAGGACCGATACATTCGAGGTAAGCTCAGTCAAATTTAGCTCCGTCACAAGGCCATCCATCTCGATGAATACCATAGGCGAGTTCATCGTGGCCTGGGATGGCAATCCAAACCTTGCCGGCCTGGATGATATTCACGCGCGTCTGTTCGATCAGCACGGCGCGCCGTTTGGCGAGCAGTTTGTCGTTAATACAGTCCGTGACGGCCCGCAACGCTATCCAACGGTCGCATTGAATGATCGGCGCGAGTTTATTATCGTTTGGGAAATACAGATCGGTCCGGAGACGAGCGAACGGGAAATATTCGGTCAGCGTTTTAACAACTTCGGTGAACCTTCGGGCGTGGAGTTCCTTATCAACACGCACGTCGAAGGCGACCAGCGATATCCATCGGTTGCGCTCAATGAGGCGGGTCAGTTCGTTACGGTTTGGCAGAGCGATGATCAGGATGGCTCAGGTTACGGTATCTTTGCCGAAACCGGGCAGATCATCGGCTCAGCGGATTTCAACAAGGATGGATTTGTGGATTCTCTCGACTATGCTCTTTTAGCCGGACAGTGGTGCGATGAAGGCCCCGCCCTGCCGACGGATCTGACCTACGACAACAAAATCGACCAGCACGATTTAGCGGAATTCTGCCACCATTGGCTGATCAATGACCGATGATGAGTCAATAAGTGTTGAATTTCACACACCTTCCGATTATATATTGTATAACTACTGCAACTCGGTAAGATTGAATTAATAGTCATGGAATTATCGAAAGGTAAGGAAAGATGAAAAGGATTTTAGTTGCTCTGTTCATTTTGTCGTTTGTTACGGCTTCTTTGGGTTCTGAAAGTGTTTTCGCGCGATTCGTTTATCGAGAGGGCGACAGGCTTATGGATGAAAACGGCGAGCTTCGATTCATCAGCTTCAACATCCCCTGCCTGCACTACAACGAAGACAATATGGCCTTCACCCAGATGAATCCGTGGCGTCCGACGAACGAGTTCGAAATTGCCGATGCGCTTGAAGCCGTCAAACAAATGGGTGGCCAGATTGTACGCACCTACACTTTATCCGTTCGCATCTCTGGTGAAAATCCGAACATTCCGCGACATATCATCGGCCCGGGGCAATTTGACGAAAAGACTTTCCAGGCTCTCGATCAGGTTTTGGCTGTTGCCAACCGCAAAGGGATACGAATCATTTTTCCTTTCATCGATAACTGGAAATGGTGGGGTGGGATTGGAGCGACGGCTGCGTTTAGAGGCAAGAAAGCGCAGGACTTCTGGACCGATCCGGAACTGTTCGAGGATTACAAAAGAATCGTCAGCTATGTGATAAACCGAACGAATTCAGTGACGGGTGTGAAATATCGTGATGACAAAGCTATCTTGGCCTGGGAAACGGGAAACGAGCTTGTCTGTCCTCACGAATGGACGTCGAGAGCAGCCGCTTATATCAAGAGCCTTGATCGTAATCATCTGGTTCTTGACGGCTATCACACGACAAACTTACGAGATGAATCTATTCAGGACGAAAACATCGATCTTGTCACGACACATCACTATTCAAAGAATCCCAAAGAGACCGTCGGCCAGATTAAGAGAAATAAGGCCAGGGCTCGAGGCAAAAAACCGTACTTTGTTGGTGAATTTGGTTTCATCCCTACCGATGCGGTCGAAACGGTCCTTCAAACCGTCATAAATGAAGGTGTGAGCGGGGCCCTCATTTGGTCGTTGCGTTATCGCAGTCGGGACGGCGGCTTCTACTGGCACAGTGAACCTTACGGCGGCGATCTGTTCAAGTCCTATCATTGGCCCGGCTTTGCCTCTAATGCCGCCTTCGATGAGACCGGCCTGCTCAATCTCATGCGACAAAAGGCCTTTGAGATTAGAGGGATCCCCGCTCCGGCGATTGAAAAACCCGCTACACCGGTGTTACTCGATATTGACGATGTTGCCGCGATTTCATGGCAGGGAAGCGCCGGCGCACAGAGCTACATCGTCGAAAGGGCACAACGCAAAGACGGCCCGTGGCTGGCGGCAAAATGCAACATATCCGATGCCGCCCTGCAATATCGACCTTTGTTCAACGATGTTGGTGTCGAGATCGGCAAAAGTTATTATTACCGCGTCATTGCCCAAAACTCGGCTGGTATTTCAGAACCCTCCAACATCGCCGGACCCGTTTTGGCCTCTTATAAAACGCTGGTGGATGAACTGCAGGACATGCAGTTCATTCACAAACGCAACGGCAATCTGTCGTTGGAAGTAAAACAGGCACGTAATTTCAAAGAGGACGCGCACAGACTTAAAGGGACATCTGGAGCCTACATCGTCTATGAAGTCGAAGCGCCGATTCATTCGTGGAAGGCCTTTTCGTTCTTTCCTAAGGAGATTAGTGATTTCAAGTTTTCTATCTCGACCGACGGCCGGGACTTTACGAAAATGCAATTCGAGCGCCGGGATTACTTTGTCGGTAAAGGGGAGTACGACTACCACAAACCGGTTCTCTATCATGGCGCCGGCTCAGGTGAAAATGCGAAGTATCTCAAAATCGAATACACCACAAAGGCCCAAATCTCTCGCGTGGAAATAAAATATGGTGGATAAAGCCGTTCGGCTTTACCAGACAGCACGGTTGTGATGACTGGACTCTGATGTTTTCATCGCGACACTTGGCTTGCGACTCACCCAAACCTTATTGGAAATGGCTTTTGATTTCAGCCATGATCAATTGTTTGGCGTTTTCCAGCGGGCCGGGAAGGAAGGTGCCGGCGGCCTGCTTGTGACCGCCGCCGCCGAACTTGGCGGCGATTTGGCTCACGTCAAGCCCCCCCCGACTTCGCAGCGAGCATCGAATTCGCCCGTCCTCAAGTTCGATGAAAAGTGTAGAGACCTTGACGGTGCTGATGCGTTGAGTTTCGTTAATTAGATTCTCCGTGTCACTGTATTCGGCGCCCGTCTGCTTGAAATCCTGTTGGGTGATCCACATATCGGCGTAGCTGTCGTCAAGGTGCAGTTCGAGCGTATTGAGCATTTGTGTCATTAACCTAAATCGCGCCGAGGAGAAGTTGTGATACAGGGTATTATAGATTGGTGTCGGTTTGACCCCCGCCTCCATCAGTTCGGCACAGGCGTGATACGTTCTGCTGTCCGTATTGCTGAACCGGAACCAACCCGTGTCGGTTGCGACGGCGACAAATAGGGCTTCTGCAATTTTCTCCGTGATTGTCCAGCCGGCGTAATTGAAAAGCTCGAGAACGATCAATCCTGTTGCAGCCGCGGAGGAATCGACTAACTCTACGTCACCCAGGCCGTCCGCGGTGGCGTGATGGTCGATGACAAGGACCGGCTTGTTATTATGTTTCAAGAACTCGTTAAATTTTGGTAATTGGATGGCGCTGTTCGTATCGACAATCACAATCAAATCAAAGGAACCCAGCCCCCCTGCCATCAACTCATCGAGCTGAATTTCTTCACCTAAGATGGGCACTTTGACATCGAATAAAAATTCATACCATCTCGGAACCGGTGAAAGCAGCAGCGGTCTAACATTCTTACCCCGTTGCTTGAGCGCCTCACCCATCGCCGCAACACACCCGCACGCATCCCCATCCGGCCTCCTATGCGTCGTGATCAAGATGTTTTCGGATTTTTCAATCAGGTCGATGGCTTTTCGAAAATCCTTGTCTGTCTGTGTGTTCATCCCTTACTGATTCTCCAATTCCATGGTGATACAATATTCTGTGAACCCGACGGCTTTCCAGAAGTTGATGCCGATTGGATTATTGACTAAGACGTCCGTTCTAATTCTTTTGCAATCTTTCCATGGATTCTTTTTGAGCCATTTTATGAATCTGCGACCGATGCCTTGACACCGCATTGGTTCCATGATGAAAAGCTGCCTTAAATAGAGCCATTCCGTATCGCGTCTGTACAGAGCATAACCTATATCGTTCTGGTCGGAACGGACAATGACGGCCTCATACTCGTTGCGGAGAAAGTCCGACATTCTTTGCTCAAGCTCAAGAAGTGACATTGTGTTGTGATGGCCCTCATCGCGAATGAGTTGCCGGTTCATTTCTGCCAGCCAGGGTACGTCGCTTTCAGCGGCAAACCTGAATTTTAATTTATCTGGCATGATGTTGCCTTGAACTCTTTCAATATTTTTGCGCTCTTTATGTTTCTTTTACGCTTTTTGTTATTTGTTTTATATCTTTTTCAAACTCAGAAAAGTCCCATTTATTTAATGAATAAATAGTCTCAAATAAGTAACCAAGAATAATTAAGCAAAAAACTTTTAGTCTTTTTGGCGACTCTTTTATATCTGCTTGGTATATGATCGCTCCACCAGATTCTTCTAACATTTTATGCATAAGTACCATATCTGGATGAATAGCTTCATGAAACCTTCTATATAAAGCCTCAACGTTCAATGTTGATTGTTTATCCCACGTTTCTCTAACTAATTCATCAGTTATGAGTACCCTATCTTTCTTGATGTTAAGCGCTTTTATTTCTGAAATACGTTTTATTATTTCTTGTTTTAATTTGTTGTGTTCATCACCATATTCGCGTTTAAAAATATTGAGATTACGCTCAAGAAGAGTTTTGTATTCCGATAGCGATGATCGTTGCCACCTATTCAGTCGTTTGCTGAATTCTTCCTCGGATTTTTCAAGGCCTTTTAAACACCATTTGCATTTTATACAAACGTCACTTATAACTCTTAAAAGCGCCTTTGCTGGTAGTGACTTCTCTTCATTAAGAAGTAAGAAGACACTTTGGCAATAATTCTCCAGCAAAATTACAACCCACCCACAAAGTTTATCGAAATCAAGTTGAACCTGTTTGTAATACGTTTTTCCTCCAGTAATTTTTTGTTTAATTTCTTCAAACCATACATGAAGTGTTTCGTCGAATTCCATTCTTCTTTTTCCAAACAATTTTATCAGTCTATTCCATATTTTAGACCAGACTTTTTTGAGCCATATCATTCTTGCCATTTGTGACTTAAACTATAGATTCCTGCTTTCGCAGGAATGACAATTAAAGGCATTTTTGTCCATCTGTGGATAAGATTTCTTTCGCTTGTTCGCAGTCTTTGGCGATCTGTTTGGACAGGTCGTCGGGCGTTTTGAATTTGTGCTGGCTGCGAATGCGTTGAATGAAGTCCATCGCCATGTATTTTGTCGTGATACGGTCCAGGTTCTTTTTGAGCAGATGGGCTTCGATCAGCAAGGGGAATTCTTCGCCGTAAGTTCGCGCCTGACCGATACTATAGGCGGCGGGGATGGCTTTTTTACAGGTTAGCAGATGGTCGATTGTATCCCCTACTCTGACAAATCCGGCATAAACGCCCTCGGCCGGGATGACCTGCTGGGGCTTTCTCATATTCAGGGTTGGAAATCCCAACTTTTTACCGATCCCTCGGCCGGGGATGATCTCTTCGAGAAGCCGGTACGGCCGGCCCAGCGCCGCACAGGCGTCCTCGACGTGACCGCTCTCAAGCATATAGCGAATCATCGTGCTCGAGACCCGGATCAACTGGCCTGTCGAAAGTGTGATTCTTTTGGGTTTGATGATGATTGTGTCGAAGCCCTCGCGGGCGCCCAGCTTCATCAGGGTATCCACATTGCCGGTCCGTCCAACGCCAAAATTGAAATCGGTACCCTCCACGACCGCGCTGGGCCGGACTTTTTCGACGAGAAACCGGCTGATAAACTCTTCCGGCGACAGATCCAGCAACTCGGGATTATCCTTGAGGACGATCAGCGAATCGACGCCGCATTTTGCCAGCAAATGCACTTTAAGCTCTAAAGGCGTGAGTACGCCCGGCGCTCTTTCCGGAAACAGGATGGCCACTGGGTGCGGCTCGAATGTCATGGCCACCAGTTCAGTCCGGCGTTTATTCGCCGTTTGCCTGGCGGCGTCCAGGATCTCCTGGTGGCCGAGATGGACACCATCAAAGTTGCCGATCGTGAGCACGCAGCCCTTTTCGATTTGTTCGAGTTCCGAAACAGCCACCAAGACTTTCATCTTTTCCCAATCTTAGGTTATAACCCATGAACGCAATTACGCTGCCTACCGGCATTATTATGCATAGGTAGGAATTGTAATGTATCCTCACAACTTGTGATCTGCAAGCTTTTCGGGCTTAAAATAGTGCAGAGGGGGGCTGACAGCTTCTCTCGGGGCGATCCCGAAGGGCAAAAAAAGTTAAAAAATATATTTGCAACTTAGTTGCATATTTGTTAGATTGGGTGCATTGTGATACGCATGCTTTTCATGGATCTATTGAGTTCTGGGATTGGAGCCGTAAACGAAAATGAGCCTACGATTGAAAAGAATTCTGACTGAATTAAAGAATCATGCACCATTTACGCTTTTTGGAGCGGCGACGGGGATTCTTTGTATGGTCCTGTTCAAAGGCGCTGGTTCGCAGGTCAATCACCGTCTCTTTCAGGTGTTTCATCCGACTCATGTGGTCCTTTCGGCTATTGTAACTGCCTCACTGTTCAAACTTTATAAAAAAAGGACAGGTTTTTTAAGCCTTCTTCTCGTGGGCTATTTCGGCGCCATCGGCGTGGCGACGTTGAGCGATTGTGTCCTTCCCTTTTTCGGCGAAAGCATTTTAGGCGTGGCTATTCCTGTTCATGCGGATTTGCATAACCATGAAGAGGCAGAAGGCCATGCTCTTGAAGCGCAGGAGGATGCCAATGGCCACGGACAGGCGGATCACGATCATGATGAACACGGCAATCATGTACACAGTCCGGAGACCGAATCGCCCTCTATCCGCGCCAGGCTTCATTTAGGTTTCATCGAAGACTGGTATCTCGTCAATCCCGCCGCCCTGCTCGGAATTATCATCGCGTATCTATGGCCGCGGACGAAGTTCCCGCACGCCGGGCATGTTCTGATCAGTACATGGGCCTCGTCATTCCACGTGTTGATGAATACGCAACGAGAATTGTCGCTTCTGGTGCTCATCGGCGTTTTTGTGGTTTTGTTCATCGCGGTCTGGCTACCCTGCTGTATCAGCGATATTGTGTTTCCATTGTTGTTTGTTAATTCCGACGTCGATCTCTCGCATCATCACCATTGAGGATAGCGAACTCATTCGGAGCAGAAATGACTCAGGCGAATTCGGACAATCAAGCTCGAAAGATGCTCAAAGCAGCCCACCTTTATTGCACGAGCGGTCGAGTGGCCGTATTGAAAGTGCTGATTAAAGCAAAAAAACCTCTTAATCAGGTGCAGATTGCACGGCGGTTGGGCACAGAATGCTTCGACAAGGTCACCATCTACCGGACACTCAAAAGTTTTTTTGATGTGGGGCTGGTTCATAAGGCGTTTATGGAAAAGAGGGCGTGGCATTTTGAATTGGCCCACAATTGCACGGAAAGGCAGTGTCACCCTCATTTCACCTGTATATGCTGCGGTAACACCCATTGCCTGATGGGAATGTCCCTGCCGATGGCGAAGAGTCCGCACCGGGGATTTATCATCCACCGTCAGCAGGTTCGGCTTGAAGGTCTGTGTCCGGCTTGTGCTTGAGAAAAGAAGATAGAAGACTGGAGATATCATACGTGTTGCATTTGGCTCGGAAAGCTGTTCTTGGCTTTGTCGTGGTTTGCTTTGTGGCGAGGGTCACGGGCGTATCGCTGCATCTACATATCCTGAGCCATGAACATCCCGAAGAGCATGACGCCGAACACTGCCCGATATGTCAGCAATTACTCATCGCGCCCGGAAAATTTATGACGGAGCCTGAGTTAAGTCTTGCTGATTTAAATCGTCAAAAAGGGACCGTGGAGTATCCATCTCAATCTTGTGTTATTACATTTCGCTTCGAACCTTTTGGTCCTCGTCCTCCTCCGCAGATTCCTGTGAGTTAAGCCGCGCACGTTCGCTAATAACTGTTTTTTCCGGAATCGGTGTGCGCGGTCAAGTCGTGAATAAGTCTTGATGCTGTTTCATCAAACGAAGATAGCAACTGAATATTTCCATTCTTGAATGGTAAGAAGTTTTACTTATGCTTAGAAAACGAGCAAGCATTTTCCTCCTTGTATGTGTTCTTGGCCTTTCGAATGGCGCTGTTGCCGAACACGCGTTTGCACATACGCATATTGGCAGGAACCCGACCTGGCGTCCGGCGGGCTGGAGCCTTCCCGGCGTTGGATCGGTGGATCTCGATCCGACGGATGATAAGAAGCTGTGGTTTTTCTCGCTGCCGCCCGTTCATTCGGGCGCGACCCCGGGCTGGCCCAACTGGGAGCAGACGAACGGGGCGCCGTTTCTTGTTTTAACACCCGTAAAGGATGGCGAGGAGAATATCACAAAGCCTGATGATCCGGGCAAGGCGCTTTATGCGTGCAGCTTCACATACAGTAAAGCGGATGGTTATGGTGATCCCAACGGCTTCCAGCACCTGGACGGCTGGCATTCGGCGCACGGCCCGCAAGGCGTCTGGAATCTCAAGAGCGTCGATGCCAATACCGTGCCGGTCTGGGATATTTACATACAGCGTGAGCGGGTGAGCGGCAACCTCGACGAGGATGATTTCTTTACCCTTTTGCACGATGACACTCCGGCATTGGAAAAAAACGGCGATATCTTTTTTTTAGAAAAGCGATGGCTGCCGGATAAGAACGCCTGGGGCCTGCACGAGCATATGGGTTTCTATTTCTGGCTCGACGAAGAGGACGAGGAGGTCTCTGTTGTCATCTCGGCCCATGATGCCGGCGGGATGTATCAGCGCTCGGCTGATTTTGTTTTACGTTTCGCCAAAACGGTGTACCAACCGATACCCGGCGACCTCAACGGCGACGGTGTCGTGGATTTTCACGACCTTGAAATCCTCATCGAGCATTGGGGCCGGTCCGGCATCTATAGCGCCGAGGGCCATGAACCTCACGACCATGACCACGATCATGACAAGTAAACGTTGAATAAAGGCCGATTATGAAAACGGATTTGTTTCCAATAAAATCGACATCACAACATATCGGAGGTCTTTCCCGATACCCCGAATGTCGTGCTTCGTTACAAAAGCGATCATCGGGTTTCACGCTTATTGAGCTGTTGGTCGTGATCTCAATTATCGCCCTGCTGTTAGGGATTCTGCTGCCCTCGCTGGGCCGGGCTCGCGAGCAGGCCCGGAAGATCGCATGTCTGAGTAACATGCGCCAAATGGGCGTGGCTGTTTCGGCCTATTGGCTCGACTCCGACTACCGATTGCCTCCGAGCTCGTGTCATTGCAAAGATCCGAACGATCATTGGCTCCGGATCCTTGCGGGCTATACACGCGAAAAGCTGCTTTTCCAGTGTCCAAGTGACAAGGGAAAGGACTTCGTGGATTGGGAAAAGCCCCTCGCGGACCAGGAAGGTGTGCGATACTCCAGCTTTGCCGTTAACGCCCTCCTGGATCCGATTCATTATCGCTATGGGGCGCGCGTCAACCGATATAATGACGTGAATAATGTCCGGCGTCCAATGGACTGCATTTGGATCAGCGAGGCCCCCGATACAGAGAGCTTTAACTTGGCCGATCATATCCATCCGGAGACCTGGGAGGGATCGATTGCGTACGCCAAACAGTTCATTGCGTGGGACCGGCATAACAAAAGCTCCAACTATCTTTTTGCCGACGGCCACGCCGAAGGATTGGCTTTCGAGCAGACGTATCAATGGCCGGGCGTTTGTAACTGGTATCCCGAAGCGGCGCCGAAATGGCCGGACATACCTTGAGAATTGAAAGAGTAGAAAATGATATCAAGAAAGAACATAGCAATCGCTTCGATTGTTATCCTGATGGCAACCGCCGGAGTGCTGGCGGACTGTCCGCTCGATCATTTCGTGTTCGGCTGCAATCGGGACGGCATCGAAGGCACCGACGACGA
>Ga0272442_10011122_pt1 | contig 11013 bp, 8 predicted proteins | sample SSMForm2O_FD_200262 | JGI IMG/M metagenome (GOLD analysis project Ga0272442, IMG submission 200262) | Marine sediment archaeal communities from Little Sippewissett salt marsh, Falmouth, MA, United States - SSM-Form-2O | ecosystem: Environmental > Aquatic > Marine > Wetlands > Sediment ... | reverse complement strand
GTTGTTTCTTCTCGTTCTGTTGTAAGCATACCTTCTTCTTCTAATATATAGAATAACTGTCTGTCTTCTGGATCCAGTACGTTATCTATTACTCTATCTTGAAATCCAAAGATATCCATTACAAATCCGGCATCTCTGCGTGCTTCTTCTATTCCTATTCCGACTCTATTCGCTATTGCTTTAGACAAGTCATCTAGTGTTATAATATTCATTTTTGATTGCCCCTTCTTGCATAATTTTGTTATTTTCCTTTCAATCTTAGCGTATTATAGTGTGTTGCTTCTAGTATTTATAGTTTTTTATAATTTTTTGTAACATTCTGTAAAAAAAATCCCCTAAAACAGGGTAAAACAACCTAAAACAGCATAAATTTTATATAGTGTTAACAGGTAAGAGTTAAATAATGAAAGAAGAAGATACGACCAAAAAGTTCTCTGGAGAATGGCTTTTGCTGTTCAACGATGAAATAGTTGATCATAGCGCAAACGTTGAAGATGTGTTGAAAGCAGCTGAAGAAAAATTCCCATCTGACAAATTTCCAAATGACGAAATCAAAATATCTAAAGTTTTGGAAGGCAATCTAGATTTTAGATAATTATACCTTTTTTAATTAATCAAAAGTATTATCTTGAGATATATAATTACATTGAATCTCATGGACAACCCAACGTTTGTATTTGATTACTTTAGATACCCTGTAATTCCAGTAAAATTCTATTATAAAGATAGGGAAACACCAATAATAGATGCATTACTTGACTCAGGTGGAGATTTTATTGTAATACCGATGCCTATTGCAAAATACCTGGGTTTAAAACTTAAAAAAGCAGGATCAGTTGATACAGCTGGTGGAGCAACATCTTTGTTTAAAGCAACATTAAGTATGATAATTGGTAAAAAAGAAAAAAACACGTCTTACACAAATATACAAATACATGTATCAGGTAGAAATGATATACCTGTTTTAATTGGACGCCATCCTATTTTCGAAGATTACATGATTACTTTTGATAAAGAAAATAATCAATTAATTTTTAAATCAAATAATCCATAAATTATATATATAAGAAGTAGTATAGCGGGTAGGCTGTCTCACTGTTAATTTAGGTTAGAGTGAGATATATAAAAATAAATCTGTAAAATAAAAGCTTGAGTCCCGGCCTAATGTGATTGGGCCTGTAGCTCAGCTAGGTAGAGCATCTGGCTTTTAACCAGGTGGCCAAGGGTTCGAATCCCTTCAGGCCCGCATTACAATAAAGATACACTAGGAGGAAATCCCCCGCAATGGTAACAAAAAAGATTGAAAAGCAAGAGTTTGATATTATGAACCACGATTTGGTTCCTCTTCATGTAATAATTTCAGATGAAGAGAAAAAAGAACTTTTTGAAAAATATAATATTACCCAAGATCAACTACCAAAGATCTTAAACACGGATCCTGTATCGATTTTTATTGGGGCTCAACCGGGACAAATTTTAAAGATTGTAAGAAAAAGCCGTACTGCAAAAGAAGCAGTTGCTTACAGATTAGTTGTAGAGAGTAGTAAATAATTCGTTAGAATAAATAGGGGTATAGTATGAGAGAGCTTGTCGATTCTTTTTATAAAGAGCGAAGTATTGTTAACCATCAGATCGCATCATATGATGATTTTTTGGAACGCCGTCTTCAAAGCATTGTTGATAGCACCATTATTGGTCAAGAAGAAGAAATGGAGCGAGGATATATTTATCCTGAAATTGAAGGCTATAAGATAAAGTTCGGAAAATTATCTGTTGGAAAACCTGAGGTTAAAGAAGCTGATGGGACAATTAGAAAACTTACACCAATGGAAGCTAGGCTTCGTGATCTAACATATGAAGCACCAATATCTCTTGAGTTCATTCCTGTAAAGGATGACGTTGAGTATGACCCTGAAGAGGTTCGTATTGGTGAACTTCCAATTATGCTTAAGTCCAAATCTTGTAACCTTGCAAAAAATACAATCGAGGGAAAAAAAGGTCATGAACTATCATGGGATGAATATAGACAAGAATTACAAACACTTCAGGAAGACCCATTGGATCCAGGTGGATATTTTATCAGCAATGGAACCGAGCGTGTCCTTATTACAGTAGAGGATCTTGCACCAAACCGTGTTCTTGTTGAAACAAGCAACCGATATGGTCGAGATATCGAAGTTGCTAAAGTATTTTCACAAAAAGAAGGATATCGTGCTCTTACAGTTGTTGAAAAGAAAAAAGACGGCATGCTAATGGTTTCTCTTCCAACAACCTATGGTCAGATTCCTTTAATGATTCTTCTACGTGCACTTGGTATGGAAAACGATGAAGAAATCGTTGATGTGATTAGTGTTGATCCAAAGATGGAGCCATACATACTTGCAAACATCGAGGAATGTGCAAATGAGTATGGAATTACAACCAAAGAAGAAGCTATTGCTTATCTTGGTAAGAAATTCGCAGGTGGCCAAGCTAAAGAATACCGTGTCAAACGTGTTGAAACACTTATGGATAAAAACTTACTACCACATCTGGGTAATGAACCAACTGATCGTTTAACAAAAGCTATTTTCATGGCTCGTATGGGTATGGCAGTTCTTGAGCTTGCTCTTGGAAAGCGAGAACCTGATGATAAGGACCATTATGCAAACAAGCGTTTGAAACTTGCTGGAGATCTTATGGAGGATCTATTCCGTGTAGCATTTACTGCTCTTTGTAAAGATCTTAAATATCAAATAGAGCGCATTCATGCAAAAGGCAAAGAAATTAAAATTAGTAGCTCACTTCGTTCAGATGTATTAAGTCAACGTATTCATCATGCTCTTGCAACCGGTAACTGGGTTGGTGGAAGAGCAGGAATTTCTCAATTACTTGATAGAACCAGCAATCTAGCTGTTCTTAGTCATCTTCGTAGAGTTACATCTCCACTTACACGTTCTCAGCCTCATTTTGAAGCGCGTGATCTTCATTCAACGCAGTGGGGTCGTTTGTGCCCCAATGAAACCCCAGAAGGGCCAAATTGTGGTCTAGTCAAAAATCTTGCACTTGCAGTTGAAATCTCAGAGGGTTTTCCAGAAAAAGAAGTTGAAAATATACTTAAAGACCTGGGAATCAAAGAAATTACAAAAAAATCTACTGGTACACGTGTATATTTAAACGGTGACCTTATTGGTATGCACTCAGACGGCGAAGATCTAGTTAATAAACTTAGAGAAAGACGAAGGAAAGGACTTCTTAATAATGAAGTAAATGTGGCTTTTTATAAAGACGCAAATGATGTTATTGTAAACTGCGACTGTGGAAGATTACGCAGACCTTTAGTAATCGCGGAAAATGGAAAACTTCTACTTACAAAAAAATACCTTGATGATCTTCAAACAGGTCGAAAGAAATGGATCGATCTTGTAAACGAAGGAATAGTTGAATATATCGACGCTGAAGAAGAGGAAAATACACTTATCGGTTTGAATGATAAAGACCTTACAGCTGATCATACTCATATGGAACTTGATCCAATGTGTATTCTTGGTATTGGTTCATCTCTTGTCCCATATCCTGAACATAACAGTAGTCCTCGTATTACTATGGGTGCAGGTATGGGTAAACAATCGCTTGGTTTTGGAGCATCTAACTATAGAATACGTCCCGATACACGTGGTCATTTAATGCACTATCCTCAGATGCAAGTTGTTCAAACTCATCCTGTTAAATATATGAACTTTACTGAAAGACCAGCAGGTCAAAACTTTATAGTTGCGGTTGCCTCATTCAAAGGATACAATATGGAAGATGCTCTTGTAATGAGCAAGGCAAGTATTGAAAGAGGTATGGCACGTAGCAGCTTTTTTAGAACATATAGCAGTGAAGAAAAACGATATCCTGGCGGTCAAGAAGATCATTTTGAAGTCCCAGATCCAGACTGTCGAGGAGTTAGAAGTGAAGAGATGTATACAAACCTTAGCGAAGATGGACTTATATCGCCAGAATGTGATGTCAAAGGCGCAGATGTACTAATAGGTAAAACATCTCCACCGCGTTTCCTTGAAGAACCAACTGATTTTCTAACTCCGCAAAAAAGACGAGAAACATCAGTAACCGTTCAACATGGAGAGGGAGGAATAGTAGACAAAGTCATGCTTTCAGAATCAGTTAACGGCTCACGTATGGTTAAAATAAAAGTCCGTGAGGAAAGAATACCGGAATATGGCGACAAGTTTGCAAGTAAACACGGTCAAAAAGGAGTAATAGGTTTGTTGGTTCCTCAAGAGAATATGCCATTTAATGAAGATGGTATGACACCTGATCTTGTAATTAATCCACATGCAATTCCAAGTCGTATGACAGTTGGTCACGTTCTTGAAATGATTGGTGGTAAAGTTGGTGCTCTTGAAGGAAGAATAGTTGATGGAACATCATTTTCAGGTGAAAAAGAAGAAGGCCTTCGAAAAGCACTTGTTGATAATGGTTTCAAACATAATGGAAAAGAAATATTATACAATGCAGAAACCGGTAAACCACTTGAATGCGATATCTTTGTTGGATGTATTTATTATCAGAAGCTACATCATATGGTAGCAGGTAAAATGCATGCAAGATCTCGCGGGCCAGTACAAATTTTAACCAGACAACCAACAGAGGGACGTGCTAGAGAAGGAGGTCTCAGATTTGGTGAAATGGAAAGAGACTGCCTAATCGGCCATGGCGCCTCTATGGTTATTAAAGATAGATTATTAGATGAATCTGATTTGACTATCAAATATATATGTAATACATGTGGCCATGTAGCAATAATTGATCGTCATGGAGGATTGCGTTGTCCAGTGTGTGGCGATAAAGCTGATATTTTCCCAATCGAAATGAGTTATGCATTCAAACTTTTGATTGACGAACTTAAATCTTTGGTGATCGCGCCAAGAATCAAATTGGAGAGTCTGGTGTGAGGTGATCAAAAATGGAAAGGACACGTAGTATAACTAAAAAAATTGGAAGCATAGGTTTTTCACTTCTATCACCAAATGAAATAAGAAAAATGAGTGCTACAAAAGTAATAACTGCTGATACATATGATGACGATGGATTCCCAATAGCAATGGGACTTATGGATCCACGTCTTGGAGTTATTGAACCAGGTCTTCGTTGTAAGACTTGTGGTCTACGAGTTGGAAAAGACAAATGCCCAGGACATTTTGGACATATTGACCTAGCTATGCCAGTAATCCATGTTGGACTTGTAAAAAGCATTCGAAACTGTCTAAGATCATCATGCAGAGAATGTGGAGAATTACTTTTAACTCAGAAACAAAAAGAAGAATATTTTGCAGAAATTGAAAAATACAAATCAGAAGGAAGAGATACAACATATTTACTTAAACAAATTGTAAAAGACTGTGTTAAATCTGATAAATGCCCATATTGTGGACGTGAAGTTGGAAAAATCGAACTTGACAAACCAACGTCACTTCGTGAAAATGGTAAAAAACTTACTCCTTCTGAAGTACGTGAATGGCTAGAGCAAATCAAAGATGAAGATCTACCATTGCTTGATATTAACAATAAATCTGCAAGGCCTGAATGGATGATTCTAACTGTTTTACCAGTTCCACCAGTTACAGTAAGACCATCTGTAACACTTGAATCTGGAGAACGTTCAGAGGATGACCTGACACACAAACTTGTTGATGTTATTCGTATTAACCAACGTTTACAAGAAAACCGTGATGCTGGAGCACCACAGCTTATTGTTGAGGATTTATGGGAGCTTTTACAGTACCATATAACGACTTATCTTGATAATCAGACATCAGGAATACCTCCTGCCCGTCATAGGTCAGGAAGACCACTTAAAACACTTGCTCAGCGTCTAAAAGGAAAAGAAGGGCGTTTCCGAAGTAATCTATCAGGTAAACGTGTTAACTTTTCAGCGCGTACCGTTATATCACCAGATCCAAATCTTAGTATCAATGAAATTGGAGTACCAATACAGATAGCAAGAGAATTAACTGTCCCAGTTAAAGTTACAGCACATAACCTTGACTGGTGCAAAAAAATGATTATACAAAAAGCTGACAAAGCTGAAGAAGATGGAGAATATTTCCCTAGCGTAAATTATGTCATTCGTGATAATGATGGAATGAAACAACGTATTAAAGTTACAGAGAGAAACGCATCTGAAGTTGCAGATAAACTTGAACCAGGTGCAGTAATAGAAAGACAACTGATGAACGGCGATCTTACATTGTTTAACCGTCAGCCATCTTTACATCGTATGAGTATGATGGCTCATCGTGTAAAAGTAGTGCCATATAAAACATTCAGATTTAACCTTAGTGTTTGTCCACCTTATAACGCTGATTTTGATGGCGACGAGATGAATCTTCACCTACTTCAAGGCGAAGAAGCTCAAGCTGAAGCAGAGATACTTATGAAAGTTCAGGAAAACATTCTTTCACCTCGTTTCGGTGGCGCAATCATTGGTGGCATACATGATCATATATCAGGGTGTTTTCTTCTCACCAAAAAAGATAGGAAAATATCATCAGAAGATGCATCCCATATCCTTGCTGCTGTTAAATATGTAGGAGAGCTACCTGATTCTTTTGTTGAAAATGGTAAAAATTATGTTCATGGTAAAGACATCTTTAGTGCGCTTTTACCCGATGATCTAAATCTTGAATATAAGGCGAAAACCTGTTTTAACTGTGAAGTCTGTGAAGCACCAGAATGCCCACATAACTCATATGTTATTGTTAAAAAAGGTGTTCTTAAACAAGGATCAATTGATGAAAACAGCATCGGTGCATTCAAAGGACGTATACTAGATAGAATAATTCGAGATCATGGCATGGATGCCGGTAGAGAATTCATTGATAATGTTACAAGAATGGGCATTGCAGCCATTACATTATTTGGATTTACAACAAGCATAGAAGACGAGGACATACCTGATGAAGCAAAAAGACAAATTGAAGAAGGATTAAAAAAAGCAATGAAGAAGATCAGTGGACTTGTTAAAGCATATGAAAACGATGAACTTGAAAGTCTACCTGGTAGAAGCCTTGAGGAAACCCTTGAAATGGAGATTATGAGAGTAACTGGTAAAGCAAGAGATATGGCAGGTGAAATAGCAGGACGACATCTTGGTCTTAACAATAGCGCAGTTATAATGGCAAAATCAGGTGCTCGTGGTAGTATGCTTAACCTTTCACAGATGAGTGGCTGCGTAGGACAACAAGCAGTTCGTGGTGAAAGAATCCATCGAGGATACCAGTATAGAACACTCCCACATTTCAAAAAACATGACCTTGGAGCTAGCGCAAAAGGATTTGTTGCAAGCTGCTATAAAACAGGTCTTACACCAACGGAGTATTTCTTCCATTCAATGGGAGGAAGAGAAGGACTGGTTGATACAGCTGTCCGTACATCACGTTCAGGTTATATGCAACGTCGTCTAATTAACGCACTTGAGGATGTTAAAGTTGAAAAAGATGGGACAGTACGTCACTCAGGTGGACAAATAATACAATTCATTTATGGAGAAGATGGAATAGATCCGACACGCAGTATGAACGGTAAGGCTGTTGATGTTAAACGAATAATTACCGATGTAAAGGAGGGTAATTAGACATGGCTGCAAAAAAGAAAGCACCGGCAAAAAAAGTAGAAAAACCAAAGGAAAAAAAGACTAAGAATAAAGTTAAAGAAACAACTAAAAAACCTCCTGTCAAAAAAACAACTACACCTAAAAAAACTGTGAAAAAAGAGGAAAAAACAAAAGCAAGCAAGAAAAAAACAGAGAAAAATAAAGAAAAGAAAAAATCTAAAAAAACAACAAAAAAAGTAATAGAAGAAGTCATAATCAAAGTTGTTCCACCTCCAGAGAAAAAAGAAGACCCTGATGATGTTATAAAACTTAGAAAACAGATTTTTAATATTTTAAAAGATAAAAAATTGCCACCATCAGTAATTGATGAAATTGTTTACAAAGTACGTGATGATAAAAAATTACAATCAAAGCTATCGGAAATCATTAAAAGATCACTTGATGAGTATGATAAGAACTTTATTGATCCATCTGAAGCTTGTGGCATTGTTGGCGCACAGAGCATTGGTGAACCAGGTACCCAGATGACAATGAGAACTTTCCACTACGCAGGTGTCGCAGAAATTAACGTTACTCTCGGTTTACCACGTCTTATAGAGATAGTTGATGCTCGTAGTATACCAAGTACCCCTATGATGAATATTTATCTTCGTGACGAATACAAAGTCAATCCTAATCTAGCAAAACAAGTAGCTAATCAGATCGAGATCACACGTCTTAATACTATTGGCGATATTGAAACAGATCTTACAAATCTAACAATTAGTGTTAAGCCAAATACAACTACTCTGAATAATAAAAATATTACCTTAGAAGAACTTGAAGCAGATATCAACAAGATTCGAGGAATTGAAGCTAAAATTGAGAAAGACATAATTAAAGTAACATTAGACGAACCAAGTTACAAAAAACTTCTAGATGTAAATGAAACATTAAAAGAGCTGAAAGTAAAAGGAATTGATGGCATAAGACGAATTATTATAAGAAAAGAGCCTAACGAAGGTTATGTAATTTATAGCGAAGGAAGTAACCTTGAAAAAGTCCTCGAAATAGAAGGAGTTGACCCATATAGGACTACTACAAATGATATACAGGCAGTAGGAAGAACTCTCGGTATTGAAGCAGCACGTAACATGATTATTCAAGAGGCGCATAACACATTATCCGAACAGGGTTTAAATGTTGATCTGCGTCACATAATGATTGTTTCAGATGTAATGACTGCAGATGGAACCATCAGAGCAATAGGACGTCATGGTGTAAGTAAAGAAAAAGAATCAGTTCTATCTCGTGCAGCATTTGAAATCACTGTAGCTCACTTGCTTCAGGCTGCCAGACGTGGTGAAATAGATCAACTAGGCGGCGTTGCCGAAAACATTATTGTAGGACAACCAGTAAATCTAGGAACAGGTGCAGTTGAACTTGTCATGAAAAGAGGAAAAAAGAAGGGAAAATAAGATGGTTGATATAGATAAAGTTTTAAAAACAACAGTTAAAAAAGGAACAGTTAAAATTGGAACAAAACAGACCAAACAAGTAATAACTGATGGATCTGCAAAACTAATAGTAATTTCTAAAAACTGTCCAAAATCAGAGGAAATAACTACTATGGCAAAAAAGAAAAAAATACCAATTTATAACTGTGATTCAAGCTCAATTGATCTAGGTTATACCTGCGGTAAATCATTTGCCGTATCTGTTTTTGCAGTACTTGAAGAAGGTGGAAGCAACATTCTTAATTTAGTTAAAAAAGGGTAATTTTTTATGGCAGATATAATGCTTTCAAATGAAAACATGCAATATATAAATATGGCTGGTAAGATAACCAAAACCGATATACTTGACTGCATGATAGCAGATGATAAACTGATTTTTATAGTAAAAAAAGGTCAACTTGGTGCAGCAATAGGCATTAAAGCAAAAAATCTTGAAAAACTTCGAAACATGTTCAAAAAAACCATTAAATTTGTAGAATTTGATGATGACAAAGAAAGATTCATTGTAAACCTATGCAAACCATACAAGATCAGCAGTATAAAACTTGAAGGCGAGGGAGACGAAATAGTTGCAAAAATCGAAGTAGACATATCTGATAAATCAAAAATTATTGGTAAAGGCGGACGTAATATTGATATTATTCGTCAACTTGCTGCACGTCACCATAACATTAAAGATGTACAAATAAAATAAATAATAAATTCTAGGATTTAACAATATAATTTTTATAACACATCTTGCATTCCCATGTTTGGGGATATCTTCTGAGTACAAAAGAAAAATTTAATGCAGAAAAAGTAATCGGTGGAAAAACTGGAGTTCTAAAAGCAGATAAAAAAGATTATAAAGTTGAAGTTATTGGAATCCCTAAATGTACTGAAGCATGTCCTGCAGGTGTAAATGTTAAAGCCTATGTTAACCTTATTGCTAATAGAAAGTTTGAAGAAGCCATCGATGTAATTAGGGAGGCAAATCCTTTTCCAGCTGTTTGTGGTCGTGTTTGTACTCGACCATGCGAAGACACTTGTGAATTAGCAACAGATGGAGACTCAATTTCAATACGCGCTCTGAAAAGATACGCATCAGATTACGAACTATCTAGAAGGCCATTAGTTGTCGAACAATGTGAAATAATTTATTCTGAAAAAATAGCAATTATTGGTGCAGGCCCTGCTGGCCTTACAGCTGCAGTAGATCTTATAAGAATGGGTTATAATGTTACAGTTTTTGAAAAAGAAAAACAACCAGGTGGCATGCTTCGTTATGCAATTCCTCCATATAGATTACCAGATAGGATTCTAAAAAGAGAAATTGATTGGATTAAAAATCTTGGAATTGAGATTAAATCAGGGGTCAAAATAAAAGATCCTTCAAATCTTTTTAAAAAAGGTTATTCAGCTGTTCTAATCGCGGGTGGAGCTCCTAAATCATTTCCATTAAATATTGCTGGCGAAGATGCAAATGGTGTTCTTAATGCTTTAGAGTTTTTGAAAGAAATAAATGAAAAAAAACCTAGGAAATTAAGAGGAAATGTTGTTGTTATTGGCGCCGGATCAACTGCTTTTGATACAGCACGGTCAGCTATAAGATTAGGAGCAAAAAAAGTAATTCTTGCTTATCGCCGTGGATTAGAAGAAATGCCAGCAGATAAAGAAGAAATTGAGGCAGCAAAAGATGAAGGTGTGGAGATACTCACTCTTGCAATTCCAAAAAAGATAATTGTTAAAAATAAAAAAGTTGTTGGTATCGAGTTTCTAAAAGCAAAACTTGGTAAGCCTGATAATTCTGGTCGAAGAAGACCTGAACCAATTAAAAATAGTGAATTTACAAAAAAAACTGATATAGTAATTCCTGCAATTGGAGCTATGCCTGATATAGGCCCAGTTGGCGGAGTTAAGGTTACAACACCTAAAGGA
>Ga0272442_10011119_pt1 | contig 11015 bp, 11 predicted proteins | sample SSMForm2O_FD_200262 | JGI IMG/M metagenome (GOLD analysis project Ga0272442, IMG submission 200262) | Marine sediment archaeal communities from Little Sippewissett salt marsh, Falmouth, MA, United States - SSM-Form-2O | ecosystem: Environmental > Aquatic > Marine > Wetlands > Sediment ... | reverse complement strand
ACAGGCGAAACGAGAGATCTGGGGAGAGGACCTGTATAAACGATTAAAAACGCAAGGAATTGAAATCTTTGCTGGATCGATGTCAGGATTGGCTGAAGAAGCCCCTGAAGCCTATAAGAATGTTGACGAGGTTGTAGATTGTGTTGTGGGTGCGAAACTTGCCAGGAAAGTTGCCCGTCTGCATCCGTTGATTGTGATCAAGGGTTAGAGCCAGGCATATATCGGATTACTGAAAATCCAACCGCGCATTTTCCCTTTATAGGCAATGAAAACTTCTACCCGGTAAACACCAGGTTCGGTTGTAAGATGTGTACAAACCTCACGATCCATCCATTCCCGAATAATTTTTCCATTATGAAGTAGTCTACAGGTTGCGCGCTGGGGTAAACGAATTTGAAAGGTAAGTCCCCCTGAAACTTTAACTTGGTCTCCCATGATGAATGTTCCGTCATCATTATGAACTAAGAATCGAAAACCATTGGTTGAGGATGGTAAATCGTATCCAATAAAACAGTGCCCGTTTCGGAACGCATCTATTACCCTAATCCGATCTTCAGGAAATGATCCTGAAAGGGGTTTTGGGAATAAAAGGTGAGTCGCAACACTCTTAAAATGGTGGATATATGGATAAATCCTTATTTTTATGAATCCGAATCGTTTGATCAACCCATGGGCATCAACACCTCCCACACCAACAATGGGTCTTGAATGCGATTTGATTAATTCATCCCATAATGAAAGAGTTCTCTCGAGTGGACCAACTGACATTTGTTTGGGGAAGATGGCATTGCGCGCAGCCGAAAATAAATTGTGGGTGACGCTCTTAAATTCACTTAATTGGTTCCATACTTCAATACCAGTAAAATTTTTTACCTCCCAATTACGCCATGAGAATTCTTTTTCATGGAATTGATCCAGCGGATCCTCAATGGGGTGTGCAATAAAGGATAATCCGCCATTCTGTTTGATCTGGTCGATCAGACGCTGTGGGCTGTGACTGAAAGGAGTCATCTCTTTTTGAGTACCGATAGAAAGCATATGATTACCGCCAGGAGAAAGTGAACGATCATGGATCTCTTCTCCAACAAGGAGCATGAAATTCCTTTTGCGTTCGCCATAATAACCTTCAAGACCTTGAATCCAGATATTATGGTCATTGGTGATAATGCCGTCCAGGCCGGCTTGCTGCCCGATTTGTATCAATTCCTGATGAGAGGCATTACCGTCAGAGTATTTGGTGTGGATGTGCAGTGCAAATTTTTTTTCAGTAAACATTGGGTTGACGTATTTTAATTGTTATGGGTATAATCATCACTGTTAAAAGGAGGTACGAGTGCAAAATTATTTTAGCATTGCATTAATTATAACGTCAATTGCCTTAATCGCGAGCATCATTTTGCAGAGCAAGAACGTCGGCCTTGGTGGTCTTACGGGTGGCGGATCAACCGGAGGTGTTTACACTAAGCGACGTGGCATCGAAAAGATTTTGTTCTGGATAACTATTGGTCTCAGTTTCATTTTCTTTCTATTGACCCTATTGACTGTTATTTTTGGAGCATAGTTCGGCTTTCACGAATTGTGCCCTGGCGAATAATACTCAATTTTAAAATTCGGGCAACTCGCCAAATTGGGTTGCCCATTTTGTCTTAACATTATGAAAAAATTCAGATGGCAGTTGTTAATCATTTTGGTTACTGGCTTAATAGTCGGTATATTATTGATTATCCAGCAAATGGATGACAATAACGGCGTCGAATCGACACCAGCGCCTCAGACAGGTGGGATTTACACAGAAGCTCTTGTGGGTGAGTTTATGAGGCTAAATCCTTTCTTGGACACCTATAATGAACCGGATAAAGCTGTTGATCAATTGATCTTTAACAGCCTGATCCATTTTGATTCAAGTGGGATTCCTCAGGCTGAGCTCGCCGAATCCTGGGGGGTTTCCAAAGATGGAACAGTCTATAACTTCAGTTTGCGAACGAATGTATTTTGGCATGACGGTGAGGTGTTTGACAGCAGCGATGTGCTATTTACGATTGGTCTGTTACAAAGCGGGAATGGATTAATCCCTGAAGATTTACGTAATTTGTGGTCAGAGGTTAAAGTCGTAGTTCTTTCCGACAGTCAGATACAATTTTTATTACCTGAACCCTTCTCCCCTTTCCTTGATTACCTGGCATTTGGAATTTTGCCTGAGCATATTCTGGGCGGTTTGGACATGGAAGAAATTGTTGATCATTCATTTAACCTTACGCCTATCGGAACAGGTCCATTTAAATTCCAACGATTACTGGTTGATAACAGCCGGATATCAGGCGTGGTTCTTGAGGCATTCGACGACTATTTTCTTGACCGTCCATTCTTGGATCAATTTATTTTCCGTTACTACACCTCATCTGAGGAAGCAATGCGCGCTTTTCAGGATGGAGAAGTAGAAGGCTTTGGCGAAGTGGATTCGTCCATTCTATCAGAGGTGTTATCAGAGACAGGTTTAGCTGTTTATACTTCTCGAAAACCAATCATGACCATGCTATATTTGAATTTAGAGAATCCTGAAATTGGATTTGTCGAAGACGCTGAGTTCAGGCGTGCGATGATGGCATCTATAAATCGTAACAAGATCATTGAACAAGCTTTCAATGGACAGGCAGTACCTGCCAACGGGCCCATTCTCCCGGGAAATTGGGCGTATTATAATGAATTGGAACAAACTGATTATGATCCTGTTCAGGCCAAGACGCTTTTTGACTCGACTGGTGCAGTTTACAGTGAGGAAGACGCTTTGTTTGTTACCGAAAGTGGATTACCCATTTCAATAACTTTATTGCACCCTGATACGACGCTTCATTCGATAATTGCTGAATTAATCAAAGATGATTGGGAGACTCTGGGAATCGATGTAACATTGGATTCGCAGCCTTATGAAGATGTCTTGCTAGCCTTGGAAGAGAGAAATTACCAATCCGCATTGGTTGAAATCAACTTTTCTGAATCCCCAGACCCTGATCCGTATCCATTCTGGGCTCAAGCAGAGTTGAAATCGGGTCAAAATTTTTCCGAATGGGATAATCGATCAGCAAGTGAATTCTTAGAGCAAGCCAGGATGACTGTTGACCTGTCGGAACGCATCCGTTTGTATCGCAATTTTCAAGTGCTGTTCATGCGTGAACTTCCATCTTTTCCATTGTTCTATCCGGTATATACATATGCACTCACCGAGGATATAAATGGTGTGAGTTTTGGTCCTCTCCTGGAGCCTAGCGATCGATTTAACAATGTCCATACATGGTATATCCTTTCCAGCCGTGATGAGTCTCCAGCCTCAACAATGGATGTAACAAATACGCCAGAAGAATAGAAGGCAAGATGGCACCATTTTATACTGCAGAAGGGGATTCGGGAGAAACAGGCATTTTAGGCTCAGGGCGGATTTCGAAAGCATCACCAAGAATAGAAGCAGTAGGGACAGTCGATGAAGCAACAGCTGCTTTAGGATTAGCGCGCTCCCTTGCTAATCATTCAGAAACTCAACGTATCCTTTTTCATGTTCAGAAAAAACTCTACCAATACATGTCCGAGATTTCTTCTACTCAAAATACAGCAAGCCATTTTGATATGATCCAAAATGAAGATGTTCAATGGCTTGAAGATCAAATTGCGATGATAGAAGATCAAGTTGAAATTCCAAAGGATTTTATTCTCCCGGGCAGCTGCCCATCCAGCAGCGCTTTATCACTTGCCCGGACGATCATTCGAAGGGCAGAACGCCGAGTGATTGTATTGCTTGAGTCGAAAGTGATCCAAAAGGAAATCCTGATTGTGTATTTAAATCGCTTATCCTCACTGATTTTTATTCTTGAGATTTTTGAAATTAACCAATCAGGAAAATCCATTGAACTGGCTAAAAAGGATTAAATTTTGGTAGGGACATTGATCAATGTGGGTACGATTATTACTGGTGCGCTTATAGGTGTCATTATTGGCTCGCGTTTCTCTGTAAAATTACGTGAGACAATAGTGATTGGATTAGGGCTTTTTACCCTGGGCTATGGGTTAATGACATTTTTGGAAACTGAGAACCCATTGGTCCCTCTGGGTGGATTATTACTCGGAACGCTGTTGGGGGAATGGTTAAAAATTGAAGAAGCCTTAATTAAATTGGGAATATTAATCAAGAATGCTGTCCTTAAACCAGGCGTTTCGGATGATCAACAGAATAAATTTGTAGAAGGTTTTGTCACAGCTTCCCTGGTTTTTTTGATCGGACCAATGGCAATCCTGGGTTCAATTCAAGATGGATTAACCGGAGATTATAAGATGTTGACCATTAAAGCGATCCTTGATGGGTTTGCCTCGATCGCCTTTGCATCAACTCTGGGCATTGGTGTGGCTTTCTCTGCATTATCCATCCTAATCTACCAGGGTGCAATATCCCTATTATCAGGATTTTCATCTCAGTTCTTTTCAGAAGGAATGATAACAGAGATGACCGCGGTGGGGGGATTATTACTAATGGCGATTGCTCTGAGTAATTTATTAGAAATCAAGAAAATCCGTACTGGAAGCTTACTACCTGCTTTGTTAATCACCCCCCTGATCGTTTTATTCCTGGAAAAAGTATTTGGGGGATACTAAGTAATATGGATTGCATCTAACTCTCAAGTACAAACTCTATCTATTAATTCCCAAGTAAACTTTCTACGACCTGGTTCAATTCAGACGTTGTATAAATTTGCCCATTGATCAGGAATGAGGGTGTGTACCTGATGCCGGCAGAACTTGCATACTCTCGATCATATTGATATGCCTCTGCATAGGTATCGGAACTCAGGCAAGATGCGAACTTCTCCTTGTCCATACTTGTATAACCAGCATATTTAATCAAATTATCTTTTGAGAATCCATCCTGAACAAAAGCATAGGTATATAGAAGTTCTTTATAGTCGAAGAATCGGTTTTGATCTGCTGCGCAGTAGGAAGCTATTGATGCTAAGATACTCTGCTCGTTTAACGATGGCAAGTTAAAATAACGATAGAGCACTTGCCCAGTGTTTACATACGCATCGATAAATGGTTTCTCCTCGTTATCCGAAAAATCTTTGCAATGTGAGCAAGAGAAGGATGAGAAAATTTCAACAGTAAGCGGTGCATTTACCTCTCCTACCTCAAAGCCATTACTTTCTGTTGGCTTCTTCGCACTCATGATCCATTTTGGTAAACCAACCACTAATATTAACACTCCAATCACAGCTATTGAAATAAGCCCAAAGGTCGCCCAGTTTTTTCTCCTCCTTACGATATTTTTCCTCCGAATTTGTTCACGTTTACTCAGAGATTGGCTCATCAAAGGCATCTATCCTTTCCAGTTCTCATTTTAAATTATAAAGGAAAATGGTACAGTCCAGGGTCTTGGCTTCCCTAAATTACTTCTTCACACCTCTGAAATACTAGAAATTTAATTCATATACTGGAATTTCTTCAGCTGTTTTTCTAAAACCAAATTTATGATATAGAGCAAGGGAGGGTTTATTATCAGATTGTGTGTTCACGGTCACCTTCGAACACTCTTGCCGAGTGAATTTTTCAAGCAAATCATGAACTAAGAAAAAAGCGATACCCATACGCTGGTATTCTGGTAGGACAGCTAAGCGGGCCAGATGCCCTCCCATTGCAGAATTAGTACTGATTTGATAGCCGACAAGTTGATCTTTGATTGTTGCTACGGTCATAATGCCAGACAGACCACATGCTTTTTGAAAATCTTCAAATGTATTTTGCCAAAGCGGAGAAAAAGCCAGGTGATCAATTTCTGTCACAGCGCGAAGATCTTCAGGCTGCATGTGCCGGATCTGGATTTGGTCATTCTGTTTTTCTATTTCTGGAAGGTACCCTTGCCATTCGAGAACGATAACATCTTGAAGGTGTTCAAATTCAGAATATAAGATTAGCTTTTTAAACCACGGATGTAAAACCAGGGTAGCAAGACGATTGATATTCATTGATCTGAGTTGTGAAATTGCTTCAGAAAGTAATAGTTCCCAGCTTGGAACAACATATTTATGGTGGCGAACGCCGAAAATTCTTATCCAAGCAACCTTTTCATTGTCAGGTACTGCACAAAACATTGCAATAATCGAGTTTTGCGCAATTTCAAGTAAGAAAGGTTGTTTCCCAATCCATTCAAGGCTGCTGATCCAATCTAAATGGCGATGAATGTGAATGTGATTGTTAAGGAAATCCGCAATTTGTTCATAATCACCCATTGAAGCTTGTATGATCCGAGTTCTTTCTCCCGGTTTCATTGAGCTATCCAATACCATGAAAATGCATTCCTTCTATTAAGATTTGACGTTAGAAACCGCATATGAAACTATCCCATTTCAACTTTAATCCAGAGAGAAAGAGCTACTTCATCAGCAGAAATTATTGACAACGATCAAATAATATTAAGCGATTCTGCCTTAATTATCTTCTTCGGGATCTTCATTGGGCACTTGTGGGTATTCAAGCTCCCACTCAGTAGGCTTTGTTTTACTGTCTGTATCCACTGGCTGATTAGCGTTTAGACTTGTCAGATCCTCTATAGGTAAAGAAAGTGCTTGAGAAAGTTCAATCAGGTGATGAATTGGAATCGTTGATTTTCCTGTTGTAAATGCTTTCAGGTTTTCAAATGGAATTTGTGTCTTTTGTTGGAGATCCAGCAAGGATAAATTCTGTTCATGAAGTTCATGAAGGAGAGTTACAGATAATAATTTCCGACGTAAATTTCGATATTGTTGTTGAAGTTGGTTTTCAATGACAGGAAAGACAAATTTATCGAAAGTACAGTCATCAAAAAACAATGAAACAGGTATTTTAAAGAAGAAAGCTAATAGTTCAAGGTCTGATAATTCCAGCATTCCCGTGCCATCTTCCTTGCTGATGTAGTCATGGATTGAAACGCCTAATGCGGCAGCACAATCTTCTTGACTGCGATGATCCAATTCCCGGATTTGCTTAAGTCTGGATAATAAATCATGAGGTTCTTTCATGGTGCTCACTTCCCTTTTTTTACGAAAACTTAATGATTTCTGACCAAATTATAACTTATCAATCACTTATTTTCTAATTTACAAAATAGTGGAAGGTAATATCTGGGAATCAGGTTATATTGTGGGAAGATTTCTAAACAAAAACTTCTTCAGGTAAGGATTCATCCCAGAAGACACAGTTTCCTTCGATAAAAGTAGCAGCAGGTTGGATCATGGCCAATTCGTGATTATCAAAGTTTGAAATGTCCTCACTCAAAATAAGAAAATCAGCTTTATAACCCTGAGCGATTTTCCCAAGCAGCCCCCCACGATGGGAGATTAAAGCAGGAATGAAGCTGTATCCCATAATTGCCTCATCCAATGTTAACCTCTGATCAGAATACCATCCAGACTTTCCTGGACGGCCATCTAAACGCCGGCGAGTGACTGCAGCATGAATGCCCCAGAATGGATTCGCCGATTCCACTGGAGCATCTGAGCCCATTGCAACGACAGCCCCACTGTTCACCAGTGATCGGAGAGAATAGGATAGTTTTGCTCTTTCGCCAAGGAATTTTTCAGCTGTGTCCATATCAGAAGTAGCATGGATGGGCTGCACAGATGCGACAATATCTAACTTTGCAAGCCTTGCCAGATCTTCCGGTTGAATGGTCTGGACGTGTTCGATTCGATGGCGGTAATGCGGCAAGTGGTGATTTTCCTCATACAAACGCAGTCGTTCATATGCATTCAGGACAACATTGTTAGCAAGATCTCCAATAGCATGAATAGATAACGCTATGCCGTTGTTGACAGCCCGTTTACCAATCTCATAGATTTCTTGTTCGGTTAATAAGAGAGTTCCGCATCGATCTGTATTTTCGTAAGGTTCAAACATTGCTGCAGTTTGCGGTCCCAATGCTCCATCTGCAAATAATTTCAAATTACCAATATTGAGCCAATCATCACCAAAATCAGTTCGCAATCTAGCATCGATAAAACTTTCAAAAAGCTGCAAAGGAATATTTTTTCTGACCCTGAGATTTAGAGCTCCTTTTTGATAGCAATTTTGCAAGGTCTCCCAACAATCTGGACCATCAAAATCGTGCACACCGACCAAACCATTTCGCCATAGGTTTGGTATCAGAGCCTGGAGTTGTCGTAAACGCTCTATAGGTGAGGGTTCTGGAATAATCTTTTCGATCATTTCCATGCTGCTTGCTTCTAACAAAATCCCTGATGGTTCTCCAACCTGATCCCTTAGGATGATTCCATTAGCTGGATCTGGTGTGTATCGATTTATTCCCGCCAACGCCAGCGATTTGCTATTAACCCATGCAGCGTGCAGGGATTTTGCTGTCAGGTACGCAGGACGACCCCCACAGACCTTGTCGAGGGAAGAAGCGTTTCCAAATCCAGATGACCAATTGTTCTGATTCCAACCATGTCCCCGCACCCATGCCTTGGGTGGAAGCTTTTGTGCATGATCTTCTATTCGATTAAGACATTCTTCAAAGGAATCTGTTTCACAATCAATCATTGCCTGACTTTCAGCAAGATGTTGGAGATGAAGATGTGAATCTGTCAAACCTGGCCAAATGGTTCGGCCTTTGAGGTCAACTTTATCACTTATGTGAGAGAACTCGTTAAGGATTTGGGTATCCGAACCCATTGAAAGAAAATAGCCATTACCTATAACAAAAGCCGTTATGCTATCGGTGGTCGGAGAATAGATTTTTGCATTGTAGAAGAGCTTCATTTTTATTCAGGCAATATCTTTTCAAGAATAGAATTTAATTCTTCATCAGAGAAATAATAAATGACCAGAGAGCCGCCATTTTTACCACTATTTACATTTACTTTTGTCCCAAAGTGAGTTCTTAATCGGCTTTCAAGATCAAGAATTTCAGGGGAAGGGAGATTTTTGGGTTTTGAGATAGGTCTTTCACCGCTGAGTTTCTTTACAAGAGCTTCTGTTTGCCTGACATTTAATTCGTGCGCTAAAATTGTGCTGAGGGCAGCACGTTGAGATTTAGAATTAGGCAGACTCAATAAGGCGCGGGCATGACCTTCGGTAATAAACCCTTCAAGGAGGGATTTTCGTACCTGGTCTGGTAAGTTGAGTAATCGCAGGGTATTTGTCACACTTGTTCTACTTTTACCCACCCTGATGGCAATTTGCTCATGGGTCAGGTTGAAATTATTTGCAAGTTGTCGGTAGGCTTCAGCCATCTCTAATGGATTCAGATCTGCGCGTTGAAGGTTTTCAATTAGAGCAAGTTCCAATTGCTCCTGATCAGTCACGGTACGCTCAATGACAGGTACCATAGAGAGCCCCACCATCTTGGCCGCAAGCAGCCTTCTTTCTCCAGCGATGAGTGTATATTGGTCAGACTCGGGATCATAAGAAACAATTAAGGGTTGGACGATGCCATGTTCAGCGATAGAAGAAGATAATTCCTTGAGAGAATTCTCTTCAATATTTGTACGAGGCTGCTGTGGGTTGGGTTTGACCTGATCAACAGCAACTTGAATAACTCCCTGGGAAGAGGAGGGTTGTCTATTCAGGGATTGATCATCCTTTTCGGGAATTAATGCATTTAATCCCTTTCCTAATCCGGGTCTTCGTGCCATTATTACACCTCCTGAAGGGTAGGAATCTGGACTTTGTCTGATAGTAATAACTCTTTCGCCAGTGCAAAATACGAATGACCACCGCTCGATCCTGGAGCGAAGACTGAAATTGGCATCCCATAGGATGGGGCTTCTGCAAGTCGGATTGAACGAGGAATAATACTATTAAAAACTTTGTCTCCAAAGAATCTTCGAACCTCATTCACAACGTCCATCGCTAAATTGGTGCGTCCATCGAACATGGTTAGGATGACACCACGGATTTCAAGATCAGTGAAAAGGCCATTTCTAACACGCTCGATCGTTTGAACCAATTGTCCTAAGCCTTCCATCGCCAGATATTCACACTGGACCGGGATCAATAAGCCACTTTTTGCAGCAACCAAGCCATTTAGGGTAAGGAGCCCTAATGAGGGTGGACAATCAATGAGAATGTAGTCGTACCGATACCTGATGGGCTCAACAACCGTCTCAAGACGATATTCCCTGTTTTGCAAGGAGATCAATTCAATTTCTGCCCCTGACAGAGCGGAGGAAGAAGGAAGCAAAGAAATATGATATTGTGGATTGTGAAGGATTTGGGTGAGGATGGGTTGGGCACCAATTAGAACACCATATGTTCCACCTGAGACTTTGTTCTTGTTAACTTTCAGGCAAGATGTGGCATTTGCTTGAGGATCAATGTCAATGATCAAGACTCGCTGACCAAATTTGCCCAGGTACGCGCCAAGGTTAATGGCAGTTGTTGTTTTTCCCACACCACCTTTTTGATTGACAACTGTGTAAATTTTTCCCAATTTCATAAAGACCCTTCAATTAAGGAATGACTTCCATTTTTGCCCGTCTTATTTCATCTTCAGTTGGAATGCTGTTGAGGTGTTTTCTCTCGACAGACCAGGATGCCACTTGAACTGCAAACCGACCAGCTTCCCAGGGGTTTTTTGTTTTCAAATAGCGACAAAAAAATGCTGCTGCAAAAATGTCTCCAGAACCTGTATCTTCCAAATATTTTACCTCAGGCGCCCTGATAAAACGAACATCATTGTTCCAGTACACACGCGCACCTTTGAAACCCTCAGTAACAACAAAAATGGGGATGGAAGAAGCCATTTTTAATATGATATCTTCATCTCTCTGAACATCATCGACACTGATCACCGCAATGTCAGCTTGGGAGAGGTGATAATCAAAATCCTTCCATTGCTTTAGTTTGACAACATTATTCTTATCTGTTTTTCGCAACCAGCCTTGAGGTGTCAGGCACTTTAGACTATCAGGGAATCGCCTTAATATCGCTGGATCAACCTCATCCGCCATCGGTCCGAGATGAACTATTTTCGGAGGTGGATCAAATTCGGGAAGGTCATC
>Ga0272442_10011118_pt1 | contig 11015 bp, 8 predicted proteins | sample SSMForm2O_FD_200262 | JGI IMG/M metagenome (GOLD analysis project Ga0272442, IMG submission 200262) | Marine sediment archaeal communities from Little Sippewissett salt marsh, Falmouth, MA, United States - SSM-Form-2O | ecosystem: Environmental > Aquatic > Marine > Wetlands > Sediment ... | reverse complement strand
TATGTTGTACCCCAATCCTGATATGCATCCTTACAGAACTCTCTTATATGGGCCTGAAGATCATTAAACAAGGGATCATCGTTATGATAATCATCACAAGCGGTAATCTCCTGAATTGTTACCAAAGTGCAACTCAATCCATCCTCATTTTCATGTTTCTCCATTAGACTTTCCCAATTGTAAGGTATATCTTTTGTTGTGTCCCAGTAATTAAGATCTTCATGCTCTGTTGTTATAATTACATAATCATAGTTATCATCAGGGTCACATAGGCCACCGTCATAATCAAATGTTTGAACAATTCCATCATAACTATTTGTCTCCTCAGGGTTATAGACTAGTTTTTCAACCCATGCTTTGTCATTTCGATTTTCTCTTAAAAACTGATTAACATATTCTGTTTCTTCAAGTTCTATTGTAACAGTCATTTCAGAGTAATGTAATAGTTTGCCTTCTCCAGGATTATATTTTAGAGGATTCAATGACATGTCCAAGATTGCATAACCACGTGAATAACCAATGTTATAATCATTTTGTATCTTGTTAGGATAAAAGGCGTTGGAATTATAAAATTCAGTATCCAATTTAAATTCTTCAGGTTCAAATCCAAATGGATAGGGATTTTGGTAAGGAAATACAGGCTTTTCAATCAGATTGATATCTCCTAGATTTAATTCCATAGGGCTGCCTTCTACTTTTACTGCTGAAACTGTTCTAAATGCAGGTATAATCATTTTTATAAATCTAACAGGTAAGCTTGGCTCACCTGCTTGCCTACCTAAGGACAAACAGCCAGGAATACTGACCCTTGAAAAATCTGAATCATAAACACTGATAGATTCAAATTTGGGAGAATCAAACTTGAAACAGTATTCAATGGTTTCAACTTCTTTGGAATTTTTTGTTTTAAGATTAATGCCTGAAGAGCTGATTATTGGTATTAGGGATGCTATTATTAATATAGCACAAATTAAAACTCCGATTTTTCTCCTGCTTAAAATTAAATGCCTATATTTCATTTTTAACCTCCACCATGTTGATTATTTTTAGTATTTATTAACAGTTAAATGCTTATAGTTTTTACTATGAAAATTATATTAAATTTTTATTTTTTTAAAAAGTAATTATATTTATAAACCAAATATCACTATAATTTTCAGAGGTTTTAAAATAGAATATGATGTAATAATAGTTGGAGCAGGTCCAGCAGGATCAACTGCTGCAAAAATTCTTTCAGAAAATGGACATAGAATCCTTCTATTAGATAAAGAAATATTTCCTCGAGATAAACCCTGTGGCGGAGGAATACCCCAAAGAGTTATCAGGCGATTTCCTTACGTCAATGAAGATGATATCATCGAAGATTCTGTATATGGGGGGATTGCCCATACACCAGATCTAAATGATGAGGTAAAACTGGAAAAGGAAACACCAATAGGTGCAACTATTATCAGGAAAAAATTTGATTATTATCTATTACAACTTGCATTGAGAAATGGGACTGTATTACATCAGAAAAAAACAGTAACCGATATTAAAATTTTAGAGGATAGAGCAAAGGTTCTTACTGATGATGGATCAATATTTGAATCCAAAATTGTAATAGGTTCAGATGGCATACATAGCACTGTTGCAAAAAGCACTGAACTTGACATCTCAAAAATAAATCCAGCTGTATCTATATTTGAAGAAATCCAACTTGATAGCAATATATTGGATTCTTATTTTGGTAAGAAAAGGTTAACTCACATATACATGAAGTTTCAAGGGATTAATGGCTATGGATGGATTTTTCCAAAAAAAAAACATTTGAATCTTGGTATTTGCGCTTTTAGCCTAAATGAAAAGGACTCTAATAAAAAGATTAATCTCAGGGAGATGTACGACAAATATTTAAAAATTTTAAATGAAAGTAAAGTAATACCTGATCATTTAGCACATGATAATATAAAAATAGGTCAGTTTCCTCTATACCCTCTTGTAAAAACATTTACCGACAGAGTCATTTTGTGTGGTGATGCTGCAGGTTTTATCAACCCTTTCAGCGGGGAGGGTATTTATTATGCGATGTCATCTGGTGAGATTGCAGCAAAGTTGGTTGATAAGGCTTTGAACTCTGGTAGAGCTGACGAAGGTTTTTTATCTAAATATGAAAAAATGTGGAAAAAGGATTTTGGCAGGGATATAAAACAATATTATTTAGTTGGTAAAAAACAGGGAAGAAGGACTCATAAATTGGTTGATCTTATTAAAAAGGATGAGATTTTTGCAGATATTGTATTTGGAATTTTGCTTGGAGATAAAAGTATCTATGAATATCGATGGAAGCTCAGAAAACGTTTTATCTATGCGACATTAAAAAATTTTTTTTCAAAAGGCTCTAATTAATATTGATTTTTTATTTCATTCCTGTTTTTTTGAACACTTTGTTTACTGTATCAACTTTTAACCTCATTCTCAAAGTATTAAATTTAAATATGATAATAATCCATAATATGTTAAATACTAGTATTGTGTTTTTTATTATATAGTACGGTGGTAAGTTATGAGATATTTGCATTCAGTAATGATTGTCATCACCATTGTTTTCTTAGTATTGATATCTGTTTTTCTAATTTATTATCCAGATACAGAACCTACTGATATTGTGCAATTGGAGGTTACTACAAACCCCTTGCTCTGGGAAATTGAGGGAGAAAATCCCTCTTATCTTTATGGCTCAATACATCTAGCAGATGAGAGTATAGTAACTCTACCAGATGTTGTCATTGAGGCTATTGATAGTTGTGATGTTGTTTATACAGAGATTGCATTGGATGCAGATACACTTTTTGAGTCTGCGCAAAAATCTACACTACCATCAAATGTGACATTGTACGATCTAATACCTGAAAATGTAGAAGAAAAGTTCAATTCCTATATCCAGTCTAACGGTTATACAGAATATGCTGAACTTTTAGGTTTTTCCTCATACAAGGTTTGGTTTGCAGCAAGTTCACTCACTGTGTTAGAAAATTTCCAGAGCCTGTTGAATTACTTACCTTTGGATTATTATATCTGGAATTTGGCAATTAATAAAAACAAGGATGCAAGGGGTCTGGAGCGAATTGAGGTGCAGTTGGATATATTTGATACCTTATCCATTGATGATCAGATAAAACTCTTTAATGATACACTTGATGCATTAGAGGAGTTGTCTGAGCAGGGAATTAAAATTACTGAAACCTTTATTTCTTCCTACTTAAAGGGTGATCTGCAGGAACTTCAAAATCTATCATATACTGGCTATGATACAGATGATCCATTCTATGATATGTTATTACAAAGGATAGTAACAGACAGGAACATAAACATGTCAAAGGATATTTCAAAATATGTAAAGGAGAATCCTGATACTCAGTATTTTTTTACAATAGGCGCAGGTCATTTCTATGGAGAAACAGGTATTCTACAGCTTTTAGAGGATGAGGGTTTAGCTATCAGTCGTGTCAAATTCGATACCTCGGATAGCTGTGAACCTGGTGAGATTAAGATTAATCAGAGATGTTATGAACCATATGTGACAAAATAATTTATGTTAAAAAAATTATTTTTTCTTTCTTATTTGCATATATTTATAATTTTGAATCCTATGCCCTTTACAAAATGATCATCGTTGAAAATCTGACCAAACGATACGGTAAAATAGTGGCTCTAAGTGATGCAAATTTCAAGTTTGAAAGATCACAAGTAATTGCTATTATGGGAGAAAACGGGGCTGGAAAAAGTACATTGCTCAAGGTTTGTACTGGAATTCTTCCTTTCGAAGGGGGAAAAATAACTGTTGATGGTTATTCAATAGTCAGGGATTCGATAAAAGCCAGAGAGCAGATCGGTTATTTGCCTGAGATGCCTGAGATGTATACAAGACTAACAGGTCGGGAGTTTCTTTTTTACATTGCGTCACTCAGAAAGATAAATAATGCAGAAGATAAGATAAATGAGCTTACCAGATTGATTGGAATTTATGATTTCTTGGATTATGAGATCGGAACATACTCCAAGGGTATGAAACAAAAGATATCAATTACCACTGCACTGATGCATGATCCTACAAACCTACTACTTGATGAACCTGTTTACGGACTCGACCCGCTTACCTCAAAGACAATACAAGAGTTCATAAAAAAGAAAAACGGGACAACTGTGATTGCCACCCATTCCACTGAACTGGTGGAAAAGGTTGCAGATTCCGTGTACATTCTTATGCGTGGTAAGGTCCTACTATTTGACGGGGTTTCTAATCTTGTAAGTAGATACGGAAGCATGGAACAAGCATATTTTCATATAAAGGACGAATTCAATGTTTGAAACAACAAAGGTTCTGATAAAGAACAATTCCCGCAATATCATCAATAAAATCAAGGAAGCCCCAGTATTGTACATTGTTTTTATCCTGATGATGATCTTTTCCATTCTTATATTTGGTTTCACAACTTATTTCTTGATAAACTTTGAAACAGAGCTTGATGTTAGCCTAAATGACATATTCTTTCTTGTTATATTCTCCTTTTTTTTTAAATCAGCTTATGATCTCTACAATCATTTTATAAAAGCGGAAAATGTGACATATGCCTTGGCAACAGATGTTGATCAGAAAAAGACCATATTTGAGATATTTCTAGGAATATTCATAACAAATATATTGATCTGGTTTGCATTCTCTGGTTTGTTTCTTTTCTCATTGATAATCTTCAATGTGAATATTGCTTTTCCAATTGAATATATTATTTTCACATTAGGTGTGATTGTTTCTATTTGTCTAGGATGCTCGATCTGCTTAAATTTCTTCTCACCACAAAGATACAGGCTAATTCCAAACATAATTTTGTTAGGATTCTTTTGGCTCTCAAGAGATCCATTGTTTGTGACAATGACACTTCCACTTGCAATTCTACATGTTGGTTGGAGCATTAAGGACGGAGTTTTTTCATATCAGTTCATAAGACGCAAAAAGAGGATAAAGGAAAGAGTGCAGATCAAGAAACGGAATGTGATCAGCGCCATATTTCATAGGGAGATAACAGTGATATGGCGGGATAAACTGATGTACAGCTTTGTCTTTTCTTCATGTGTGACCGGGTTCGGGGCTGGATACCTATTTTTGTATGGTGATAGACTTTTCATCCCTGAATCATTGATAGAGATGTATGGTGGTTTTCTACCCTCTATGTTTGTATTCATGGGAGTGTTTGTGGTTATTGTTTATACCGGTGTATTTCCAGCCTTAAATCTGTTTCTCAATGAGGAACGTACCATGTGGATAATCAGGCATATACCATTGAAAAGCGAGACAATAGTATTCGGGAAAACATCTGCACTTGCCCTTTGTTTTGTAACATCCATCCCATTTATTCCATATATCAGTATTTTCATTGGTTTTGATAATATTGTTTTTATGGTATGGTTTTTAATCTTTTCTTATTTGGCAGGAGTTATCATATCTATTCCTCTTGGTGTAAAATATGTAGGTAAAAAATCTGACATCATGCTTCTTTACAGCATCGCAATGATACTTTTTGCAGTTCTAGGGTCTGCTGCAATGCTCGGAATCTTCATTGAGAACCAGTTTCAATATCCAATATTAATCTACAGTCTGATTTTGCTAGCCGAGATCATTGTCTTATATATTTCACTAAAAATATCCTCTAATATACTTAATATAAAATACCCACTTAGATTGTTATGATGCCTAGGTCCTTTATCTTTTGAAAGGTGTCTGGGTTTTTTTCAAAATAGGCATGAATTGGTTCAAGTATCCTATTGATATACTCAGCTGTAGCCATTTTCAGGTCCTGTGGATGAAGGTCCTTTGAAAAAGCATCTTCTAATTCTTGATAGGTTGAAAATTCAATGTTTCCTCCGAATTTATCAGGACGCTTTATTAGAAATTTCTCATCTTTTAGTTCTGGGAATACAACAAACTTGCATAGTTCAAGAATTGGATTTCCTTGTACCTGTTTTTCAGGACAATATGCCTTTCTTATCTTTTGTTTTACGCTGTCTGGGCTGTCATGGATGGATATCATAGAATCAGGTTTACTCTTGCTCATCTTCATCTCAATGGGATTCATCCTTCCACCTGCCTGAAGACCTGTGAGAAGGGGGGTGTGTATAGCGATTGGTGATTTTTTACCCAATTTCTTAGAAACATCACGAGCAAGCATATGGGCATGACGTTGGTCCATGCCTCCATAAGCAACATCTATATCCAAATGAAAGATATCTGAGACCTGCATGGTTGGATAGAACAGTTTTGACAGGTCCTTTTCCGCTTCATCAAAGCTTCTGCCCATAATATCCATTGCCCTCTTAACACGTGCAACAGATATGGATTTTGCCACTCTCAATACCAGCTCCCAGTAGTTAGAATCTCCTACATAGTCACTTGCATAAACAAATTTAACCTTATTCCTGCTAACACCCATAGCCTCAAAACAGTCCTCCATGTACTTCCCGCAGAGCTTGATCTTTTCAATATCCCCATCAAGCTTGTCATTTATATATGCGTGCCAATCAGCAAGTAATATATAGAACTCGAAACCGCAATCTAAAAAATCCTTTATCTTGTTTGTACATATCTTCCATCCGATATGAACAGTTCCAGATGGTTCAAAGCCGATGTAACCCTTCAGTTTATCCTTTTTTAGTACATCTCTAAGTTCATCGATTGTAACGATTTCTTCAGCATTTGATATGATTCTTTCCAATTTATCCATACTATCTCTCAAGCTTTTTGATTACTCTATCGATTATCTTTTCTGTTTCTCCAAGATAATTCTCTGGCTTTAATGCCTTATTTATCTCATCTTCTGTTAGAAACCTTGATTTTTTATTCTCGGCAATAAATACCTCTTTTAAAGTTTTGTTCTGTTTTACTGCAGATAAAGATGTCTTTCTCATAAGTTCATGGGCTTCCCCTCTGCCCATACCTTTTGAAATTAGAGTTGTCATCAATGACTCGGCCATTGGAAGACCTTTGGATATCTCAAGGTTTTTCTTCATTTTGTCTGGAAATACTTTCAAATTTTTAAACACAGAATCCATCTGATAGATGATCCAGTCTGTAAGAATCAAGGAATGTGGGATAATGAAACGCTCGGATGAGGAATTGCATAGATCTCTTTCATGCCATTGGATTGAATTCTCATATGTGGGAATAATAAATGAGCGGGCAATCCTTGCAAGGCCACAAATCTGTTCACAAGTAATGGGATTTCTTTTATGTGGCATAGTTGATGAACCAACTTGCTTCTTTGCTTCAAAGGCTTCAGCAACCTCACCTATCTCATCACGCTGAAGGTTTCTAATCTCGGTTGCAAACTTCTCTATGCTTGTAGATATATTTGCTAAAATTCCCATTATTTCATTATAACGATCACGACAAACAATCTGTGTCGATACATCCTCGACTCCTAACTTGAGCTCTCTTAACATCTCTTGTTGCACTTTCAAGGCATTTTTTCCAAGGGCAGCACCTGTTCCAACTGCGCCTGAGAGCTTTCCAATGAGAAGTCTGCTTTTGCACTCAAAGATCCTCTCCATGTGCCTTTCGATTTCCATGGCATAGCCAGCCATTTTCAAACCAAAAGTGATAGGGATGGTATGTTGACCATGGGTTCTACCCACCATAATGGAATTCTTGTGCTTTTTTGCAAGTAATACAAGTGTGTTTCTAAGGTTTCTTAATCCCTTTCTTATAAACTCAGTTGAATCTGCGAATTGAAGAGCATTTGCAGTATCAACGATGTCATAGCTAGTTGCACCCAGATGGATGTATTTTCCTGCATCACCAGAACATACCTCTGCAAGTGCTCGGGTAACAGACATGATGTCATGTTTTGTTTCAATTTCTATTTCCTTTACTCTTTCTACTTTTACATGAGATATATTTGCTTTTTTTGTTATCTCATCTGCAGCAGATTTTGGAATATTTCCAATTTTTGCATGAGCACATGAAAGAGCGGCTTCAACATCAAGTAAATACTGTAGACGACGTGTCTCACCAAATATCTCTATCAACTGCTTTCTACCATAGCGGTAATCAAGGGGACAAACTGGGTCTTCCATTGAATATCACAAGTCGAGAATCCAGTTATGCTTAATGTTTTTTTCTAAAAGTGTTTTGATAATATATTGAAAATAAAATTTAAATAATTTTTTTTAAAGATAAGATAAGGCCCTAGAAATTATTTGAAATTTCTCAAATATTTTTTCCAAAAACAATGTTTTTATTATTCTTATTCTTGGATTTGATATTTTTATTTCAATTTCAGTCCAAGGACTTTCAAAATCATTTGAATCCTTTGCCTTAACACTTATCTTATAATTTCCTATATTGTTCCATGCATGTGAAATATTGCAGGGAACCTCAGAATCATATTCTCCTAGCCATTTTGTTTCCTCACCATCGCCCCAATACCATTTATAACTTAACTTTAAATCCTTGTTAGCTGAGCTCACAGCAGAAAATTGATACTCTTCACCCGGTTTTCCACGTTCTGAACCAGTAATAACTGGCTTTTCTGGAAATATTTTTATCCAAAGATATTTCAAACTGCCACTTTCTGACCAGAAAATATGATACTTATTCTCAGCTGTATCTGCATTAATAAGCGGATGTATCCCTTTATTACTAGTAAAAAAATTGTTGGTCCAATTGCTTTTATATACCTTTTTTTGGAAGAGTTCTGCCCCCGCCCATGTTCTTGAACATATAATAATCCAATTAAATGGATTTCTTGCAAATCTCTGATTGAACCTTACTGCATTATCTAACATTTTTAAATCCCAGGTTGAACCATTCCACCATGCAACTTTCACTCCATCCTCACCTGATTCATCAAAATCAGAAAATAGGATGACAGGTCTTTTTTGATCATCTAATACTATATCTTCAGCATACTGGTTTGCACCTGCAGATAACGGAATTACATCACTACATCTAATAGGGATGGTTCCAATTACATCACCAAATTCATCAAGGGCTAAATTATTGTTAAAATTGAATCTTGCATAACGCAGATCTGCATAACCTGTATCTAAATAGTATGTATAGGTTGACCAGCAGATATAAATATCATCCCTATCAATGAATACTCCTCCAACATATGCCCATGGATACTCTCCATCTTTATATTCCGGCCTAATTAAAGGTCTCAATTCACTCCAGGTATTGCCTCCGTCTGATGATTCTATATAACCATAGATGTTCGGATGATCAGATCTATTTCCTTCCCTATAAAATAAAACAATGTTTCCATTATCTCGAATGAAAGGCCGAGGATATGTTGTCTCGTTTCCAAATCTTATTTCTTCAGTCCAGGCTGATATATCACAAGGATTTATTGTTTTCCTATAACATTGAGGTGAACAATGTGTCCCATAGAAAATATGAATAAATCCTTCGTCATCCATAATAATATTTGGATAACTATGACCATCAAGTCTGGTTCCACCTGTAATATTTATGGGCCCAACCTTTTGATACGTCTCGATATTATAGCTCCAAACCTTGCTCGAATAATCATTTGCTAAATAAGAAAAATAAACCTTTTTTTCATTAGAGATTATTGCTTCTGAATAACCATGTGTTGCATAGGAAATATCTCCATCATCTGCAATTGTATAAACTGTTCCTTCTGGAATTTCATCAAATTTGTTATTATTTTTCAATTGACCAATGTTTTTATGATTAGAATTTAAAACATATTTTGTAACATTACCTCCAACACATATTGGCAGAAGAACAGAAAATAGCAATATTAAAACTGTTCCCAAAAAAAGGGTTTTATTGATCTTATATTCCCCTCTCAAATAACTCATTAAAATACCCATTCTTTGAGCTTAAAACCTATCCCAAGGCCTATTGTTGCAACTGAAAACCCAAGGAATAGATGAATTGATGCAGGTACTTTGAAACTAAATCCAACAAAACCAACCATGGATGTAAAACCTCCGAATGTCAATAGGGTCTGTCTATAAAAAAGCCCTCTTGTAAAGGTGACACCAAAGAAACCTCCTGCAAGATCAATTACATCAATGCCAGGTATTTTGATTGGTGATAACTGATTAATAAATCTCATCAAGGGGGACAGTCCAATACTTATTGAAGCACCACCAAAATAGAATGTATCTACAGATGTAAATAGGGTAAAAAGGATCGGTAGTCTTATCTTTAAATTACGTGATTCTATATCTTCTGAAATACCAAGTCTTTCTGCTTTTTGGTACATTCCCTTTTCCAAATCCTCAAGTTCAATATTTTGTGAAATTAGCCCTTTTTGCTTTAAAATTGTTAATTTTTGTTCTTGGGTTTCTGCTGTAAATAGGTCCTTTTTCAAGTCATTTAACTCATCTTTTGTTAGACTGATTGTGACTTTACCAATGGTTCCATCTGATTTATATTCGGTTACCTCTACATCATAGTTCTTTTGCTCTTTGATAGAATTGCTTTCTGCATTAATTGTAGGTGCAATTGAAATAGTGATAAATAGGAGAACAACAGCAGAGACCAAAATCTTGTTGATAGACTTTATCATTTAATTTCCTCATATTTAATTTATCTATTATATGAATACATGTTTATAAAAATTATGTATCTGTTTTAAACAATTCAACTTTAAGGCTTTCAAGATTAATCCCATTGTATTGGTTTTTGCTAATATCGGTATCTTCTTCAAGTATATTGAAATCAAAACCTGCATCAGAAATTATTTTCAGATAATCTTCTTTTAAAACTGCTCCACCAACACAACCTGCGATTAGTCTTTCATCATTCTTTTGTCCCTCTGTAAGATCTTCAAGCAGAACAATATCTGAAACAAACATACTACCGTTATCTTTCAGCACCCTATATGCTTCTTTAAAGACCTTTGACTTATCTGGTGCAAGGTTTATCACACAATTGCTAATTATGATATCAATTGACTGATTTTCAAAAGGCAGATTATCTATATCAGCTAATTTGAATTCCA